>VOFC01001934.1_pt1 | contig 52000 bp, 91 predicted proteins | sample 5384161 | NCBI WGS metagenome assembly VOFC01 (sample SAMN12384722, study PRJNA508395) | human gut metagenome | isolation source: healthy gut B | host: Homo sapiens | reverse complement strand
GGGGCCATAAATGAAGGAGATGCGTTTACAGCTTGATCTCGATCTCCACGCCGGCGGGCAGATCCAGAGCCATCAGCGCCTCCACGGTCTTGGGGGTGGAGTTGGTGATGTCGATCAGTCTCTTGTGGGTGCGGCGCTCGAACTGCTCACGGCTGTCCTTGTACTTGTGGGTCGCACGCAGAATGGTGACGATCTCCGTTTCTTGGTGGGCAGAGGGATGGGGCCGGAGACAGCAGCACCGGTGCGCTTGGCGGTCTCGACGATCTTCTCTGCGCTCTGGTCGATGACCTGATGGTCATAGGCCTTCAGACGAAGGATCATTTCTTTTTTGCCATTTGGTTCGCTCCTCCATTATTTCGTACGGTTTTTGATTGCGTGACCAACTGCCGTACGGCGAGAATGCGCCGTTGGCGGTCATTTCTTATACGCCGTTCCGTGCGTATCGATGGCCTTGTCCGCCTCCTCCGTGCCCATGGGCACCGGTAGGTGGACGCATAGTGCCAGTCCACCAGCGCGTCCACCGCCTCCTGCTTCACATCGGCGTTCTCCCGCAGGAAACGCGCCGTTGGCCAGACGGCACACCGACCGCCCGTCGTCCAGATACACGCTCATCCACAGGTCGCGCACCGTCTGCCGCAGGGTCTCGCTGTCAGCCGCGCCCAGCAGCTCCATCACCTGCTGCTTCGTCTCCTGCCGTCATCTCCGTCAGCATGCTGAGCGCCGCATACAGGCTGATGGGCGAGTACACCCGGTTCTCGCTGTCGGCGAAGATCTTGCCCAGCGTCCTGTTAGCAAAGGCCAACACCGCGTCGCCGTCCGGCGCCGCATCCAGCTTGCCCAGCTTTTGCAGCGCCTCCCGGTACTCGGTGTACGCCGCGTCGTAGGCGTCCCAGTCGCCCTCACCGTTTTCATCGAAGTAGTCTTCAAACCGCGGCTCTTTGGGATAGGCCGGGTAGGCCGCCTCCCCTGACAACATACTTCGTCAGATCCACCGCCGCTACTGGCCCCTCCGCCCTGCAGGTTATCACCTCTTCCGAGCCGCAACCCGCCAGCAACATTCCCGCCAAAAGGGCGCAAAGCATCGCTCTTACTCGCTTCATGGGAAATACCTCCTTTTCTTCTTTTCTGCCCCTTTGACGGATATGCGCCGCGATTTGTTCCCAGCTGAAAAAAAGACCGCCCGCAGGCGGTCTTTTTTTATATTCAGATACGTTTCCACTTTGCGCCGCCGGGTACGTCGGTGATCTCGATTCCCTGGGCCTTCAGCTCATCGCGGATACGGTCGGCCTCGGCAAAATTCTTCGCCTTCTTGGCGTCGGCACGGGCACGGATCAGCGCCTCCACCTCTGCGTTGGCCTCACCGTTCTCGCTGACCACGGCAAACTCACCGGCGGCGGGGGCAGTAGCCTGCTTGGCCCGCAGGGCGGCGGCCTTCTCCAGCAGCTTCAGGCCCAGCACGGTGTCGAAGCTGTCCAGCAGGGCCAGCTTGGTCTTGTCATTGGTCTTGGCCTTCAGCACGTCATACAGCACCGTCACAGCCATAGAGGTGTTCAAGTCGTTGTCCATGGCAGCCATGAACTTGGCCTTGTACTCGTCAAAGGCAGCCCGGTCCACCTCGCCCTCATCCTTCAGCGCCGCGATCTTGCTCAGCAGCTTGTTGTAGGCGACGGTGGCGTTGTCCAGATTCTCCCACGTGAACACCAGGCTCTTGCGGTAGTGGCTCTGCAGGCAGAAGAACCGGTAGGCCAGCGGGTCATAGCCCTTCTCCTCCAGCAGCGATACCGTCAGGAACTCGCCCTTGGATTTGGACATCTTGCCGTGGTCGGTGTTCAGGTGCGCCACATGGCACCAGTGAGGGCACCAGGGATGGCCCAGATAGCTCTCGCTCTGGGCGATCTCATTGGTATGGTGGGGGAAAGCATTGTCCACGCCGCCGCAGTGCAGGTCCAGATACTCGCCGTTGTACTTCATGGAGATGCCGGAGCACTCAATGTGCCAGCCGGGATAGCCCACGCCCCATGGGGAGAGTCCCATTTCAGCGCCTGGTCCTCGAACTTGGACTTGGTGAACCACAGCACAAAGTCGTTCTTGTTGCGCTTGTTGGTGTCCTCCTCCACGCCCTCGCGGACGCCCACAGCCAGATCCTCCTCGTTGTGATCGTTGAAGATGTAGTATCGCTTCAGCTTACTGGTGTCGAAATACACGTTGCCGCCGGCCAGATATGCATACCCGGTGTCGATGAGTTTGGTGATGATCTTGATATAGTCATCAATAAGGCCGGTAGCGGGCTGCACCACATCCGGACGCTTGATGTTCAGCTTCCGGCAGTCCTCGAAAACGCGTCGGTGTAATACTTGGCGATCTCCATGACGCTCTTGTGCTCGCGCCTTGCGCCCTTGAGCATCTTGTCTTCGCCCTCGTCCGCGTCCGAGGTCAGGTGTCCCACGTCCGTGATGTTCATGACGCGGTTCACGTCGTAGCCCGCGTAGCGCAGGTATTTCTCCAGCACGTCCTCCATGATATAGGAGCGCAGGTTACCGATGTGGGCAAAAGTGGTACACGGTGGGGCCGCAGGTGTACATCTCCACATGGCCGGGGGTGTGGGTCTTGAACTCCTCTTTCCTTGTGGGTGGCGGAATTATACAGATACATAACGGTTCTCCTTCTATCTACATTATATTATTATGCCGAACAAAAAACGCCTCCCCATGCCGTAGGGCATGAGAGGCGAAAAAGTTCGCGGTTCCACTCTCGTTTATCACTCAAGTCCGGCCATAACGCAGGCCATGCGGAGGGCATCCACATCCCCCGCGCTCCCGGACGCACTTTCTGCCCGCAGCTCGGGTAAAGGGGCTTTCAGCCGGTGGCCCCTCTCTCTTTTTTCCCCCGTGGGATGGACATACTCTTTCCGATCAACGCGCTATTCGGTTCAGTTAATAGTAGCAGGAATTCTGTATGGTGTCAAGTGCTCCTGATTATTCTTTACATTGTCGCTTATAGCTGCAACACTCTCCACCAACCAAAACATTGACTGGCTTTACCTCAAATATCTTACAGCGCGACACATTCCCAAAAACTTCACTATCATCCAAAACGAACTCGCAATCCCTGCAAATCAAGTCTTTGTTGCTGATTCTCATAGTCGCCCGTGCCTCGGATTCGATACGCTCCTTCATTTTCTTTTGCATCTCATTCATATCATCCACATTTCCACCTCAGTTATCATTCATCCCGAAATCAATTGTCCCAAGCTTTTCTTTCCACTGGTTTTCTGCGTGAACGACTATACTATCTACTGTAGATTTTGAAAAGATTTGCCAAAATAGAAAATTGGAAATACTTATACCTCTCCGGGTAGGTGCAAATAACCTCTTTCATCAATTTATTATTGCCGTGCAAGGAATTAACATAGCACTCCCAACGGCCAAGTATTCCCCCTATCTCCGTAGGCCGAGCCAACATATTGTTTTCCGTTTGCCATATCCAAAATAAGATAAACGCCCTTGACATTCGAAAGCGCCGCCTGCCACAACTCGTAGTTAATCTTGTCTTCCACAATTTCTTTCAGTTTGTCGTAGGTAAGGATGACTTTTTCATAACCAACAAATGGATGCTTGTCTGCGGAATCAATTGCAACGATTGTCTTTTCCGTTGTCCCCTTTTGGTGCCACATTCGGGCGGACTTTCCCCAGTCTATGACCATGCGCTTTTCATACTCTCGCAAAGCGTCTATGCTCTGTAAGTCAAAAAATGCATTCTCACCAGTAAAAAGCCTCTACGTCAGGGTACCCCTCCGGTCTTACATCCGGCGTATCAGGCACGCTTTCCCCTACTCTATATACGCCGTACAATCTGGCGTAATTGCCCCCTTCACTGAGAAAAACCGCCCAATAGTCATAACCTTTACTGAAGCCCGCTTTTTGGTGCGCTGTATACTCCCGCACCATATTTTTTGTCGTAGCAGCGTCTAAAGCCTTCATCAGCTAATGAATGTCGAATAAGTTTACTTTAGCCGGATCCAATCCTGCTTTTTTCAACACATCAGCAAAAACAAGAATTGCCATTCCTACACCCCCCATCACTCCATGTCATTAAAAATCTTATTTGGTCTCTTTGAACACATCAGCGTTCTTGGCAAAATACTCAACTCCGGAGTACACCGTTGTCACCAAAATGATACCCTGGCATACATAGTTCAACACCTGAGGAATACCCAGCAGGATCAGGCAGATACACACCATAGTACTGGCTGTCTTGACCTTACCGGACCAGCCAGCGGCGATGACCCGGCCCTTCTCCACAGCCACCAAACGCATACCGGACACAGCAAACTCCCGCAGCAGCACGATGGCCAGCACCCACGCGAAGAAGGTGCCCTCCTCCACGAACCAGCACAGCGCCGCCATCACCAGACACTTGTCCGCCAGCGGGTCCATGAACTTCCCAAAATCGGAGACCTGATTATAGTGCCGGGCAATGTAGCCGTCCAACAGGTCGGTCAAACAGGCCACGATGTAGATGCCCAGCGCCACATAGCGGCTGCCGGGAAAACCCCAGTACAACACCACCAAGAACGCGGGAATCATCAGCACCCGCAGGATCGTCAGTTTATTTGCCGTCGTCATATATGTATCCGCCTTTCGCTTTTATCTCTCGCAGTATTATAGCACAGTGCCGGGCAAAGGGAAACCCCCCTTTACTCCGCCAACTCGCCGGTCAGCTCACCGTCCATGGCACCGGTGATACGCACCGGCACGAACTCACCCGCCTCCACCTCGTGGTCGGCGGTGAAATAGATGCGCCCGTCAATATCGGGGCTCTCGGCGTAGCTACGCCCCACGAACTGCATGGCCTCCTGGTCGAACCCGTCGCACAGCACCTCTGCCACCGTCCCCATGCGGCTGTCGTTGAAGTCATCCATGATCCGGGACTGTACGTCCACCACCAGCTCCGCCCGGCGCTCGGCCTCGGCGGTGTCCACACGGTTCAGCATACGCGCCGCCGGCGTCCCCTCCTCCGGGGAGTAGGGGAACACGCCCGCCCGCTCGATGCGGACCTCCTGTAAAAAATTCGCACAGCTCCTCAAACGCCGCCTCATCCTCGAAGGGCAGACCGGTGATAAGGCTGGTCCGCAGCACCAGGTCGGGGATACGCGCCCGCAGCTTACGGAACAGCGCCAACAGCTCCGCCTTGTCGCCCCGGCGGTTCATGGCCTTCAGCACCCTGTCATTGCAGTGCTGGATGGGGATATCCAGATAGGGCAGCACCTTCTCCTCCGCGGCAATGGTGTCGATCAGCTCGTCGGTGAACTCGTCGGGATAGAGATAGTGCAGCCGAATCCAGCGGAAGTCCAGCTTACACAGCTCCCGCAGCAGCGCCGCCAGCTTCTTTTCGCCGTACAGGTCGATGCCGTAGCGGGTGATATCCTGGGCGATGACGATGCACTCCTTCACCCCGGCGTCAGCCAGATGCTTCGCCTCCGCCAGCACGTCCTCCATGCGGCGGCTGCGGTATCGGCCCCGCAGGGAGGGGATCACGCAGTAGGCGCAGCGGTTGTCGCAGCCCTCGGCGATGCGCAGGTAGGCATAGTGCCCCGGCGTAGTCAGCACCCGGTCGAATTCGTCGATCATCCCGTGGATATCGGCAAAGCGCCGGGCGTACCGCCGGCCATCATTTCCCGAGAGCGCCGGGACGATCTCACCGTAGCTGCCGGTGCCCATGATGCCGTCCACCTCCGGCAGCTCGTCCAGTATCTCCTGCTGGTAGCGCTGGGTCAGGCACCCCGTCACCAGTATCTTGCCCACCTGTCCCTCGGCCTTCAACGCCGCCACGGACAGTATGGTGTCGATCGCCTCCTCCTTGGCGCTGTCGATAAACCCGCAGGTGTTGATGACCACCGCGTCCGCACCGGCGGGTGCCTCCAGCAGCGTATACCCCTGCATCGCGGCATAGGGCCATCATCTGCTCTGTGTTCACCAAATTCTTGGCACAGCCAAGGGAAATAAATGATACAACCTTCACGTCGTATACCTCACGTCTCGTCTATTTCCTGCCCCCACTCATTGAGCACGGGCCGTATGTCATTCCAGGAAAACCCACGCCGCTGCAATGCCGCGGCCAGCTTCCGGCTGTCCTCCTGTGTCATGGGCCGCCCACGCAGTCTGGCAGCCACCACCTTCCGCACGGCATCCGCCGCCGGGGGCAGCTGTGCCAGCGCCTCGTCCCACAGCTCCCGGGGCACGCCCCGGCGGTGCAGCTCCTGTTTCACCCGGCCTGGGCCATAGCCCATGGCCCCGTAATGCCGCACGATAACGCCGGCATAGCCCTCGTCATCCACTGCGCCGAGCGTCCTCCAGCCAGTCGGCGGTGTCCGCCGCTCCCTGTGGCGCCCTTTTTTTGTCGAAGGCGCTGCACCACCTGCTTTTTGGACAGCATCCGTCCCGACGCCATCCGCGCCGCGGTCTGGGTTCAGGGACTGCTGCGGCCGCCGCCTTTCAGCTCCTACCACCGTCAGCGCCGGCGAGGTCCATACCCGGCCGCAGGTCAAAGCGCAGAAGCTCCGCGCCGGTATTTTCGGCAGGTCGCCCCCCTCCAGAAACACCAGCACGCGCTCCTGCTTGTGCTTTGATTTTTCAATGCGCTCGATCCGCATCAGTCTTCGTCGTCAAAATCGTCGGCGGACACGTCCACCGCCCGTCCGGCGGCCTTGGCCGCTACCCGGGACTGGCTGCCCATCAGCTTGTGGAAGTTCTCCCGCACCGCCGTCTCCAACTTATCCGCCTCGTCCGGATGGTCGACGGAAGTACTGCTTGGCCGCATCACGACCCTGACCCAGGCGCACCTCACCCATATTGAACCAGGAACCACTCTTCTGCACCAGGTCCAGCTTCACCGCCCAGATCCAGCAGATCGCCCAGCTTGCTGATGCCCTCACCATACATGATATCGAACTCCGCCTCGCGGAACGGAGGCGCCACCTTGTTTTCACCACCTTGGCCCGGGTACGGTTGCCGATGACCTCGCCGCCGGACTTCAGCGTCTCGATACGGCGCACGTCAATGCGGACGGAGGCATAGAACTTCAGCGCACGACCGCCGGTGGTGACCTCCGGGTTGCCATACATGACGCCCACCTTCTCGCGCAGCTGGTTGATGAAGATAACGATGGAATTAGTCTTGTTGATGATACCCCGGTCAGCTTGCGCAGCGCCTGGCTCATCAGTCGGGCATGCAGGCCCACAAAGCTGTCACCCATCTCACCCTCGATCTCCGCCCGGGGCACCAGCGCCGCCACGGAGTCCACCACCACTACGTCGATCGCGCCGCTGCGGACCAGGGCCTCGGTGATCTCCAGCGCCTGCTCGCCAGTGTCCGGCTGGGAGATAAGCATATCCTCCACATTAACGCCCAGTGCCTTGGCATAGGTGGGATCCAGAGCGTGCTCCGCGTCCACGAAGGCTACCTCACCGCCACGCTTCTGCGCTTCCGCCACCACGTGCAGTGCCAGCGTGGTCTTACCGGAGGACTCAGGCCCGTAGATTTCCACGATCCGCCCCTTGGGCAGGCCGCCGATGCCCAGCGCCACGTCCAGCGCCAGAGAGCCGGTAGGAATGGACTCCACATTCAGCGTACTCTCCGCCCATAGCGCATGATGGAGCCCTTGCCGTACATCTTCTCGATCTGCTGCATGGCCGTCTCGAGCGCCTTCTTTTTGTCGGATACCACCGGTGCCGGGGCGACAGGTTCCTTTTTGACTGCCATAGTTCCGTCCTCCTCAAGTTCTGATGTATCTAATATATCTCCCCAACTGTCCCAAAAAACGGACAGTCAACGTACGCTGTCAAAGCTCCGAGCACAGCACACCCTCCACCACCCGGGGAATACCGTTCAGATCCGGGGTGATCTCCAGGTCGCCGAAGCCCACACTCCGCATGATCCGCAGCACCTCGTCCGCCTGGCCGATACCCACCTCGAACAGCAGCCGCCCGCCCACGCGGAGCGCTGCTGTCCAGTGTCCGGCGATCGCTCGATAGAAGTCCAGCCCATCCGTGCCGCCCCGCAGCGCCAGATGCGGCTCGTAGTCCCGCACAGATGCGTCCAGCTCCGCGATATCTCCATCGGGGATATAGGGCGGATTGGACACGATGCAGTCGAATTCCCCCAGATGGGCCGGCGGCTTCTCCCGCGCGTCCAGCTGTAGGGACACCACCCGCCCGGTCAGGTCATTACGGCGGATGTTCTGGCGGCAGATACGCAGTGCACCCTCGTCCAGCTCGCCCAACACCACATGGCTCTCCGGCGCGTTTTTGGCCAGGGCCAGACCGATACAGCCCGAGCCTGCACACAGGTCCAGCACCCGGGGCTCGGCCACGGTCTTCAGGTACGTCAGCGCCCGATCCACCAATACCTCGGTGTCCGGCCGGGGGATCAGCACGCTCTCAGAGATATCCAGCGGCAGTCCGTAGAACTCCCACTCGCCGATCAGGTACGCCACCGGCTCGCCGGCCAGATGGCGCTCCGCCAGGCGGCGCACCTGCTGTTCCACCGACTCCGGCACGTACAGCCGGCCATCCCGGCTCAACGCCTCCCGGGTCTTCCCGGAGGCGCAGCATCCAACTCCCGGGACTCCAGCGTGGGATCGGGCAGTCCTGCCCGCAGGAATTGCTGCCGCACGTCTAAATACAAATTGTTATATGTGATCGCCATAATACGTACCGTTTTCACTTTCTTCGGTATTTTTCGGCGCTCTCCGCTGTTTTGCGCCCCGCCGCGCGACCCCGGCTTACCAGGTGTCGGTACCCTTCTCCTCCGGGATGACCAGCTTCATGGCCTCGATCGCTACCTCGATCATGCTGTCGTCCGGCTCGTGGGTCGTAAAGTTCTGCAGCCACATACCGGGGGCAGAGAGGACGCGCGTCAGCGCATTGTCGTGCGCCCCACCATGCGGTTAAACTCGTAGGTAATGCCCACTACGGGCACCAGCAGCAGCAGCTTCACGCCCACACGGACCCACACGCTCTGCCAGTTGATGTAGGGGAACACCAGGCTGGAGGCAATGATGGACACGATGATGACCACAAACAGGAAGCTGGTGCCGCAGCGGGGGATGGTGCCGGGGCTGGATACGAACGTTCTCCACCGTCAGCGGCAATCCCGCCTCATAGCAGAAAATGGTCTTGTGCTCCGCACCGTGGTAGCAGAACACCCGGTATACGTCCTTCTGTCTGGAGCAGAGGATCATGTACGCCAGCAGCACCAGGATCTTGACCACACCCTCGATCAGGTTATGGAGTGCAGGGGTCGTGGCATGAAACAGCCCCCGCCACAAACGTGGGCAGCAGCATGAACAGCACCAGCATCAAGCCGATGCTCAGCACCACTGAAAAGCCCACCAGCAGCGATTGCAGTTTCTCCGCCGGCACGTGCTTGTTGAGCCATTCCTCCAGCTTGTCCGGCTTGGCATTCTCGTCCTCTGGGAAGTAATCCGCCGAGAACATCAGCGCCTTGACGCCGGTGATCATGGAGCCGATGAACGTCACCGCGCCCCGCAGAATAGGGGAACGCCCAGAATGGGGTAGTTGGCCTTGACGAATTTGCGCTGGGTGACCTTGGTGACCAGGCCCTCCGGCGAACGGACCACAATTGCGTCCTTCTCCGGGCCGCGCATAAGTATTCCCTCGATCAGCGCCTGTCCGCCAATACTGGTACGGAAAGCGCCCTTTTTCTTTTTGCCATAGGTCTGCTGAATTCCTTTCTGACGCAAGCATAGCACAGCTCGCAATAAAATGCAACACTTGTTCGAGTTTTTTCTGTTTTTTTAAATTCCTGTTCAGCCTGCTTTTTCAGCGGAAATAGTAACTACGGTGCCGCCGCCCTCGGCGTTGGCGACATCCAGTCGTCCGCCGTGGCGCTGGACGATCTCGTCACAGACCGCCAGACCGATTCCGCTGCCCCGAGCCTTGGATGAGCCCTTGTAGAACTTCTGCTTCACATAGGGCAGCTCCGCCTCCGGTATGCCGGGGCCGAAGTCCCGGATAGTGATCACGTACTCCCCTTCCCGCTGGCTCAGATGCACAGCGATGCGCTTGCCGCTGCCGCCGTGCTTGGCCGCATTGTCCAGCAGATTGCAGAACACCTGCTTCAGGCGTTCCGGGTCGCCGGAGATGACCTCGCCATACATCTCCGCCCGATCACTGGAATACTCCAGGGCAATGCCGTCCTGACGAAACAGCTCCCGATAGCTGTACACCGCGTCCTCCAACTCAGCCTGCAAATCGGTGTCCTCCACCTGCAGGGTGAAGCGCCCATCCTCCAGGCGGGAAAATTGCAGCAGTTCCTCCACCATATTGGTCAGGCGACGGGACTCCTTCACCATGATCTGCACGCCGCGCGATCTGCTGCACGTCGTTGGACTCATCGGCCAGCAGCGTTTCGCCCCAGCCGTTGATCGCCGTCAGCGGTGTCCGCAGCTCATGGGACACCGAGGAGATGAACTCGGACTTCATTCGTTCGCTCTCGCCGATCTTGCGGGACATATCGTTGATGTTGTCCACCAACTCGCCCATTTCATCGGAGTACTTGTTGGGTATCTGCACGCCATAGCTGCCGCCGGAGATACGCTTGGCCGCCTCTGACACGGCGGACACGGGGCCACCACATTGTTGATGAAGATCATGCTGGACATGACGATCAGCCCCACCACCGCCAGCATGACGCCGGCCACCAGCAGGACCGTCAGCAGCACCTGCCGGTCGATGTTCCCGATGGCGGTAACGTAGCGCATAACGCCCACCACCTGGCCGTTGAACTTCAGGCCGCCGACACCGCCAGGATGCGCTCCCCGGTGACGCTGTCACGGCCCCGATGTAGTCCTGCACCGTGCCGCTTTCCAGCGCCCGCAGTATTTCCGGCGTGCTGGGGTAGGTGCCGGTGGTGACGCCCCGGGTCGTGACCTCCACGTGGCCGGAGCTGTTGAGGAACTGTAGCTCGATCTTGTCGCTGTCATCAAAGGCGGCGGCGTAGATCGTAGCGCTGCGGTAATATTCCCGATAGCTGGTCATCACATAGGTGTTGAAATAGTCCGCACCCGCCGCGGCCTTGGCCCGCAGGGTAGAGCGCGCGCTGTTGTAGTAGTTGCTGGCAAAACCCACGGAGATGAGCACACCCACCAGCAGCAATATGACCAGCACCGGCCCCATGCTGCCGGTGAGCCACCGGCGGCGCAGGCCCTGCACCTTATGCTTCTTTCCTGCCAAGGCGTTCATCTCCTTTCATCGCAAAATAAGGCATAGCGCACCCACGGGCGCGGCGCAAAGCCTGACAGCGAGAGACTTTTTTTCAGGACGAGCCACAGCGGCGCAGGCGTACTGTGTGTACGTCAAGCCGCTGCAACGAAGTACTGGTGGAAAAGATCCGCTGTCACAGCCCCCATTTGTAGCCGAAACCCCAGATCGTCGTAATATAGGTGGGGTTGGTGGCGTTGTCCTCGATCTTCAGCCGCAGACGGCGGACATTGACGTCTACGATCTTCAGCTCGCCGAAATAGTCCCGGCCCCACACCAGGTCCAGGATCTCCTCGCGGGAGAGCGCCTTGCCGGGGTTCTCCATAAACATCTTCATGATGGCGTACTCTACCTGGGTCAGCTTGATGCGCTGGCCGTTTTTCTCCAGAGTGCGGTTACGGGTGTTCAGCAGGAAGGGGGGCTGGTCGATCTCTCCAGCATCTACGACACCGCCGCCGGATCGGCGCATCAGCGCATCCACGCGGGCGGTCAGCTCCGCCGGGGAGAAGGGCTTTGTCACATAGTCGTCGGCACCGGTCATCAGCCCCGTCACCTTATCCATTTCCTGGGACCGTGCGGTAAGCATAATGATGCCGATGGCAGCGTTGGTGGCGCGGATACGGCGGCAAACCTCAAACCCATCGATACCGGGCAGCATAATATCCAGCAACGCCACTCGAACGTCGCTGTGGATCTTCAGTTTTTCCAGTGCCTCCTCGCCTGTTTCCGCCTCCACCACCTTGTAGCCGGCGCGGCGGAGATTGATAACGATAAAGCTGCGGATGCTGGACTCGTCCTCCAGTACCAGTACCTTTTTCATGGCAGTCCCTCCTTGTCAGTTGCTCCAGCTGCCTACGATGAGGCTGAAGCTGCGGCGCAGCAGATCCTCATCCATGCCGTAATAGGCCGCCGCGTCATTCAGCTCGCCGGCGTAGATGGTGGCTGTCTGGCGGCGCAGCAGCACCCTCTTCCCCCATGCGGCCGCGGTTCTCCCGATTCTCACCGGTGATGGTGTACAGGCTCAGCACCGGATCCCCGTTGATCGCCAGGCTGAACTGATTTTCATTGCTGATGCTGGTGGTGGCGGTCTCCACGCTCCAGTCCCACCAGCTCTCCGGTATGGTGAAATACCACCCGCAGGACAGGCTGTGGTACGTCTTGGCCACGGTGGACAACTGCCCGTCGCCGTCGCAGCAAAGCCAACTGACCAGACCGTCCGTCTGCTCCGCTGTCCAACTGGTATCCGGACTGGGCAGCTCAATGATCCCGTCGCCGTTGATATCCTGGGGCAGCAGCTGACGATAGGGAAACACGGCGTTGGACACGCCGGTGCTGCTGCCGCTGAGTGCCAGATTCACCAGTCCCAGATCCGGGCGGAACACCAGAATATCCGTGGCGGCCATGCCCTGCTCGTCCACACCGGTGATATACAGCGCCGGCGTGTCGGCATCCAGCCGACCGCTGACCAGGCTGCCCCGGTTCACCGAGGCCATGGTGCTGGACAGCACGCAGCGGTAGGCCACGCCCATCTGCTCATCCTGCCAGCCGTAGAACTCCGCCACCGGCTGGCTGTCCGCGTCGGTGCGAAGCACCAGCAGGCTGGGGATACCGTCACCATTCAGATCCTGTATGGTAAAGCGCGTGTAGCCGCTGGACATCAGTGCCACTGGCTCCCGCGCCACGGTGTACACCGCCACGGTCTGCACGTCGGCGCTGATGCGCCAGCCCACGATGATCTCCTGGTGGCCGTTGCCGGTCAGGTCCTCATACTGGACGCTGTCGATGGCGGTGCCGCTGCTCTCGATGGTGCAGTAGCGGGCATAGCTGTCGCCCTCGATCTTAAATACAAATATTTTCAGCGGCTTTTCGTCGCTGCTCATGCGGAAAAAGGCCAGGGCCTCCTGCTGTCCGTCGCCGTCCAGGTCAGCCATCTGCACCGACTGGATATTCCGCCCGCCGGTAGGCGAGGCGTACTCATAACCCTGTGTGATCAGTGCCTCCAGCTCCTGGGTCAGGCCGGTGTACTCCTCCGCCATTCGCGGCAGGGTAAACAGTTCCTCCACCGAATCGTCAGAGAAACCGCAGCCGGTCAATGCCGCTGCCAGCAGCGCCAGCAGCCCGACCAGGCAGATATACCGTTTAAAACGCCGCATACAGCAGCACCTCCTCCGGGTCATATTCTTACTTGAATATCATACCACATCTTGCACCGCTTTGGTAGAGGGAAAATCGTAAATAAACAGCAAATTAATGCCGGACGCAGAGAGCACCCCTTTCGGGGTGCTCTCTGTATTCCTGCCGGTGCAGGGTGGAAGACATCAGCCGTGGGAGGGATATCCTCTTAGGCATCGCGGCGGCCACGCCTCCCGCACAGCTTTACCGCGCCGGCCAGCGACAGGGCGGCGACCTCAGCGTATACGGCAATTCCCGCGTCAAAGGTCGTGGGGCTGACCGTCCTTTTCACAGGTGCAGGGGGCTCGCTGTAGTAATAGGCGGCCGCCGTGTAGGACACGGAGGGCTTGGGGAACTCCAGAGCCTCACCCTTCTCACCGTCTGTGGCTACCGGTGTCAAGATCGCGCTCTCATTGGTATAAAGCGCCTTTGACACGTCTACGTGTGTGGTGGTGTCATCCACATAACCGTCCCCATTCAGATCCATCACACCGTGGGTGCCGGCGGCGGGCGTACCGGCGAGCTTTACAGTGTAGGAAAGCTTGACCGGGGCAAAGTTGGAGACCGGTTCGTTTATTTTCCCATGTGAAGCTGTCGGCGGCACCGTCGTACTCTATCTTGAAGCGGTAATTCCTCTCATTCCGGTCGCCGCCGAAGTAGGTCACGTTTCTATCCTGCCTATATTGCAGTTCTTGCCCGCCAACGGTGAGACAAAACGTGCCGGGAACGAGATCGAAACTCTTGCCGACAGTATCCGCCACAGCGGAACCCTTATCAACAGCGTAGAGGACTTTATGTTGGATTGAGTCAAAAGCGACTGCTCTCCCTCCAGCCAGTCTGTTCATAAAGGCGGTACCCCACTGCCGTGTTTCCCTTGCCAACACGGCATGGCACTGATAGCCCCTCTCCTGCATCGCTTTGTAGGTACTCTCTGTCAGGTGCAGGGCTTTCTCCACATTTGAAACGTTTTCCTTTTTCTGCAGCAGTTTGCTATTATCGGTCGGAGCCTGCCCAGTATATTGATAGTCCCAATCCTCGTTGTCATTGTCTGTCTCCATTCTTCGGACAATATCGCTCATCCAGGCATTGATGCAGCCCTTGGGAATAAACGTTCCTGCCTCTTCGTCACTGTACCCGTACTGCACGTTCAACTCACTTAGCGTACCGCACTGGTTAACACCATTCGAGATTAGGCTGCCATCAAAGCTGCGCGTATACGGGGTAGTATGATCATCCCCTTGCAGAACTGATAGGTAACGCCGTCACTGACAAATATCAGATGCTTGCGGTGCGGCTCGACCGCCGTATCGCCATCGAGCATTTTCTTGCCCGCAAGAAGTCCCGCATGCGTATTGCTGCCGCTGGATATAGTTTTCCTTATCGCAGCCTCAATGGTAGCATAGTTTCCATCTGTAAGCTCCGTAAGCGGGAACGCAACATCTGCCGCCCGATTGAAAATAACAACGCCGACCTTGACCATCACACCGCGTTCCTCACCTCTTTCTTCAGGTCGGCAAGAAGCGCTAACGCCTTATCCTCCAATTCTGCGCTTGTAGATTTGTCCAGCACAAAGACCACATCGCTGGCCAGTTTTTCCTCTGCGCTGGGAAGCGACAACGTAACGGTGGACCGATAGTCCTTATCCAGTACGGTGGCTGTCTTGGATCGAGACACATTCACCAAACTCGGAGTCACCTCCCCATCAGTCGGCACTGTCCCCCACGCAACAACGGCCGTTGTCAGCAGTAGGGTAAGCATTAGTAAAAAACAGCTTATCCTCCTCATTTTCTCCTCCTTTCCCATTGTACAGACCTCTTTGTTTCAATGTGCATTGAAACAAAGAGCAGTGGTCACTGCTCTTTGTTTCAATGCACAATTGAAACAAAGAGCAGTGGTACCACTGCTGGTTCGTGTGTCTATTATATATTTTTATGACGAAATGTCAAGCAGTTATTGATATATTGGTAATTTTTGCCAAATTCGTATATATCCCTTCTATCAGCGGCAAAAAAAGAGACATCCTCACGGATGTCTCTTTTTTGGATGCCGGTGACCGGACTCGAACCGGTACGCTGTCGCCAGCGGTGGATTTTGAGTCCACTACGTCTACCAATTCCATCACACCGGCAGATATTACCCGCACATTATACCGTAAATGGCCAGGCGATTGCAAGACAAATTTACCCGCCGAAAGCACTGACGCCCAACAGGCTCAAGCCGCCCATGATGGCACCGGCCAGGGAGGACCGGCGGCGCAGGCGAGGGTGCTTTTTTTGAAGTCCATATCGAGCAGGCTGGCGGCAAGAGTGCCCGTCCAGGCACCGGTGCCCGGCAGGGTATCCCTACGAACAGCAGCAGCGCCCAGTACAGTCCGCGGCCGGCTTTGGCCTGGAGCTTACGCCCGGCTTTCTCCCCCTTTTTTCCAGGCAAAAGGTGAAAAATTTTCCGATATACCTCTTATCTTTCCCCCCATACAAGCACTTTTCGTGCAAAAAAATAAATGATGGGAACCGGCAGCATATTGCCCGCGATGGCGATCAGATACGTCAGCCACAGGGGCAGATCCGAAAGCCACGCCGTAGGGGATCGCGCCCCGCAGCTCGATCAACGGCACCATGGAGACGAAAAAAACGATGACACAATGCTTAAACATATACGTTCCTTCACTTTACTTCACTGTATATCTTATTGTATCCTTACTGTGCTTTTTTTGTAACTGTCATTATACCCGAAGTTTCTCTCTTTGACAAGGCGCACAAGGGCGATTTAAGAAATACCTAAATTTTCTACCGGCTTTTTTCAGTTTCAGTCGACAAATCCCCCTGTACCTGTTATACTACCTATAAGAAGATTTTATCATGGGAGGAAATGGGCCATGAGCGTTGCAGACGTCATATCGCTGCTGGGCGGTATCGCACTGTTTTTGTTCGGTATGTCCCTGATGGGCGAGGGCCTGAAAAAGGTCGCCGGCAGCCGCCTGGAGCTGTGGGCACCGGCGTCACCGCCGTGATCCAGTCCTCCTCCGCCACCTCTGTGATGGTGGTGGGCTTCGTCAACTCCGGCATGATGAAGGTAAACAGGCCATCGGCGTCGATCATGGGCGCCATACTGGGCACCAGCGTCACCGGGTGGATCCTGTGTCTCAGCAGTCCTCAGCGGCGGCAGCGGCTGGGTGACCCTGTGCTGAGCACCGCCACCCTGACGGGCCTGGTGGCCGTCGTCGGCATCATCCTGCGGATGTTCACCGGCAAGACCAGCAACCGCTATGTGGGCGAGATCCTGCTGGGCTTCGCGGTGCTGATGTACGGTATGTCCGCCATGTCCGGCGCGGTGTCCCCCCTGCGGGAGAGCGAGGCCTTTATCCGCATCCTGACCAGCTTCTCCAACCCCATTTTAGGTATTCTGGTGGGCCTGCTGTTCACCAGCGTTTTCCAGAGCGCCACCGCCGCCGTGGGTATTCTCCAGGCGCTGGCCGTTACCGGGGCCATCACCTTTGAGATCGCCCTTCCCATCATCATGGGCATCGCCATCGGCGCGGCGGTGCCGGTGCTGCTGTCGGCCCTGGGGGCCAACCTCAGCGGCAAGCGCACGGCCTTTGTGTATCTGCTGATCGATGTGCTGGGCGTGGTGATCTGGGCGCTGCTGTTCTACGGCGCCAACGCCATTATCCCACTTCACCTTTTTGGACGCGTGTCATGTCCTCTGTGTCCATCGCCCTGATGAACACCCTGTTCCGCCTGGCCACCGTGATCGTGCTGCTGCCCTGCATCGGGCTGATGGAGCACATGGTGGAGCTGCTGTTCCCCGACGACGGCTCCGCCGCCGAGGAACAGGAGATGGACCGGCTGGAGGAGCGCTTCCTGCAGCATCCGGCCCTGGCTATTGAGCAGAGCCGGCTGGTGACCAACTCCATGGCCGAACGGGCCGAGGGCAACCTGCTGATGGCCGTTGGCCTGCGGAACCGCTGGTCCGACAAGGATTTCCGCATGGTGGGTGAAACGGAGTCCGTTATCGACCGCTATGAGGACAAGCTGGGCACCTATCTGATGAAGATCACCAGCAAGTCCCTGTCTCAATCCCAGAGCGAGGAGGTCAGCAAATACCTGCACACCATCTCCGACTTTGAGCGTATCTCCGACCACGCACTGAACATTTCGGAGGCCGCCAAGGAGATACACGACAAGAAGATCTGCAATTCTCCCCGAGGCCTGTGCCATGAGCTGGACGTGATAGAGTCCGCCGTCCGGGAGATACTATCCATCGCCGTGGGCGCCTTTGTGGAAAACGATCCCCAGCGGGCCGCCCGGGTGGAGCCGCTGGAGGAGATCATTGACGGCCTGTGCGACGAGATGAAGTCCCACCACGTGGACCGGCCTGCAGTCCGGCAGCTGCACGCTGAACCAGGGGTTCGTGTTCAACGACCTGCTGACCAACTATGAGCGCGTGGCGGACCACTGCTCCAACATCGCCGTGGCCATCATCGAGCTGGAATCCGACTCCTTCGACACCCACGAGTATCTGAACAGTGTCCGGGCCATGAAGTCCAGTTCCTTCGCGCGGTACTATGAGGAGTACAAGCAGGAATATCATCTGTGAAAAAACAGCCCTTCGGCGGTGGCCGGAGGGCTGTTTTTTGTGTGCCGGAATGGGAGTTTTCGCGCCCCCTGGCGGCGAGTGCATTATTTGTCTCCGACGGGGATAATTTCGCGCCTGCGGGCGCAAGCTGCTTTCTTTCCATGTCGATAGAAAGCAGCCAAAGAACGACTTAGACCATTAAGGAAAGGGGGATTTCGAATTTCCCCCTTTCCTTAAGGATCCTAACCCCTTGAAGCGACAAAGGAGGGGGCTTCGGCCCCGCTCCTACTTTGAAACCACCCTTGAGGTTGGGCGATTATCAAATCGCGCCTTTGCCGCCTTGCGGCGGCAAAGGTAGGTGTGTCTGTCGGGCACAGGATATAATTATTTCTTAGCCTGCGACACGGCAGAACGAATAATTTTTGCCATAGTAACAGGCAGCGGCAGCGGAAAGCTGTGCAGGCACAGTCGGGGGAACGACAACGATCAGGAAAACGCCGGTTACGTGAGGGAAAGCGCGGATAGCAGCGAACAGGCGTAGCGCGCTGAGGAAGTGCAGAAACGTAGTTTCTGCCGGTGCTGGCTACTTTTGTCACCGCAGACAAAAGTAGCTCGCGCCGGGGCGCGAAACTATCCTTGCGCCGCTGCCGCTGACAGCAGTGAGGGTAGGGGTTGGTGCGCTGGTCGAGTTGGCGATTATCAAATCGCGCCCATTGCGGCGCGAAGCACCGCAATGGGTAGGTGGCGGCTAACGCCGCCGGGATATAGGGGCACCTGTCTCCCTGCGGGTCGGTCGGTTCGCGGGTCTGACACGCCACCGGCCTGTCATTCAACACCGCGAACCCCTCAAGGGGAAGGCTTGGGGGGATGGCGGTAGGAGCGAAAAACACCTACCGTGGCTGGGGCAAGCGGCCGCGTCAGCCTCCGCGCCGGTGAGCGTACACGCAGTCCTTTTGACCGACAACGGTGATGAAAGGCTATGTCCGCGAGAAGATGCGGGAAATCACAGCCGACCATAGCGCGCGAGGGGTTCTTAGACCGTAGGTCTAAGCGGTGCTTTTTGGCTACTTTTGTCACCGCAGACAAAAGTAGCTCGCGCCGGGGCGCGAAATAGCCCGTTGCGGCGGGGACGGGGGACGAAGAACCCCTCATCCGTCAGCTTCGCTGACACCTGTCTCCCCTGCGGGTCGGTTCGCGGGTCTGACACGCCACCGGCCTGTCATTCAACACCGCGGACCTCCAGGGGAAGGCTTTTTTCGCCCGGGGGCGCTTTTTTGGCTTTGTTTATCTCTTTTTTGGCAGTGCAGGTCAGGCCGGTCAGAGACAGGAGCGACAGGGCGGCGTAGAGGGCTACGCCGGGGTCGGCGGTCTTGGGAGAACCCTTGGCATCGTCGGCCTTGGTATCGGTGGTGGGGTGGTAGTAAATTCCCGCCGGAGGAGGAACCTCCTCCCACCTGGCCGTGAGGGTCAGCGGGGCATTGACCGGGGTATCGAAGTCATATGGCGCATCGCCCAGATACCAGTCGATAAAGGTGTGGCCACTCTTTTTCCGGATCGCTCGTGGGCCGGGGCACCTTTGCCGTTCCATGGCACCAGCGTCGGCTCGGGCTTCGTGCCGTCGCCCGTATCAAAGCGCACCGCGAAAGTGCCGCCGGTGACCTGTCCAGGGCCTACCTCATTTACGATTGGACCGTAGAATGTGCCGCCGCTGATGCTTCCAGTCCTCTCCCAAACCCAAGATCCCTTTCTGAATCGTCACTGCACCGTAAAAAGTGCCGCCGATAATCGTTCCATTGTTCTCCACTGTCTCATTATATATTCCATATATTCCGGCTTCAATCTTACCTGCTGACCTATTATACACAGTTCCGTTAAAAACCGTCACGGCAGCGGCGCCATTGCTGCTGCGCTTGATCGTGCCCTGATTGTTCACCGTACCATCCACTGTACCGCCATCGGCATATATGTCACTTTTCTCCCTGTTCCAAATCGCATCGTCACTTCCTGTGCGATGTTCTCGATCTTAGCCGTTCCGCCCATGTACAGATTCCCGTAAGAATATATACCGCCACCACCTCTAGTCGCATGGCAATCCGTAATACATCCCCCGGTCATTTTCAATGTTGCGTTATTATCAATGTACACGCCGCCGCCATCCACGGCATTACCGCCGGTGATGGTGCCAGACTTCGCCGCGCTGCTGTCCTGGATGGTCAGGGTCGCACGGCCACTCACCTTGAGCACGCTGCCGGTACCGGTCATCCTCAATGTACAGCCGTTCAGGTCGAGGGTCAGGTTTTTGTTATTTGCAGCGTGGCAGCGATCTCCGTATCGGAGTCCAAAGTAATGGTCGCGTTGTCCGCCGCAGCGTCGATTTTTGCCTGCAAGTCCGGCAGCGTCGCCCAAGCGGTGGACACCAGGGGGATTTGTTACATCCCCCGATAAGCTGCCCATATGGGCAGCTTTTGTTACATCCCCCCGAAACAAAAGCTGCCCATATGGGCAGCGCGCATACCAATACCAGGGTCATCAGAATGGGGAGCAGTCGTCTTTTCATGGAGGTTCCTCCTTCTATGGCTCACATATTTCTCTCCCGGGCCTGTGTGCCGCAAAATTTCTTGTTGGGAAAGTTTTTTGGCGCGCAGGCTCTGTTGTACGACCATCTTACCAGAAAGTGTCGCGAAAGGCAACGGAATATCCAGATGTTGGCATAACAAATCCGCGTGGGAGGCATTAGGGGAAGTTATGGGCCTTGGCTGGGGACGAAAAAAGACCGGCGGGGCCGGTCTTTTGTTGTTCAGGCGTGGTATTGGGGTTCGTTGCCCTGGTAGATGTCCTGCATCTCCCGGTCGATCTCGCTGATGGCGTCGGAGCACAGGCGCAGGCGGGCGGCATCCTGCTGGGTGAATTTGCGGTCGGATTTATACCGCAGCTCGTGCTCCAGGCTGGCCCACATGTCCATGGCGATGGTCCGCAGCTGAATCTCCACCGGCAGGGACCATGGTGCCCTCGCTGATGACGATGGGCACGTTGACGATCAGGTGCAGGCTGCGGTAACCGGTGTCCTTGGGCTCCTTGATATAGTCCACCTCGCGGAGGACGGTATAGGACTCGCTGCGGGTGAGCAGGGAGCGCAGGTAGTAGATATCGTCCAGATAGTTGCAGATGACCCGGACGCCGGCTACGTCCTGAATGTGGGCATAGATATTGTCGATGGTGACCTCGAAGCCCCGGCGGTTCAGCTTTTCGCCGATGCTGTCCACCGTCTTGATGCGGTACTCGATGTGGTGAATGGGAGAATGGTCGTACAGACTGGCGAACTCCTCGTCCAGGATCTCCATCTGGGTCACGGCCACCTTCAGGGCGCTGCGGTACAGGTGATTCACCCGCACCATGCCGCCGCCAGCTCCTGCTCCTTCGGGGAAAGGCCCGCGGCGGTGGGAATGTCCCGCAGGCGGATGGTACCGCTTTTTTCGATCATCATGGGCAGACGCCCTCCTTTCGGCCGCAGCCCACGTCCGGGGCCGCAGTTTCATCCTACTATACGAATATGACCTGCCTGTGAACAAATCGATATTTCTTTAACAAGTATACCGACAGTTTGCGCGAAATGCAAGAGGGACGCCGTACAAAAAGCGCAAAGAAGGCGCCCACGGCTGCCGCCGTGGGCGCTGGGGTCATTTCTTGCAGCGGGCGAGGACGGCGGCGGCCACACGGTCGGCGGCCAGGCCGTCGAAATCGCGGCTCTGGGCAGCGGTGATGGCCTGACGCTGCTGTTCGTCCTCCAGAAAGGCCAGGGCCGACGCGGCCATGTTGTCCGGCGGGCAGGAGGCCGCCCAGCCGTGGGCGGTGAAGAACGCCTCGTTCCGCGTTTCGCAGCCGCCCACCATATCCGCCAGCAGCAGCGGCACGCCGCGGGTGCCGGCCTCGGTGATGCTGATGCCGCCGGGCTTGCTGACCAGCACGTCCGCGCTGTCCATGTACAGCTGCACCTGGGTAGTGAAGCCCATGGCTTCCACGCGGTACAGGCGGCGCAGCTCCAGGGCATAGCGCATCTGCTTGTTGCTGCCGCATAGCACCGTGGCGAAGTCGCCGTCGGCCATACGCATATCCAGGTCCTCCGCCACGTCGCCCATGGGGCCGCAGCCGATGCTACCGGACATGAGGACGATGTGGCGGCCGGTCTCCGGCAGGCCCAGGGCTTCCGTGCCGCGGCCTGTCACCGCGCTGGCGGAAGGCGGAACGCACGGGAATGCCGGCGGGCAGGAGGGTATCGCGGGCGATGCCGCAGCTGACGAACTCGTCGGCCAGCTCCTGATGGGGAATGACGCAGATATCCGGGGGTACAGGCACCCACCGTGGGGCTGCAGGTATAGTCCGTGGCCACGAAGCAGAACACCGGACAGGCGCTCCACGCCTGCTTCAGCGCCGTCATCATCATGGCGGGGATCACGTGGACGCAGACAACGGCATCGTAGCCGCCGCTTTGCAGCGTGCGGCCCAGACGGCGGGCACCGCGGGCAATGTAGCGGTACACCGGGCCGTCGCGCCGGTCCATCTCCTTGTCGCCCTCGGCGGACATATAGCCCGCCTTGTAGAGCCTGGGATACCGGCGGTAGAACCGGGTGTGCCACTTGGAAACGAATTTGATGCCTTTTTGGAGATGAAGCCCAAGCCGTCCATCACGTCGCAGGACGCGCCGCAGCGTTGGAGGCTGTCACGCAGGGCGGCGGCTACGGCGTTGTGCCCGCCGCCGGTGTTACAGGTCAGGATCAGTACGCGCATTTTGCTCTCCTTTCCGCTGCGCTCGCTTTCGCAGCAGCGCCGCCAGGCGCATGAGCCGGGGGCGGTTGTAGCGTTGTATCAGAATAAAGGGCAGATTGGCCAGCAGCACCCACACCGCCAGTGCGATCGCGCCGCCCCAGCCGGGCCACAGCCACAGAAACGCCAGGCCCAGCAAACAGGAGGCACCGTGGACCAGCTCCGCGCGGCACGTCTCCTGCACCAGCGCCGCGGCCTGATCCGCCGTCACGGCGCCGCTGCCGGGCAGTTCCTTCTTCACCATGTCCGGCAGGATGCGGCTCATGTCCGGCACCAGCTTCTTCCACTTATCGATGGCCAATTTGGTGTAGATGCGGCCGTTCTGCTCCCATTTCCGGCTGCGGAAGAGCCGCTTCTCCGGGTCAAAGGGACCGGGGATCGCCTGACCCAGCGGGTGCGCCAGCAGGGCCAGCGCCGCCGCGTACAGGACGCATTTCCAGAAGCCGCTCACGCCTTCTCCACCCCGCAGCTGCGCTCCAGCGCGTGGCGCAGCGTGCCCTCCGTCAGGCGGGTGACGCGCTCCACGAACTGCTCCTCATCGTGCTTCATGCCGTAGTGCAGCCAGCTTTGCAGCAGGCCCACCAGCGTGGCCGTATACAGCGCCGCGATAGACTGCACATCCGTCTCCGCCACCGGCAGGTCCTCCGCCGTGCGGCGCACCAGATCCTCCACGGCACCGTAGACCACCTGGTAATACTCGTGCTCCAGCAGGTCGCGTTGGCTGGACTGGTACAGGTGGTAGACCGCGCGGCGGTTGGCGCGCATGAACGCCGTCACCCGCATCATCAGCTGGTACCAGCTGGTGCAGAGGGGTGGTGCGTTGAGGACGCGGTCCAACTCCGTCTCCAGCACCTCGCGCACCAGGGCGTAGATGTCGCAGTAGTAGTAATAAAACGTATTCCGGTTCACGCCGCAGTGATCTGCGATGTCCACCACGGAGATCTTATCCAGCGGCCGCTGCTCCAGCAAGTCCAGAAACCCCTTGCGAATGGCGTTTTTTGTGGTCTGTGCCATGTCCATGCTCCTCTCTTTGTGCGAAAACTGCCTTACCACCTGTATCATACCAAATTCAGACAGTTTTGCAAGATGCCCGTACTATGCACTTTAGGCAAAATGCGCGGAAATGTATGAACATGGTGTAAAAAGCATCCCCGCACGGTGTGCGGGGATGCTTTTGCTTCAAATGGGATCAGGCCGTCACCACGGGGCCGCCGTGCTTCTTGGCGCTGATCTTCTGGTAGGCGATGACCGCCGCCACCAGCACCAGGCCGACCACGTCGGTGAGTGTGCCGGGGATCATCATGCCCAGACCGCCGATGACCAGGACGATGCGCAGCACGGGGTGGATCTTCTTATACAGGAAGCCGTTGAGGGACGCCGCGATGGCAAAGATGCCCAACAGGGCACTGACGCAGATCTGCGCCACCTCCCACCAGCCGGAGATGTTCTCAAACAGCAGGGCCGGACTGTAGGCGAAGATGTACGGCACGATAAAGGCCGCAATGGCCAGCTTGGTGGCGTTGATACCGGTCTTCATGGGGTCGGACTTGGCGATGGCCGAGCCGGCGTAGGCCGCCAGAGGCCGAAGTAGAACACGAAGAAGTGGGCGGCCACCAGCGGGATAGCCCCAGCTGAATGAGAATCGGCGCGCAGGTGGATGCCATGATGCAGTAGTTCGCGGTGGTGGGGACGCCCATGCCGAGAACGATGCAGCAGACCATGGTCAGAATCAGGCCGATGAACGTCGCATTGCCAGCCAGCTGGACGATGGCATTGATCAGAATCGGAGGGAGACCCGTGACGGTGATGCAGCCCGCGATGATACCTGCCATCGCGCACGCAACGGCAACCGTGATCGCGCCCTTCGCGCCCGCCTCGAGCGAGTCGACCGCGGACCTGCCGCTGTCAGCCAGCGCGCCGCCCACGGCACGGACCGCCGTCCTCACAGACTTCTCTTCCGCGTCCCGCATCCGGGTCAGGAAGAAGTTGACGAGACCGACCGCAATGGCCGCGAGGATGGAATACGCGGCGGAGTGCGACATCGTCTTCGCGCCGGAGGAGACGAGCCAGACCAACAGTACCAGCGGCAAAATCAGATAGCAGTCACGCGCGAGCAGACCCCACTTGGGAAGCTGATCTCTGGGGATGCCGCGCAGCCCGAGCTTCTTCGCCTCCAGATGCACGGAGATGAAAATGCCGGTAAAATACAAAATGGCAGGCAGAATCGCTTTGACCGCGACCTTCGCATACGGAATGCCGATATACTCTGCCATCAGGAATGCTGCCGCACCCATGATAGGCGGCATGATCTGTCCGCCGGTTGAGGCAGCAGCTTCAACTGCGCCTGCAAACTCCGGCTTATAACCGGTTTTTTTCATCATCGGGATGGTAAATGAGCCGGTCGTGACCGTGTTGCCGACCGAGGAGCCGGACACCATGCCGCACAGCGCGGAAGAAATGACTGCAACCTTCGCCGGGCCGCCAGAAGACCAACCTGCAAGCCGGTTTGCAAATGAGATGAAAAAGTTCGCAATGCCCGTGCGCTCCAGGAACGCGCCGAAGATGATGAACAGAACGATGTAGGTATAGCACACGTTGATGGGCGTGCCGATGACGCCGCTCGTGGTGTAGAACAGCTTGTAGATGATGTTCTTCAGCGCGTCATACAGGGTGGCACCGTTCACCGCGAGCGTAGCTCAGCTGGTTGATGAACGCATAGACGATCAGAAGCCCGCCACGACCAGGATCGGCAGACCCACGCAGCGGCGGCACAGCTCCATCAGGATCAGGATACCCACCACGCCGATGATGACGTGGACCGTCTCGATACGGGTGGACAGGCGCACCAGCGTCATGGCGTTCAGCGCGAAGTAGAAGAAGCAGCCCGCGCCCACCACCATCAGCACGATATCGTACCAGGGCAGGTAGTTGACCCTGACGGGTGCTTGCTGGCGGCCGAACGCGGCCATGAGGATGCGGATGATCAGCTGGGGCGTACCCTCCCCACAGGCGGGTGGCGGATTCACGGTCATATTTACGCATGACCGCGTCCAGATCCGGGGCCTCGTCCGCGGCGGTATTGACACCGTCGGCCGGGCTGGTATCCGGTTTTTTCTTTGTCGATGCTCATAGTCGTTTCTCTCCCCAAAAATACAGAATAGCACGATGATAGGACTACGGCGGGAGCGCCCCGCCGTAGCCTCGGTTTTTGTCAATTGTCCGTTAAGCGATCAGTCGCCGAAGTACACGTCCTTGGCGATGACCGTCTCGGTGTAATAGTCGGAGGTCTCCAGCAGCTTGGCGATGTGCTCGCTGTCCAGGCTAACCAGGTAGGTATCCTTGGTGGTGGCCAGGTCGGTCACAGCGGTGGTGGGGGCACCGGCCACGATGAAGGCGGCGTCGATCTGGCCGTTCTTCAGGGCGTCGGCGCTGTCGCTGAAGGACTGGTAGGTGGGCTTGATGTCGTCCTCGGTCAGCCCGTAAGCACCCAGGACGTCAATGGCGTTGAAGTACACGCCGGAACCGGGAGCGCCGATGGACACGGACTTGCCGGCCAGGTCAGCCACGGTCTTGATGCTGGCGTTGGTGGTGACGATCTGCACCTGCTCCATGTACAGGGCGGCCACAGTGGAGAAGCCCTCGACCTTGCCGGTCGAACAGGCGGGTGCCGTTATAGGCGTAGGCCATCACGTCGGACTGGCAGAACGCGAAGTCAGCGGTGCCGTCCACCAGCTCCTGCACGTTGGCCTGAGAGCCGTTGCCGACCAGGCCCACGACGTTGACGCCGGCGTTGTTGGTGGCATGCTGGGCAATGACGGAGCCGAAGGCGTAATACGTGCCGGATTCGCCGCCGGTCACGAAGCGCAGGTTGCGGGAGTCGGTGTTGCCGGCACCGTCCTTGACGGCGGCGACCTCAAAGCCCTTCTCGGCGAAGTACTTGGCAGCGCCGGGGTGATAGGGCACGGAGGTGATGGAAGCGCCGTACTCCAGACTCAGCTCGCCGTACTTGGCGTGGCTGCTGGTCAGGGACGCGGCGTTGTCGAAGATGTCCGCCACGAACTTGTACACGTCGTCGCTGGACACGTCGTCGCGGGCCAGGATCACCGCGCCCACGGCCACGGTGGTGGTATCGGTATGCTCAGCGGTCACATCGCCGCTGTCGTCCTTCTTGTCGCCGCAGGCGACCAGGCTCAGCGCCATGACCAGCGCCAGAACCAGTGCAAAAAACTTTTTCATGTTCTTTCTCCTTATTGATAGATAAATTGTTTTCCTCTTCCTGAAAAACAGCTTTTCCGCCGGCCGGTCGGGCACGGCGGTGTTCAACGGTGCCATTATATCGCAGGCGTAAACTTTTTGCAATATCTAAATGCGGAAAATTTCATTTTTCTGCGGAACGATTTTCCCGTCCGTGCGGACATTCCGCTTTTCTTAGTCGGCATTTCTTTCGGCAAATCCGTAGTTTTGTCTGTATCATGGTACTTTTTAGCGGTGGTCTATTCATAATGCTAAATTGTTTTATGCAGGAACGCCCCGCAATAAGTGCATTTTCTGCTGGGCAATCCTGCAAAATAACAGAGGCGGGGCAAAGCCCCGCCTCTCAGCTTTCTGTCACATTCAACAGCTGCGCCGCAGCAGCTCGCATACCAGTTCATAGGTGCGCTCCGTGGAGGCACGCTTAGCCGCTCCCGCACGGAGTGTACATCGTGCAGCTCCGGCCCCATGGACACCGCGTCCAGGCTGGGAATCTTCTCGATCAGCAGGCCGCACTCCAGGCCGCCGTGGGTGGCCTCCACCACGCCGTCCTTACCGGTGAGATCCTTATACGCCGCCAGCAGCGTATCCCGGAACTGCGCCTCCCTCTTGTACTGCCAGCCGGGGTACACGCCCCGCTCTGCCACAGTGCCGCCCGCCAGCGCCGCCACAGCCCGCACGCGCTGCGCCAGCATCAGCTTCCGGGACGCGATGGACGACCGGATGGAGAACGCGATGTGCAGTCCGTCGCCGTCCAGCTTCACCACGCCCATATTCAGGGATGTCTGCACCAGACCGGGGAAATCCGTGTCCATAGCCTCCACGCCCTGCGGCATGGCCGTCAGCGCCTGCACCAGCGTCACGGTGCGCTCTGCGGACACGGCTTTTGCCGTCTCCGCCGCCGCGCAGGTCAGCGTCACATCGGGGTCGGTGACGGCGTACTCGTTCTTCAGCACCCCCTCAAGCTCCCGAATAAACGCTTCGAACGCCCGGCCGCTGCCCTTGGGCAGCGCCACCGCCGCATCGCAGCGGGAGCAGATCACGTTGTCGAACTGCCCGCCGGAGATGGCCGCCAGCCGCAGGCCGGGGAACTTCTCCAGCGCTGTGGCCAGTACCCGTCCCATGAGGCGGTTGCCGCTGCCGCGTCCCAGATGGATGTCCGCACCGGAGTGACCGCCCCGCAAGCCGGCCACGGTGATGCCGAAGCCCTCCATGCCCGCCGCATCGGTCAGCGCTGCGGGCAGCAGGCAGTCGGAGCGCATACCGCCTGCGCAGGACACGGTGAACACGCCCTCCAGCTCGGAGTCCAAATTCAGCAGCTTTTTGGCCCTTCAAGTCCGAGCAGTCCAGCGCGAACGCGCCGTCCATGCCGACCTCCTCGTCGACGGTGAAGACCGCCTCGATGGGGGGATGCACCAGCGTATCATCCGACAGGATCGCGAGGATCATCGCAACGGCGATGCCGTTGTCGCCGCCAAGCGACGTCTTGTCTGCCCAGACCCACTCACCGTCGGTCATCAGGTCAAGTCCCTCGCGCGTCATGTCCTTGGCGCAGTCCTCTGTCTTGGCGCACACCATGTCGATGTGGCCCTGCAGGATGATCGGCTCGGCGCTCTCGCAGCCGGGAGACGCCGGCTTCCAGATCACCACGTTGTTGCACGGCTCCTGCCGGTACTTCAGTCCCAGTTCCTTGGCAAAGTCCACGCACAGATCGCTGATGATCTTCGTGTTGCCGCTGCCGTGGGGCACCGAGCACAGCTTTTCAAAATATGCGAACACCTTTTCTGGCTTCAAGCCTTTCAAAACAGCCATTTTGATACTCCTTTCCCATGCGGCCGCAGTCTCCGCGCCGCCCATTCAGTATAGCATATCCGCCTGCCGAGCGCAAGCAAGTCCCTATGTGCCCACAGCCCATGCTTTCGCATGGGCTGTGTATGCAGCACATTATCAGAAGTCGCCCAGGCCCATATCGTCCTCGGTGTTGGGCGCTTCCCGTCGTCCTCCTCGGTGGGAGGCGCGGGGATGAATTCCTCCAGATAGGCCTCCTCCGGCAGACCAGCCATATACGCCGGCAGGTTGATGATGATGCCGTCGATGTTATGGGGCAGTGTCATTTGGTACGTTTCCGTTGTCTCGCTGCCGCCCTTCTGCTGCATGACCTCCACGGTCAGCTCCAGCTTGTCGCCGATGACGGTGGTCAAGCAGGCCACGATGAACATGGTATGGAACAGGATAACGCCCAAAAATACGTTGCCGATGCTCGCCCTATCCACAGAGGCGCCGCCCACCAGCAGAGCTGCGATGCCAAACATGCCGACGTTGGTATGGGCCGTATAGGTGGGGAAGTTGCCTATGTTCTGCAGATAGATGATCATGCCGAAGCCGGCGAAGACCGTGGACATCACGATGGAGATCAGGCGGGTGCGGTCCACATTGATGCCGGCGTCCCGGGCCACGTTCATATCCTGTCCCACCGCGCGCATGTCCTGGCCCAGCTTCGTCTTGCGGAACCACACGATGAACAGGCAGGCCAATGCGATGATCAGCAGCGTCAGCACAGGGATCTTCACGCCGCCCACATAGACGGCCAGCGCGTTGTCCAGGCTCTGGCGCATGCTGCAGAAGGCTGACTGTGTTGCGGATGCCAAAGCCGCGGGGAAGCTTCAGGGTGTTGTGAAGGATGGGGATGATGGGGCCCATCATGAACAGCACTACAAACTGATACACGCCGGCCATGCCGTAGGAGATCATGTAGCTCGTGATCATCTCGCGACCCTTGGACCGGTTGAGGAGCTTGCCGATCATCACGCCCAATGCCACAATGAAATGGGGATGGAAACGATAGCGGCCAGGATCATGCCGGGGATGCCCCAAACCTGCCAGTCGGCGGCAAAGATCAATCCGATCTGGCCTGCCATCGCGCCGAGCGTCATGCCGAAGTTCATGCCCATGCCCGCCATAACGGGGATGAGCAGGCTCAGGATGAAGAAGGCGTTGCGCCCCAGACGGGTCATGCCCTCATTCAAGAGGTAGGACCACCGGAAAAGCCCGCCTGCGGAATACAGTACGGCACAGATCAGGATGAACATAATGGGGACGGTGTTGTTGCGGATGAACTGCAAAACGTGCCCGAAGCTCTGGCTGCCGGGTACATTCGTCTTTTCATGCTCATTTCCATCCCTCCGTCTTACTGGTCAGCGCGTAGAGGATCATGCCGTTAGAGACGATGATACGGATGACCTCGCTGATGTCCAGGTGCACGATGGCGTCCATCACAGTGGGTGTCATGGTGACAAGACCCTGATAGAGGAACGTGCCGATGATAACATTGGCGATGCTCGCCTTGTTGACGCTCGCGCCGCCGATGAGAATAGCCGCGACCGCCGGGGAACGCCATGTTCAGGGGCGCCATGTAGATCTGTACAAAGCCGAAGCCCTGCTCATACAATAGGATGCCCACAGCGCCCAGCCAAGTGGAAAGCACCACAGACAGCAGACGGGTCTTGTCCACACTGATGCCGGCAGCCTTGGCGAAGGTGGGGTTGGAGCCGACGGCGGTCATGGCGGTGCCGGTCTTGGTGTGCAGGAATACCCACATTAGGAAGGCCAGCAGCGCAAAGAAGATCAGGCTGCCGGTGGGGATTACCAGGTTGATGCCGAAGCGGTTGAGGTCGATCTGCAAAAACTTTGCAAGGAACTGATCGTAGAAGCCTTCCAGAGAGATGGTGGTACGCAGGCCCTTACCGGCAAAGCCCCAAACCATCGTTGGGCTCTTGTAGGGCAGCAGCAGCCACATCATGCACATGAATGAGACGGACGAGAAGCCGACGTACGTCGCGATCATCATCTTCGCCGCCCTTGATCTTGTTCAGCAGCCAGCCGTAGCCGCCGCCGAACAGCAGTGCAAACGGCGTGGCGATGAGGATAGCCATGACGAAGCTCATGCCCCGGTGAATCCGAATTCAATGGACAGCGTGGCACCCAGCAGTCCGGACACGATACCCAGCGGCAGACCGAAGTTCAGGCCGCAGCCGGAGTGTACCATCGGCACCATCGCCAGAACCATGACCGCGTTCCAGCTGAAGCGGTTGACGACATTCGTGATCTGCGTAAAGAAGTCCACGCCGGCCACCGGCGCCAGAATGAACATCAGCAGCAAAAAGCCGGTGATGATCAGGCGGGGCACGCCATAGCTGTTGACGAGCCGCCGCAGCTTGCTCTGCTCCGCAAGCGTATTTGTCGTGTTATCCATACTTCCTCCTTATTTCACCTGGCTGACCATCAGCGCGCCGAACGTCTCGGAGGATTCGGTGGCGGGCAAAATGCCGACAACGCGACCGCCAGAGACGATGGCGATTCTGTCGCAGATCTGTCTGAGTTCTTCCAGCTCCGAGGAGATCATCACAACCGTGACGCCGTTCTCGCGGTTGAAGCGCCGCAGCGCCTCGAGCACCAGCGCCTTCGCGCCCACGTCGATACCGCGGGTCGGCTCCGAAACGAACAGGAAGCGGGGCTGCAGGGCAAAGGCCTTGGCCAGACACATCTTCTGCTGGTTGCCGCCGGACAGCTCTCTTGCCTTTTGGAGCGAGCCGGTACACTTGATCATCAGTTCGTTAATATACTCCTGCGTCACATCATGGATCGCCTTGTATCACGCCAGGTAATGGGTAACCGTATTTCTTCAGGAACTTGTTCTGCACCTGCATAGCGGGAAGGCCACGTTCCACTCCAGTGACTCATCCAGCAGCAGGCCCACGCCACGGCGATCCTCAGACACAAAGGCCAGCTGGGAGTCCAGGCACTTCCGGGGGCTGTTCAGCGCGATAGGCTTGCCGTCGAACTCCACGGTGCCGCCCGCCTCGTACAGGCCCATCACACCGTTGGGAATACCCAGCTTGCCCTGGCCTGCCAGACCGCCGATACCGAGAATCTCACCCTCCTTGACATCCAGATTCACATTCCGGACGATCTCGCCAGGCATATCCACCCACAGCTTACGGATGGACATAATGGTGCGGGCATCGGAACAATCGCGGATGTCTCCTGACCGCCAGATGGGGTCCACGCCTCGCGCCCCACCATGTAGTGGGTGATGTCGCGACGTCCTGGTCTCGCGGGCGGCCACGTCCTCGACCACATGCAACCGTCCCGCATGATGACCACCTTATCGCACACCGACAGGATCTCCTGCAGGCGGTGGGTGATGAAGATAACAGCGATGCCGCGCGAGGACATGCTGCGGATGGAATCGAACAGCGCCGCGGCCTCCTTTTCCGTCAGAACGGCGGTGGGCTCATCAAGAATAAGCAGCTTGAGATGGTCCTTGCTCAGCTCACGGGCGATCTCGGTGAACTGCTTGTGACCCACGGGCATGCTGCTGATGACCATCTTCTGGTCGATCTCCACGCCCATTTTGTCAATGGCCTCTGCGGCCGGTTTTCATTTTCTTATAGTCGAGAGTGTCCAGCCGCGGGCCAAACACTTCGGAAATGACGCTCTTCTTCTTTGGGGCTCACGATTGAGGAGGATGTTCTCTGTCGCGGTAAAGCCGGGAATCAGCGAGAACTCCTGATGCACCATGCCGATGCCGGCCTCGAGTGCGTCAAAGGGCGTATTAAAGGTGACTTTTTCACCATCGATGAGGACGTCGCCCTCGTAGCCGCCCGTTTCCCGGATGACGTCCATGCCGAACAGTATTTTCATCAGGTGCTCTTTACCGGCGCCGTTTTCGCCTGCAAGGCCCAGAACCTCGCCGGCCTTCAGAGTGAAGTTGATGTCCGTCAGGACCTGGTTGCCGAAGAAGTCTTTCTGGATATTTCGCATCTCAACAGCGGAGCGTTGTTCTTTTTCCATATTCATCCCCTACCTAAAAGCGGGGAGGGAGGATGCCCCCCTCCCCGCAGTTTTTAATGGTTGCTTCAAAAGCCTGTCGTCAGCTGATGGTGAAATATTTTTCGGGAACCTCAACTTCGGTGGAGCCCATGAACCAGCCGGGATCACCCATGATGTAGGTGTCCTGATACACCAAGAAGGTGTTGTCGGCCTTCGACGCCGGTGGTGGCGTTGGTGTAGTTGGAGCCGTTCCAGGCCGCCTTGGGAGAGAGACCTGCAGCGCGGCAGCCACATCGTCCATGTCCTTCAGCTCACTCTTGCCGTCCAGCACGTTCTGGCGTGCAGGGCCAGACCGGCAGTGGTGGTGTAGCCGTAGGAGTAAGCCCAGGTACCGAAGCGATCGGCGCCGCCCTTCTCCACGATGGCGGACTCGACCTTGGTCAGGATCTTCTCGAAGTCGCCGGCTTCCTCGGTCAGGTCCAGACCCAGCGCGCCGGGATAGCCCATGAGCGGGGAGGGCAGGTCAGCCTCGATGAAGTAGCCGCCGCATTCAAGAAGCTGCTTGAGCAGAGGCTCGGTATGAGCGTCGTTGGTGCAGAAGTAAGCAGCCTTCTGGCCGTAGTTCTTGGACCACTCGGGGACCTTCTCAAGGATGTAAGCCTGTGCGCCGGCAACGCCAACGTCAGAGGTGGGGTCGGGAGCGGTCTCCAGGACGAAGTCCATGCCGAACTCTTCGCAAGCAGCCTTCATGATGGCGACACGGCGGCTCATGGTCTCGTAAGGAGGTGGCGCGGGAAGGAGATGTGCACGAAGGTGTCACAGCCGAGCTCGTGAGCGGTGCGGATGATGAGATAGCCGCGGGCCACGAAGTCGTTGTTGGAGACGAGGTCAGCAGCGGAGCCGATCTCGGGCAGGTCCTCATGGGACTCGCCGGCGATGCAGAGGATGTCGGGGCGGCGCTCCTTGATCTGACGGAATGCCTCGGTCGTGCCGGGAACGCCCTGGTTGACGATGATCGCCTTCATGTCGGGGTCGTCGGCCAGGTTGACGATGGTCTGAATGGTGGTCTCCAGCTCTTCGGTGAAGTTGTCGGGATAGATGGCCAGCTTGACCATATCCTCGCCATACTCCTTCTGGAAGGCCTCGACGCCGCCACGGTGTTATCATCGGTCTCGCCCTTCTTTTCGCCGCAGGCGACCAGGGAGAACGCCATGATGAGAGCCAGCAGCAGAGAAACTACTTTTTTCATGTTTACCTCCTAATTCCTTTACCATAGTTTGTTGTTTCCTCCGCCAGAAGGAAACAGCGAACAGGGCGCGCCCTGTCCTCTTCTATGCATTCGGGTGCTGCGCACCCATTTGATTTTACCAGATAAGTTCACACTCTGTCAACATATTTGTGTCTCTGAATGATGTTCAATAGCGCATCTCCTTGTTTTTCATCCACACACTTTCCCACATTTTTTGGCGCATTTGCATCATTTTCATGTATTTTTCATGCGGTTTTCTGTCAGAAGCCTGCTGTTTTGCTATAATAAACTTTTTCTTTTGGCGAAATCTGTTTTTTGTCTGACTGCAGCAAAGAGACAGGCTTCCGCCTGTCTCTCTCGCTTACCTTATAACTTATGGCACTCGTCAGATCTTCTGCTTCTCATCCACGATCTGGCGCAGCTTGGCGGAGAAGTCCTCCAGCGTCATGGCGCCCAGGTCCTCGCCCTTGCGGGTACGGACGGAGACGGTGCCGTTCTCCATATCGCGGTCGCCCACCACCAGCATGTAGGGGATCTTCTCCAGGGTGGCCTCCCGGATCTTCTTGCCGATCTTCTCGTTGCGGGCGTCCACCTCCACCCGGAAGCCCTGCTGCCGCAGCTGGTCGGCCTGCTGCACGCAGTAGTCGGCGGCCCGGTCAGTAATAGGCAGGAAGCGGACCTGCTCGGGCATCATCCAGGTGGGCAACGCGCCGGCGTACTCCTCGATCAGGTAGGCCAGGGTGCGCTCATAGCAGCCCAGAGACGTGCGGTGGATGATGTAGGGCAGCTTCTTGTCGCCGTTCTCATCGATATAGTACATGCCGAAGCGCTCGGCCAGGAGCATATCGATCTGGATGGTGACCAGGGTGTCCTCCTTGCCGTAGACGTTCTTGTACTGGATATCCAGCTTGGGGCCGTAGAACGCGGCCTCGTCGATGCCCACGGTGTAGTCCACGTTCAGATCCTTCAGGATGCGCTCCATGGCGGCCTGGGCGTGGTCCCACTGCTCCTCCGTGCCCTCGTACTTGTTGTTGGGGTTGGCGGGGTCCCACTGGGAGAAGCGGAAGGTGCACTTATCCAACAGGCCCACGGTGCCCAGGCAGTACTTGGCCAGCTCCAGGCAGCCCTTGAACTCCTCCTCCAGCTGGTCCGGGCGCAGCACCAAATGGCCCTCGGAAATAGTGAACTGGCGGACGCGGATGAGCCCGTGCATCTCGCCGGAGTCCTCGTTGCGGAACAGGGTAGACGTCTCGCCCAGGCGCATGGGCAGATCGCGGTAGCTGCGGCCGCGGTTCAGAACACCTGATACTGGAACGGGCAGGTCATAGGCCGCAGGGCAAAAGCACTCCTTGGTTTCGTCATCGGGGTCGCCCAGAACGAACATGCCGTCCAGATAGTGGTCCCAGTGGCCGGAGATTTTATAGAGCTCCCGCTTGGCCATCAAGGGAGTCTTGGTCAGCAGATAGCCACGCTGCTGCTCCACGTCCTCCACCCAGCGCTGCAGCAGCTGGATGACCCGGGCGCCCTTGGGCAGCAGAATGGGCAGACCCTGACCGATATAGTCCACGGTGGTGAAGTACTCCAGATCCCGGCCCAGCTTATTGTGGTCCCGCTTGAGGGCCTCCTCCCGCTCCTTCAGATACGCGTCCAGCTCGTCCTTGCTGGGGAAGGCCACGCCGTAGATCCGCTGGAGGGTCTGGCGGTTGGAGTCGCCGCGCCAGTAGGCGGCGTTGCAGGCGGTCAGCTTGATGCCGTTGCCCTTGATGCGGCCGGTGGAGTCCACGTGGGGACCGGCGCACAGGTCCACGAACTCTCCCTGCTTATAAAACGAGATGTGTGCGTCGGCGGGCAGGTCGTTGATCAGCTCCACCTTGTAGGGCTCCTCCCGCTCCTCCATGTACTTGACAGCCTCGGCGCGGGGCAGCTCGAAGCGCTCCAGCTTCAGCTTCTCTTTACAGATCTTACGCATTTCAGCCTCGATCTCGCCCAGGTCGTCCTGGGTGAAGGCGAAGGGCGCGTCCAGATCGTAATAAAAAGCCGTTTTCGATGGACGGGCCGATGGCCAGTTTCACCTCCGGATGCAGGCGCTTGACGGCCTGGGCCAGGACGTGGGAGCAGGTGTGCCAATAGGTCTTGCGGTACTGCTCATTTTCAAACGTAAATTCCTTGTTGACTTCGCTCATAGTCTGTTCCTCCTTGTGATCGGGGCTGGATAAATAAAATCCCCACCCCTGAATGGTATCAGGGGTGAGGTAATAGGCATTACTCCACGGTTCCACCCTGCTTACGGCCTGCGCAGCGTTTTTACTGTCCGCTGCGGATGGCGGGATATCTTTCGTCGAGACAAGGCGCAGGAGCGCAGGAATACGGTCTGTATTTCAAGCTTCTGCAACGCAGTATCGGCGGAAGAGATCCGGCATACGCCGTCGCTTTCGATCGCTGTAACGGGCGATACCCGTCCTGCTCGTCGCAGGCGGCTCGGAAGTGGTACGGGCCATGTCCTTGGCGGGGTGCTTTCAGCCGGGGCGCCCCTCTCTTTGGCCGCGGAAAACAGCTTCTTCTTCGTCACTGCCTTTTTGATGGCAATAAAGTATAAACCGTTCGGCGCGGTTTGTCAATGGGTGGTTTCACGGGGAAGGGCAAAATCAGCCGCATGAAGCAAAAAAGAGACATCCGAAAGGATGTCTCTTTTGCTGGCGCGGAAGGAGGGATTTGAACCCTCGCGCCGGTTTAGACGGCCTACTCCCTTAGCAGGGGGAGCCCCTTCGGCCACTTGGGTACTTCCGCATACATATTCATTTTCTGGCGGAGAGAGTGGGATTCGAACCCACGGATGCTTTCACATCGCCGGTTTTCAAGACCGGTGCTTTCGACCACTCAGCCATCTCTCCGTGTGCAAAAGCGTCTCTCGTGCCAAACGCGAGTATTATATTACCATGCGCCGACGCCTTTGTCAACAAAAGCCTCGGAAGAAATTTGAAAAAAATTCAAAAATAGGACTTGCAAACCGCCGAAAACTGTGGTATTCTAAGTGGGCTGTTTGAGGCACAACAGAATATCCGGGTGTGGCGAAGTTTGGTATCGCGCTTGAATGGGGTTCAAGAGGCCTCGAGTTCGAATCTCGACACTCGGACCACGTCGGAGCAGGTTTGTATGCTTGCTCCGACTTATTTTTTACATAGCGGAGAGGGAGATGACGTTGTCATGTCCCTCTTTTTGTCCGGCGCAGGACGCGAAAAAGCGCGGCAGCTGCCGCGCTTTTTCCTCTTCCTCCCTGCTCGGTCCTTCCTGAAAGAAGGTCCCCCTCGCTGTTAAGTGAATTCAGTATACCATGAATACGCCCGTTTGTCTATCCTTTTGCGCGCCGTATCCAGCATTTGCCACTGTTTTTCATGCATATCGCGCTGTCGGGCGGCAAAACTACCGTTGCGATACCCAACAAGGGCATTTGCCCCACAACATGAAAGGAGAACACAACGATGTCTACCAAGAACAGCAACAAGCTGAATGTCCCCCGAGGCCAAGGCCGCTATGGATCAGTTCAAGATGGAGGCCGCCTCTGAGGTCGGCGTGAACCTGAAGAACGGTTACAACGGTCACCTGACCAGCCGCGAGGCCGGCTCTGTGGGCGGCCAGATGGTCAAGAAGATGATCGAGTCCTACGAGAAGAACCTGTAAACGGTCCTTCCCGCACGAAAAAGAACCGCCTTCGGGCGGTTCTTTTTTTCACAAGGTGACCTCCGTGCCGTTGTTCACCTCGATGCGGTAGCTGCCGGGGTTTGCCACGTCCACGTCGTTGCCCCGGAAGCGGCAGTCATCCAGCGCCGCATAGGAGTTCGGCGGCAGGCACAGAAGCTCCAGCGCCGTGGTGTTGTTCAAAAAGTCGATGCGCCTGATGGGTATATGTATAGGAGTTGCTGTACGCGGAGTCGTACCGCGCGCCCACCCCGTTGCCGCCGATATACCCGCCGTGGAGATAAACCCAGCCGCCGTTCACGGCCAGCGCGCCCACGTCCCAGCCGGTTACGCGGCAGTTCTCCAGATAGGTGGGCGCTCTGGCGGTCACGCCGGTTCCGCTCCCATCCCCCTCAAAGCTGACCTCCGAAAAGCGGACGTAGGCGTGGCACCGCTCCGTGTCGCTCAGGGGCGTCACCGTCACCGGCGCGGCGAAGGCGGTGCCGCTGCCCTTCAGCGTGACCGCGCAGCCCACCGACACCGGCGCGTCATAGGTCACGTCCGGCAGCTCCACCGTGATGGACGTGTCCGCGTCGTACTCCTCCGCCAGCCGATCCAGCAGCGCCTGCAGCTCCTGCGCCGTTTCCAGCGGCGCGTCCTCCTCAAATTCCACGGCGTGATGCGCAGCGTCCAGACCACCTCGTTGTGGGTGCAGGTGGGATCCGCACGCAGCCGCCGGTACAGCAGCGCCGGGGACTCCGGTGTTTCCTCCTCCGCGTCCCACAGCTTCACCCGGCTCACGCCCTCCGGCGCGGTGACGGACACGTCCCAGCTGTCCAGCAGCGCGGCGAAATCCTCCGCTGCGTAGTCCTGGGTCACGGCGTCCTCCACCATGACGGTGGCGGGGAAGTCCACCGTTCCGCCCGCCGGGATCAGCTCCGAGCGATACCCCACCGGGTCGGTACGGCCCTCGATGGACGGCGTCACAGCCGTGAACACATGGTACTCCGCCCGTCCGCGCCGGTGTAGTAGGTCTGGCAGGCCGCCAGATAGGGATCCGGGGCCGGGTCGGTCGCAGCGGCCGGATCGGCTGCGCTGTTCGGGCGCTGCGGCTCCTCGGCGGCCGGCCACAGCCAGACCGCCAAGGCAACCAGCGCCGCGGCAAGGCACGCCGCCAGCAGGTGCAGGCGGCAGTACGGGCCGATAAACAGCGGGAACAGGCAGAGAAAAGTGGCAATCGAACACGGCGCATATGCTGTTCTAAAAAATAAATGGTAAACCGAAATATCATATAAAAGTAGTGGAGAAAAATGATGGATTTGTTGTGGAGGTATATGAAATGAAAAAGATTCTCGTATTATCACTTTGCTTTGTACTTGCACTATGGATGGCAGGTTGCGTCCAGAATAAAAATATCAATTTTGGGGATGTCACGATGAAAGTTGTAGAGGGAAGTGTAACTCCTTCAGGTTTGACAGTTCGCATTTCAAATAACACAGGAATTGATATCAATGGCGGGATCAATTACGATTTTTCTATTGAAAAAAAGGAAGATGATAAATGGTCACCAGTAAAAGAGATCGGCGATAGAACTACTGACACCGAAACATATATTTTTCAAGGAGAAAGAGATTTGAATATCAATTGGTCTGAAATATATGGTTCGCTTTCGGCGGGAGAATACAGAGTCGTTAAGTTCTTTTATCCATCGACAGAAGATGGCTCTTATGGTACAGACGATGGTTTTTACCTATTCGCTGAGTTCAGTATCGAGTAACAAATACGAATTTTATTGGGGAGCAGCAACCTCTGTCGGGGCTGTCAATGGTCGATGAACGGCGCACAAGTGCGCCGCCATTGACCGCCCCGCCCGGTCTTGCCCTGCGGTATCAAGGCGGGCAAGCCCTAGGGGTGCTTGCCCGCCTCCTTTAATTTTGGGCGGAGGTCAGTAGCCGAAATTGGCCTCAAATTGAGGCCAATTTTGGCAGGGGCTTGCAAAGCCTAGATCCCTTTGCAATCGCAGGCTTTCTGTGATACTATTTTGATACTAAGAAAACGAGGTGTCCTAAATAGCAGGTGGAATATTAACATATTTGCGAAAAAGTTTTTCCTGCGAAATCACCTCAAATACACCCTACTATATCTGAATTTGCCGACCAGCAATAATCTGGACCGCTTTCTGTCGGAGAACAATGAAAATTTCTTCGGACACGCCGCTACAGCTGACGCTGCAGCGGCTCTATACCACCACCGGCCTCTCCAAGGCCGCGCTGGCCAAGCAGTCCGGTATCAGCGAGGTATATCTGCACCAGCTGTTCTCCGGCTGCCGCTTCCCCTCCCGCAATCGCCTGCTGTGCGTATGCTTCGGCCTGGGCGCATCGGTGGAGGACGCCCAGGGCCTGCTGCGGCAGGCGCGGCACGCGCCGCTGTACACCCGTGACCGGCGGGACGCCATCATTCTCTATGGTCTGAGCCACAGCATGACCTTTGTTCCAGATCAACGACAAGCTGTTCACCGAAAAGCTGGATACCTTATGCTGACACCGACAGGGGAAACCGGGAGAAAGCAAGAGGAGCGCCCATGGGGCGCTCCTCTTGCTTTTCAGTCCGGCAGACGGCCCTCCGCCAGCAGCCAGGCCGGCGGCCAGCAGCAGCGCCTCCGGCGGAAGCCGCCCCCAGCGCAGGGGCAGGGGATATCCTGCGGCTCGATGGCCGCGCCGTTCACCGCCGTCAGCCGCCGCTGCACGCACAGCACCGGGCGGGGCGTCAGGCCGGACAGCGTCAGGCTGCATCGGGGCGACAGGCCGCAGCCCACCACCTGCTGCGCCCGCAGAGGCGCGGCGGTGTTCTCCTGGGGCAGCAGCACCCGTGCGGCACAGCGGCGCGCGGCCCAACACCGCCAGCCGCGCCGTGCCGGGCCGGTCCAGCACCAACAGCTCCCAGCACCGGCGCAGCAGCACCGCCTCGTCCACCGGCGGTACGGACGGCGGCAACCATCGCCCCAGTCCGCCGCGAAAAATGCCATATCGACCATGTACGTCTCACCTCCCGCGTAGTCTACCGCGCTTTGCGCCGTCTTATGCCCCGGTGGAAATTTCCCCTGTCCTTTTCGCGCCGGATGTGCTATACTGTCAGGTAGCTTGTTTCAGGAGGTGCCGCCATGCCATTCCGCGCGCATTTACATACCGTCAACCGTCACCGGCGCCTGGTGCGGCACTATTGCTTCGCTGGGTCTGGTGTGGCAGGGCCTGACCCACGACCTGAGCAAATACAGCCCCACGGAGTTTTGGCGGGGCGTAAAATACTACCAGGCTGGCGCAGCCCCAACGACCAGGAGCGCAGCGAGACCGGCGTCAGCCTGTCCTGGCTGCACCACAAGGGCCGCAACCGCCACCACTTTGAATATTGGATCGATTACCGCCGCCGGGAGGATGGGACCATCTATATCGGCGGCTGCAAGATGCCGAAAAAGTACGTAGCGGAGATGTTTTGCGACCGCATCGCCGCCTGCCGGGTCTATCAGGGCGATCAGTATACCGATGCCTCGGCCTATGATTATTTTCAGCGCACCAAGGGGCGGTTTTGGATCCATGAGGAGACCTCCGCTTCATGCATCCGGAGACGGCGGCACTGCTGGATCGCTGGCTCCTGCTGCTGAAGGAACGGGGGAGGAGGCGGCCTTTGCCGCTATTCGCGCCGAATTGGCGGACAGCGCCTACTGACGGCGGAGCGCAGGCGCTTTGTTAAGAAGAAAACAATAGATTTTTGAACATTTCCCTTGCTTTCCATCACTATTTGTTTTACAATGTCTTGGTACATTTTGATGTGAGGTTGTCAACAACATGACCCATCCCTATAAGACCGGGAAGGCGGCGCCACCGTGACGGTGTTCGTACCCTACGATTGCGCAGAACCACTGCCCGTTTTGCATCAACAAAAAAGGAATACGCGGATTGCAGCGGCTTTAGCTTGGAGGCGATTCTGCGCAGCATCCGGGTCATGGACTCTATCACCCCGGCGTGTGACTTTGTATTCACCGGCGGCGAGCCCCTGGCGGATCTGAATGCCTTGCAGCAGATGCTGGATGCTATTCCCGCCACCCATAAGATCTATATCAACACCACCTTTCCCGCCCAGCCCCACTGCTCCTTCGAGAAAATGCTGGCCTTTACGGAGAGGAACAAGGACAAGATCACCTGCATGAACATCTCCCGCCACCTGCAGCACTATGTGGAGGAAAGCCCTGGACCAGGTGCTGGGAAAGATCGCCTGTCCCACCCGCATCAACTGCGTGCTGTATAAGAAGTACCCGGCGGAGAAGCTGGTGGACTATGTGGAGCGGTTTCCTGCCTTATGGCATCCCCATCCAGTTCCGGTATGACTATACCGAAACCACGCCGGAGAACCTGTACGAAGAGGAACACATCGACAAGATATTGCAGGACCTGAAGCGGCTGTTCACCTATCGGGGGCTGGACGGCTGCCGCATGCGCAACGGCTTCCACTTCGAGTATAAGGGCCTGCACATGACCTACCACAAGACCCTGCCCTACTCCACCATCGAGGAAAAGGGGCCGGACGGCGTGACCTACGACATTCTGTACGACATCCTCATCAAGCAGAACGGCGAGATATGCGGTCTTTTTTTCGGAACCCGCGGCGGGGTCGCTCCGTCATAGGTAGTGAAAGCCTTGGCGGAAAATAAATGGCTTGTTTGTATTTACCCCCTTTTACTTCCGCGCGGTTTGTATTATAATGATGTATTGAGCTGGTATCTCATATACCGGCGGGCAAAACAGTCTTGAGTGAATGATAAGGAGCAATTCTATGAAACGTTTTATGACCCTGCTGCTGGCCATGCTGATGGTCCTGTCCCTGGCCGCCTGCGGCGACAAGTCCTCCGCCACGGTGGATGCCGAGGGGGCTGGGCAAGGCGCTGACCGAGCGCGTACAGTTTGACAGCACCATGAGCGCTATCGACGCCGGAGACTATCTGGAACTGCCCGAGGGCAGCAGCGCTGCCGCCTATATGTCTGACGGCAGCACCATGGAGGAGATCTTTGTGGTGTCCTGCAAGGATAAGACGGACGCATCAGCGGTGAAGATTGCCATGCAGGAGCTGCTGGACAGCCAGACGCAGGAGGCCGGGCGCTACCAGCCCGAGGAGGCCGAGCGCCTGAACAACGCCGTTTTCGCCACTTACGGCACCTGCGTGGTGCTGTGCGTTACCTCTGACACGGATACCGCCAATGCGGTCATCAAGGAGTATGTAGGATGAGTCCGCGCTATGAACGGCGGCAGCGGGGCGGAGGCGGCGCACTGCTGCTTCTGATCGCCGCCGCGGCGCTGGTGGTGGCGGTGCTGGCCATCTTCACCGATGTATTCAGCGGTAAAAAGGCGCCGGGCAAGGATACAGACAGCCCTGCCGTCACCCAGCCCGCGGACGGCGAGCCTGACGGGGACCGGCGACGCGGACAATACCGCGAAGGACCCGGAGAACAGCCAAGGCGACGAAAAGCCAGGATAGCAGTCAGAAAGGCGGGGACAACAGCGGCAAGACCGACAAGCCCGCCGTGGCCACCACGAAGCCGGCAGCCTCCAATGTCATCACCACCGACGCCACGCCCTATCAGTCCGGCGGCGTATACATCGTGGGCAATGCCGGATATGAGATGTACAACTATGTGGGCTCCCTGGCGGAGAAGTACCAGTCCACGGTCAACGCCGTGGCGGACAGCCTCAGCGGCGTCAGCAATGTCTACGCCATGGCGATCCCCCTGTCCAGCAGCATCACCCTGCCGGACAGCCTGCTCAGCGACATACCCGGCAGCGATCAGGCACAGGCCGAAAAGGATATTCTGGCGGGAATGGGGCAGAATATAAAAACGGTGCCCCTGCATGACGCGCTGAACGCCCATCGGACGGAGTACATCTATTTCCGCACCGACCACCATTGGACGGCGCTGGGCGCCTATTACGCCTATGTACAGTTCTGCAATGTCAAGGGCATTACGCCCCACGACCTCAGCGACTATGAGGTGAGCCAGTACACGGGCTTTTTGGGCTCCTTCTACAACGACGGCGGCAAGCCTCAGGCCATGGCGGATGATCCGGATACGGTGAACGCCTATCATCCCGTCAGCAGCACCGCCGCCATGAAGTACGGCAGCAGCGAGGACAGCGAGCTCACCGGCGGCAAGGTGATCTTTGACGAGTCCACCGCAGCGGCCAGCCTGAAATACGGCGCGTTCATCATGGGCGACAACCCCTTCACCGTGATCGAGAACCCCGAAGTCAGCAATGGGCAGAGCTGCATCGTGGTGAAGGAGTCCTTCGGCAACGCCTTTGTATCGTTTCTGGTGGACCACTACCAGACGGTGTATGTGGTGGACTACCGGTATTACGGCGGCAGCGTCAGCGCACTGGCCAAGGCCAAGGGCGTGACGGACGTGTTGTTCGTCAACAACCTGTCCGCCATACGCGGCAGCTATCAGATGGGTAAGCTGGCCGGCGTGAAGTGACATCTGTTTTTGAACAGGGCGGGCAAGCCCGCCCTGTTCCTTTTTCTGACTATCCGCAAAGGAGAGCACATCACATGGTATTCAGCAGCACCACATTTTTTTACTGGCGTTTTTGCCGCTGGTGGCTATTTTATACTATATCTGCCCACGGAAGCTGCGGAACGGGCTACTGCTTGTCTTCAGCCTGCTGTTTTACGGCTGGGGTGAGCCGAAGTACATTCTGATCATGCTGTTCTCTACAGTGTTCGACTACTGCAACGGTCTGGCCATCGGCCACTTTCGGAGCAAGGGAAGGGAGGGCGGTGCCAAGGCGGTGCTAGTCATCTCTGTGGTGGGAAACCTGGCGATCCTGGGCTTTTTCAAGTACACGGATTTTGCCATCAGCAACCTGAACGGTCTGCTGGGCACAGCCATCCCGGCGCTGGGGCTGCTGCTGCCCATCGGCATCTCCTTCTATACCTTCCAGACCATGAGCTATACCATCGACGTGTACCGGGGCTGGTGCCGCCCCAGCGGAACATCGTGGACTTCGGCGCGTACGTCACGCTGTTCCCCAGCTGATCGCCGGGCCCATCGTGCAGTACAAGACGGTGGCCTACGACCTGGAGCATCGGCGGGAGTCGGTGAGCGAGGCCAGCGAGGGTCTGCAGCGGCTGGTGATCGGTCTGGGCAAGAAGGTGCTCATCGCCAACCAGATGGGCGCCATCTGGGAGGACATCGCCGCCATGTCGGGACCCCACAGCGGTCACGGCGTGGATCGGCGCCATCGCGTACACGTTCCAGATCTACTTTGATTTCTCCGGCTACTTTCGGACATGGCCATCGGCCTGGGGCGGGTCTTCGGGTTCCACTTTCTGGAGAACTTTAACTATCCCTATGAGTCCCGTTCCGTCACTGAGTTCTGGCGGCGGTGGCACATCAGCCTGTCCACCTGGTTCCGGGAGTATGTCTACATCCCCCTGGGCGGTAACCGCAAGGGCAAGGGGCGGCAGCTCCTGAACATTGCCATCGTCTGGCTGCTGACCGGTCTGTGGCACGGCGCCAGCTGGAATTTCGTGCTGTGGGGCGTATACTACGCCGTACTGCTGCTGCTGGAAAAGACGTTCCTGCTGAAGTGGCTGGACAAGGCGCCCCGGTTCGTAGGGCACGTGTACACCTGCTTCTGCTTCGTCATGGGCTGGGTGCTGTTCGCCATCACAGACCTCGGCGCGCTGGGGGCCTATGGGGCCATATGTTCTCCGGAACCTTTTGCCGACAGCACCACGGCGTACCTGCTGCGGTGCGGCTGGCTGCTGCTTGTCCTGGCCGTCATCGGCTGCACGAGCCTTCCCAAGCGGCTGTGGGAAAAGCGGGAACAGACCCTCCCCCGCCCTGTCGGACGGACTGCGAACGGTGTGGGTAGTCGTCGTACTGCTGGTGAGCATGGCGTTTCTGGTGGGCGACAGTTACAACCCGTTTTTGTACTTTAGATTTTAAGGAGGCGGCGCTATGAAGAAACGAAGCGGCATCGCGCCGCTGATCGCCATCGGCGGCATACTGTTGGCGCTGTCTGTCGGCAGCTTCTTCCTGACGCCGGACCGGGCATTCTCGGAGAACGAGAACCGCTATTTGCAGCTGACGCCCAGACTCACCTGGGACCGCATCATGTCCGGCGACTTTATGGAGGATGTGGAGGACTATACCAGCGACCAGATCGTCTTCCGGGACTTCTGGACCGCCGCCCGGTCGGTGCTGCAGCGGGCCGAGGGCAAGGAGGACATCAGCGGCACCTATCTGGGCGTGGACGGGAGGTACTTTGCCAAGGTGACCGATGACAGCTTTGACTGGGTAAGGCTGGAGAAGAACGCCGGGTATATCCGGGATTTCTTTGCCGCCAGCGGTAAGCCCCTGCACGGCGCTGATCGTGCCCAGTCCGGCCGGTATTCTGAGGGATATGCTGCCGGAGAACGCGCCGTATTTCAACGAGGATAAGGCCTTCGGCCAGCTGGGCGATATTCTGGGCGGTACGCTGCTGGACAGCCGGGAAACGCTATCGGCGGTGGACGATCCCTACTACCACACGGACCACCACTGGACCACCATGGGCGCGCAGGCGGCCTATACACTGTGGGCACAGGCCACGGGGCACACCGCCCGCAGCTATGACCTGACGCTGGCCACGGACAGCTTCCGCGGCACGCTGTACTCCAAGGTGCTGCTGCCGGACAGCGTATACGACAGCGTGTACTACGCGCCGGAGATCACGGTGGAGAGCGTGGTGTGCGACGGGAAGGACGGCGCGCTGTACGACCTGTCCGCCCTGGAGCAGAAGGATAAGTATGAGCTGTTTCTGGGCGGCAACTACGGCCAGTGCGTCATCACCACCGGCACGGAGAACGGGAAGCACTTGCTGCTGGTGAAGGACTCCTTCGCCAATTCCTTCGTACCGTTCCTCACCGGCGACTATGAGTCCATCACCATGATCGACCTGCGGTACTACCGGGGCAGCATGGCAGAGCTGGCGGCGGAGGCCGACGATATCCTGGTGCTGACGGAGGTCACGAACCTGGCGGGTTCGGGAGACTATTTCAAGCTGAGTAGTGAAAACAGGCGTGCGCGGAGCGCACGCCGGCAGATGTCAAGAAGAATTTAGGCAAATGACAAAAATATCAATCTTAAGGTGTAACACAGCTGCGTCCCCGGGCGCCTGGCAGCTGGCGGCGGAGTGTGTTACGGGCGGTATCGCTGCGCGATGTAGCATGGAAACACCGCGCCAATCAAGACCACGAAAAAGCAGCTCTCACGGGGGAGCTGCTTTTTCATGCGGAGTGCCCTGCGGGCAGTCTTGACAGGCGGGTGGTTCCCTGCGTTGGGTAACCAACATGGCCAGCTTTCGCAGACCATGCTGACGCAATTTCACAGCATGGGGACGCGGGGTACGGCGTAACACAAGATTGCTGCAGCAGCCCCGGCGACGTCGGCGAATTTGTGTTACAATTATTGAAAGACCACGAACTATCCTGAAACAGGGAGGCTCTCATGGGACACTACAGACGAAAGAGGAACGCATCATCCTGCAAACGCTGCTGAACGAGAAAAAAGCCGGTCAGCTACATCGCCCGGAAGCTGGGCTGCTGCCGGAGATACGGCGCGGGCGTATCTCCATAACTACGGCTACTATGACAAGCTGCGGTACTCGGCAGACAAGGGACAGCAGATACATGACTACAAATCAGACTGCCAAGGGCAGGCCGTTGAAGATCGGCAGTGACCACGCCTTTGCCGCCTACATCGAGCATAAGATCATCGTGGACAGGTACTCCCCTGCGGCAGCTCTGGCAGCGGCACGGAAGTACCCTTTTGCTACGAAGATATGCGTCAGCACACTGTACAGCTATATCGACAAGCAGGTATTCTACAAGCTGGGCAACCGGCACCTATGGGAGAAGTGGAAGAAAAGGCCGAAGAAAACCGAGGACAAGAGGCAGCGAGTAGTACACCCAAAGCTGCCCAGCATCGAGATACGCCCGGAGCATATCACGCAGCGCGAAGAGTACGGACATTGGGAAATGGACTTGGTGGTCAGCGGTCAGAATGGAAGAAGTGTACTTCTCACACTGACGGAGCGGCTGAGCAGACAGGGAGATCATCGTCAAGCTGCCGGACAGGCGAGCGGAGACCATACGCAGGGCCATAGACCGAATGGAGCGTAAGACGCCGGGCTTCCGGCAGAAGTTCCGGTCTATCACCACCGACAACGGCAGCGAGTTCATGGAGTATGACAAGCTGGTCAAGAGTTGCCGGAGCAAGGGGCAGCCGCTTTGACATTTACTACTGTCACAGCTATCCGCATGGGAGAAAGGCAGCGTGGAGAACCACAACCGCATGATACGCCGCTTCTTTCCCAAAAGGCACCAACTTCGACGAGGTATCTCCGGCAGAGGTACAGCGGGTGCAGGATTGGATGAACCGGTATCCGCGCAGAGTGTTAGGTTGGCAGACACCCGATGAAGCCGCAGCAGCCCCGCGGGCTGAAGCCTTGGCGCGGGGCCCCGTTGTAACATTGTGCAGCTGCAGCCGGCGGATCGGCACCGCAGCAGGACCAGGACGTGTTACATCACTTACGTAATTTCTTCTGACTTCTCCGCCACTTCCGGGAGGGCTTGACCACACCGTCCATATTGGCCTGCTGCTCGTTCCGGCGCAGAGAGTATCTCCTCCTCAGACAGCATATCGCCCTCCTTGAAGGACTTTTGCAGATTGCCCACACAGGCCAGCGTGTCGTATGCCGCATAGTCCTTGTTGGTCACGAACCAGCAGCGGCGGGTAAGCGGTGTGAGCAGCTGGGTATTGGTAGCGTTCTCCATCTCCCATGCGTCATAGAGGTTCTGACGTTGGAAGCGCCACAGCTTATCACAATCCACCACGCAGCTTGTCACCTGACGGAGCAGCGCATCCACATGGCCGAAGCGCTGGGCGGTATAGTACATGGAGATGTGGTAATGGCGGCAGGTCAGCAGGGTATTGAGGAAACAGCGGGTCGATGTTGCTCTTGAAGTTCCGGCTGTTCATCTGGACGCTGAACTCGTCGCCCAGCACCAGTGTAACGGTGAGCGTGTCGTGCTCCCGTCATACTGGCCGTTCTTTTCAGCACAGTAGACCACCTGCTGGAGGGAAACGAAGTCATCATAGGGGATGGACAGTGCCACATTGGACAGCACCTTGACCCGCTGCTCCACCCACGGCCCGGTCCTTATCCCAGACCGGCTTACCGTCGTACTGCTCGTACATGGAGACCACCTTATGGACAGCGGAGAGTGTCTTGCCCTTGCCGAACAGGCCGACGTAGGCCACCAGCTCGCCGGTCCTGCACTCGTTCCACTTGCGGTACTTGAGATACTGGAATAGGTCAACGGTGCCATAGCGTACCAGCTTCACCGGGTGGAAGAACGCGCAGCGGATGGTGGGACAGAGCGGCAGCACAAGGCCGAGGCCGATAAGTATGATGACCGCCATATCAGAACCTCCGCCAGTTGACCAGCGCGGCGGCCACGGCCGCCACGATGCGGAACACGGCGGTGACCAGTACGACAGCCACAAATACGGTCAGCAGATAGGGTATCAACTCGGCCATGGTGGTGGTGGGCGGCACGATGTCCACGCCGGTGATCTGGAAGAATTCAGCCACAACAGACGCCATCAGAACACCCCCTTTACAAAGTACCATAGCATGAACATGAAGCCCAGCACGAGGAACAGGAGCAGCATACCCCTCCGTGACGGTGTATTCGTCAAAGGGGCTTAGAGAGGAACAGGCCGGTGTCTTTCCTCCTGCGGCAGCGTGGTGGTTCTTGATCTGGTCGGCCAACGCCCGGGTCGTCCGTATAGAGGATAGAACCGTCTGTGCTCATAGATAGTGGCATACTCCTGCTTTGTCTCAGTTCCGTGGTGTCGGTAGTATCGGCAGCGGGTTCCTCGTCCGGTTCCAGCGCCGGTCTGAGCGCCTCCACTCCGGTATATCCTCGGCCGTGGGACCGGTATCAGCCGTTGTGGCGTAGGCATTCACGGTGAACATAAGCAGCAGCGCCAGCGCCGGAGGAAAGCAGCTTTAGTGTACTTCATCGGTCGTCCCCCATTTGAACACAAGGTAGATCACGGCACCGGCCACGATGAGCCAGAGGAGGATATTCCAGAGCGTGAAGGTCAGACCGTCCACGGTGAATTCTATCTGGAATATCTGCAGGCAGGCAGACAGGACTTGTCCGAGACCTGCATCAGAATACCCTCCTTTGATAATGGCGCCGATGGCCAGAATGACCAGCGCCGCTTCAATGATAGTCAGCCACTCGGCGGGGAGGAAGGGGAACAGGCTGGTGCCGAGGTTCAGGAATGCCGTGAAGAAGTTTTGACGGAGTCCACCGTATGGTCCAGCAGCAGGTCCACATCGTCCAGACCGTCCAGCAGATTAAGGATGAAGTGCAGGGAGCCAACGATAAGGCCGTTGATCAGGCTGGTGATCATATTCAGCAGAGCTCGCAGCGGCTCAAGTAAAACAGACATGGTATCTCACCCCTGTAACACAAATTTCAGATCCTGGCGCCGGGAGCTGCAGCAAGAAGTGTGTTACGAGAAAAACAGCTTCTTGCCCACGATGCCCAGCACCATACAGACCACGGCGAAGGTCAGCGCGACCTGCAGTTCAGACGGCAGCACCGCCCAGAAGCCGGTGAGCCATGCCGGGTAATCGCCGCCGAAGCCGCTGATCTGCTCCGTATACTCGTTGAACTTGGAGATGACCTCGTCCACGCTGGAGATGGCCTTGTCAAACAGCCGGACGATGAAGCCTATCAGCTTTACCGGCGAAGGTGCCCAGCTTGGAGAACACCTTGACCACCAGCTGTGAGATGGAGCTGCTGCTGTAGTCCTCGTCCGGGGCACCGTCCCCGGTATGGTCCTCATAGGTCTTGCCGCAGCGGGAGCAGGTATAAATGTCATAGGCCGAGGCGGTCTCCTGACCGGTATCCGGGTCGGTGACGGCGTCCACATGGGACGATATCACCCAGTCATGGCCCAGCGGGTCGATGATTTCGAATAGCTGTCCCCGCATTGGGAGCAGGTAGAGACCTGCAGGCCGGGCAAAATACAGGTGGCCTCCTGTTCCATGTGCTGGGAATAGGTGTGCTCACAGGTGGCGGAGCCGGAGGTGTCCTGAAGCTGGGCGAGGATGGCGTCCAACGTTCCAGCACCGGGGTAAGGTCTAACTTTTCCTCCAGCCACGTCTGGAACGATTGCAGCCATGCGAGGATAGAGCTGCTGCCGGACACATCCGGGGGGCGGAGCGCCGGTATCGGTATACCACTGTTCGCCGCAGACGGAGCACTGGTAGAGCGTCTGGGCCCTGGGCCACGGTGCCATCCGAGTTATAGACCATGTTGACGTGCTCAATGACCTTCCAGTCGTGACCTTTGGCGGCGAGGATCTGCTCGTAGGTCTCACACCGCACTTGGGCAGGTGGGACGCATGGCCGCCCTCAAGACAGGAGTGGGAGCCGTGTCGATGGTCTCCTGCCAGTCGTGCTTGCAGCCGGTGGGTGTATCGATCGGAACCGGTATCATCCTCAACCACATAATTGTAGGTGTTGGAGACGTTATTATTTGTGATCGTCACGTTGGTATCACCAAACTGTACCGTCAACGCAACATCGTTATCCAGAAGTGAGGAAATATGTCCGCGAGGAGCAATCGTATGACCACGACTTCTGATGTCATAGTACGTTTTCGTAGTCATATCGTAATACTTGTTATTGGTCTCATCGACAATGGTGACGTCCGTATAGTAAGTTGTCGAATTGTCGACGTAGATACCGGTGAGGTTGTCAACGCGATTGTTGATGGTGTAGTAGTTATTAGTGGCAGTAGTATCAATGGGTGTAATGCGGCATACGGGAGTAAAAATAGACACGGATTGACGATAAACGCCTGCACGTATAGAAGAAGAAGAGATATTCTGCAGCATCAGAAAAACACGATGACGTAGGAACATATCCACCTACAATTATAATCTCCACAATCACGAGGCTCCCATAAATATGTGTCGTGATTATAAAGTTCGAATTTGAAGCAGTCTCATGTGAATGTGCGACAA
>VOFC01001695.1_pt1 | contig 52000 bp, 90 predicted proteins | sample 5384161 | NCBI WGS metagenome assembly VOFC01 (sample SAMN12384722, study PRJNA508395) | human gut metagenome | isolation source: healthy gut B | host: Homo sapiens | reverse complement strand
GAAAAGCTATCTGGCGCCTGTCTCCAAGCGAGCAGGTAGGCGTTTTCAACGTGACCTTTGAGCCGGGCTGTCGGAATAACTGGCATATCCATCACGCAAAAAAGCGGCGGCGGGCAACTCCTGATCTGCGTTGCCGGACGCGGCTTTTATCAGGAATGGGGCAAGGCCGCTGTGGAGATGCTGCCGGGCGATGTGGTAAACATTCCGGCCGGTGTCAAGCATTGGCACGGCGCAGCACCGGACAGCTGGTTCTCCCATCTCGCCGTAGAGGTACCGGGAGTTGAAACATCCAACGAGTGGCTGGAGGCCGTAAGCGATGCAGATTATATCAAAGCAACTACGAATAAGGAGCGCAACGAAAATGACAGATGAAAGGCTGAATTTAACACAGGAATGGGACAAGCTGTTCCCCAAAAAAAGCGACAAGGTTGACCACAAAAAGTGACCTTTCACAATCGCTACGGCATCACGCTGGCGGCAGATCTGTACACGCCGAAGAATGCAGTGGGCGAGCTGCCCGCCATTGCCGTCAGCGGCCCATTCGGTGCGGTGAAGGAGCAGTCCTCCGGACTGTACGCGCAGAAGATGGCGGAGTATGGCTATCTCACCATTGCCTTCGATCCGTCCTATACCGGCGAGAGCGGCGGACTGCCCCGTTATGTGGCATCCCCGGACATCAACACGGAAGATTTCTGTGCCGCCGTGGATTTTCTGTCCGTGCAGGAGAATGTTGACCCGGAGCGTATCGGCATCATCGGCATCTGCGGCTGGGGCGGTATGGCTGTCAACGCCGCCGCGCAGGACACCCGCATCAAGGCAACCGCTGCCATGAATATGTACGATATGACCCGTGTCACTGCCAACGGCTATTTTGATGCAGAAGATTCTGAGCAGGTGCGTTTTGAAAGAAACAAGCCATGAACGCCCAGCGCACCGAGGACTACAAAAACAGCAGTTATGCCCTTGCCGGAGGCGTGGTCGATCCGGTGTTCGATGACAATGACCGTTGCACCGCTGTTCACCAGCCGGTCAAAGACCCGCAGCAGCGTCTGCACATCCAACGGGTGCAGGCCGATGGTCGGTTCGTCAAACACAAAGACGGAGGCATCCTGCTGCCGTCCCATTTCGGATGCCAGTTTCAGCCGCTGTGCTTCGCCGCCGGACAGGCTTGGAGTGGCTTCGCCAAGGGTCAGATAACCAAGACCGAGATCTTGCAAAACCCGTAAGCGGGAGGAAACGGTTTTCATATCTCCACAGGCCCGCAGAGCCTGCTTCACATCCATATCCATGACCTCCGGCAGGGAGTGGGCTTCGCCCTCTTTGTTCGTGCGCTTTACCTGTTCCGCTTCCCGGCGATACCGGCTGCCCCGGCAGTCCGGGCAGGGAATTTCCACATCCGGCAGAAACTACACATCCAGACTGATGGAGCCTGTTCCGTCGCAGGTCGGGCAGCGGAGCTTTCCGGTATTGTAGGAGAAATCTCCTGCCTTATAGCCCAGCACCTTTGCCTGCGGAAGCCTTGCATAAGCCTTCCGCAGCTCGTCGTGGACATTGGCATAGGTGGCTACGGTAGAGCGGACATTGATGCCGATGGGTGCGGCATCGATGAGTTTGACCTGCCGGATGCCTTCCGCCGTGATGGTTTTCACATGAGCAGGCAAGGTGGTCCCGTTCGTCACAGCTTCCAGCGCAGGGATCAGGCTTTCCAGAATCAGCGTGGTCTTGCCGGAACCGGATACGCCGGTCACCACCGTCAGCCGCCCCCCTTGGGAATATCCGCTTCCAAGGGGCTTCACGGTGTGGACGGCATCCGTGGAGAGATGGATGCGCCCCAGCTCAAACATCTCCTGCGCCGCCGCTTTCTTCCGGAGCGGCGGCGTTTTTTGTTTCAGGAACGGGCCGATCTTGGAAGCCGGGTCTGCGGCGATCTGCGGATGGTTCCCTGTGTGATGACCTGTCCGCCATCGGCTCCGGCCTCCGGCCCCATCTCCACCACCCAATCCGCTTCGGACAGAATTTGGGTATCGTGATCCACCAGGATCACGGAATTTCCGTCTGCGATCAGGTCGTGCATCACATCGGTCAGACCCGTGATATTGGATGGGTGCAGGCCGATAGAAGGCTCATCCAGCACATACAGCACGCCGGTCGTTCGGTTGCGGACGGCACGGGCAAGCTGCATCCGCTGACGTTCGCCGGTGGAAAGCGTAGAAGCTGCCCGGTCAAGAGACAGGTAGCCCAGCCCCAAGTCCATCAGTCGCTTGGCAACGGTCTGGAAGGATTCGCAGATGCTTTCTGCCATCGGACGCATCTCCTGCGGCAGAGCATCCGGCACCTGTTTGACCCACTCTACCAGTTCCGACAGCGGCATCCTGCACACATCTGCCAGTGTGATGCCGCAGAGCTTCGGCTGCCTTGCCCGCTCCGAAAGTCTTGTTCCGCCGCAGTCCGGGCAGATATCCTCTTTCAAAAAGCGTTCCACACGCTTCATGCCGGTCTCGTCCTTGACCTTGGCCAGAGCGTTTTCCACGGTATAGACTGCGTTGAAATAGGTAAAGTCCAGCTCGCCGGACTGGTTTGTTCCTTTCGCTTTGTAAAAGATATGCTTCTTTTCTGCCGGGCCGTGATAGACGATTTCCTTTTCCCGGTCAGTCAGCTCCCGGAAGGGCACATCCGTGCGGACACCCATTTCCCGACACACGTCCGTCATCAGGGACCACATCAGGGTCTTCCACGGCAGGACAGCCCCCTCGTCGATGGTCAGGGAATCATCCGGGATGAGGGTGGACTCATCTACCCTGCGTACCAGTCCGGTGCCGCCGCAGGTGGGGCAGGCTCCCTGCGAGTTGAATGCCAGTTCTTCCGCAGAGGGCGCACAGAAACGTTCTCCGCAAACCGGGCAGACAAGCTCCTGCCCGGCGGCTACGGCAAGGGTCGGCTCCAGATAGTGCCCATTGGGACAGCGGTGGCTGGCAAGTCGGGAGAACATCAGCCGCAGACTGTTCAGCAGCTCCGACCCGGTGCCAAAGGTGCTGCGGATGCCCGGAACGCCCGGACGCTGGTGCAGTGCCAGTGCTGCCGGAATGTGCAGTACCTCATCTACCTGCGCCCTCGGTGCCTGCGTCATTCTGCGCCGGGTGTAGGTGGATAAGGCATCCAGATACCGCCGGGAACCCTCTGCGTACAGGACGCCAAGGGCAAGGGAGGATTTACCGGAGCCTGACACACCGGCAATGCCCACGATCTTATTCAACGGGATATCCACGTCGATATGTTTCAGATTATGGACATGGGCATTCCGTATCTGAATGACCATGGGTCCTTTTGGCTCGTTCATTTGTTTCTCCTTTCTCTTTCTGCCCTATAAAACGTCACATGGGCTTCCTCATCTTCCAGTGGGATATTGATGCGATCCGGGTGCGCTTCCAAATTTCTGTAATCCGTGGTAAAGCAGGGCAGAGAGGAAGCCTTGACCAGCTCCCCAAACACGGCATCATCCGGCTGTACCAGAAATTTGGAGGCAGGCATCTTCTCCCGGCAGAGGGTGTCCCAGAAGCCCAGCTCTGTCCGCAGCAGGAAGTTGAAGCCGTTGATGTCCGCAAAAGTCAGCGTTTCATATTTTGCAAGCTCATGGTCCGGCGGTACACAGACAAACAGATCTTCTTTCATAAACGGTCTGGCACCATCGGTGGGAAAAGGCAGAATGGTCATATCACAGCTGCCGTCCTGCCACGCCGCAAGCACTTCGTCATTCTGGCAGATGGCAGAGGAGATCATCATCCCTGGCTGTTTTGTGTTCAGTTCCCGCTGCAATTCCCACAGAGGTGCCGGCGCACAGGACTTGATAATGATCGTGCGCTGCCGTGCGTCAAATTCCTGCACCTGATGAACGGCAGTTTCTGCCTCCTGCAACAGCCGCCGTGCAGCCTCCACGGCAGCGTTCCCGGTTTCGTTCAGTTCGATTTTGTTCTTCCCACGAAGGAAGAGCGGTACGCCGAAAGTCTCCTCCAGATGCTGCATGGAGCGGGTAATGGACGGGGTGGAGATATGAAATTCCTCCGCTACGCGACTTAGCGTTCCCAGATCGGCAAAGGCCACCAGTTGGCGCAATTCGTTCAGATCGATCATAAATTCTCCTTGAATGCGTTTCAAATCATGAAAAGCAGATTGCAATATTGATAGTGTACAACATCTGTGAAATGTTGTAAAGTAGGAACCGGAAAAATCCTGCTTTTCAGGAAAAGAGATCAAGCCTGCCGTGAACCAGGTGGAGACTCACGTGTTCCAGCAACAGAAGTTGGCAAAAGAGTATCTGAAGAAGTACGGTTGTCAGATCGAGTCCTGGGGTCCCTTTGCAGAGGGCCGCAAGGAGATGTTCACCGACCCCGTACTGACCGCCATCGGTGCAAAGTACGGCAAGACCGCAGCCCAGACGGCTCTGCGTTTCCTGATGCAGAGCGATGTTGTCATCATCCCCAAGTCTGTTCACAAAGAGCGGATGCAGCAGAACTTCGACCTGTTCGACTTCACCCTGTCCGCCGAGGATATGGCAGCCATCGAAGCACAAAGCCATCTTGCGGAAGATCACCACTTCCCCAGCCCCTGCTTTTATGTAGACGACGGTTTTTCGGGAGGAAACTTCCAAAGACCGGCGTTCCAGCAGATGATCTCAGACATGGAAAACGGCGAGATTGGGATCATAGTGACCAAGGATCTCAGCCGCCTCGGCAGAAATCAGCTTCACACTGGCCTGTACATTGAGGAACGCTTCCCCATGTTCGGCGTCCGCCACATCGCCATCAATGACAATGTGGACACTGACAGCAGCGAGAGCAACGACCTCATGCCGTTCAAGAATTTGTTCAACGAGTGGTTTATTCGAGACACCAGCCGGAAGATCCGTGCGGTTCTGAAGGCCAAAGCGGAACGGGGCGAACGGCTGGGGACCAGAGCGCCCTATGGCTACCGAAAAACTCAGAGACAAAAAAGCTGGAAGTGGATGAGGAAGCGGCATCCATCGTCCGCAGGATCTTCGCCATGTGCGCCGGCGGCAGCGGTCCCAGTCAGATTGCCCGCATTCTCAAGAAAGAGCAGATCCTGACGCCCACCATGTACGCCTACACCAAGTATGGCACAACGCATGTGGGGCTGGATACACAACGCCCATATCACTGGTCTGGGGATACTGTGGCGGATATGCTGGAAAACGAAATTTATCTGGGCAACACCGTCAACATGAAGTACAGCACGAAGTCCTACAAGGACAAACGGAGGGGTCGAGCATCCAAGAGAGGAATGCATGGTCTTTGAGAATACCCATCCCGCCCTCATTACGCGGGAGGTCTGGGACGTGGTACAGAGAGTCCGTAAGAACACGCGCCCCAGACCGTAGAGATCTATTACAACGGCATTGGCTATGTCGGCAGTGGTCAGCTGGATGTGGAAGAAGCACTGGAAGCACTGGAATCCCTAGAACCCCAGGACACAGAGAAGCCCCGGCAGGCATCGTAGACACGATGACCTGCCGGGGTATCCCAGGAATCACTTGTTACCCCTGTGAGGGGGGGAACAAAGGCTTCCCTGCCCCTTTGCCCCCGTCCCGGAAGGTATACCGTCAGCAGACGGTAAAATTTTTTCAAAGGATGCCCCACAGCTGTGAATACCACTGTGCTGCCTCCGGTACGGCAACACCCCAAGACGGTATTCCGCTGCCAGCGCACATTTCGCGCGGTACGACCGCGCATCCTCAAACCAGACCTCCTGCTCCGTGCCGCCTCGCCAGAAATTATAGTGCGGCGCCTGTGCCGCATCATCATAACGGATAGGCGCGCCGACCTGCACTGCCTGCTCTGCGGCCTGCGCCCCGGCGAGCGGACGGGCACGCTGTCCCTGATGCCACGGAAGCGCCCACTGGAGACCGCCTGCCGGCAGGCCGCACAGCAGCTTTTTTCGCCGGGATTTCGCTGACCGCATACCGTACCGCCCCATTCATCCTGCCGATGTCCGCGAGCGCAGACGGCGCGCCAAGCGCGACCGAAGCATTTTTTCAGCACGCAAAGATCTGCGTTCCTGCCGAGCACCCGGAAATCATGCGCCTCGCAGAGCAGTCCGGTCTGACCCCGACAGGTTTTCGGCGGCAGGGCAAGCAGCAGCACCAGCTTTTCCGATGCAAGCTGTGCCTTCAGCGCTCGTACAAAGTCCGAGAAAGCATCCCTGTCCTCCGGCATCAGATACTCGAAATCGAGCATGATTCCCGCCCACTCCCCCCTGCCGCTGCATTCTGCGCGGCACTGCGGATCAGATTCGCGCGTGCAGCCGGATCGCGCAGCACCTGACGGGCGCGTTCGCCCGAAAACCGGCCGTTCTCGTCCTGCATCGTCAGCACGAACACCGGTCTGACGCCGTACCGCCGTGCGAGCCGTACCGGAATTTCCGCGTGTATGCTGGGGATGCGCCCCGTGCGGTCAAAGCCGAACGATGCGACCGCTAAGTAATCCAGCTGCGGCAGCACACGACGCAGCATCCTTGCGTCCGTGCCCTGCCGCACGCCGCCCAGAACGATTTTTCGCGGATATGCGCCGCTCTCCGCAAGATAGAGCGTCTGTCCGGGCGAAAAACCCCGTCCTGTCCCATGAGAAACGGATTATCGCGCCAGAGCTGCCGCACGGTCGTGCCCCTGTGCCTCCGCAATCGAGGCGAGCGTATCTCCGCGCCGCCGCACGGTATACTGCCGGCCGCCGCCCGGGACGAAATGCACTCCCCGGGCGTCAGACGTGTTCGGGTCGCGCAGCTCGTTCTGCCGCAGCACAGCCGCCAGAGGCACGCCCGTAATGCTGCGCAATACGGTAAAGGCTCTCTCCCGGCTGAACAACATGAATTTCCATCTCTTCACGCACCTTTCCTTACAGACTATGCCGCAGGTCAGCCGTGCGTCACAGACAGAAAAAGCGCGTTTTCATACAGAAACAGCATTTGCCCTGCAAATGCAAAAGAGCGGGCAGCTCGTTTGAACTGCCCGCTCTTTTCATTCGATTTACTTTTTGTGAGGCGTCTGATTGTGAGCGCCGCAGCCGCCGCAGTGCGCAGTCGCCGCCGCAGCCGCCCGACTTCTTGACGAACACCGAGCGTGCCGCGAAGAACACGATCGCTGCTACGATAACAGCAAGAATAATATCACCATGATATATGCCTCTTTCTAAAGTCAACAGTTAGTTTGCGTCTACGCTCATGCGGCGCAGGCCGTCGGTGGAGTCAGCCTTGGCCGGCTTGCGGAACAGCAGGAAGATGATCAGCGCGATGAACGCGATGGCAACGACCGTGCCGACACCGAAGGTCAGCTCGCCGGTGATCAGACCGCCGATCTGATAAATGATGGTGGATACAACGTAAGCGTAAGCGCACATGTAGCCGATTGCGAAAGCAGTCCACTTGCCGTTGTTCATCTCACGCTTGATGGCGCCCATTGCCGCGAAGCACGGTGCGCACAGCAGGTTGAATGCCATGAAGGCATACGCGCCGACCTGCGTAAAGTCCGCAGCCAGCTCGCCCCAGATTTCGGAGCCGTCCTCTGCAACCTCGCCGACAAAGTGGTAAAGCTGACCGAAGGTAGCGACAACGTTCTCCTTTGCGACCAGACCGGAGATGGCGGCAACGGCGGATTTCCATGTGCCGAAGCCCGGCAGCGTGAAGATCGGAGCGATAACAGAGCCGATACGCGCCATGATGGAGTTGTCAATATCGGTTACTGCGCAGAACGCGCCGCCTTCCCCAGCCGTAGCCGAGGGTGAACCACATGAAGATGGTGGACAGCAGGATAACGGTGCCTGCCTTCTTGATGAAGGAGGAGCCGCGCTCCCACATGGAGCGGAATACGTTGCCGGCGGTCGGAACGTGATAGCTCGGCAGCTCCATGACGAACGGAGCCGGGTCGCCGGTAAAGATCTTGAACTTCTTGAGCATGATGCCCGAGATGATGATGGACAGAACGCCCAGAACGTAAGCGGAGAATGCGATGGTGCCGGAGCCGCCAAAGAACGCGCCTGCGAACATCGCGATGATCGGCAGCTTAGCGCCGCACGGTATGAAGCAGGTGGTCATGATGGTCATGCGGCGGTCGCGCTCCTGCTCGATGGTACGGGAAGCCATGACAGCCGGTACGCCGCAGCCGGAGCCGATCAGCATCGGGATAAAGGACTTGCCCGAAAAGACCGAACTTGCGGAAGATACGGTCCATGATGAATGCAACACGCGCCATGTAGCCGCAGTCCTCGAGGATAGCGAGGAAGAAGAACAGGATGAGCATCTGCGGAACGAAGCCCAGCACCGCGCCGACACCGGCAACGATACCGTCCATTACCAGGCTGTAGACCCAGCCGTCCTCATTGACGCCCATGGAGGCGAACAGCTTCTCCAGCAGTACCGGGATACCCGGAACCCATACGCCGAAGTCAGCCGGATCCGGCTCCGCAGCGGTCATGGTTTCCTCGAAGGTTGCGAGGTCAACGTCCTCGGTGGTGACTTCACCGGAGTCCTCGTCCTCGAACTCGGCAGTGCCGACAACCGATGCGGCAGCCGGGTCTGCCTCGATGGCAGCAGCTGCGTCAGCGATAGCGGTTTCGTCCGCCTCTTCGGCCTCGAGTGCCTCGGTCAGAGCCGAGGTGTCGATGCCGGCCTCGCCGGCAGCCTCGAGCCATGCGTCGCGGCGGGTGATCTGGTCGTCGTACTCGGCGGTTGCTTCCTCATAGTCGGCAGCGCCGATGGTGAACAGATGCCAGCCTTCACCGAACACACCGTCGTTCGCCCAGTCGGTGAAGATGCCGCCCGCGGTGGTTACAGAAACGTAGTAAACCAGCCACATGACCAGTGCGAAGATCGGCAGAGCGAGGATTCGGTTGGTAACGATGTGGTCGATCTTGTCCGAGGTGGAAAGACCAGTCTTTTTCTTCTTGACGCAGTCCTGACCAGACCGCCGATGTACTGATAGCGCGCGTCGGTGATGATGGACTCCGCGTCATCGTCAAGCTCTTCCTCGACAGCGGTGATGAGCTTTTCCAGCTTCTCCAGAACGTCCTTGCCGAACGCGAAGCGGGCAAGCACCTTGCTGTCGCGCTCGAACAGCTTGACAGCGAACCAGCGGCGCTGCGCCGGCTCGGTAACATCCGCGATCAGCTTCTCGATCTCGGTGAGCGCATTCTCGATGCTCTCGGAGAACGCATGCTTTGCCGGAGCGTTCTCGCCGCAGCGGCCTTCTTTGCCGCCTCGACGAGCCCTCCTTGGTGCCCTCGCCCTGATGGCTGCAGTCTCAACGACCGGAACGCCAAGCTCCCTGGAGAGCTTCTTGACGTCGATCACGTCGCCGCGCTTCTTGACGATATCCATCATGTTCAGCGCGATAACGACCGGGATGCCCATTTCAAGCAGCTGGGTGGACAGGTACAGGTTGCGCTCGATGTTGGACGCATCAACGAGGTTCATGATAGCGTCCGGCTTCTCGTTTACGAGATAGTCGCGTGCTACGACCTCCTCGAGCGTATACGGAGACAGCGAGTAAATACCCGGCAGGTCAGTGATCGTAACTTCCCTGTCGCCCTTGAACTTGCCTTCCTTCTTCTCGACCGTAACGCCCGGCCAGTTGCCGACATACTGCGTCGCACCGGTCAGATCGTTAAACATCGTGGTCTTGCCGCAGTTCGGGTTGCCGGCAAGTGCCAAACGAATTGACATATTTGTTCCCCTTTCTCGTCAGCGTGTGCTAACTCAATTAGTACACGCTAACCCATATCTAAAAAAAATTTTTAACTGATTTTGCTGTTTTCCGCACTTTAGAGTTGTCTAAGAGCAACTCACAGAAATGACAGAACTCAGTCGACGAGGATCATTTCGGCGTCAGCCTTGCGCAGAGAAAGCTCGTACCCGCGCACCGTTACCTCGATGGGATCGCCCAGCGGCGCTACCTTGCGGACATAGATCCCGCACCGCGGGTGATACCCATATCCATGATGCGGCGGCGGGTTGCACCCTCGCCCTCAATCTTGCGGACGGTTACGGTGGCGCCGACCGGCGTGTGTCTCAGATTGCTCATTGTTGTTTACCCCCTGTTCAGACCATGATACGCGACGCCATCTGCTCGGAAATTGCAACGCGCGCGTCCTTTACGGACACGATCACATTTCCGGCGAGACGACACAACCGTAACCTTTGCGCCCTCTACAAAACCAAGATTTTGCAGAAACTTGCGTGTTTGATCCTTTCCCCGGATGGCGTTTACCGTCGTTTCGACGCCGATGTCCATCAGTGTAAGCGGCATGATAGTGACCCTCTCCTTTGCTGTGATCTATGTCTCTTCGGTTTGGGTTAGTAGATACTAACCCCTTTAACATATGCAGTTTACCACCACTAACCTCGCTTTGTCAACCTCATTCAGTTAACTTTGGCTAATCTATACAACGCTGCTATGAGTTCGTCTGTGCTAATTGTATGTTCTCGCAAAAAGGACAGAACAGCATAATTGCAGGATGTCCGTTTCCATCCGTCATTTCCGGGAAATTTCTCCGGACAGGAGGAAGCCCGCAGCCGTTGTTCCGGACAGCTGCGGGCTCTGTTACGGGTACGCCGGGCAGCGTACCAGGTTTGGGGTTTCCCGGGACAAGAAAGGATATTTGTATCATAACCGCCGCCGTCGCGGCAGGTATGACCGGGTAAATTCGTTTGAAACTACAGTTTCAAACGAGGGTTAAAAATTACCGAACTTCGTTCGGATAAAGCCGGTGCCGCAATCTGCGCGCCGCTCTGCGGCACACAGCATTGCTTCACTGGTATAAAAACCGTGATACATGCTCCCGGTTTTTATGAACCTGCTGCGCAGGTTCTATCGAATGCGCGCTCCGCGCGTTCGGCGCAGCGCTCGGGATAGGTTAAGAATATATGTATGGAGATGCAGATTTGGGGCGATGATTTAGAATGCTGCGAAGCCCTTGCCGAACTCCCTTGCACTTTGCCAGCGCATCGTCGTCCGGGGTCTCGTTGACGATCAGGCCCTCATCGGTGTAGATGACAGCGTTTGCGTCGTTGGTACGCTGTACCCAGTCGCGCATCCACTGGCCGTCGCCCCAGCCGTAAGAGCCGAACAGCGCGACCTTGCGGCCTGCGAGCCTGCTCTCCAGCTCGGTGAAGAACGGATCGAACTCCGCTTCCTCGAGTACCTCCGCGCCCATTGCCGGACAGCCCAGCGCGATCTTAGCGTAAGCCGCTGCGTCGGTCGGGTTGGTATCTGCTACGTTCAGCAGATCGCACTCCATGCCGCCCTCGCGGATGCCCTCCGCGATCGCGGTCGCCATTTGCTCGGTATTGCCGGTCTGGCTCCAATAAATTACTGCTGCTTTGCTCATGTCAGTTTAGCTCCTTTAGTTGAAAATATATATGCTGTACGCATTTATGCCGCCGCGAAAACCTCGAGCAGCGTTTCGCCCTGCTCTACTCGTTTTGTTTGTTACTGCGTGACATACCCGCGATAAGCGGTCAAACAGACGGGACGCCGCTTCTGCGTCACCGTAAACCTTCCAGTAGCCGCTGAGCTTGCAGCCGCGACCGGAATATCGAATAAACCCGACCACATCCTCGATCGGATAGCCCAGAAACAGTCCGATCTCATGCGGAAAGCCGTCCGTGCAGGCGATACGCTTTCTCAGCACCGCGAGCAGTTCGGGAAGCGGACTGCCGACCGGATAGCCAAAGCGTCGGAGCACATGCTGTACTCTTTTCATCCTGCATATAGCGCTCGAGCTGCGCCTCGTTGTACACGAGAAGCAGATACCGTGCGCGGCACGCACAGACGATCTCAAAGCGCATTCCGCGCGGCGCGAACGCTTCGCGGTAGGTCTCGAGCTGCTCCGGCAGATCGGGATAGATCGTGCGGTCGCAGGAAACAAGATTCGCAGGCTTGATGCCGGCGAGCGCTGGTGAGCAGTACGCGGCGAGCAGCCGGTCGAGCTGGTTTTCCATGGTATCTGACGCCCCTTTTCTTCTCACTCGTATTTTGTCCATCTCCGGCCTGTTTCATCCGGCGTTTTTCCGAACAGCGCGGCCGCGGTTAGCCATACGGCCACGCAGTCCTTATATGGTCTGTTATGTTCGGATCAATGCGCAAAATACAGAGGAAGTTGTTTAATCTTATCCGTACCGTTCGGTTCCGTGCGAACGGTACCGGTCATCGGGCGTATCAGTAAGCCTCGGCTAACCTGTATATAAGTTAGCATATGCTAACGTAAAAGTCAAGCGTTTTTTTCAAAAAAATCAAAAGATTTTTTCAGGGTGAGAAACCGCCTGTCCGGCAGGCCACGCCGCCCCCCCGCTCCCTTACCCTCAGCAGTGGGTATACCTTCCGCCGATACAGCGGCTCGCCGCTGGAGGCGAGGGATGGCCCTCCCGGGTCGGGGATGTTCGCCATGACATGGCGTGGGCAATGCCGCCGCCCGGCGGCGGCAAAAGGGGGAAAGGACACCGATGGTTTCCTTTCCCCCTCTTGACTCCCCTTACCTTTTTGGCCGCGACGCCCTTCGGTTGCGCGGCTAAACGGGAGTTACGGGGACTCGGTTCCGGGCGTCGGGCAGATTTTGGGACGCTGTCAGGCCCTGAGGTCAGCTTGCGTAAACCGCCGCGCATAACAGTGCGCGGCCATTCGGTACAGGGCGTTTTTCCCGTCGCTGCGACCGCCAGACAGGGGCAGGCATGTCCCAGACGCAAAAAGAGCACAGATTTGCGTCTGTGCTCTCAGTCTGTTGATAAAGTCTATTTTCGCGCCGGAACAGCAGCCGCGGCAGCGCGCATGAAAAAAAGCGTTTGCTGCGCAAACGCATCAAAACCGGGGGCGTGTACCTCGGGTTTGATACGTTGAGAGGAGAAAGTTTCCGCATGGGAACTTTCGGACGTCCGTGTTTTGCGAAGCCAAAACACAGATTGTCGGAAAAAACGAAGTTTTTCGACAGTCTCAGCACAGATTTGCATCTGTGCTCTTTCGGTGATGTAAATTTTACTCGATCACGCGCAGCAGGGTATCGACGTCCTTGCGGTGCGGGAGCCTGCGGCTGCTCTGCCGGATGGCCGATGGCGAGGATCGCAGCGACCTCTTCTCCCTCCGGAAGCTCGATCACCTTGCGAACCTCACTCTCCTCGAAAACGCCCATAATGACCGTGCCGAGACCATGTGCGTGCGCCGCAAGGCAGAACGCCTCAGCGGCAATACCGGCGTCGAAATGACTGCCAGTGCGTGCCCTTGGAGGTCGAGAAGCTGCCGTCGCGCTCGTAGCCGGAGCGGCCGGTGATCGTCGTCAGGATAACGAGCGCCGGTGCGTGCGAGGCGGTCTTCTGGTTGTACGCAAAATCCATCATGCAGTCGGACGCGAGACGCGCGATCTTCTCCTTGTCCGTGACGAAATTATAGCGCGCGTCTGCGTGTTCTTCCAGCTCGGCGCATAGGCTGCGGCGGCAACGACCTCCGCCATCTGCTCGCGGCTTACTGCTTCTTCGGTGAATTTACGCACACTGCGGCGCGTTTTGATACATTCCAGTGCTTCCATGACATTTTCTCCTTGTTTCAGGCAGCATCACACAGGCCGGGCATCAGCGTCCTGCTCAGAACGCTCCTGCTCAGCCGTGCGGTATTGTCTTTGTTTTTCTTTTTATCATAGCAAACAGACGGGATAAATGCAACCGTTATCCCCTGTCCTCCATGATTTTCACAAAATATTTGCGCGTGCGCGGGCCGTCGAACTCACAGAAGTAGACGCCCTGCCAGATACCGAGCAGCAGCTTCCGTCCTCGATGAGAATGGTCTCGCTCGCGCCGACGGTCGAGCATTTCAAATGCGCATCCGAGTTCCCCTCGGCGTGCCGGAACGCCGCGCGGTCAGGGAACGCCGCGTCAAGGCCGAGCGTCAGGTCGTGCTTCACGTCCGGGTCGGCGTTCTCGTTGATCGTGATCGCGCCGGTCGTGTGCGGGCAGAAAACGATCGCAATGCCGCTCTGAATGCCCGACTCGCGCACAGCCTCGCGCACGGTCCGCGTGATGTCATAAATAGCCCCCTGCCGTTCGGTTTTCAGGGTAAAGGTCTGGGTTTTCATGCTCATTCACTCCTGTTTTCGTGCAGATAAGTTGCTTCCAGATCGGAAAGATGCAGCTTTACTGCGAGCGGATACTTCTCGAAGGCGTGCGCAAGGGCGAAGCTGCCGCCCTTGACCGACTCGTCAAAGCCGCCCATGTGCCACCGGATCGCAATGGCCTCCTCGGTACGCAGGCGCATGAAGCGCTCGATCAGATAGACGCTTTCTCGCCGTGGCCGTAGGGGAACTGGTCGTCCACCGTGTAGACCGGGACCTTTTCCCACTCACCGCGGTCGTTCTTGCGGTTGCGCAGCTCGGTCTTGTAAAAGCCGGCCTTGCACAGATCGTGCAGCAGCGACACGATCGTAAAGCTCTCGATGTCATCGGACGCCGGATCGAAGTGCTTGGAAATGAGCACATTGTAGACGTTCATCGAATGATCGAGCAGTCCGCCCTCATATGCCGCATGAAAGCGCGTCGAGGCGGGCGCGGTGAAAAAAAAGTCGGTCGTCTCCATCCATGCAAGCAGCTTTTCCGCGCCGGGACGCTGCACATTCTTGCGAAAGGTCGAGAGGAACAGCTCCTTATTCTCTGTGTTGTCCATAGTTTTCCTCCATTTCTGTCCGGGCGAGCCGCAGCAGGATCTCCCGCCGGTTTCGGCTCTCGTCGTCAAGCACCGCGTCCAGAAGATACCGCAGCATCTCCCCGATGGCCGCGCCGCCGAGGCCGAGCGCCTGCATATCGTGCCCGTTCACCGCGAGCTGCCGCAGAGACAGACAGGCGTTCTGCCGCAGCACCTCGTTCAGCATTCTCTCTGTCGCGCACAGCGTGCCGACGTCCCACGGCTGCGTGTTCTGACCGACCGCATCACCCTTTTTTGATCATGAGCAGGTCGCGGAACCGTGCCTCTCCCAGGCGTGCAAGACTGCGGCGGACGAGCTTTTCACACTGTCCCCGAGCGGGCGGTCATGCTGCTCGACGAGCAGCAGAATGCGCTCGGTGTCCTCCTTCGAGAACCGCAGGCGCGGCAGCAGCGTGCCCGCAAGCGCACGGCTGTGCTTCCGGGTGGCCGCGAAAGTGACCGATTCCCTGCTCATCCACGGTCTTGCAGGCCGGTTTTCCGCTGTCGTGCAGCAGCATCGCCCACCGCAGACAGGGCTCAGACGGAACCTGCCCGACCGCACGAACGGTATGCCCCCAGACGTCGTAGCAGTGATGCGGATTATCCTGTGTGCAGCTGAACATCGGCACGAGCTCGGGCAGCGCCGCACCGATGATGTCGTTATATTTCAGCAGCGTGCGCTGCGCCCATCGACCGCACAGAAGCCGCGTCAGCTCCTCGCGCACGCGCTCTGCTGCAACGCAGGAAAGACGGCCGAGCTGCCGCCGCATCGCCGCAGCGGTGTTCCCCTCGATCGCAAAGCCAAGCTCGGACGCAAAGCGCACGCCGCGCAGAATACGCAGCGCATCCTCGGTAAAGCGCGTATCCGGATCGCCGACCGCGCGCAGAATGCGGTTTTTCAGGTCATTCCGACCTTCGAACGGGTCAAAAAGCCCGCGTTCGGGATGCCACGCCATCGCGCCGACCGTGAAATCGCGCCGCGCGAGGTCCTCACGGATGCTGCGCACAAGCGCACGCCGTCCGGGTGACGGCCGTCCGAATAGCCGCCGTCCGTGCGGTAGGTCGTGATCTCGAGCGGACTGCCGTCCAGTATCACGGTCAGTGTGCCGTGTTTGAGACCGGTCTCGATGACCTGTTCTCCCTCGAAAACGCGCAGCATCTCCTCCGGCGCTGCCGCCGTACACAAGTCCCAGTCGTGCGGCCGGATGCCGCGCAGGCTGTCGCGCACACAGCCGCCGACCGCCCAGGTCTCAAACCCGGCCTGTTCCAGACGCTCGACCGCGCGCGCCGCATACCCCGGCAGATGCATCATTTGTCACCCTTTGTCCTGACGGAGCCTGTAGGAGGTGCCATCCGGACTGATGACTACCGTGTTGTCGAGCTGGCTCTTGAGGCTTTTTGCGGAAATCCGCGATATATTCCGCGCGAAGCGCCTGCTGCTCCTGCTTTTCCCGCCTCGGTAAGGCCTTCCGTCTTTGATTTTTTTTTTTTTGCGCGTTGATACGCGCGATCTTTTCGTCAGTCATAAAAAAATCCTCCCATGTGTTTATCTTATTATAAAATAAGCTCACCCTTTTCAGCAAGTGTCAATTCGGAGTTTTTGCCGTCCCTTTTTGACCGCCAGCAGACGGTATACCTTCCCGCCGGTACAGCGGTGCGCCGCTGGAGGCGAAAAACGCCCTGTCCGGGGCGCGAAGAGTGGGCGAGAGCCCGGTGTTCACCGGCGAGAATGCCGCCTTCGGCGGGGACAGGACACCAATGGTTTTGTCCCGTCCCTTGACGAGAACCTTTCCTAGACGCGACCTCCTGCGGTCGCGCGTCTAAAACGAGGGGCCCACAGGGACGTCTGGTGCTCCAAGGGCACATCCTTGATGGAAGCGGAGTTTTCGCAGCGGAATGCTGCCGCCCTGCACCGTCTGGCCGCGCACTGTTATGCGCGGCAAATCGCGCAAAGTAAATTCGGGCATAACAGCGTCCTATAAGCGAACCGACGCCCGGAACCGAGCCCCTGCGTAACCCCTCGTTTAGACGCGCGCGACCGAAGGGAAAGCGGCGCAAAGGAAGCTGTCTGGGGTCAAGAGGGGCAAGGAAACCACTTGGTGTCCTTTTGCCCCTCTTGCCCCCCGGGGTGGCACCGAATCTCCGCCGCCAGACGGCGGCATTGCACACGCCATGTCATGGCGAACATCCCCGGCCCCCGGAGGGCCAGTCCGCCTGCGGCGGCAAGCCGCCGGAACGGTGGCGGAAACCGCTTACCCTCTGCTGAGGTGAAGATTGAAGGGCCTTGCTTCGGTCTTGACCCCTCCCTCCGTGTTACAATTAATAAAGATTATTATACCTTAAATCCTATAAGAAAGGTAGTTTATTATGCAAATCGAAACAAAAATGCCTGCATGAAGGCTACAAGCCGGAAAAACGGCGGCCCCGGCGTCATGCCCATCGTTCTGTCCACCACCTATCGCTTCGACTCGACCGCAAAGATCGCGTCCCCTGTTTGATATGCCGACCGAGGCATCTACTCCGCTTCGCTAACCCGACCTGCGATGCCGTGGAAAGAAGATCGCCACTCGAGGGCGGCGTCGGCGCCATGCTGACCACCTCGGGTCAGGCCGCTTCCCTGCTCTCCATCCTCAACCTCTGCTCCGCAGGCGACAGCTTTCATCGCCGTCTCCACCATCTACGGCGGCACGATCAACCTGTTCGGCGTCACCCTCAAAAAGCTCGGCATCGAGTGCATCTGGGCGGACGCGGGAAGCGGATGAAGAGGAGATCCAGAAGCTGTTCAAGCCGAACACCAAGGCTGTTTTCGGTGAAACGCTCGCCAACCCGGCTCTGACCGTATTCGACATCGAAAGTGGGCGAATATCGCGCACAGGAACAACGTTCCGCTCATCGTGGACAACACTTTCGGAACGCCGGTTCTCTGCCGCCCGTTCGAGTGGGGGGCGGACATCGTCATCCACTCCACCACCAAATACCTGGACGGCCACGCGGTACAGGGCGGCGGCGTTATCGTCGACGGCGGCAAATTCGACTGGGCTGCCTCCGGCAAGTTCCCGGACTTCACCGAGCCGGACGAGAGCTACCACGGCGTTGTCTACACCCGTGAATTCGGCGCGATGGCCTACATCATCAAGGCCCGCATGCAGCTGATGCGCGACTTCGGCTGCTACCCCTCCGCACACTCCGCATTCCTGCTCAATCTGGGTCTCGAGACCCTGCCGGTCCGCATGCGCCAGTACTGCGAGAACGCGCTGACCGTCGCAAAAAATTCCTTTGAGGCCAGCGACAAAATCGCCTCGGTGCGCTACCCTGCCCTGCCGGGCAACGAGCACTTCGAGCGCGCGAAGAAGTATCTGCCGCTCGGCACCTCGGGCGTCATGTCCATCGACATCAAGGGCGGCCGCGCTCCGGCGATGAAGTTCATGGACAGCCTGAAGCTCGCGTGCAACGAGGTTCACGTTGCCGACATCCGCACCTGCGTGCTGCATCCGGCTTCGAGACCCATCGCCAGCTGACCGACGAGCAGCTTGTTGCCGCAGGCATCGAGCCGGGCATGGTCCGCATTTCGGTCGGTCTGGAGAACGTCGAGGACATCATCGCAGACCTTCAGCAGGCGCTCGACCAGATCTGAGAGGTGCCTCCCATGCGCATTCGCTCTATTGAAAAGGCTGACCGCGAGTTTTTCATCGACCGCTGCCACGCCTTCTACCGCACCTCGGCCTGCGACCATGAAATCCCACAGCAGAACGCCGAGCGCACATTTGAGCTGCTCATGCACGGCACGCCCTACGCAGACTGTCTGATCGCTGAGGACGACGACGGCACACCCTGCGCGTACTGCCTGCTCGCGCTCACCTGGTCGAACGAGGCCGGCGGCCTGTGCGTCTGGCTTGATGAGCTGATGGTGGACGACGAGCAGCGCGGCAGGGCATCGGCAGCCGCATGATCGCCGCCGTGCACGAAAAAATACAACACCGCTGCGCGTTACCGCCTCGAAGTGACCGGAGAGCAACGTTGCGCGCCATTGCGCTCTACACCATGCTCGGCTTCGAGGGTCTGCCGTACCGGCAGATGATCCTCGATACGCCGCCGCTGGACTGACTTTTTCAGCCGTGTTTCTCCGGAAATGCGGCTGATTTTCTTTACCTGCCGCCTGTTTTCTGGTATAATTAAAGTACAGAATTTACCTGTAAAGGAGGCGGAAGCCATGAAAGACAAGCTTCGTATTCTGCTGCGCATCGCGCTCGTGCTGCTCCTCGTGGGCGGCGTCACGGTCGGCGTGCTCTACGCCAATCGCGACATCGGCATCCCGACCGACCAGCTTGAGCAGGCCATGCGCGAAAGTCAGGACATTCCGGATGACTGGACGGTGCAGACCAGCGCCGGCGACACGACCGCCGCCGGGATTGCATACGCCCTCCCAACCACAGCGACTACGTTTTTGCGCTCTATATCGACCGCGATACACACCGCTTTTTCACTACCGGCTGGTTCTTCACCATGAGCGGCAGCCTGTTTGAGATTTCGATTTTGTCGCGGCCTTTACGGTGTACGACCGTCCCGAGACCGCCTATATTTCGATGAACGCGGAGAAAATTGACCGCGCGGTCATTGACAGCGGAACCGAAACGCGCACCATCGAGCTCGACAGCACGCAGCCGTTTGCGCTCGTCCTGCCGCGGAGCAGCGGCAGCGTGACGTTTTACGGCGCAGACGGTCAGCCGGCCGAAGTCCGGGTTGTCCGATGAGCCTCAGGACAGGGGTGCGCCTCATTTCAGCTTTTTGGAATGCAGCGCTTTTAGCTGCTGAAAGGAGTATGTCCTATGAGATTTCTTATGGTTTTCGCCGTGACGCTTGCCGCGTGCTTCGGCGCGTCGTTATGCGGCGGATGGGTGGTGTTTGAGCTTGCTACAAAACTCTGGCCTGTCATTGTGTTCTTCTCGCTCGTCATCTCCGTCCCTGTCACGCTTCTGCTCCGCCAGTCAGAGCGCATCGACCTGCTCGAAGAGCGTATCGAGGTGCTCGAGGCGGAACGCCGCAGTTCGGACACGCCTGCGGAATAACTGTGAATTCTTCACAATATCTTCAAATTCTTCCTCTTGATTTTTCGGCGTTTCGCGCATATAATAAAGTCAGAAAAGGACCCGTGTTCCCGTTTTTCAGGAGGTGTTTCCGATGGGTCAGAATGAGATCGAACGATACGCAGGCGCGATCCTGAACGATCCGCGCTTTCAGAAGCTGCGCTCCTTTGAGCACCACGGACCGGCGAACACGGTCTACGACCACTCGCTTGCCGTAACACGCGCCGCTTACCGCATTGCGTGCGCGCTCCATCTTTCCGAGGAAGAGACTGCGTCGGTCGTCCGCGCGGCGCTGCTGCACGATTTCTTCGGCTATGACTGGCACAGCGAGCGTTTCCGCCGCTTTGTGCGCCATTATCCCGGCTTCAGACGGCTGACGCACATGCACGGCTTCATCCACGGCCACATTGCCGCCGCACGGGCGAAGCGCGTTTTCGGTCTGTCCGACCGCGAATGCGACGCCATCGCGCGGCATATGTTCCCCCCTCGCGCCCATTCCGCGCTCGCGCATTGCGTGGATCGTGACGCTCGCAGACAAGGCTGTCGCCTCGAGGGGAAGTGACGCTTGCCGCAGGCGACTATATCGCCCTCGCGTATCACAGAGTTTTCGCATGAAAAATCCCACTCCGGTGTTTCTGAACTGCACCGCGAGTGGGATTTCTTTTTACCTTTTGGGCTTGCTGTTTTCGGTTTCTGCGCACTTCTGCTGCACCTTTTTCCGGTTGAGAAAATAGATCGCGAACAGCGCTGCGCTCGGCACGAGGCACGCCAGAATGAACAGCCCGGCATGCAGGATGCCGCCGCCGAGCGTCGGCTGCGCGAGAAGGAAATTGAGCGCCATCAGACGTATCATGTTGAATGCGCCGAGCGTCACCGAGCACGGCAGCACAAGCCCCGGCCACCAGCTCGGGCGGCGCGACAAAAAACACCTCAAGCGCAAGCACTGCCGCGAGCGGCAGCAGTACCATGAGGACAAAACGATCATGTTTGCTGTGTTGAATGACATAAAATTTTCTCCTTTTTTATTCCTTCAGCCATTCCGCGCAGAGCGCCTGCCACCGGGCGATATGGCGGTCGGGCAGGCGGCCCTTTTCGATGTCCGACGTCTCCATATCCGCAAGCGCGAGACCGTGCACGCCGTGCGGAAACAGGTGCATCTCGTGCGAAACGCCCGCCCTGCGGAGCGATTTCTCGAGCAGCAGCGAATTCTCGACCGGCACAGTCTCATCCGTCAGCGTATGCCAGAGGAAAGGTGCGCGGCATATCGGGAGACACCAGATTTTCGAGCGAGAACGCCTGCTGTTTTTCCATATCGTCTCCTGCAAGCTGTTCAAAGCTGCCGCGATGGGCGTACTTGCCGGCGGACACGACCGGATAACACAGCACGGCGGCATTCGGCTGATGGAGCGCGAGATCCGTTCCCTGCGGATACCATGACGCGCGGTTCCACACCGCCGCATGAAGGCCCGCAAGATGCGCCCCGGCGGAAAATCCGCCGACCGCGATGCGCTGCGGCGAAATGCCGTACTGCTCCGCGTGCGCGCGCCCCACTGCACCGCCGCCGACAGCGCGGTGAGCGGACGGGTACCGAGCGGCGCCGGAGCACAGTCATACCGCAGCACAAAGGTCTCGATACCGCGGCGGGCGAAGGCGCGGCCCGCCGGAGCACCCTCGCGGATGGAGCAGTGCTCGTAGCCGCCGCCCGGGCAGAGGATAAGCGCGTTCTTTGTTACCCCGACGGCAGGAAAGCGGGTCATTGTGCCGTGCGGCAGCGATATTTCGTACATTTTACCTCTTTCAGACGTTGTACCGGTTGCGGATATCGATGTGCGCAAGGATGCGCTCGCTCTCCGGATTGTCGCCGCAGAGCAGGTAGTCGAGCAGCAGCTCGGTCGGACGGTTGCCCTGCATATGTGCGTCCTGGTCGATCAGGAAGTCGATCACGCCGCGGCGGACGTTCTCGATATTTGCCGGGATAAGGTCGTGGCAGATGAGGCGGACGCGGCCTGCCGCACCCATTTCGGTCCAGCGCCTCACACGCGCCGATCTGGCCGTTTACCGAGATGTACACACCGCCGAGGTCGGGATGCTCGCGCAGCGCACGGCACACGATGTCGTGGGCGAGCTTCTGATCGTCGCCGCAGTTCTCGGTCGGGAGCAGCTCGAGTCCCGGGAACTGGGACTCTGCCTCGTCGCGGAAGCCGTCCACGCGCTGACGGTGGGCGAGGTTGTTCTCCTGACCGCCGACCACGAGCACCTTGCCGTGTCCGGCGAGCAGCAGGTCCATCAGACCCGCGCTGGCGCGGCCGAAGGCATAGTTGTCCGGACCGACGTAGCACAGTCTGCCCGACTCCGGCAGGTCGGTGTTGAAAGTCACGACCGGGACCTTGGAGGACAGCTCCATCACCCGCGCGCGCACACGCGCATCCTCTGCCGGAGACAGCGCCAGTCCGTTCACGCCAAGCTCGACCAGCTCGTCGATCGCAGCCAGCTGGCGCTCTGCATCAACGCCCTGAATGGGGCGCACATAGATCTCCGCGCCGGGCGTGGTCAGCTGCGCCTGCGTGCGCATGACCTCCTCGAAAACCATGTGCATGAACATGGTCTCGACCGACTGGACGATGATGCCGATCTTGATCGGGTTTTTCGCGAGCGCGAGCAGACGCCCTCACGGTTGGGCCGGTAGCCCAGTTCGGCTGCGATGCGGCGCACACGGTCCGCGACCTCCGGGTCAACGCGCGGCCGCGATTGTTGAGGGCGCGGTCGACCGTGCCGCGCGATACGCCTGCAAGCGAGGCGATTTCTACCAAAGTAACTGCCATTTTCTTTTCCTCTTCTGTCTTTCTACGTCGTGCCGCCGGGGCTGGCTTTTATCGGCGCCGGCTAAAAGCGCCGCTGCTGTTTCTTTTTTACTCTACTATCATTTTACCGAAAACACATCCGGATTTCAACCGTTTTTTCCACATTCCCACCAAAGAAAAAAAGAGCGCACTGCCGCTTTCTGCCGCAATGCACTCTTTATTACAGTTTTTCCGCTCGCGCGTACCCCAGCTGAGCGAGCAGCAGATAATGCAGCCGCCGTCTGGTCGCGAAATCGGGCGCCGGGGCGTGATACAGCCGGTCGAGCAGACTGTATACTGCGCGTTCCTCGTACACCTTGAGCGCGATGCCGCCGTAGATCGCCTTTTCGAGCAGGCCAGATACACGCCTGTATTCGCCGGGATTGACCGTATCGATCATCTCTGCGAGCTTCGCGTCGGTCTCCTCCGTATGCCAGCCGATCGTCGCCTCCACGCCGCGTGCGGCAAGGATGTGCTGTCCCCCACCACGCGAGCAGGCGGGCGCGCTGCTCGGGCGAGGCGTGTTTGAAGCCGGAGAGTGCCCGCACGCGGCAGAGCAGCAGCGTGCCTTCCAGTGCCGCCGCCGCGAGCGAAGCAAGGATGAGCAGCAGCGCCAGAACGCCGAGCAGCAGCTCCGGGGATAGACCGTGCCGTCGAGCAGTCCGTCGGGCCTGTCTGCGCCGCTGTCATCCGTTTGTGCCACCTCGCCGGCTGCGTCCCCCGCGTCCTCCATCGCAGCTGTGCGGCGGATCGAAATCCGGCATCGCGACGAGCTGCTGAAGAGCGAGCGCATCATAGTAAAACCCGGCGTCACATCTACGGGCAGCCAGCCCACGCCGTCGAAATATGCTTCACACCACGCATGAGCGTTCGCCCCCGTCAGCGTGACCGCGCCGCCCTCCGCCGCCTGCACCTGTGCCGCAGTCAGCAGATAACCCTCGCAGTAGCGCGCCGGAATGCCGTGCGCGCGCAGCGCCATAGCGGCCGCGGAGGCATACTGCACCGCATTGCCCTCGCGCCCCCGGTCAGAAACCACGTGAGCGGGTTCTCGCCCCCGGGGGCCTCAGACGGCGTTTCGGTATAGGTCATTTCGTCGCGCAGCACCTCGCGCACCCGGCTGACCGCGCTGTAAATGCCGTCGTTCGAGTCGTCGTAGTCCTCCCAGAACAGCCGGTCGAGCATCGGCGCGATTGTGTCGCTGACAGCGGTATAGCTGTCGTAAACGAAGCCGCGGTAGACCGCCTCGCTCTCCAGATGCATCTGCTGTCCGGGAGTCTGCGGTGCTCTGACCCAGTCCTCTGCAACCGTCAGCTCGGCCGGACGCGAGCCGGAAAGCTCGGACGCTGTGTAGCGGCGCGCGCCAAGCACGCCCGCGCACGGCTTGTGCTGTCGCGTTCGTTTTCCGTGACGCGCGCGCCCGAAAGCTCATTCGCCGTACCCGGAATGTACACATATTCGCGGCTTGCCGCAAGTGTTTCAACCGTCACGTCGTTCGGCTCGGCCTCGCTGTCGCCGCACAGCGCAAGGTATGCCGCCGGCTGCCGCGCCGGGTCAAAGCCGCGCCCGCTCAGCCACTTCATCATGCCCGCGTACTCCTCGCTGTAGATCAGACCGGGCAGCGGCTTCCACACCCCGTCCGCATACGCGCCTGCGATATATCCGCGCAGGTAGAGCGTTTTCTCCTGCCCTTCCGTCACGCTCAGCATGCCGCGTGGGTCGCTGTGCAGCGTATCCGCCTGTGCGAGCACGCCGCCCGGCAGACTGTCCGCGCCGTAGCGCAGCTCGTGTACGCCGCTCTGCACCTTCTCGCGCAGGCCGCGAATGCCCTGCATATCCGTATCCGGCAGGAATGCCGCGGCCACGAGCAGAGCCAGCAGGATGCCGAGCGTGCGCCATGCCGCGCGGGTCAGATGCAGACTGATATCCGAGACATAAAGCGCCAGCATGCCCGCGAGCATGAGCGCCGCGCCGAGCGGCGAAAAAGCAGCCGTCCGCCAGACCGAGCGCAATCCAGAACCCTCCGAGCACGGCGCCGAGCACGCGGTGACGGTGCACCACGACGAAGTGCGCCGCCTGCGCGATGAGCATCGCGCTGACAAAGGCCGCCGCTTTTTTCGTCAACGAAATCCGGCGCTGTGTTCAGCAGCTGTGCGCTGCCGTCGTGCAGCACATTCCAGCGTGCGGTGAGTCCGGAAACCCACGCCGCGAGACCGCGCACGCATGCGGCCGGCATGAGAAGCGCCGGTATCCACGGCACGAGGCCGAGCAGATAAAACGCGCCGTGCCGCCGCGAAAGGCGGTGCGCCGCCGAAGCGGACACATAGCCTGCCGCCGCCGCGAGCACGAGCGCCCAGCGCGGGACCGCCAGCTCATCCCATGTCCGGAAGAGCACGAGCAGCGCGCCGGCCATCAGACAGAGCGAGGCGAACGCAGGCAGGGCGAGTGCGCGATATGGACTTGTCGACCCGTCCGGGTAAAGCGTCTTAACGCTGATTTCGTTCATACTGGGACTCCGTTTCAGCAGAGAATTTTGATCTTCGCGTCGCCCTCCGCCGGTATCTCAATGTTTTCCACGCCGTTCAGAAGGACGGCGCGCGGCTCGGAAACGTCCTTCGTTACCGTCAGAGAAAGCACGCCGATGTCGTTCGCGAGCGCACGGAGACCGGTCTCAGGCGCACCTGCGCTCACCGTTACCATGCGGGTGAAGCGGTTTTCGAGATGCTCCATGCGGAACAGCTGCATCATGCGTCCGGCCTGCTCGGGGATCTTGATGGACAGCCATCGCGGGATGCTCTGCTCGCTCGCGCACGCTTTTGAAGCCGAACAGCTCCATGCCGCCGCCCGGTCCGGGCAGCGCGACGCACAGCGGCACGCCCCGCCGCACAAGGCGGCGGCTCAGCTCGATCACGAGAGCGACACACCTCGTCAGCTCTCCGGCCGTGATGCCGCGGCCGCCCTGCTTTCTTCCGAAATCGGGCAGGATGACCAGATCGTAGTGCGTGCGGTCGCTTGCCTGGCGCACGATAAGCTCGTCCGTCTTGCCCGACAGCTTCCAGTGGATGGAGCGGATGTCATCACCCGGGACATAGTTCCGAATATCGAACATTTCGCTCGCATCCGTGCCCTTTGCGGTTGCGCGTCAGACCGCTGTCGCCCGTCTCGCCGACCGCATCGCGCGACAGCGTAAGCTCGAGCTGCACCGGGCGCGGATAGATGACCGTGCGCACCTCGTCAAACGGCGCGACCCGCTCGCGGAACAGATGCAGCAGATCACAGAGACCGGTCTCGCGGCAGGAAATCACGATTTCGCCGCAGCAGGGCGGCACGATCGGGCAGGAAAAACGGTTCGCGCCGTCGCTGAGCGTCAGCATCACCCGGCGGTGCGTTTCCTCGCCAAGCAGCAGATTGTTCATCGCGAGATCGAGATAAATGCTTCGCGCAGCATGCAGCGCACGCCCGTTCTCTACCTCAAAGCAGAGCAGGAGCACTTCCCTTCCCTGCCGCCGGGACGCACGGAGAGCGAGACCGAGACCGTGCCCGCGTCGCGCTTCAGCAGCGCGAGCTGCACCAGCGGCAGTCCTGCCGCCAGAACGAGCGCACAGACGAGAAACGGTCTGCCGAACAGCCAGACGAGTGCGGCGAGCGCCGCGACCGCAAGCGCATAACCTGCGCGGTTTTTCCACATATCCGCTTACCTCGCGGACAGAACCGGCGGACGGATCTCGCTCAGGATGCTGCGCAGAACGTCGCGCGCGTTCATGCCGTCCACGCGCGCCTGCGGACGCAGCACCAGTCGATGCGCGCAGACGTCGAGAAAGACCGACTGGATATCCTCGGGGACGACGTAATTCCGTTCATGCAGCACCGCCGATGCACGCGCCATGCGCACGAGTGCGGCAACGCCGCGCGGCGAAATGCCGAGCTCGATCAGCGGATGGATGCGGGTCTTTTTCACACAGCTCGATGGCGTAGCGCAGCATATCGTCCATGACCTTGACCGAGCTGAGGAACTTCTGCACCTCGATGACGTTCTGTGCGGTCGTGACCGGATGCAGCTCGTCAAGCGGATTGGCGTAACGCTGCGCCGAAATGATCTTCATCTGATCCTCGATCGAGGGATAGCCGATCGAGAGCGAGACCATGAAGCGGTCGAGCTGGCTCTCCGGGAGCGCCTGCGTGCCGGCAAAGCCGAAGGGATTCTGCGTCGCGATGCAGATGAACGGCGCCGGGAGCGCGTGCGTCTCGCCGTCCACCGTGATGGTGCGCTCCTCCATGACCTCGAGCAGCGCAGACTGCGTTTTTTCGGAGAAGTGCGGTTGATCTCGTCGGCGAGCAGCAGCTGACAGTTCGCCGCGCCCTCACGGTATTCGAATTCGCCCGTCTTGCGGTCCCACATGGTAAAGCCGGTGATGTCGGACGGCAGCGTGTCGGGCGTAAACTGGATGCGGCGCGTCGAAAGACCGAGCACGCGCGAGAACGCGACCGCGAGCGTCGTCTTGCCGACGCCCGGGCAGTCCTCGAGCAGAACGTGACCGCCTGCGTAAATCGTCATCAGGACCTTCTCGATGACCTCATTCTTGCCGATAAACGCGCGGTTTATCTCGGAAATAATCTGTTTTGACTGTTCGATAATCATGTATTTTCTCCCTCTGCCGCATCGGTCGTCTCCGGTGCAGGCTCGGTGTTGTTTGTGTCGGCGGACGCGCCGTCCTCCCCGTCCGGCGCATCGGCAGACGGCGTGCTCTCGCCGGTCACAGTTTCGTCGGAGATATTTTCGCCGCCGGTTTCATCGAAATCGTTTCATCGGAAGCGGTCTGGCCGTCCTGCGTGATGTCCGGGTTCTCGTCCGGGATTTCAATGTCGAGCTCGATGTCGCCGCCGAACGGGTCGGCATAGCCGTAATCCTCTTTATGCTCCTCCGGATTTTCCGGCTCTTCCAACAGCTCCATACCCATCATCGCGCGAAGGTTGTTTTCGCCGTGGATAGCGCGTAGTCGCAGACGGCCTGCACAAACTCCGGCCATCTGTCCTCCGGAAAATACCATTCCATCCAGCTGAGCTCAAACATCGACATATCGATATAATACGTTCCGTTCTCGATCTCCTCGTCCGTGTAGCCGATGAACATGGGCTTCCACGCCCGGAAATACGCTTCCTCGCACCCTTCCGGAACATGAATGCGGATATTTCTGTCATAGATACCGTCCGCAAACTGGAACGGGGCGTGCGGATACCATGTCAGCAGTCCAATCGGCTTCTCGGTGGTAAAATAGAGATCTGTCAGCGCATCGCAGCCGTAAAACGAGCCGTTCGGAATAATCGACATAAATTCACCGTCGCTTTTCCGGCACACCCATCAAACGAAACGCTTTGCAGCTGTTTGCAGTCCGCCAGTGCCGACTCACCGTAATCCTCAGAGATACATCGCTGAAATCTGCCTCCACAATGTTGGTCTGATAGAATGCGTCATTCCTGATCCGCATCATATACGTCGACTGAACCGGATGAATCACGCCTGTCAGACCGGACTGCGCGAAGGCGCTGTCATAGATGTGGACCAGACGCGGCAGCTCCTCCCAGTTGATCGTGAACGCGCAGTCCAGCTGGGCGAAGCAGTAGTTATTGATCGCGATCGTGGTTTCGGGCAGGGTGATCGTGCCGCCCTCTGCGGGCGGACCAGCGGCGCGCAGCGCAATCCAGCTGTCCAGCCTGCTGCCTTCCACAGCTCGCTTTCTACCTCGGCGTTGCAGCCGTACAGGACATTCGCTCCGTTGCAGTCGATGACCCGAAACTCTGCAATATCCGTTTCGTCGCGCCAGTCACTCCTCGGCTCGTAGCAGCCCCAGCTGTCATCGAAGCCTTCGCTGCCTGCCAGACACCACAGCTGTCCGTAAAGTGTTTCGCTTCCCGATTCACTCAGAATATCGTAATCGTTCTTCAGCTCCATGTTTTTCGCGTTCGACGCGATAAAGCGCAGGTTCGTGCAGTTGTTGAACGCGTGTTCCATGATGGTCACGCTGTCCTTGCTCCCGAGCAGCACGCCGGAGAGCGCGGTACAGTTCTTGAACGCCGAAACGCCGATGGTCTTAACCGTCTCGGGCAGCGAAACGTATTCCAGCGTGGTGCAGCCGTCAAATGCGTGCGCCGCGATGCTGTCGACCGTTTTTTCTCGCCGTCAATGATGATCTCGCCGTAATACTCGCTGATGCCGTCCGGCGCATTGACTACGACGATCTTTCCGTCCGATTTCACGTAGAAGCAGCCGTCGTCCGATGTGCCTGACGCCGCAAACTCGACCTCCGCAACACCCGCTTCGTCGAGCTTTTTATTGATCTCAGCCTTCTGAGTTTCGTCCTCGCAGGTCACATACGAGACCATGCTGTCCTTGAAGCTGTCCGCCGCATAGGAAGGGTCTTTGCGTCCGTAATCAGGATTTTGACCGTAGAGCCGGCAAAGGCGTTCGCTGCGATCCTGTCGACCCCCTGCGGCAGCCGGTAGATCTCTGCATCAGTCACCACGCGGTCGAGCACGGTCGCGCCGTCCTCCTGATGCGTCAGGTAGCCGTCGTGAACCTCATATTTCGCGTCGCCGCCGTCTGCGCTGACCGTCGTTTCGGTTCCGTCGAGCTGTCTGCCGTACTTTGTGACGAATGCGTTCAGCAGCTCGGGCTGCACCTTGACAGAGTCGTGCATCTGCTCGAAATTGATTGAGGGCAGCTGGTCTTCCGACTGCGCCATAAGAGTGACCGTTCCGCAGTAGCTCTCCGGCAGTCTGACCGAGGTGACCTTCTCCGGGACCACGACGTTCTCGTTGTTCTCCGGGATCGCGAGGTATTCCGTGCCGTCCCTGCTGGTCAGGATGCCGTCCTCAGTCGAGGCATAGTATTCGCTGTCCTCCGCGACACGGTAGGCGTCGAGGACTGAGGAGATGCTGTCCGGCGATGGATGCAACGCTCGCCGGTATTTCCATCGTGCCCACCAGATACGGAAGATAGGTGACGGGGCTTTCTTCCCGGCCGTCGGTCTCAAGCGCAACCGCCTGAACATATTCCGGTATCGTCAGCGTACCATATCCCCCATCTTCGGTCAGCGCGCTCTCGTCAAAGCCGGTCAGCGTTTGCAGCTCATAGGTCATGCCCTTGTTGATCTTCAGACGAACCGTAAGGTTCTCCGGAACCTTCACGAAATCCGACGGCTGGAGCACGTGCCGCCCGCCGTCGCAGGTATAGTCCCGCGAAACGCGCCTGCCGTCCTCCGTCCAGCCGGAGAACAGCCGGTCGATGGGCGCGGAAAGCTCGTCATAAGCTGTGCCGCTGTCCCAGCCGTACAGCTTCTCATACAGCCTTCTCTGCAATGCGAACAGATTGAGCCTTCTGCTGAATTCATTATAGGAATAATCGCTGTTCAGCACGATGTCCAGCAGGGATTTCCGTATCCTTGTCGGTCAGCTCCCGGCCGAGCACCAGAATGCGGTGCGGCGCGACCGTGCAGTCGATATAGGCGTTTCCCTCGTCCGGTCTGTATTCCGTCCATGCGCTGTTTTCGCTGAAGCGATACGACATATCGATCTTCATCGACTGATCCCCGGCGCTTTTCGGGATTTCGATATTGTTCGAAAAATCCGTGAGCAGGTTTTTTGCCGCCATCAAAGCTGACGCGGTTGATACGGATGTATTTTCCGAGATCGCTCGACGTCCAGTAGTAGATCTTTTCGCCGGCCATGACATAAGCATAGAGCGCGCGGACGATATCCGCGTCATTGACGACCCTGACCGGCATACAGAGCATCCGTGCTGTCGATCCGTCCGGCGATCGTGACCTTGCTGTCGCTCGGCAGCGTGACCGTGCCGTCGTAGCGCGTGCCGCTGTCCAACCAGGGAATGTCCGGCCCCTTCCTCCGAGGTCTGCTCCGGGTGGCTTGCCGTCCGTCTGCTGCGGCTTGTTCGGTGCGGGCGGCGTGACCGGCGTCACGGGGCATCCGGCGTCGTCATTGCCGCCGGTCTCTCCGCCGGAGGACGAGCTTCCGCCGCCGCTGCTGTCGGGCGTTGTCGGCCGCGTCGGCTGGTTCGGTGTGATTTCTCCGCCGGTCGAGGGGTTCGCCGGCGTGACAGACGGCTGAGCGGTATTTCCGCCGATGTTTGCCGTGTCGCCGCCGGTCGGGGGCGTTACCTGCGCCACGTCGCTCGGATGCAGCACGATGTCCGCCGCCGCAGGGTCTTTCACGATGTCGAGCACCGTCCCCGGCTGCACGCTCGCCGCACCGGCGGCCGGAACCGTTCCGGCGATGGCTGCCGCCGTGCCGTCCCTGTCGAGCAGCCCGCTCGGCTTTTCCTGCTGCTTCACATTCTCGAACAGATAGGACGCGCTGTCGCCGGTCTGCGGCTTCTGCTTCTCCTCGGCGCTTTCATCACGCTCGTATATCTCGCTCTCGCCGTTTTCGTCTGCTCGTCCTGCCTGCCTATCGTATTTTTCGCTCCCGTCAAAGTGCACCTGATTGGTGCGTATCGCGCGTCCTGCGCCGTCCGGCGTAAAATCCCGGCCGCTCGTAAAGGCATGGACTCCGGCCGCCGCGCCTGCAATCACTGCCGATGCAGCCGCAGCCGCGCCGATGGTTTTTACCGTGCTCGCTGTGCCGAATATCTTCGCGCCCGTCGCGGTATAAAGCTCCTTCAGCCCCATGCCTTTTACTCCTTTCTTTTCCGCTTCGCCAGATAGACGCCGATCGTCTGCTGAAGCATGGTGAAATCGACCGGCTTGGCAAAGTGACCGTTCATGCCGCTCTGAATGGACAGGCGCTCGTCCTCGACGAACGCATCCGCCGACAGGGCGAAGATCGGTATCGTTTTCGCGTCCGCCCTGTCAAGCGCACGGATGGTGCGCGCGGCGGTACAACCGTCCATCTCCGGCATCTGCACATCCATCAGGATCAGATCGTACCAGTTTTCCGGATGATTCTCGAACGCCTCAACCGCAAGACGGCCGTTTTCTACACCCTCGACCTGTGCGCCCATTTCGCCCAGAATCTCGATCGCGATCTCCGCATTGATCTCGTTGTCCTCGGCCATGAGGATGCGGCAGCCCTTTGAAGGCGTCATCATAACGCTGTTTTGCCGTTTCGCCCGGCGTTTTCGCCGTCTCGGCGGCCTGCTCCGCCACCGGCAGATGCAGGAACACGGTGAAATCCGAGCCTTTGCCCGGTGCACTGTCCACGACGATCTCGCCGCCCATCAGGCGGACGAGCTGGTCGGTGATCGCCATACCGAGGCCGGTACCGCCGAATTTTTCTGCCCGTCTCGATGCTCTCCTGCTCGAACGGACGGAAAATACGGTTCAGAAAGGCGTGATCCATGCCGATACCGGTATCGTGCACACGAAACATCAGGTCTGCGGCATTATCCTGAAGCATCATCTGGCGGATGGTGACGATGATTTCGCCGCGGCTTGTGAACTTTACGGCGTTCGACAGGAAGTTGATGATGATCTGGCTGATGCGCAGCTCGTCGCCGACGACACTGTCGACCGTCATATCCTCCAGATTGACCTCGTAGTGGATGCCGCGCTCCTGAAGCTGCTTTGCGAACATATCATACAGGCGGTTGCCCAGCTCGCGCAGGCTGAACACCTTGTGCTCAAGCTCGACCTTGCCCGCCTCGATGCGCGACATATCCAGAATGTCGTTGATGAGCGCGAGCAGATGAGCGGACACCTCGTCCGCCTTGTTCAGATACTGCATCGCCTCGTCTCCGGGGCGCAGTCTGCTCTTTGCGAGCGAGATCATGCCGATGATGCCGTTCATCGGGGTTCTGATCTCGTGCGACATACGCGAAGGAAGGTTGTTTTTCGCGCGGCTCTCCTCCTCCGCCCCTGCGAGTGCTTTTCGCATTCCTCGATGCGGTCGTGCAGTGCAGCGATGTCGCGGAAGCACAGCAGGTCGTACTCACCGTCGGGCGTGCGGGTGACGATGAAGCGCATCCAGCGTCCGCCGCCGCTCTGTACATCCTCATCGAACATTTCTCTGCCGTCCCACGCCATGTATTTTTTTCCAGACCGCACGGCATCTGCTTTTGTCAGAAAAAGCGGCATTGAGATTAGCGATGTTATCCCGCAGCGCCGCATATGACACGCCGAGCAGTTTTTCCGGATCGCCGGTGCAGGCGAGCAGCATCATATCCTCGCGCCGGAGCACGAGCATGACCTCGCCGCTCTCCAGCCTCAAGACGCGCTGAATATCGCGGTTCATCCCGACCGGCGCAAGCGATGCCCTGTTTTTTCCCGACTGCGTGCGCATGACGGCTGCCCTGCCGAGCAGCGCCGCCGCCGCGAGCACCTCTGCGCAGCCGACTGCCACGAGCGGCAGATTTGCGCCGAGCGTCGTCAGCATCTCGGTCACGATCCCCATTGTCCTTCCCCGTTCTGCTCCGTGTATCGATGCAACAGGAGCCATAAATTATCAATTTATTATACCATAGCGGCGCTTAAAATCCAACCCTGTCGCCAACTTTACTGCCGCAGTCGGAATCAGTCCGTTCCTTTCGCCGTGCCGGCGGGAAAATCCGCGTGCAGCCGACTTTAAAGCATACCGGCAGACAAAAGCAGCCCTTCCTGCATCAATCGCAGGAAGGGCTGCTCTTGTATTTAATTGAGGCGTTTTCTTACTGCAAATCCAACGACCGAAGCGAGAATCGCCTTGATAATGGCGGTCGGGATGAACGGCAGCACACAGGCCGTGATGCCGGCTGCAAGCGTGCTCTGCGTCAGCGCGCAGAACATCGCAACGCCGACCACATAGTTCAGCACCGTGCCTGCGACGAGCGCGACCACGAACGCACCCGGGAACGCCCTGCGGTGCTCCACGCCCCAGCCGATGACAAACGCCATCAGCGGAAACGAGATCAGAAAGCCGCCTGTCGGTCCGACAAACTTTGCAAGTCCTCCGGTGAAGCCTGCAAGCACCGGAACGCCTGCCGCGCCGAGGATGAGATAGATGACGGTCGAAACCGTCGAGAGCTTCGCACCCAGTACAATCGCCGCGAGCGTGACCGCGAACGTCTGCATCGTCATCGGAACGCCGCCCGGCATCGGAATGGATATCTGCGCCATGATTGCAATTACCGCTGCAAAAAGTCCTGCATAACAGGTTTCCCTGACGGTAAATGCCGATTTCGGCGCGGTTTTCGTTTCTGGTTGATTCATGTTGACCCCTCCCGGAGCAGTTTTTATCTGAAGCTATTAAACCATACTTCCGCGCCATTGTCAACCTATATTTTGTTTTCGGTTTACATTCGTCATTGAAAACAAAAAAGGCCCTGACCTCTGTCAGAACCTTGATTGGTGCGGATGGGGGGACTTGAACCCCCACGTCCTTGCGAACACTAGCACCTGAAGCTAGCGCGTCTGCCATTCCGCCACATCCGCATGTGGTCTTAAATTGTGCACTGAGAAGAAATGGTGCGAGTGACGGGACTTGAACCCGTACGTCGTTCGACACACGCCCCTCAAACGTGCCTGTCTACCAGTTCCAGCACACTCGCATTTCCAATTGTCAGCGAGTCGCCTCGCTCTCAGCGACAAGAATTATTATATCAGCGTCTTCCGCATTTGTCAACACAATATTCCGATTTTCTCAAGAAAATTTTGAGACAGGTTTACGGGCAGAGTTTTTCACCTTCCCTGCCCGCATCCCCTGCCGCGCTTTACGCCCCAAACCGCATCTGTAAACGAAGTCTGTCGGCAATCATCGAGATAAATTCGCTGTTTGTCGGCTTGCCCTTGACGCCGGACACCGTGTAGCCGAAGTAGCTTTGCAGCGTTTCCATGTCGCCGCGGTCCCACGCCACTTCGATTGCGTGCCGTATCGCCCGCTCGACGCGCGACGAGGTCGTATGGAATTTCTTTGCGATCGACGGGTACAATACCTTGGTGATCGCGCTGACCGACTCGATATCTTCGACCGCCATCATGATCGCCTCGCGCAGGTACTGATAGCCCTTGATGTGCGCCGGGACGCCGACCTGATGAATGACCTCGGTTACGCGCACCTCAAGCGCGACCGCATTCTCCTCGCGCGCCATGCGTTTTCTGCCCGAGCGCCACAGCCGGATGCGCTCGCAGACCTTGTCCGCCGCGATCGGCTTGCGCAGGAACACATCCACGCCCAGGCTCGCGCACTCTGCGCAGACCTGCGTACTGCTGAATGCCGAAAGCACAAACACCGCCGGGCATGTTCCCTGCCGCGCGCAGCTGTTCGAGCAGCAGCACGCCGTCCATTCCGGGCAGGGACAGCTCCGTGATGAGCAGATCGGGCCGCAACTCCCCGACTGCGGCGAGCGCCTTCTCGCCGCTCTCCGCAATGCCTACCAGTTCCATATCCTCTGCGTTCTCACACAGCGCCGCCATCTCCGCGCAGAAATCTCCATCGCTGTCCGCCAGAAGAATACGAATTTTTCCAACCATGTTATCCATGTTATCAACCACTTTCACACAGAATATTTTTAGACAATACCGTTTTGCCTTTATTTTTCTATGTTCAAGATTTTTACCATACTCTCTGACGTTATTCAATTCATTTCAGCAACTTTTTTCGTGTTTTCGTTGACACTTTTCTGCATTTTCTCGCAATATCCGTCGTTTCTTTCCTCATTTCGTGTCATCAGGGTTTTCCTTCCATTTCCCGTTTCATGCCGGGGCAAGCAAAACTTCACATGTGTTTTCGCCCGCCCGCCGCGGCAAGCTAACAGCGGAGGTGACAGCAGTGGGGCATTCAAAAAATCAAACGGCTGGCGGTATTTCTGGCGCTCGTTTTCCTGTTCCCTGACAGGCGGCGGCGGTGCGCGAGGTCATCCCGATCGGCCACACGGCAGGCATCCGCATGAAAAGCGAGGGCGTGCTCGTGGTGCGGCTCGATACGGTGCAGACAGCGGACGGCGAACGCTGCCCGGCGCGTGACGCCGGTGTGCGCGAGGGCGACATCATCGTTTCCGCGGGCGGCACAGAAGTCTCATCGAATGCCGAGCTTCAGTCCGCGCTCAAAGCGGCGCAGGGCGGCGCGGTCGAGCTCAGCATCAAGCGGGGTGATGAAACGCATTCCATGCAGGTCACGGCCTGCACGGACCAGACAGGCGTATACCGTCTCGGCATTCTCGCACGCGACAGCATGGCCGGCATCGGCACGCTGACGTTCGCAGATCCGCAGACCGGCGTGTTCGGCTCGCTCGGCCACGGCATCTGCGACGCAGAAACCGGCGTCCTGCTTCCGCTCAGCGAGGGCGATCTGATCTATTCGACGGTCGAGACTGTGACACGCGGAAAATCCGGCGCTCCGGGTGCGCTTCAAGGCGACTTTTCCGACGCGCGTCCCATCGGCACGGTAACAAAAAACACGGTGCACGGCATTTTCGGTACGCTCTCCGACCTCTCGCTTCTGAGCGGACAGGGCGCTCTTCCTGTGGCGGCGCGCGATGAAATCCAAACCGGCGACGCAGAAATCATCGCGAACATCGACGGCGACAAGGTACAGCGTTATTCTGTGCAGATCGTGCGGCTCTATCCCGAAAATGACGAATACGGCCGCGGCATGATGCTGCGCGTGACCGACGAGACGCTGCTCGCGCAGACCGGCGGCATACTTCGGGGTATGTCCGGCTCGCCTGTCGTTCAAAAACGGCAGGCTGATCGGCGCGGTGACGCACGTTCTGGTGGATGACCCGGCAAGCGGCTACGCAATCTGCATCGATGATATGCTCAGGGGAAGCCGAAAGCGTCGCCTGACCTTCGGTGATCACCGCAAATTGAAAAGCGGCAGGCTCTCGCCTGCCGCTTTTCGAAAGGATATTCTAAAAAATCAGCCCCGGCGGCCGTGCATCATGAGATGGAGCTCGCCGCCGCGCGCCATCGAGTAGTAGCTGTCCTGTGCAACGATGCAGTGATCGACCAGCTTGATGTCGAGCGGAGCAAGCCGCGCGACAAGCATCTGTGTAGCGCTAATGTCCTCGCGCGAAGGACGAGCCTCACCGTTCGGATGGTTATGCGCGAGCACAACCCCGGCAGCGTTGCATTATAACGGCGCTGCGCGGGATGGCTACCGGATCGAGAAGCACCTTTGGAGGTGCTGCCGCGGCTTTGATCGTCGCAACGGATCAGCCGGCAGCTGCTGTCGACGTAGGCAACGCAGAGCGATTCCGTATGCAGCGCGGCAAAGCGCGGAACGAAGAACGCCCGATCTTATCCGGGTCGTTCAGCCAGACCACGCTGTTCCGTGCCCGGATGCGGTCAGTCTGATAGCGGCGCATGCTCGCGCTGATGAGCGACAGATATTCGGCCGTGCGCGGACCGACACCCTCCACCTCGCACAGCTGATCGGCCGTCGCCTCAAGGACGGCATGGAGCGAGCCGAAATGCTGCATCAGAGCATGGGCAACCGGGTTGGTGTCCCCCCTGCCGGATGGTATAATACAGCAGAACCTCCAGCAGCTCATGGTCTGCGAATGCATCGACACCGAACCTGCCGAATTTATCAAGCATGCGCCGGCGATGCCCCTGATGTGGATTTCCTTCCACGGGTATCGCCTCCTTGCCGTGGGTCTGTCCATGTATGAAAAATACAGAAAAAATACATATTTCTACTTCTACTATACATTTTGCAGGACATATAGTCAAACGCATTTATTCACAGCATGTGCAGAAAATTCCGATTGGTTTTAGGCAGATTCACCAAAATGACAGTCTGGCGAGTCTTAATACGCCCAGCGTCCCGACAAAAGTCTCTTACCGTGACCTGCTAACTGCATTTTCGTTGCTTTCGCCACGATTTTGCGCATCAATCAGAATTTCGGTCATCCCGTCATTGCTTGAAACAACATATACCGGCTGAATGTATTCGTCACCCACATCAACATAGAATCCGGAGCTCCGCCTGTTCCATTTTCCTGTTTTGCGGCGATTCGTCTCTGGTACACAGAAAGTCCTGGGCAAGAAATCTATTTTTTATCGTCCGAAGGTCTGACAGCTGAACCTGTGCGATCTTCTCATATTCGCCCGCCAACTTTTCCACTCCAACAATTTTCCCTTCAGCTCCAACTGCAACACAAATACGGAATACGCCATAAACAGGCCGATTTTCCACCGTCGGATAATAGAAAACATTCCATCGAACAACAGATGAAGGCTTATTTCTTTCCTCTCCGCTCATATCAGCGATGGCAGGGGATTTCCCAGTGTTTCGACCGGATACAAATTCGATATAAAATCATTGGCAATTTGGATGGCTTTCTGTTTTTCCGGCACATTTTCCCCATATCATATGCCAGATCGGTTTGATATATCCAGCGTCCGCTTTCCGTATCATATCCCAACACCGCGGTGGAGGATGCCGGCATTGGGTCTGACAGCGTTCCAAATTTCGCATTCTCATCTAAAACCGAGTGCCTTTCTGATATTTTTCTGATCCTGCGCTGAATCCACCTTTTTTCAGTTTGTAAACCCCGCAGGCTGTTTCGGGCGGAAATTTCACATGATCCAGATTGCAGTTGTTTACAATATCAGACTGATTTACATACCCAGAAAATTCAAGCTCTGGGATTTTACCTATTGACATCCGGCAAAAATGCAGCAACACAAAAATAAAAATCGATGCTCCTACCAGCGCTGCAATTCCAATTTTACGGCTGTATAACTGTTTTTTCATTCCTATCACCCCTAATTTGAAATTATTACAGAAAGTAAGCCCTCATTATTATAAATTGTCAATGTACTCCAAAGGCGATTCGACTACCGATTCCCTGCCGCCGCGCTTTGCCCATATAGCGGCTGTCTCTCCCTCGATCTGGTCGAAATCATTTCTGCTGACGTATTGCCCTGTCGTGTCGATCAGACCATACTTGCCGTTTCCGGTCGCTCCCTTGCCACCGCCGTTTCGAGCAGCGCGTCCCGGTCCGCCGTCGACCGCCCCTGCGCCCGCCGCCATACTGCCTGCGGCCACCGCCGCCGCGATCAGATAACGCCATCGCTTCATAAAGCATCCTCCTGCTTCCATGTTATCCGGCGAAATTATGATATTGTTATTATAACATAAGCATTCAACGAACAAAAACACTTTGCAAAAAAAATCCATTTCAAGTGCAGCTCTATCGTCCCTCCATTTTTGATCCGGTCATGTGCACATTGACCGGGCGTGCGCGATGTAGTAAAATATGGTGTATGAGGTGATTCCCATGAACCGACCGAAAAAGTCCGCCCTCTTCCGAAGGCTCCGCATGACATTCTTCTGCGTGCCGCTTGCGGCGATCTTTCTGCTTCCGCAGCTGTTTTCCGGCTTTTTTCTCCCGAGGCAGGTCGAAACAGCCGTGATCCATACTGCCGCAGGCGACGTGACGCGGCGGGAATTCGAGACGAGCAATTCCTCCTTCACACAGCACATCCGAACCTGGACGGATGCCGAAAACACCGCCGTGCGCAGCGACCGCTTTGCGCCTGTGTCGGGAACGCAGACGCACGAAAGTACGGTCCTCACTGTCAAGGGCATGGGCACGATGCGCACCTATGACGTCAAGGCGAACCGCTGGAGCGAAGCGCCTCTCCGCGCCGGCACCTTCCCCCAAGGCATGTACTTCATCCGCGCGGACGGCGGCGACAGCATCATCGTCACGCCCTCGCCTACCGCGACCGCGGAACCGGCATGATCGAATATCTCCCGTCGAGCGACGGAACGCTCAAGGTCGCAAAGACCGCAGACGGATTTTCTCTCTCGGTGCAGAGCGGCTCGGTGCCTGCCGGCGCGTTCAGCGACTCTCTCGCCCTGACCTCGCGCAGACAGCTGTTCGACTGGAACGACGGGGACACACTGACCCACTGGCAGAACTACCGCTTCACTGACGACAACCGCTGGTGCTGGGGCGGCTATTACTACACCGCGCCTCCCGAATATTACCCGAACGGTGAAAAACTACTTCCATGCACTTCCCGGCGCTTACATCACCTGCAAGATGGTGCGCAACACGGAGGACGGCGCCTGCCGGATGCTCGGCATCGCCATGCTGGACGTCATGCGGCAGCAGCAGAACGAGCTCGGTTTTATCCCCGACCGCCGGCAGCACCTGGCTGAAAACGATTACGGCATCGAGCCGGGATATTATGACACGCGCTTCAACACCGACCTCTGGCTCGCTGTGGTGAATGCGGCCGAAAACTACGGCGTGACCGAATGGCTGCCGCAGGCGCGGAAATACGCCGATTTTCTCGTGCAGTACGCACAGGAGCATCATTCCTCCATCACGACCGGCGACGCGCTCCTCGTGCAGGACTACTGGCACCCGGACGGCGAGGGCCTGCCGACGCACACCTCGCTCAACCATCATTCCGTCGAGGCGGTCTTTCTCTATCGTCTTTCCCGCGCCGTGGAGACGACGGCTATGCCCTTGTCGCGGACCGCATGGTAAAAGGAATCGAGCAGACAGTCTCCGGTGGGTCCGCCCGGACGGCAATCTGCATTACAGTCTTTCTCCGGCCGGTGTCGGCGGCGGCGCAGATTACCCCTACCTCACCTACAATGATCTTGTCGACCTTCAGACGCAGTACACCGCCCGCTTCCATCATCCGAACTCCGCTATTCGGATGCTCGCTCAGACCAAGCTGAACTGGATGCAGAAAAATCATGTCGTTATCCTGTACTGACTGCCCTCCACCGGACCGTCGTCTTTTCAGAACGGCAAAAAGCACGGAATGCATCGCGCATTCCGTGCTTTTGTTTTTCCCTGCTTCAATTACAGCATCAGCCGCCGCATTCCTCGCGGACAAACAGGCAGCCGTCGATGAACGCCGCGATGCGTTCCCTGAAACATACAGCTTGATGTCATCCGTCTGCCCCGAGAAGGTTTCCATGTCCACCGGAATATCCCACTCCACCGGGTCGGTCTCCGCGAAAACGCAGTCCATCGTGCCGAACGGCACTTTCGAGACCGCAAAATGCGGCTCGGTCATAAAATGCTCGACGAGCTGAAGCGTGTACACCTCGCCCTCGTACAGCACTGCCGCGACGCAGTACGCCCCCGTCCGACACATGCACAAGCTCCTCCTCCGCCGTGTCCCAGAACATCACCACGCCGCCCTGCATGCCCGCCGTGTGCAGCACGCACAGGATATAGCGCCCGTCGGTCTCGACAAAGCCGCCCTCGTTCTCGTAAATATATTCCCAGTACGGGTAGATGTCCTCGCCGCAGATGCGCTGCTCCATGCCGTCGACATCCGCCGCGATCAGTACGTCCTCCGGAAGGTCCGGCTCGAATTTGATCTGATAGATATTAGGTCCCTGCTGCATTCTGCCCCTCTCCTTCCCGCGCGTCTCACGTTATTTTCTACGGCGTTTCGGCTTTTTTCTGCACGCTGTATCCGAACTTTCCGAGCTTTCGGCCGAGGCCGAAATATTCGCCGTGCGAGTACATGATGAGGCCGGTTCCGTTGATGTCGAAGCGGCCGGTCTTCGTCGAGATAGCGGTCATCTGCCGTCACGCCTACGACCTCTGCAAGGAACATGGTATGACTGCCGAGGGCGCGCTCTCGACCACGCGGCACGCGATGCTGACCGGGCTTTCCTCGATGCCGGGAACGGACACGCCCTCGACCGGGATGGGCGTGAGACCGGTCTTCGCGAACTTGTCGACATCCCTGCCGCTCACAACGCCGCAGTAGTCGCACGCGCGCGTCAGCGGCTCGGTCACGAGATTGATGACGAACTCGCCCGTCTCGCGGATCATATCATAGGAATAGCGCGTCGGACGCACCGAGATCGACACCATCGGCGGATTGGTGCACACCGTGCCCGCCCACGCGATCGTGATGATATTCGGCTTTCCCTCCCTGTCCGCGCAGCTCACCATCACCGCCGGAACGGGATTGAGCATGTTGCCGGGCTTCCAGCTTTGTTTACCCATTTTCTCTCCTTTTTAGATGACACATCCCCGGCGCCGCCTGAATAGACCTGCCGGGGATGCCGTTGTTAATCTTCCGTTTTGATGTCTTGGCCGGTGCGCGTGTGCCGAGGGAAGGACGAGACTGCACGGGTGATCACGCCGCCTGCCGCGCAGCATACGATCGCCTCGATCAGACCCCTGCACGCCGACGAGCAGTACCACGAACATCAGCGGATTGACCGCGCCGAGGTCTGCGACCTTGCTCTGGATAAATTCGGTATGATAGAACACCAGAACGATATATCCCATGAAGAACAGCGTATTGAGCAGCGGCGCACTCAGCGCACCGATAAAGTAGCTCCAGCCGCCCCTGCGGTCGACAAAAGCGCAGCGCCTTGAAGATCAGACCGACGCAGAAGCCCATGAGCACGCGCATGACAACGCACAGCACAAAGGTATTCAGCGGACTGATCTGGAAGAACATGCCGGTCATGCCCACACCGGAAAGCGCGTCCTTGAAGCTGACGAGACCGAATACCGCGCCGAGAATGGCGCCGGCCGCCGGGCCCATCGTCATCGCGCCGACCGCGATCGGCACGGTCAGGAACGACATATACAGCGGTCCGACCGGAACGCTGCCAAGGCCGATCAGCTTCATCACGATCTCGATCGCCGCAAGCAGACCGAGCTGTGCGAGAAAGCGCACGTTGGTTTTGTTGTTATTCATTTTTATTCCTCCCGCTCCCGTCTCAGCATTCCTTCCGCCGAGTACAGGGCAAAATTTAACAAAGAAAAAGCATCTCAGCCGCGGTTTTTGCTCCAGACGAGCCGCAGCCCCTCGAAAATAAGGTCATCCGCGCGATCCCAGCCGATCGAGAGATGCGGCGCGATCAGCTGGCAGCAGTCGCCCGTGAGCCAGACCCGAGGCGTTTTTGCCGAGGACAGCGGCATAACGGCCGATGAGACCGTCGACCATGGCGGCCGCGCCCATGACCGCGCCGACACGCATCGCGTCCGCGGTATTCCGCGCCATAACGTCATATCTTTGCGCCGCGCACGAGCGCCACGGTCGGCAGCTGCGCGGTCTGTGCACGAAGCGCTTCGAGCGAAAAGCTCGACGCCCGCGGTGATGGCCGACGCGACGAGCGCGCCGTTTTCATCGAGCACGGTGAAGGTTGTTGCGCATCCGCAGTCCACGACCACGCACGGCAGACTGCCGCGCGCCTTGGCGGCGACGGCCGCCGCTACGCGGTCCGCACCCACCTGCTGCGGCTGGTCCGAGCGGATATTGAGGCCGGTCTTGATGCCGCTCGACAGGCTGAGCAGCTTGTGGCGGCTGCCCGCGATGCGCGCGAGCGCGTCGATGAGCGTCGGCGTCAGCTGCGGCACGACCGACGCGAGCACCACGCCGGTGATACGCTCGCCGGACACGCCGTAGAGTGTGAACAGCTGTGTCAGCATGAGGATATAGTAGTCCGAGGTCTGCCGCGGCTCGGTCTGTACGGAAGCATGGAAGCGAATTTCCTCTCCCTCGAAGCCGACCGCGCGGATATGACTGTTTTCCGCGAGCACGGTGATGAGCATATGCAGACCCTCCTCCAAAACTTTTTCAGTTTATTATACCCCTATTTCTGTCATAACGCAAGACTTTACATAAAAAACGGAGCAGAGAAAACTCTCTGCTCCAGTCTGTCGAAAAACCTCGTTTTTTCCGACAAGTGTGTTCTGCCTTCACAGAACACAGGCTTGTCAGCGAAACATCAGTTTCGCGACAGTCCTACATTCTGCCTTCCAGATACTTTTTGCGCTGCTCATAGCCTTTTTTGCCGAGCAGAGCGAACATATTCTTCTTGTATGCCTCGACGCCCGGCTGATCGAAGGGATTTACGCCGAGCAGATAGCCGGAGATGCCGCAGGCCTTCTCGAAGAAATAAACGAGGTAGCCGAAGTGCCATGCATCCGCGCGGTCGATCTCGAACACGATATTCGGCGTGCCGCCGTCAACGTGCGCGAGCAGCGTGCCCTGATATGCCTTGGAGTTGACGAACTGAACGCTCTTGCCTGCGAGGGTAGTTCAGGCCGTCGATATCGTCCTTTTCCTCCTTGATAATGCTCTCCGAGCGCGGCTCGCGCACCCAGAGCACGGTCTCGAACATCATGCGCGTGCCGTCCTGAATAAACTGACCGATAGAATGCAGGTCGGTCGAGAAGTTCGCGCTCGTGGCGAAGATCCCCTTGTGGTCCTTGCCCTCGGACTCGTCGAACAGCTGCTTGTACCATTCGCCGAACATGACGAGCGCCGGATCGTAGTTGACGAGGATCTCCATCGACTTGCCCTTGCGGTGCAGGATGCTGCGAAGCGCCGCGTATTTTGCAGCGAGATGGTCGGTGGTATGGCGATTCTCGATACGTGCCTGCGCCGCGCCCTTCATGACCTCGTCGATGTTGACGCCCGCCGCCGCCATCGGCAGCAGACCGACAGGCGTCAGCACGGAAAAGCGTCCGCCGATGTCGTCCGGCACGACAAAGGTCTCGTATCCCTCATCGTCCGCAAGCTGCTTGAGCGCGCCGCGCTCCTTGTCCGTGGTCGCAAAGATGCGCTCCTTCGCGCCCTCGCGGCCGTATTTCTTCTCGCAAAGCTCCTTGAAGATACGAAACGCAATGGCCGGTTCGGTCGTCGTACCCGATTTGGAGATAACATTGATGCAGAAGTCCCGGTCTCCGACAATCTTGACCAGATCGTTCAGATAGCTGGAGGAAATATTGTTGCCGGCAAAGTAAACCTCGGGCGTGCCCTCCGGGCGGATCTGATTGTACATCTGACCGTTCACAAATTCGATCGCCGCGCGCGCGCCCAGATACGAGCCGCCGATACCGATCACGATAAGTACGTCCGCCGTTCTGCGGATCTTTTCCGCCGCCTGCTTGATGCGCGCAAATTCCTCCCTGTCGTAATTTTCCGGCAGATCCAGCCAGCCGAGAAAATCATTGCCCGCGCCCTTGCAGCTTTCGAGTGTATCCTGCGCGACCTTTACGAGCGGCTCCGCGTCCAGAATTTCGTCATCCTGCACATACCGCCAAAGGCCGTTCATCTTCAGATCCATAGACATGCTTGCATTTCCCCTTAATTTATCCTCTCAAACCCGGGTCACAGCGTCTCTCTCACTGTAACCCTTTACCAATAGTATACCACATCTGCGGAGAAAAAGGCAAGAGTTTTTGTTTATTTTCTACAAAACATTTCGAATTTCACCCGGATTTTGCAATATTTTTACCACACCGTTTTTTTCGTAAAAATGCACAAAGACCGCTTTTCATATGAAAAAGCGGTCCTTGATGCGATGATTTGTTGCAAAAACAGGGGGAAAAATATCCGTTTTTTTTTTCTTAGTAGATCGGGAAACGGGAGCAGATCTCGCATACGTTGCGGCGGATCTCGTCAGCCTTGTTGTCGAAATCGGTCGCTGCCTGCCAGATAAACTCAGCGATATGCAGCATTTCCGGCTTGCCGAAGCCGCGGGTGGTAACGGCCGGGGTGCCGATGCGCTGGCCGGAGGTAACGAACGGGCTTTCCGGGTCGTTCGGGATAGCGTTCTTGTTCGCAGTGATGTAAACCTCGTCCAGACGGCGCTGAAGCTCCTTGCCGGTAACGCCGGTGCCGCGCAGGTCGATCAGCATGAGGTGGTTGTCCGTGCCGCCGGAAACCAGATGGAAGCCCTGATTCTGGAGGGCTGCCGCCAGTGCCTTTGCGTTGTCAACGACGCGCTGCTGATAAGCCTTGAACTCCGGCTTGAGCGCCTCGCCGAAGCAGACAGCCTTCGCCGCGATCACGTGCTCAAGCGGGCCGCCCTGGGTGCCCGGGAAGATGGCCTTGTTGAACTTCTTTGCAAGCTCCTCGTTATTGGTGAGGATAACGCCGCCGCGCGGACCGCGCAGGGTCTTGTGGGTGGTGGTGGTCACGACGTCCGCATACGGAACCGGGCTCTGATGCAGACCGGCTGCGACCAGACCTGCGATATGCGCCATATCGACGAACAGGTATGCGCCGACCTCATGTGCGATCTCAGCGAACTTTTCAAAATCAATGGCACGCGGATAAGCGGAAGCGCCGGCGATGATCATCTTCGGCTGCTCCTTCTTGGCCATGTCGCGGACTGCGTCATAGTCGATGTAGCCGTTGTCGTCTACGCCGTAGGAAACAATGTGATAGAGCAGACCGGACTGGTTGACCGGAGAGCCGTGGGTCAGGTGGCCGCCGTTGTCCAGGCTCATGCCCATAACGGTGTCGCCCGGCTTGCAGAGCGCCTGATAGACCGCCATATTGGCCTGCGCGCCCGAGTGCGGCTGAACGTTGGCGAACTTTGCGCCGAATACCTCGCAGACACGGCTGATTGCCAGACGCTCGACCTCATCGACGCCCTCGCAGCCGCCGTAGTAGCGCTTGCCCGGGTAGCCCTCGGCGTACTTGTTGGTCAGAACCGAGCCCATCGCCGCCATGACTGCCTCGCTTACGATATTCTCGGATGCGATCAGCTCGATGTTGCGCTGCTGACGCTCGTATTCTGCCTCGATCATATTGCCCAGTTCCGGGTCATATGCCTTTACGAACTCCATTGCCTCGCGTACCATGTTTCATCCTCCATTTGCAAGGGAAATATTATTATAACTATTAAACCACAATTTCCTCATTCTTTCCATAGTGAAAGAGATAGTAAATTTGCAAGGTTCACAGAAAACTTTCTGTGAATGTTGTTTAATCTGTATATTTTTTTCACCGCATTTTTTCCGAACGACGGACAGATGTCCGCGAGCGGGCAGTCCGTGCAGCGCGGCGCACGGGCGGTGCAGTGCTCCCGGCCGAACAGCACGAGGCGGTGACAGAAGTCGCTCGACTCTGCGGGCGTGACGAGTCCCCGCAGCGCCTTTTCCACCTTGACCGGGTCCTTCTCGTCCCGAACAAAGCCGAGACGGTTGGACAGCCGGATGCAGTGCGTGTCGCACACGATGGCCGGCTTGCCGAAAATATCGCCGAGAATGAGGTTCGCGGTCTTGCGTCCGATGCCGGGGAGACTCGTCAGCTCCTCCATCGTGCCGGGACCCTGCCGCCGTACTCCGCGAGCAGCATCACCGCGCAGGCGTGCAGGTCGCGCGCCTTGGTGCGGAACAGGCCGCAGCTGCGGATATCCTCGGCGATCTCCTCCTCGCTCGCCTCCGCGAAAATCTCTCGAGCGTCGGAAAATCAGAAAACAGCTTTTCCGTCACGATGTTCACGCGCGCATCGGTGCACTGGGCGGAGAGCCGCGTCGCGAACAGCAGCTCGTAGTCGTGCGTATAGTGCAGTGCGCAGACCGCTTCGGGATAGACCTGCTTCAGCCGCTCCGTCACCGCCTGCATGCGTTCCTTCTTTGTCATGGCTCATTCCCATCTTTCTCCCTTCTTAAGACAAAAACCGAGATACAAAGCTCTCGGTTTTTGTGCAAAATTATTTCACAAAACCGCAGCTCCTCGACAAAACACTTCCTCGGTCACTGACGCAGACCCTCGAGCGTCAGGCTCGGGTCCACCTCGTCGATCAGCGGACAGGTATTCCGCCATCATGCGGCCCATGCCGCCGGTCGCAACGACGCGCGCGTTGCCGCCGAGCTCCTTCTGGATGTCGGTGATGATGCCGGTCAGCGCGCCGACATAGCCGCGCACCGCGCCCGACTGCATCGAGCGGACGGTCGTCTTGCCGATGGCGTGCTCGGGCATCTCAATATCGACGCGCGGCAGCTTGGACGCCTTGAGGAACAGCGCCTCCATCGCGACCTTGAGTCCGGGGAAGATCGCGCCGCCCTGATACGCGCCCTCTGCGTCGATGGCGTCGAACGTGGTCGCCGTGCCGATGTCGACGATGATGAGCGGCCTGCCGTAGCGCTCCATCGCGGAGACCGCATTGATCAAGCGGTCCACGCCGACCTCGCGCGGATTGGCGTAGCAGTTGCGCACGCCGATGTCCACATCGCGGCCCGCGATGAGCGGCTGCACAAACAGATACTTGCGGATGGCGTTGATGAGCGTGTACATCACCGGCGGAACCACGCTCGCGATGATGACCGCGTCCGTCTGATGGCAGGTCGAGGCCGTGAAAGTGGTAATACTGCGCGATCTGCATACCGAGTTCATCCGATGTGCGCTCCGCGTTGGTGGAGATGCGGAACGAGCCGCAGAGCTTTTCCTCCGTCATATAAACCGAACACCATGTTGGTGTTGCCTACGTCTATCGCCAAAAGCATTGATCTTTCCCCTTAATTCTTAACAAAAACTCTCTTTTCGCAGCAGCGCGCCGTCCTCATCAAGCAGCTCGAGCGTGCGGACCATGCCGCTTCTCGATGTCGAGCCGCGCATAGCTCGCCGGGCCGCCGCGCGGCAGGCTGATGCTGCCGGGATTGCACACGAAAACGCCCTGTTCTCTCTCGGCCATCATGCGGTGCGTATGACCGAAAAACGCAAACGAGCAGCCCTCTTCCCTCGCCCTTGCACAAGGCCGCTGTGCAGCATGGATACGCGCTCCCGGTGGCCGTGGGTCAGGTACATGCGCACGCCGCCGACCGTCACGACCGCGAACAGCGGAACATCCATATCAAAGTCGTTGTTGCCGCGCACATGATAGATGGTAAGCGCCGGAAAAGCGCGGCGGATGTCATCCGCGTCATCGGTATGATCACCGAGATGGAGCACGGCGTCCGGCTTTTTCGCGCTCGATGGCGTAAGCCATCGACATAAAGTACCCATGCGAGTCTGAAAAAACCAGAACCTTTCACGCACTTTCTTCCTTTCGCTCCGCGGCACATATAGCGTTATTTTACACCGCGAGACGGTCGTTGTAAAGCACAAATCAAAAATTCACAGGAATTTTTGATGAAATCTCCCGCTGTCCGTCCCGGCACGCCCCGCGCCGCAGGGAACTTTTCCGTGCCCCGCGCATACATTATAAGGAGAACCTTTGGAAGGAGCGATCTTCATGTCCGATACGAACGACATTCTGAGAAAACTTGCCGCCCAGGCAGGCGGCGAGGCCGCGCTTTCCGCTCTGGAGCGCGCGCTTTCGAGCGCCGACGGCCGCAGAGCAGTCAGCAGCCTTTCCGCGTCGCACGAGGCGCTGCTGCGCGCCGCCGCCGACCGTGCTGCTTCGGGTGACCTGTCCGCTGCCCGTGCGCTCGCACGCAGCCTCGCCGCCGCCACTCCGGAGGGTGCAAAGCTCGCCGACGCCCTGCGCCGCAGCATGGGAGGGTCGAGCCGTGGATAACGATGCCCTTTCCGGCCTGCTGAACGACCGGAAGCACTTCAGAATGCGCTCCGGTCGGTCTCCTCGCTGCTCGGCGCATCCGATGCGGGCAGCGCACCGGACGCCGTCTCCCCGGCCGACGACCCGGAAGCACAGCTCCTCCCGGTCATCACCGGCATCATGCAGAGCGGCCGCGCCGCCGTCCGGCCGGAAAAAGCGGGCGCTCCTGAGCGCACTGCGGCCGTTCGTCGCGGAGGACGTCGCGTCCCAGTTCGACCGGGCGCTCCGCCTCGCCGGCATGGCGGGCATGGCGCGCGCCGCGCTGGGGCAGCTCGAGCACCGTGCAGAAGGAGGCGAGCATTCTGTATAACCGCTATCTGGCCGAGCACGCCGTCCGCCGCACCCGAATCGCCGCCGCTCTCCCCGCTCCTGCCATCGCTGCCGCGCCTTGACCGCGACGCGCTCATCACGCTCGCCGCCGCCTTTTTTCTGCTGACCGACGGCGACCGCGGTACAGACTGGGAAAGCGTCATTCTGGCCGGCATCCTGCTGTTTCTCGGGTTTTAGACTGTCGCGAAACTACAGCCGATAAACCGAAAGGGCGAGCTGTACGCTCACCCTTTCCCGTTTTTATCCCTTATTCAGCTTTTCGGATGCGAGATCCGCCAGCTTTGCGTAATCCGCAAGGCTGAGGCGTTCGCCGCGGATGCGCGCGTCCAGACCTGCCGCCTCGACGAGCGAAACGATCTCCTCCTTGCTCATTGCGCTCGCGAGCACCGGGCCGAGGGCGTTGACGAGCGTCTTGCGGCGCATATTGAACGCGGCGCGGACCAGCGCGAAGAACAGCTTTCGTCGAGCGTTTCGACCGCAGGCTGCGCGAGCGGCGTGAGCTTCAGCACCGCCGAATCCACCTTCGGCCTCGGTACAAAGCAGTCCGCCGGTACGTCGAACAGGATCTCCGCCTTCGCGTGGTACTGTACATAGATCGAGAACGCGGAATACGCCGATGTGCCCGGCGCGGCGCAGATGCGCTGCGCGACCTCCTTCTGCACCATGACCGTGATGCTCGAACGCACCGCTCTCCATGAGCGCGGTGATCGCCGGGGTCGTGATGTAGTACGGCAGGTTCGCGCAGGCGACCGCCCTGCCCTCACCGGAACTTCTCGCGGCACAGCGCGGCAAGATCGAGCGCGAGCACGTCGCCCTGCACGACCTCGAAGTTGTCGAACTCCGCCATGGTCTCCGCAAGGACCGGCAGCAGCGCACGGTCAAGCTCGACCGAAAACAACGTGCTCCGCGCGGCGGCAGCTCCGCCGTCAGGCAGCCATGCGCCTGGCCGACCTCAACAACGTTCCTGTCTCGCGCGCCTGCTCATCTCCGCGATGCGCTCGGGGAACCGTGATGTCGGTCAGAAAGTTCTGGCCGAGCGACTTGGAAAAGTGGAATCCGTGGCGGCCAAGCACCGCACGGATGGTTTCGATATCACATAAATTCATTGCATTCTCCCCCATGAAAAGTATCATTGCAGCATTTTTTCCCGAAAAAAGCCGGCGGCTTTCTGCCGCCGGCTCATTTTATCTTTATAAGTACAGTCAGCACGTCCGCGTCATACGACTGCGGCGTTCAGACCGGGCTTCATTCCTCGCTCTCGATCAGACCATAGCCGCCTGCGGCGCGCTTGTAACGACCGCATGGGTGTTGTCGTTCTCCGAGTTGCGGAAGAAGTAGAACTGGTGATCCAGCAGATTCATCTGGAGGATCGCTTCCTCGACGCTCATGGGCTTGACATCAAATCTCTTGCGGCGGACTACGTCGAAATCGTCCTCAGCAAGTGCAGCCTGCTGCTCGGCGATCTTGTCGAACGCCCTCGCGCAGACGCTTCTCGAGACGGGTCTTGTGCTTGCGGATCTGGCGCTCGATGCTGCTTACCGCACCGTCTACGGACGCGAACATATCGCTCGTCGTCTCCTCGGCGCGAACGACCAGACCGACCTGACGCACCGTAACTTCCACTGTCTGTTTGCCGCGCAGTTCGCTGAAGGTAAGAGTCGTGTCAGAGTCCTGCTGGAAGTAGCGGTCGAGCTTCTCTACCTTGCGCAGCGCGTACGCACGCAGATCGTCGTCAATCTTCATTTTCTCTCGACGATGGTGAACTTCATAACATCATCTCTAACGGACGTAAACGCCCGCATGATACTTGCACCTTCCGGGCGGAAACCCCGTCCGAAAGGCATATGGGTTTTTGCTATCTTCAGTATAGCACAACCTATGCAACTTGTCAACAGATTTTACAAAGTTCACAGTTTGTTCAGCAAATTTAACTACATCCCTGCCGGGCGTATCAGATCTCGCCCTCTGCGTGGCGCGTTACGTGGCAGGAGATGTTGACCACGCACGGCAGACCGGCGATGTGTGTGCCGGGAACGGCTCGATAGCGCAGGAAAGCGCGGTGACCGTGCCGCCGAGGCCCTGCGGACCGACACCCGAGGCGTTTACCTTGTCGAGGATGCGCTGCTCCATGTCGGCGTACAGCGGATCTGCGTTATGCTCGCCCACGGTGCGCAGCCAGCGCTCGCTTTTGGCCAGATAGGCCGCCTTGTCGCTCGTGCCGCCGAGGCCGACGCCGATAACGATCGGCGGGCAGGGGTTGGAGCCTGCGCCGATGCAGGCGTCCGCGATAAAGTCGATGATCTGCTCCTGCGTTGCCGCCGGGGTGAACATCTTCATCTTCGTCATGTTCTCCGAGCCGAAGCCCTTGGGCGCGACCGTGATCTTCACCCTGTCGCCCGGCACCATCGAGGTGTACAGGATGCACGGAGGTGTTGTCGTTGGTGTTCTCGCGGCGGCGCAGCGGATCGCCGACGACCGACAGGCGCAGATAGCCGTCGATATAGCCGCGGCGCACGCCTTCAGTGACCGCGTCCTCAAACGAGCCGCCGGTCAGATGCACGTCCTGTCCGATCTCCGCGAACACGATGGCCATGCCGGTGTCCTGGCAGACCGGAACGTTGTTCTCGCGCGCCCAGATCGCAGTTCGCGATCATCTCGCCGAAGATCCGCGGCTGAGCGGAACTGCTCGCTCTGCTGACCGTCCACGAAGGCCTGCCGCAGATCGGCCGGCAGATAGTAGTTTGCGTCGATGCACAGCTTGCGCACCAGTGCCGTTACCTCCAGAAACGTCGATTGTCCT
>VOFC01001490.1_pt1 | contig 52000 bp, 108 predicted proteins | sample 5384161 | NCBI WGS metagenome assembly VOFC01 (sample SAMN12384722, study PRJNA508395) | human gut metagenome | isolation source: healthy gut B | host: Homo sapiens | reverse complement strand
GTTCTAGGATTATCAAAGCAACAATTTTTAATTCATCCATTTTTTATCTATAGGATACATACAATTTGTTAAAATAAATCCATAGTACATTTTTTTTCTCCTTTATTTATCTTTATATTTTTTACCATCTTCTACAATTACTAATATATTTATCAGCATAATATATAATTTCATTAATTTAAATATTTTCATTTTCTTATTATAAAATTACTATCCATTCTCCATTTTTTTTCCATTTTTTCTTTCTATTAAACCTTTTTCTTGCATTTCTGCCATATAAGTTTTTACAGTTCTTACAGATTTATTAATCTGTCTTGATATTTCTTCCTGAGTAGTTGCTGGATTTAGTTTTTAATATGCTGATAATTGCCAATTCTTCTAAAGTGTAATTATTGCCTTTAAATTATTTTCATTTGCACTTTGAATATTATCTATATGAGTGTATCTATTTTTTAATTCATAATTTGAATTTGCAAGTAAATTATAGAAGAATTTTTCTAAAAATGAAGTATCCTCGAATACATTTTTTTCAAAATTTTTGTAATTAGCTCTTACTAATGAATTTCTAAAATACCACGAATTTTCAGCAAATACTTCATCATTAATATTAAATCCAAAAGTTCTTAGATATTTTATAATAAATACTGCTGTTGTTCTTGTATTTCCTTCGCAAAATGGATGTACTTGCCATATATTTGATGTAAATCTACATAGATGTTTAATAGATTCATCTAAACTTAATCCTTTATATAAAAAATTTTTTTTCTTGGTCGAAGTCATATTCTAATGTTTCTTTTATTGTATCAAATGGTGCATATATTACTGTATCTCCATTTAACACCCATTCTTTTTAGTAAAGTTATAATCCCTATATACTCCTGCTCCATTAAATATCTCTTTAAATAATCTTTTATGAATATTTAATAATTCTGTTGGTGAAAGATTAAATGCTTTTTCACTTAATATTTCTGTAATCCTTACTGCAACTTTATCAGCTTCCTCGCTCTCTTTTTCAAAGTTTTTTCTACTACCTTGAACTTCATAATATTCATCTATTCTAGTTTTTGCTTCTTCAATATCTATTGTTCCTTCAATGTGTTCCTTAGCTGTCTTTATCAAGTATTTTGAAGGCTTTAATCCATCTACATCTTGCAAACCAATTGCTGTTTCCCATGTTTTGGTTTTTTCTACTTGATTTGGTTCACCTTGTTTAATATATTCTGATAATTCTAAATTCCAATCTTCTTTTTTATTCATTAGAAATACCTCCTACATATATATTATATCAGTTATCTGATATAATATCAATATTTAAAGTGCAATTTTTGCACTTTAAATAGCAAAAGTCGCACTTTAAATATTGATCTATACTTTTTAATAAAAATTAAGATGCTAATATTAACCAATCAGCATCTTAATACTTTTTTATTGTCTCCAATAATCTTTTATCATTTCATCTTTATATTGCTTATATCTATCTGTATATTTTTTTTGCTTAAATTCTTTGACTGTTTCTCTCTTCATTGGATATTTTTCTTTAATTTTTTTACAATTAGGTCTTTCTTCATTATTTTTTAGTAGTCTAATCAGTCCATGTATCGAAGTATTTGTTTTATAAAATGGATAAACTAATTGATTATAAACATTTTCGTAAGAAAATATCTCATATGATGAAACCAATTTATCTGGTATAAACAATATTTCGTCATTCTCTATACATGGTACTAGTATTTCTTTTTTTTATGCCATTCTTGTATATCTACATCAAATATCCATTTTTTCTTCTTTTCAATTCAATGTTTATGTCGTATTTAGCTATTATTCCTATTGTAAATTCAAGTAATTCTTCATATATTATATTTGTCGTTAAATCAGATACTTTATCTGGTCCGACATTTTCCGCTAGCACAAGTATATCTGGCATGTCCTCTATGTAGTCTTTGATTTTAATTGCTTCATCGAATATAACTAATAGATCTCTTTGGCAGAACCCTTTACCCTTTGGTTTATCGTTTCTATTAGTATATCCTAACTTTGTTGCATTTATTTCGTGTAAATGCTCTCCCATTTTTGCAGCATTATCTCTTAAATTGTGTTCCACTGAATAAAAGAACAAATCAAAGTATTTTAATATTTTTTCTTTTGCTCTCTTTAGCAATTCACTTTCTTGTTTCATCTATCCTATATGGATCTATGAATAATTTATTATCATGTTCAAAATCTAATTGAACAATTTCTTGTATTTTCTCTATTTTATCTTTTAATTCTTTGTTCATCTTCTTCTCCTTTCTATCCTTTGTATGGATATTTATCACTCTTTTGTCTATTTTCTTTCCATTGCACAGCATGTAAATTATTAGAATTATCTGTTCCTCCCTTTGATATTGGATGTTTATGGTCTATTTCCCATCCCATATCACTTTGTCTTCCATAAGATGATCTATACATTATATTGCCATAGTCATCTTTTCTATATACATCTGGATTTTTTCCTTTCATTTTATGTGCATTATTCCATGCTTCTTCAACTTTTCTATTCATTTTAATTTCCTCCTATTTAATTTTTTATTATAAAATTAAATTACAAGTTTCTCTTTTTTCTTTCTTTCTGCCCTCTTGTAATTTAAAGAAGAAATTGTATAATTGAATTATTAAAAGATTGCCTAAGTCTTTTTCTATTCGTTCAATGTTTAACATTGGACGATTTTTTCTTCTTACTGTTAATTTTATATTCTAATAATTATATCTCCATTGTTCCCTCACATTTTGTCTTTCTTCATCATCTGCAAATAAATGATCTATATTATTTGGAACAATTGAATTTATCCATGATAAATACTTATTTAGTATAATATCATCATATTCTTTTTCAATTTGACTTCTTTCCCACGTTATTTGATTTAAATTTTCTATTCTTTTAATAGCTGCTTGTTCTGATACGCCAAATATAGTCATAAGAAAATACTTATCAATTCGTCTTCCACGTTTTTGAAATTCCCTTAATATTTGTTCTGGCATTAGTAGCTGCGCTGCAAAGTAATTGGTCTCTACTTCAGCTATTCCATAAACCTCATCACTTGTAACTATAAATTTATGATTATTTACTTTATGTCCAAATTCATGCAACATTGAAAATTTTATACGTTCTGGCATTTCATTTTGATTATAAAATATAATATATTTATCATCTAAGTTCATAATCACTGCTGAATCACTTCCAAATGCTTCGATATCAACATTATATTTATGAGCTTTATCAAAAGACCTGCATACAATACTGGATTGTTCTTTAATTAGCTTTGTAGCACTATATGGGAAGTTAGTTATAATTTTTGAAGATACCAATATTTCATTAGCATTTATATATGCTTTTTTGGAAATTAGGTTTAGAATCTGTCATCTTCTTCACCTTCTTCATCTTCAAAAATATCTTCAAATACAGTCTTTAATATTGTTTCAGCTTTGCTAAGTCTATCATCATCCATTTTTTTTTTTCTAAATTTCTTTGCAAATAAGCTAATTTTTTTGTTATCTGGAACTTTTCCTTCCATTTCATCATTTCCCAGAAGATAATCTATTGATACATTAAATAATTTAGAAATTTTAATTAACATTTCTTCTCTAGGAATAATATTACTATTTTCCCACATACTAATAGTACTTTTTTAGTTTCTAATTTTTCAGCCAAAGCATCCATACTTAGATTACTATCATTCCTTAATTTTTTAATTCTTGTTTTAAACAAATTATTCTCCATCAGTTTTTCTCCTTTTATTGTACTAGTACAATATTATTGTACATTTTTTTCTTATTTTTGTCAAGCATAACTTTAATTTAAATAATAAAAAATAGAGGATAATAATTTTCCTCCATTTTTCGTTTCAATAAACAATTAAATAATTGTACTATTTTTTAATTTTATAATAAAATTTGATTTCTAATTATCGTCAAGACCATAATTAAATGCCCATATTATCTTTAAATTCTATCTCCATATGGTAATGATTTTATATAATTCTCCATAAAATTTCTTTTTAGGTCTTAACACATCAACGTTTTGTGCCGTAACAAAATCCTCATCTTGAACAAATGCAGATAATAAATATGATCCTCCTAATGGAACTGTTATATCACCCTTTTTATATGTTTTCATAGAATCCTCTAATACGACTTTTCCAACAACTCCATTATTATTGGAATTTCTAGATACAAAGTTAATACCATCCTCTGATAATTGTTGTTTACCAAAATCTAATTTACTACCTGTATATATAAAAACAAATCAGATAACTTCATCTATAATAACCTCCCATTTGACATTAAATATCCAATATATCCATTAAGTACATTTTGAAAATCATCTTGATTTAATTTAGAATAGTCAGTTTCCATATATGCTTCTGCTAACCATTCATCATCAGCTGTTACTTTTTTGTTACTGATAATCCTAATTCTGTTTTTTTTTTTTCTATAAAGTTCTAACCATTTCTTTTCAATTATTTTCCATATATTTTCTTCTCTTTCAACTCTGCCTAAATTTTTTCTTTTTTCAAAGCCATCATCTTTATAATATCCAAAAAGTTTCTTGGATTGGTGCCCTATCATGTTTTACTCCCAAATTAAACACCATACAGCAGGCAACAGCACTTGCTCCTGGATAAAACATATCTATTGGTAAAGAAAATACTGCATCTAATGTGTTCTCTTCAAGCATCTTTTCTTTAAACATTTTTACATCTCCAGAAGCTCCTATTGCACATTGCATAGGTAATAACACTGCTAGTTTTCCTCTTTTTTTAATAGGTTAGCAATATAATAAACATAATGTAACCCCTTTGATGGATCGGTTGATATTTTATCGTTCCAATTTTCAACATATTCTGGTTGACTCTGTTTTCTTGTTGCATTATATGGAGGATTCATTAAGACAGTATCAATATTTGCATTCTTAATCCATTCTTCTTTTTTTCAAACATACTTCCTTGTATAATGTTTGAGTTTCCATCGCCATGAATTAACATATTAGTTGTTGATAATCCAAAAGCTACATCTTCGTATTCTATTCCAAATATATGATTTGCTTTAATTTCATCTCTTTCTTTTTTTTCGTATCGCAATCATCCATAGCCTCTGTCATAGCTCTAACAAGAAAAGCTCCACTTCCGCAACAAGGATCTAGTACTCTAGAATTTTTATTTACATTTACAACATGACACATAAATTGTGTTATATGATCTGGAGTAAAAGCCTGATTTTTATCTGCTTTTCCAACATATTTATTGAATGTTGTAAAAAACAAATTTAATAAATCTTGACCTTGCGTGCTTTCGTCATTTATAAATGGTAAAATATTATTTTTTATTGTATTTAATATTTCTTGCATTTGCTCATTCTTTAAATCGGTAACATCTTGAGAATTTAAAACATTATTATCTAACAATACTAACTTTCTTGCTTTATTTAAATTATTATTTAATAACTTTGACAAATTTTCTTTTTACTCCTGCTATTATCTGAATTGTACTAATCCTTCATATATTAGTCCATTTTTTAATGCTAATAAACATGTTCCGACAAATTGACTTCTTATTTTTTCTTTTATTCCATATTTATGAAGTAACTCATTTAAGTCATATGTATTTTGTATAATTTTAACTTATCATTTTTTGTGCCAAAAATATGTTTTCATATTCTTTAAATGTTTTCAACTTCTTCTCTGTTTTCTTATAATTCTCAATTGTAATTCTTTCAGTAATATCGTACCAAACATAAATTTTATCTTGATTCGTACTTGCTAAAATTGCTATAATCTTATTATTCGAAAATTCATGTTCAAAATTTATATAATTTTGTAATTGAATAACTCCATCATTCAAATCTTTTCCAGATAAATTCTGTTTTGTCTCAATAAGAATTGATAATTTATCATTTGCAAATCTAATATCTAAATCTTTATATGCTCTTTTAGCATCTTGAGACAAAAAATTCGTATAGTCTTTTCCTATTGATTTTAAAGCCTTTCCATAGCTAAATTCCTCATTTTCTATATTACTTGTTAAATATTTTCTGCCTACTGTAGTTATAATATCTGTTCTAATCATAATTTTCTTCTCCTTTATTTAAAATTTTTCTTACTTCATTCCATTTAGGCTCATTATTAATTACTCCGTTGTATATATCGCTTGGAATATCGCTTTTTTCCTTTGCTATTATGTTAAAAAACTGGATTTTTTTGATTCATCAAAATTTAATACATTTGCAATTTTAGTTTGTAATTCTCTACTAGGTGGTCTTTTTTCACCTTTTTTATTAATTGTCCTACATAATATGATGAAACTCCTATTTCTTTAGCAAACTTATTTTGACTTAGTTTATTTCTTGCAATTTCCTTCTTTAAAAAATTTCCAAACCTGTTCATTTGTTCTTCCTTTCTATATAAACTATAAGCTTATAGTTTATATATCATTATATTGATTTTTTTCAACACTTTTCCTCAAATTTATACAAAAAACTGGTACATGTTTGCAGCTTTATCTATTAAACCTTCTACCTTTCTTCTTTTTTCTCTTTTAATTCTTTCCCCTTTTTCTTTTTTTTATTTATCTTCTGCTTTTCTTTCTCATCTACTTCTTTTATTTGTTCCTTCATCTTTGGTACTTTATAATAAATTTCATAACACAACTTAATCTCTTTTCTAACCTTTGTTAAACCAGAAGTAACATTGATTATTTCTTTAGTAACACCATCTTTTTCAATTTCACTATCTAACTTTTGTCTCTTATAATACAGCCTATTCCTAATATTCAAAATTTTCTGCAATTCTTCATTTTTCTGCTCTTTAATATTATCAACATCGCTCATAGTCTCAATCTTATACTTGCATAAAAATCTAATTCTTTCCGAATACTCATCCATCTTCTTTACTTCCGCCCTCATTTCAGGAGTTAATTTATACTGTATATTATTTCTAGTATATAACTTTAGTAAATATTTATAGTAGTAATATAAAGCAACAATTCCCTTAGGTTTGTACTTTTTTCTTAGCTTATCTCTTGTTATAAAAAGTCTATACCCCATCACCTTGTAAGGAATTATTCTTTCTTGTCTTATATAGTCATTTTCCAATATTCTTCTTTTTAATATTTTCCAATGAATACTCTTCTCCAAACGCTCTTTCAACTCTTATATTTCTTTTGTATGGTTCTCTTCTTACACTTAATTTATCTGCTCTATAATAATAGTTATATCCCATTGATACTAACATCTGCTGAAATTGTTTTAGCGTGTATGAATGTTTTATTGCATAATCTATATCTTCTTTTGCAAATTTATAATAGTCTGAATCTCTCATAGATTTTTTATAAAAATTTTCAAAATTAATTCCAGATTTGCAAGTCTTTTCTTTTAAAACATTTAAACCATATTCTTCACATATTTCATCTGATGTTTTTCTTAACAATGCAGTATTAGTTAAATTGCTATAATACTTCTTTCCATCTTTAAATGAAACCGAATTGATTACAAAATGATTATGAAGATGTTGAGTATTTAAGTGAGTAGATACTACAACTTGAAATCTGTCTCCCCACATTTCATTTGCAAGTTTTACTCCAATCTCATGAGCAATTTCTGGAGTAACTTCTCCTTCATTAAAAGATTGATAAGCATGAAAAGCTAATATGCCATTTTCTTTTCCATATAATGTTTTTTACAAATTGCATTTGCTTAACTGCATCTTTTACTTCACAATTTATTCCTGTAGTATAAAAATTGTTTTTCTGTTTTATCTGGATTAGTTGTATAAGTCATTACTTGCCTAATACTATCAAACTCATCCATTCCATATTCGCTATAATTATTTTTTGTCTTTTCTTCATTTGTTGCGTAGTTAATTACATGATCTAATCTCTTTTGTACTTTCCATATTTTCGTTGTAGCCATTTGCTTTCTCCTCTCTTCAAAAAAAGGGGATTGGGGAATTTCCCCATTTAGAATTTCGAGCTGACGAAATTCATTGCTTGTTAGGACAACAATATGCTCTTTTTAGTACTAAAATTATTACTTTTTTCTATCAAATGCACACTATATTTTGAAAAATACTTGGACTTTTTTATCAAAATCCAAGTACTTTTCATATTATTTTTTAATTATAAAATATTTAATTTATAATAATTTTTTCTACAAGATTTCAAACTTCTTCATCATTTATATTACTTTTTATTTCATAATTTTCGTCTTCTAATTTAAATATTTTATTTAATTTTCTTAATAAAATCTCTTGTTTTGTATCTCTTATTAAGCATGGAACTTTGTTATTTCCTAGTGCTTTTTGCTGCTAATAATCTTATTCCACCATCTAGAACATAGTACACATTTTCTTTTTTGAATAACTTCAAATGGTTTCTTAATTCCTTCCTTTTTTTATTACCTCCATATATCTACAAACTTTTTCTAAATTTCTGTTACATATTGTGTTAGCTTTAACTCCTTTTATATCTTTTACTTCAATTTCTTTATATTCTTTATAAACTTTCATATTATTAATTCCTTTCTTTTTTTCTATTTACTTTTTAAATTTCTGTATTAAAATATAGTTACAATCATTTAAGTTAGCATTTAGTTTGGTCGCTTGTGCTAGCTTTTTTTTTTTATATTTTTAGTGTTATTCCATAACACATTTGATACAATTTTGAGATAATTGCATCTACTAATTGTTCATCTTGACTTTGACTAAATCTTTCTATTAATCCCTGCTTATCAAATCTTGTTGTAATGATTATTGGTAATCTATTTTCATTTCGATTTTCAATAATTGTATATAATTTTTCTAATGCCCACTGACTTATTTTTTTCTATGCCAAGATCATCAATTATTATCATATCTACATTTGAATATAGCTCTATTAATTCATTTTCTGACTTTGTATTATCTCTAAAAGTTTCCTTAATCATGTCTAGTAAAGTCGTTAATCTTCCCATTAATACAATCTTATCATTTTCAATTAATTTGTTAGCAATTGATGCTGCTAAATGTGTTTTTCCAAGTCCTGACTCGCCTGTTATTATCAGTCCTTTAGTTTGTATTTTTGTTATACATTTGCTTGTATAATCTTTAGCAACTTTTACTGCTATTTCATTGCCAGAATTAATATTAAAATTTTCAAAGTTCAGATCCTGAAATTTTCTTTCATTATAGTTCTGTTTGTATAGCTTGTTTATAACATCCCTAAAATGTTTTCTTTTCTGAATTTCATATTCTTGCTCATCTTTTCTTTTCCAATACTCTTGTGCTTTATTACAATCACATCTTTCGTATTTAATTGAATCTGGAGAAATATTAGCATATAAATAATCAAGTCCTATTGGTGTTAATTCTTTATTACAAAATTCACATCTTTTGAATTTTTGTGAATAATTTCATTAAATTTTGTATTGTCTAAATCCATTTTCATTCTCCTCTCTTATATTTTCTTCTTTTTTATTTTCTATATCTTTTGTATTCTTTTTTCTTCTTCGTTATCTAACATTTTAATAACGTTACTTTTTTCATTTTCACTTTTATGCTTTTCACGATATTTTCTTTGTCTTTCTCTGTTTTGCATTTGATATTTTTCATACTTTTCAATACTTTGATACTTGTCCCAATTTTTTATTAGAAATGTTTCCCCTTCTTTTTTTTAACATTTCTAATTCTAGAAACTTTTTCAAAATTTTTTTCAATTTTTTTTATTAGATTTTCCCATAATCTTTGAAAAATTTTGAATTGTCATTGATTATTTGTTCCAATTTCTAATCTTCCTCTATTATTACATTCAACTGCTAATGCAATTAATTGAATCCACACTCTAAAATAAGTGTCTCCTTCTGGAAGTTTTAGAATTATTTGAATTTTCCTGTTTGAAAATATTGTAGTTTCTGTTTTAAACCACGGTATTTCATACATAGCCTCCTTTCCTCGCTTTCTTTCAATTAATATTTAATTGATTCTTTTTTCTTTTCTACTTAGATATTCGTCTAATACTTGAATTCTAAATAGAAATTTTCCACCAACTAAATATTTGTTTTCTTCTTACTAATTGATTAATTAACCAATAAGATATTCCTAAATACTCTGCTGCTTCTTTCATTTTCCACCAACTTTTTTTGAGCATGGTATTTGTTTTCTTCTTACTAATTGATTAATTAACCAATAAGATATTCCTAAATTAATCTAGATTTAGAAAATTTAGAAATAGACGAATTAACAGATATAAAATTAATAATTTCACTTGCCGTAAAAGTTTATGAAAATTCTAGAAAAAATATTGTTCAAATTCAAAACCTATTTAAAAAATTCGTTGATTTTTTATATGGTTATAATAATAGTCAAGCTCTAGAATCTCTTACTTTAAAGCAGAAATTTTATGTTTTCTATGAACAAAATCATAAAGATTTAGATGACTTTTCGCAAAGTTATTATCATAAAGGACTATTTAATTTTTATTATCCTTCTACAGATTTAGAATATTTAAAACATAAAGATACTACAGAATTAATAGAAAAAATCAGAAAATTCGATGCAAACGGTTCAAAAATTTGTAGTGGTTATGGTATTATTACTACTAATATATATACTATGTTTTATATTTTTCTATATAATATTGTATTGAATAATGCTGTCATGATTAGACAATGTAAAAATTGTCATAGATATTTTACAACAACTAAATCAAACACATATTATTGTGATAACATTTATTCTCAAAATAAAAGTTGTAAAGATGTTGGAAATCAACTATCTCAAAAAAAAGAAAAAGAAACAAAGGAACCTGCTTATGGAAAATATAGAAGTATATATTCAAAAAAAAGCTACTCTATTAAGTAGACATCCTGATATATATTCTCGAGAAGCTTATGAACAGTGGAAGAAAGAAGCTAATCAATTCATGAATGACATTAGACATGGGCAAAAAAACTTATGATGAATTTGATAAATGGTTGGATAAAAATAAATAGGAGGTAATATCTATGTCTTATGAATTTAGAAAATGGCAAGATTTTAATAATTTATCTATAAAAAATAACTATTAAAAAAGAAAATTTATGATGCTATTTTAGCTGTAAATAACAATAGACTAATATTAAAAATAAATATGACTAAAAATATTAGTGAATGGAGAAACTTAGATAAAAACTATGATATTATATTGGGAAAGTTTTTATTTAATAATCAAAAAACAATACACGGAACAAAAAAAGAAGCCGAAATAGAACTAACAAAATTCGTGGCTGATGTTCAAAATGGAATGTTCGTAGAAGGCAAATCATTAAAGTTCTCTGAATTCACAGAAATATGGAAAAGAGACTATGCATCAAAAGAACTAGCACCATCAACATACAAGAGATATTGTAGAATATTAGAAACAAGGCTTCTACCCTACTTTGGACATTTCTATATTAACAAAATCAAACCAACTGACATCATGCATTTTTATGATTTACTTAGTAGAGATACTCAGTTAGTTAGAAAGAAAAGCAACAATGGTAAGAAAACTCTAAAACCCTTATCTGGCAAAACCATATTAGAGCATCACAGATTATTAAGAGCAATGCTTCATAAAGCAGTATATTGGCAACTAATTATATCTAATCCTGCTGAACGTGTTCAACCACCAAAAGCAAGAAAGCCAAAAAGAAGATACTATGATGATGAGCAATGTAAAATATTATTACACAATCTATCCTTACTTGGTGAAGATCAAATAAAATATAAAGTTGCAATCATTCTTACAATATTTACTGGTGTTCGTTTAGGCGAATTAATGGGATTAGAACGGCAAGATATTGATTTAAAAACAGGAATTGTTAGTATAAATCGTTCTAGTCAATATTTAGCTGACAAAGGTGTATTTACAAAAACACCTAAAACGGAAAGCTCTATCAGAGAAGTAGCAATTCCAGATTTCGTGATTTCTCTACTTGAGGAATATAAGTTATGGTATGAAGAACAAAAATCCATTTACGGCGAATTATGGACTAATTCTGATAGGTTATTTGTACAAGCTGATGGCAAGCCTATGCACCCTTCTACAATAAGCAAATGGTTTGTAAAATATGTTGGTCAAATAGGACTACCTGTAATTAATTTTCACGGATTAAGACACACAAATGCTACACTTTTAATATCACAAAATATTGATGTAGCAGTTGTAGCAGCAAGACTAGGACATGCACAGATTACAACAACATTTAACTTCTATGTGCATCCTATTATTTCTCATAATAGAAATGCAGGAAATGCTTTAGAGCACTTGCTACTACCACAACAAAAATTAGTCTAAAATCTTTTTTCAGATTTCACTAAAGTCATTAGACTTTTCACGATAAAAATAAATCGTTGTCAAAATTTTTGTATTTTGTTCCAACGATTATATGTGTAACGTAAAAGACTACTATTTATAAAATTAGGTTTCCCATAGTCTTTTACTGAATTTTTATTAGAAATATAAACGTTTTATGAGATTTTCTTCCCCAACTTTTCCCCAATTTCACATAAAATGCCTAATTGAAAAGATAGTTATCAAACCTATTATAATAAACCATACTAAACTCATAAAAATTCCTGCAACAATACAATTTCCTCTTTTTAGTATTTTACTATATTCATTTAACAAATTTGATTTTTCTTCTTTTGATAGTTTTATTGGTTCTTTTTCTACTTTCAAAGCATTTCTATGTACTATCTTTTTTTTGCTTTTCCATAGTCTATATTTTTTACATATTCTGGAGAATTGTTTCCAACCAACTTCCAGTTGTCACCATCTATTGGAATTAAGTATCTAGTTCCATCATCTCTATAAAAAACAAGTATTCTATCTCTTTTTAGTTATACCTTTTGGAACAACACTTTCCATTATATAGGGAACATTATTTTCATCTACAAATCCATCTTCGCAAAATAAAATTTTTTGTATATGTTTGAAATTCATTTCTTTGTATTATAGTTCCACCTACATATTCAAACTTTTCTCCTAAATCTAATTTATATTTTTCTATCGTTTGTTTTACTATTTCATTATTATAATCTGTCATTACTATTTATAAAAATCTCCTTATCCCTGCCATATAATTTAATTAATCCCAAAGTATTTTTACTGTTCCAACTGTTTTTTCAGGTGCAATATGCATTTTTACAAAATCCCCAACTTTTAAATTATGTTCTTCTTGTTCAGATTTTTTTTTTATTGTTACATCTGCATATGTAAGCTTGTCATAACCATTATTCTGCATTACTTTGTTATGCCATAATACTTTTAAAGCCACTTTATTTCCTTTATCTTTAATTTCATATACCATTCCTTGTTGAATCCATTCATTTTTATTATCTATAAATTGTATATCTGTTAACGCTAATTTATTTTTTGCTCCTCTGTTATATTTGAAACCATTTTTTCTAATGCTTCCCCATCTTTCTTTGCTATTATAAAGAAAATTCCAATTATAATTGCTACAACAACTCCTGCAATAACATATTCCATAAATTTTATTCCTCCTTAATTAATTTTGCCTTTGATAATTCTAACATACCAATTTCTTTCATACAATACTAATCCTTTTATTTCATGAAATTTATATTTTAAATTATATAACTTATGTTTATTCTTAAAATTATTTTTAACCTTTTAGTATCTTTTCCCTTTTGCAATTAAAGCTTCATCTATTTGATTTGTTCTTTTTTATTATTCCAATAAAAAATATCACCATACTGTGCTTTATATTTTTTACATTAATTTTAAGATTTTTGTATTTATATACATCTTTTATCTCAAGTAGATCTTTTTTAGTATCTGAATTATAGATAGAGATATAGCCACAATTATTTCTATTTCTTCTATATTTACATTAAACAAAACTAATGGCCTGCATAATGTTTTTATTGTACTTGCAATTGTTGTTTTACTACTTATTGCTGAATATATGTATGTAATATTGCATACAATAAAAATTTTATTGCAACCCATATTGCCTCATTTATTCCACTTATTATTATATTTATAAAAAAGTAAGTATTATATATGGTAATATTTTAAATAGTTGTTTTATCTCTTTTATTATTGAAATTTTTAGTAATATTATTGCATCTATATTACTTAATATTATTATTCCAAATAAAATTTCAGATTGTGGTAGAAAAAATATAGCGGTTACCATTATAATAAATATAAAAAATTTGAGTATTTCCATTTTGCTATATATCCTCCTACTTTTTTTAATTTTATAATTAATTCTTCTACAAATGAATCAATAGTTAAATTTTTATTAGTATCTAGCTTAATCCCATTATTTTTTAACTTTATTAATAACTCTAGCAAAGTTGGAACTTTTATTTCATATTTTTCAAAAAACTTTTGACTTTTCTATTAATTCCGATTTTTCTATTTGTTCCACTATTTTGCCATTATTTAAAATTATTGTTCTATCTGCTAATAATATTTCATCTGCTAAGTTTGTTATAAATATTATTGTATATCCTTCATTCTTTAGTTTTTGTATTATTTTATATATTTTTTCTTTTCCAATACTATCTATCATTGTAGTTGGTTCATCAAAAATTATATATTGTGGTTTCTTAGCTAAAACTTCTGCAATCATTATTCGCTGCTTTTTGACCTAGTGACAAATAATATAAATCATTATTTTTTATATTCAAACATATCCACATATTTTAGAACCTCATCTATAACAGCTTCATCTTGTGTAATATACGAAAATTCATCTTTAATATTTCCAAATATTATTTGACTATCTGGATTTTGAAAGACTATGCCCACCTTTGAATTTATTAGCTCTCTATTTTTTCTTTTTGATAAATCAATATCATCTATTAAAATCTTTCCTTCTTTTAATTTTAATATTCCTGAAATAAGTTTTCCTATTGTTGATTTTCCTGATCCATTTTTCCCAACAATTGCTATTATCTCTCCTTTTTTTACTGAAAACTTATATTTTTTTAGAACTTGTTTACCATTTTTATATTTGTACGATACATTTTCTATATTAATCAATATCATCACTCCTCAAATACTTTTCATATGGTTTTCTTAGAGTGCTCTCTAAAAACAATATAACACTTATATGTATTGGAATCATTATTATTTGTTTTACAAATCTCGCTGTAAATAATACAACAAAAGCTTTACCTGTTATTATACTTGTCCAAAATGTGTTTAATACCATATTTACTATTACTGCAACTAATATTGTTGCAATTACAGTTCTTAATGCAAACTGGCTATTTGTATATGTACTATTACTTTTTTTTATATAATAGCACTCCATATATATATCCAGCAATTGCTGTACTTATTGTATATCCTAAAAAATATGGTCCTGTTGGAAATAATATTGCTCCTATTATATCACCTAATACATTTACTAATACCGTCCATTTTGGTCCTAACCATATAGCACAAAGCATTGTTGGGATAAATGCAAAACTTATTTTTACTATTGGTGTTTTTATTGATAATATCCTTGATAATATTATTAATAATGCTAAAATATTGCTGATAATATAATTTTCTTATTTTTTTTGACATAAAAAAACTCCCTCCTTTATTGCTTTTCCGCAACAAAAAGAAAAGAAGTTTATTTTCTTCTTTACAAAATTTCTTTTATTAGCGGAATGCGAAAAAATAAATAAGCATAAAATTATTTTATTTGCCCTAATAACAACTTCCCCCGTTTATTAGGTCTTTACTATTTATTTTCTACTCTAATTTTTCTATTTCAAAGTCTAACATATATCTAAGTTATATTCAAGCAAATTTATTAAAAAGGTATTTTTAGAAATGTTTTACTCTGCAAATAAATATTAATAAAATATGTAACTAAAATTATTAATAAAGCATAAATAAAATTTTTACAATGTTATTATCATATTTTTAAAAAATATTTTTATATTTGAATCTGACACACTTTTTTGACATATTAAATGATAAAATTATTATTTAATAAAAGAATATTTATAAACATCTAAAATATTATAGAAACAAAAAAAAAGCCGTTATATCTATTGATATAACGGTTTTTTATTTGGTGGCTTCACCTGGAATCGAACCAGGGACACAGGGATTTTCAGTCCTTTGCTCTACCGACTGAGCTATAAAGCCATACATAAAAAAAAAATGGCGACCTGGAACGGGCTCGAACCGTCGACCTCTAGCGTGACAGGCTAGCGTTCTAACCAACTGAACTACCAGGCCGTAAAACAAAAAAATATTTAGATAACTAAATATTCTTTGTAAGAAAATGGTGGGCGCAATAGGGCTCGAACCTATGACCTCCTGCTTGTAAGGCAGATGCTCTCCCAGCTGAGCTATGCGCCCGTTTCCTTCGACTCGTTTAGTATACTAAATTCCAATATAAATGTCAATACTTTTTTTTAAAGTTTTTTTCATTTTTTTAATTTTATTTTTTAAAAAGCTCAAAGTCTTGTGTAATCTAGACTTTGAGCTTCTAATAAAATTATAATTTTCTTATTATTTTAATTCTTCTATTGCTCTTTGCATTTGTTTATCTTCCTCTAAAGATAAGTTAGTAACTTGTTTTAATTCATCAGGAAGTTCAACTTTTTATTGTTGGTTCTATTCCTATTTTATTTATTTTATTACGATTTGGAGTATAATATTCATTTGTTGTTATTTTTTAAACCGCTACCATCAGATAATGTATAAACAGTTTGAATTACACCTTTTCCATAAGTTGTATTTCCTATTAATTTTGCATCAACATCTTCTTTTAATATTCCTGCTAAAATCTCTGAAGCACTTGCAGAATATTCATTTACTAAAACCACAATTGGCATATTTATAATTGCATCTTCTTTTGCAACAGTTACATCTTCATTTTCTTTTTTATCTTTTGTTATTAATAATGTTTTTCCTTTAGGTACCATAAATTCAGCTATATTTAAAGCTTCATCAACAATTCCTCCACCATTAAATCTTAAATCTATAATTAATGATTTTATATTTTGCTTTTCTATTTCTCTATACTTCTCTAAAAATTCATTTGCACAACCACCTTCAAAAAAGATGATATTTTTATATATATCAATATTGTTATCTAAAAACATTAGAACTTACATGACTAATTTTAATGTTTTCTCTTGTTATATTAAATTCAATTTCTTTTTTAGTCTCTTAATACTGTTATTTTTACAGTAGTTCCACCACTCCTTTCATCTTTTTTAACTGCTTCATTTAATTGTTCTCCTGTATATTCTTGATCATCTACTTTAGTAATTATATCTCCTGTAAGTAGTCCTGCTTTTACTTGCTGGCGAATCTCCTATTGTTCTTAATACAACTATAGCATTTTTTCCGAGTATCTGCTGTTGTATATATACCTATTCAACATATTCACCTTCTGTATCTTCTTTAAAACTTTGCATTTCTTCTTTTTGTTAAATATTCTGTATATGGGTCATTTAATCCTGCTATATATCCTTTTATAGCACTTTCTTTTAATTCTTCTTCATTAACATCTCCAATATATGTTTCATCTAATACTTTTTTAAAGTTTGCAAGAGTTTGTTCTAAGCCCGCTGTACCATTTTTTGATTCTTTTATATAATAAATTTCACTATTGTTAACATAGCGATATACTCCTACTGATGTTAATAAAAATGTAATAAATGCTGTTATTACTACAATGACTATATATTTATATACATTACTTTTTTTTTGTTTGTTTCCATTTTTCCCTCCATAATCTTTTTATATATTATACTCTAAAATTAAATTTATAGTACTTAAGTATTTAAATCGTTTAATTAATAGTTTTTATAAATTCCTATATTACCATAATAAGAGCAATTAAATTGCTCTTATATCTTAAGATCCTTGTAAATATGTAGCTGGATTTACAGCAATATTATTTACTCTTACTTCAAAATGTAAATGTGGACCTGTAGAATTTCCTGTCGATCCTACTTCCATTATTATATCGCCTTTTTTTTTTACGTTTGTTCCAACTGTAGTTAATAATGTTTGCCCATGTCCATACAAAGTAGATATTCCTCCACCGTGATTTACAATTACACAATTTCCATAACCACCTAATGTTCCTGCAAAAGAAACAACTCCATCTTCTGCTGCAACTACCTTTTGCTCCATATCCTGCTCCACCTATGTCTATTCCTGAATGTAATTTTACTACACCTTGAATTGGATGATTTCTTGTTCCAAATGGTGATGTTATAACTGTTCCCTCTTTTGCAACAGGCCACAACATTACTCCACCTGTATATTGAAGCTGATATTCTCCGTCATTAGTTGCTTGTTTTATTTGATTTTCTATATTTGCTTCTTCTATTTTGTATTTATTTATTTCTTCTTGTATGCCTTTTTCTTCTTCTGTTAACTTGTCCATTTTACTTTTTGAAGAGTTCTTGAATTTTTTAAAGTTGTTGTTAATTTTATTGCATTACTTTTTTAATTCTTGTAATTTTTTTCTTCTTCTTCTATTTTTACTTTTTACTTTCTTCTAATTCTTTTTTTGTGATTCTATTTTAGTTAACAACTGAGAATCATAATCTGCTAATCGTTCTATTAAATAGTAATTAGAAATAAAATCTGTAATACTTGCTGAAGACAACAAAACATCTAAATATGTAGTATCTCCTGCTTCATATAAAGCAACCATTCTTTCTTGAAATAACTTTTCATTTTTATCATATTCTGCCTTTACCTTATTATATTTTTCTGTTACTTCGTCCATATTTTTCTTAGACTCTGCTAATTTAGTTTTTAGATCTTCTATTTGACTTTCACAATCTTTAATTTTATCATCTATCTCTTCTATTTCCTTTACAGCATCTGAAATCTCACCTTGTACATATTCAAGTTTCTGATTTTGTTCTTCTATTTTACTTTTTTTACATCTTCTTTTTTTTCGTTTAAGGTTTCTGCAAACACAGAAAAAGAAAAGGCTGGATATCATCAATAGAATTATAAATACTGAAATAATTTTTTCTACTCATGAATATTCTCCTTTCTCTTTTAATATGTAATTTAATTATATACTATTTACTTTTTTGCTTTCAATGGTTATTTTTACAAGTAATTCATTGGGTTTTACTGCAACACCATTTACCCTTACTTCAAAGTGCGCATGTGGTCCTGTTGATGCACCTGTTGATCCAACTGTTAATACTGGGGTTCCTTTTGTAACTTTTTGTCCTGCACTTACTAAAATTGTAGTTCCATGTCCATATCTTGTAGTTATTCCATTTCCATGGCTTATTACTACATAATTTCCATAACCACCATTATATCCATAACTTGCAATTAATACAGTACCATCATCTGCTGCTACAAATTTTGCCCCTGCTGGTGCTCCAACATCTATTCCAGAATGTAATTTATATGTACCATATATTGGGTGAATTCTATATCCAAAAGAAGATGTAAGTGTTCTATATCCTGGTATAGGCCATGTCATTTTGCCTGTTGATGTTGATGTTCCACTTGTACTTCCTGAAGTTCCTCCATTTACTGTATTATTGCTATTATTTGAAGATGTATTTTTTCTTTGCGTCTTCCTCAGCTTTTTTCTTTCTTGCTGCTTCTTCAGCTGCTGCTTTTCTTTCAGCTGCTGCTATTTTTTCCATTTCTGCATCATATGCATCAATTTGGCTTTGAATATTTTTTTTCTTCTGTTGTAAGACTATCTACTTTTGTTTGTTTTGTACTTTTTTCACTTTTTAATTGCTCATTCTTTTTTGGCAATTTCGCTTTTAGTTTTATCTATTTCTGCTTTTTTAGATTCTAAATCTTTTTTATCATCTTCTATTTCTTTTTTAGTATTTTCTATTTCACTTAATATTTCTGTATCACATTCTGCAAGTTGTGATACTAAGTAATAATTTGAAATAAAGTCTGTAATACTTCCAGATGTTAATAATAAATCTAAATATGTAGTATCTCCTGCTTCATATAAAGCAACTAATCTATCTTGTAATAATTTATCTTTTTCTTTAAATTCGTTCTCTTTTTTCTCTATTTCTGTTGTTTTTCTGATATGCTACTTGTTAAATTATCTATTTTAGAATTTAAATCTGATATTTCTTTTTCTGTAGACGAAATAGATGTATTTAATTTATCTATTTCTGTTAACACACTTGATTTTTCATCTTTTTTACATCTTGTAACTCTTCTTTTTTATCATCAATTTTGTTTTGTATTTCACTCTTAGATGATGCGAAAACATTAATAAAACTAAAATTAATTAATAAAATTATTAATAACCCGCTATTATTTTCCTTTTTTCATATGCATCTTACACTCCTTATCCTATACATCTAAATATTTTCTCATAAAATCATACTTCCTAGTGTACCTATTCCGATTCCTAAAGCTAAGTATACTACGATTATTAATGTAAACATATCTGAGAAAGTTAATAAACTTATATTTATAATATTTGAGCCCGCTATAGAAAGTATTTTATTTGATACTACATTATATAATACTCCTAATAACATAATTGAAATTAATGCTGCAACTACTCCAATTATTATACCTTCTACTATAAAAGGCCATCTTATAAAATTATTTGTTGCTCCAACATATTTCATAATTGATATTTCTCTTCTTCTTGCATGAACTGTTAGTTTTATTGTATTGGCTATAATAAATATTGAAATTACTACCAATAATATTAGTATTGCTCTGATAAAATTCTAACAAAATTTGCAACTCTTAATAATGCATTAACAGTATCTCCTCTTCTTTGAATGCTTTTAATATTATCAAAATTTTCAATTTCTTTTTGAACATTATCACTTTCTTTTAAGTCTGTTAATGTTACTACATATGATGCTGGAAATGGATTGTTTTCATCATATCCTGAAAGCAAAAATTGTTTGTCTCCAACTTTTTCTTTCATTTGTTTTAAAGCATCTTCTTTAGATACAAATTCTACCTGGTTTACCTCACTTAGAGCTTTTATTTTATCACCTAACTCTGATATTTCTTTTTCTGTTGCTTCTTCTTTTATAAATACCTGCATTCCTTGTTGCATCTCTAATTCGTTCATTATATGATTTATGTTTTCACCTATTATAAAAAACAAACCAAATATTATCATTGTTGCACACATAATCATTAAAGATGCTCCTGTTGATTTTTTTTTTTTAATACATTTCTAAAACCTTCGCCTATTAAATAACTAAGTACATTATATTTCACTATTATACCCACCTTTTTTATCATCTCTTATGATATTGCCTTTTTTCTATTTGTATAACTCTTTTTCTTCATTCTGTCAACAATATCTTTTTGCATGTGTTGCAACAACAACAGTTGTTCCTCTTAAATTTATATCATTTAAAAGTGTCATTATATCCCATGCTGTATCTGGATCAAGGTTTCCGAGTAGGTTCATCTGCAATTAACATTGATGGATTATTTACTAAAGCCCTAGCTAAAGCAACTCTTTGTTGCTCTCCTCCTGACAATTCATTTGGATATACCTTAGCTTTATTGCTTAAGCCAACTAAAGATAAAACCATTGGAACTTGTCTTCTAATATGTCTTGGTGTGGCTTTAACTATATACATAGCAAATGCTACATTTTCATAAACTGTTTTGTCTGGTAATAATCTAAAGTCTTGAAATACAACTCCCATACTTCTTCTTAAAAAGGTACTCTTTTAGGTTTTAAAAAAAGTTGTATCTTTTCCATTTATAATTATATTTCCTGATGTTGGTTCTTCTTCTTTTAAGATTAATTTAATTAAAGTTGATTTTCCAGAACCTGAACTTCCTACTAAGAAAAGCAAACTCACCTTTATCTATTTTAAAATTAGCATTATGAACAGCTTCTGTACCTGTTCCATAAGTTTTATTAACATTTCTAAATTCTATCATTTTATTGCTCCTTATACATAATAAGACACTATTACTTAATTTTTTATTTATGATATCAATAAAACTATTTATTTGCAATAGCTTATTTAGAAAAAAATAGTATAAAAATCACCTTTATTTGGCTTTTATACTATTTTTCTCCTATTTTCTCTATTTTTAAAATTCACAAAAAATTCACAATTCATTTTCTAATATTTTTTGTTGTTTTTATTTTTTCTATTTTTAAGTTTAATCTTTTACTTCTATAATTTTTTATCAAATATATATTAATCATTTATATTCTTCTAAAATAAAAAAAAGTTAACCATTTACTATTTCATTTACAATTGACTCTGCATCTATTTTAAAATACTTCATTAATTCTTCTGCTTTTCCAGATTTTCCAAAGGCATCTTTTATTCCCATTCTTGTTACCAAACATGGATATTCTTCTGATAGTACTTCACATATAGCAGATCCCAGTCCACCAATTATATTATGATCTTCTATTGTTATTATTCTTTTGTTTCTTTTGCACATTTTACAATTAAATTTTTATCTATTGGTTTTATTGTGTGAATATCTGCCACTCTCACATTTATTCCTTTTTCTTCTAATATTTCTTTAGCTTTTTAATGCTTCTACAACTGTAACTCCTGTTGCAAAAATTGTAGCATCTGTTCCTGATCCTATTAAAACACCTTTTCCTATTTCAAATCTTTGATTTTCTTCATATACAATAGGTGTAGCAAGTCTTGATAGTCTTAAATAGCATGGTCCATTTATTTTAGAAATTTCTTTAACAGCCCATTTTGTTTGTACATCATCTGATGTACTTATAACAGTCATATTAGGTATACTTCTCATCAAACTAATATCTTCTAACATTTGATGTGTTGCGCCATCTTCCCCAACAGTAATTCCTGCATGCGTTGCACATATTTTCACATTCAAATTTGGATAACATACACTATTTCTTATTTGATCATATGCTCTTCCTGCTGCAAACATAGCAAAAGTACTAGCATATGGTATTTTTCCACATGTTGCAAACCCAGCTGCCGTTCCTATCATATCTTGCTCAGAAATTCCCATATCAAAAAATCTTTCTGGAAATTCTTTAGCAAAAATATTAGTTTTAGTAGCAGATGATAAATCTGCATCTAATACAACTATGTCTTTATTTTCTTTTTCCTAATTCTTTCAAAGCTTCTCCATAACTTTGTCTAGTTGCTATTTTTTTATCTATACTCATAATTTTTCCTCCTTATTTTATATAAACAAACTTTCACTTTTTACATAGCATATTTTTAGATAATTCCTCAATTGCTTGTTTATATTCTTCTTCTTTTGGTGCTCTTCCATGCCACTCTACTTTGTTTTCCATAAAAGAAACACCTTTTCCTTTTATTGTTTTTGCTATAATTACTGTTGGTCTTCCTTTTTATTTGTTTTGCTACATTAAATGCGTTTAGTAATTCTTCTATATTGTTTCCATCTATTTGTAATACTTCAAATCCAAAACTTTTAAATTTATCACCTATATTTGTTAATCCTTTTACCTCTTCTATTTTTCCATCTATTTGTAAATTATTGTTATCTACTATTACACATAAATTATCTAGCTTATATTTGTTTGACGTCATTGCCGCTTCCCAAATTTGCCCTTCATCTATTTCTCCATCCCCAAGCAAACAATAAACCCTATATCCATCTCCGTTTAATTTAGATGCTAAAGCCATCCCATTTGCAACAGACAATCCTTGTCCTAGTGAACCACTTGTCATATCAACACCTGGAACTTTATTCATATCTGGATGTCCTTGCAAATTACTTTCTATATTTCTAAAAGTTAATAATCTTTCTTTTTCAAAATATCCTTTTCTTGCTAAAGTACTATATAAAGCTGGTGAACAGTGTCCTTTTGATAATACAAAACGGTCTCTTACTTTTTTGCATTTGGTTCTTTTTCATTAATATTCATTTGATTAAAATACAAAACTGTTAATATATCAGCACAAGATAAAGAACCCCCTGGATGTCCTGATTTTGCACTATATACCGCTTCTATCACTCCTATACGAATATCATTTGCTATTTTTTCTAAAGCTTTCACATCTGTTATTTTCATAAACTTACCTCCATAATATTTTTTATATTTTCTTTAAAAATTTATAATTTCTTTTGAAAGTTCTTCTTCTTTTGTTCTATAATTGTGTCCTGCTCCTTCTATATATCCAATGTCACTTTTTTTATTTTTTATTTTTTCTTTAAGCATATTTACTAATTCTTCTGCTGGTTGCATTATCAAATCATTTTTTATTTCCCCATCTCATAAATAATGGTACTTCGATATCATTTAGTTCTTTAAAATTATATGTTTCATCTGAATACCTTGCAAAATCTATTTCATTATTATCTTTTAAATATCCTAAAAAAGTATTTGGACTCATTGGAATAATTGCTCCCCGGAACAGACATTACATTTTGACCTCTTCCTTCATTTTTTTCATTTTCCATATATTTTACTAATTTTTCCACATCATTATTAAAGAAAAATTTAATTGCAACTGGTATATCTACCATTGATAATAAAGATATTGATTGAATTTTGTTTAATATATCTTGCTCATTTTGTTTTTTCATTTTGTATATGAATACACAATTTTTGTACATCCTAAACTATGCCCTTGTAAATAAATTTTCTTATATCCCATTTTTAACATTTCTTCAATTGCTGCTTTTATATCAAAATATGAATCTTCTATATTCTCTAGGCTAGAACCGCATTGTTTTTTATATATTTTCCATTTTCTTCTTTTGTTATCATATTTACTAAATCATGTCCTCTATTATTAAAACAAAAATACGCAATATTTTCATTTGTAATATTTTTTGCTAAAATATCATCTCTTTTTTTTCATACAATTGCTCTGCATTCCATGTACTGATATTACTACTTTATCTGTTTTCATTCCATTTGTATGTAATAATCCACTTAATTCTACACCATCTTCTGTTTCGAAAAAAATACTTTCTGTAAATTCATTTTTAGCCTTCCTTTCTTTTTTTGTTTTGTTATTTATATACTTAAATTTATTATTATTTCTTTTAGCATATATATATCATATCCATTTTTTTATTACAATAAATATTTTTAGATTCTATCTTTAAATATTTTTTATTGACTATCAAAATTTTAGAAATATAATTTATCTATAAAATAAAAAAGGAGGAACTAAAGAAAATGAAAAAATACGTATGTGAATTTATTGGAACAGCAGTACTTGTTTTATTTGATGTGGAAGTGCTGCAATAGCAGGTGATTTTTAGGAACACTCGGAGTTGCATTAGCTTTTGATTATCAATTATCGCAATGGCTTATGTTATAGGAAACATTTCTGGATGCCACGTTAATCCTGCTGTATCGTTAGCTATGTTAATAAACAAAAAAAAATGAGTGTTAAAGATTTCATTTTATATGTTGTAGCTCAATTTATTGGTGCACTTTTTGGAATTAGCATTTTATATTTAATTATGAAAATAGTGGTTTAGATATTGCTGTTCAAGGTTTAGGTGCAAATGGTTACGGTGATGGAATTTCATCTGTAGGTTTAAATATGTTTGGTGCAATTATCACTGAAGTACTTCTTACATTTGTATTTATATATACAATTCTTGGCGTTACATCAGATGATAAAAAGTCTTCTGTTGCAGGAATTGTTATAGGTTTAACACTAACATTTGTACATATTTTAGGTATTCCACTAACAGGAACTTCTGTAAACCCTGCAAGAAGTTTAGCTCCAGCTTTATTTTTAGGTGGAACAGCTTTAAAACAAGTTTGGGTATTTATAGTAGCTCCATTGGTTGGTTCTGCTTTAGCTTCATTTGTATTTAAGTTTTTAAATACAGAAGAAAGCAAATAATTTTTTAAAATCAAATATTTAGTAAAACTCAAATTTTGAAATAAGTTTTACTAAAAAACTCTGTATTCCAATAAAAAATAATAGAATACAGAGTTTTTATTTTTGGTGGAGATGAGGAGAGTCGAACTCCTTTCCAATAACTCTTCCATATAAATTTCTCCGAGTGCAGTTTGTTATTTAAATTTCCTAAAAATACGTAAACAAACATACTTACTTCTAGGTATCTATATTTCTACCCACTATTTCCTATAGAAAAAAATAGTTTCGTTTCCCACTAATTCGTCGCCTTATTCAAAAAACGTGGGCATTAATGATAAGACGTGCTGCTAAAATTAAGCAGCGAATGCTAATTCTTCGTTATTATCAGCGTTTATATTTATTTTTGCTTTTTTTTTATAGTGGCCAAAGCAACCATCCACTACTCGCTATTTATACTTCTAAATTATTGTCGAAACCAAATACATCCCCATATGCATTATATATTATATACGAATTTTATAAAATATACAATATTTTTTTTTTTTTTACTTGCATCTTATTTTGGTTTATGCTATTATACTATATGTATCACTTAGGGGTATAGTGTCAATGGTTAGCACGATGGTCTCCAAAACCACAAGTCTGAGTTCGAGTCTTAGTACCCCAAAGCCAATTAAGAGATTAGAACTTATATTCTAATCTCTTATTTTTATTATTTTGTAAAAGAGGTATACTATGGAAAAATAATTAATTTAGTAAAAAAGTTTGTACAAAAGAAGTAATTTTTTATGGAATATTCGGAATATTAACAACTGTAGTTAACATTGGGCTTTTCTATATATTAACATCTTTTGCACATTTAGAAGGAAACTTATCTAACAATATTGCTATAATAGTAGCTGTTTTATTTGCTTACTTTACTAACAGAAAATTAGTATTTAATTCAAAAGCTTCTAATGCTAAAGAAAAATTAATAGAATTTTTTAAATTTATTTTAGGTAGAGCTTTTACAATGGTTTTAGAATCATTAGGATTTTATTTATTATTTAACATTCTTGGAATACAAGAATTAATAAGTAAAGCATCTATAACAATAATTGTTATTATATTAAATTTTTTCATTAGCAAATTCTTTTGCTTTTAAAAAATAAAATTAAATATTTCAGGGGCTACTAGAAAGTTTAAGGAGGTTTTATCTTATGTCTAGTAGTTTTTTAAACATCTTAGTTTAATTTTTTCTACTCTTATTATTTTTCCTATTTTCATAGCTGTTTTTTATACTCCTATTTTTACCCAATTTTCAACTTCTGATAATTTAAATTCTGCATCATATGATTTTAATACATCTGGAATTAGTACTACCCCCACTGTAAAAATAAATTCAGATGGTTTTATTTGGCCTCTTCCACGGATATAATACTATTTCTTCTCCCTTTGGAAGAAGAAGTTCTCCAACCAAAGGTGCATCATCTTTTCATAAAGGAATAGATATTCCTGCTCCTCCTCGGTACTAACATATTTTCAGTAACCTCTGGTAATGTCACTCTTGCAAGATTTAATGGTTCTGGTGGATGTACAGTTATAATAACATCTGGTAATTTTCAATTTACATATTGTCATGTTTCTCCTAAATTTTTAGTTTATGAAAATCAGCACATAAATAAAGGAGATTTAATTGCTCAAGTTGGACCTAAAAATGTATATGGTTTTTCTAATAATCCATATAAAGATTCAAATGGTAATCCTACAAATGGTTCTACAACAGGACCTCATTTACATTTTGCAATAAAAAAGACGGCTCAGCCGTCAATCCATTAAATTTTTATTAACTTTTTACATATCTTCGTCATTTTCATCATCATCATCTTCTTCATCAATTATTCCATGACTCCCACAAGATGAACATCCATGACAAGAAGAGCATCCACTTTCACAATCATCTAAATTCCAATCTAATTCTATTATATTGTGACATTCTGGACATTCTATCTCTTCGTTCTCTTCTGTTTTTATTTCTGATGTAAAAATATGATTACAATAAGGGCATATAATTTCAAATTCATAGTCTTCTTCATCATATTCATCATAAATATCTTTTTTCATATCTTCTATAAATTTTTTCTACTTTATTTATTTTTTCTTCCAACCCTTTTTGATTTTTCTCTAAATCAGTAATTCTCTTCTCTGAAGAATTATTAACTTGGTTAAACATATTAATAAAAATTGCAGATAATTCATTCATCTTTTCTTTTACAAATTGTAATTTTTTTCATCTTTTATATTTTTACTAATATCTTCAATAATTTTATTATATTTTTCATCAAATTCAGACATGTAAAAAACTTCCTTTCTACTATACTCTTTCCATATATTCGCCAGTTCTAGTATCTATTTTTATAGTATCTCCTATATTAACAAATAATGGAACATTTATTGTATATCCGTTTTCTAATGTTGCTGGTTTTCCAGATGTTGTTGTTGTATTTCCAGCAAATCCTGGTTCTGTATATGTAACTTGTAATTCTACGAACATTGGAGGTTCTACTGCAAATACATTACCTTTATATGATAACACTTTTACATTCATATTTTCTTTTATAAATTTTAAGCCATCTCCTATTTGTTCTTTATTTAAAGGTAATTGCTCATATGTTTCATTGTCCATAAAATAATATAAATCTTCATCATTATATAAATATTGCATTTCTCTTTTTTCAATTTCTGCACCTGGATATTTTTCAGATGGATTAAATGTTTTTTCTAAAACTGAACCATTAATTACGTTCTTTAATTTTGTTCTAACAAAAGCTGCTCCTTTTCCTGGTTTAACGTGTTGAAATTCTACTACTTTATATACATTTCCGTCCATTTCAAATGTTGTTCCATTTCTAAAATCTCCTGCCATATATACTTCTGCCATTATTATTTCCCCTTTCAAAAAAAATTATTTATTTATTCACATTTTTATATAATACACCATTTTGGTTAAAAAATCAATAGTTTTGGGCAAATTGTGGTAAAGAAAAGACATTTAATAATAAATGTCTATCTTTTCTCACTATTTTAGTTATCTATGCATTTTTTAAACTTTATCTACTATAATAATTTCTCTTCTAGATTTTGTTAAACATTCACATGCATATCTAGTAATTAATATTGTATCTTCTATTCTTATGCCAAATCTATTTGGTATATATATTCCTGGTTCATTTGTAACTACCATATTTTCTTTTAAATTTATATCAATTCTACTATTTATATATGGTATTTCATGAATATCTAATCCAACACCATGACCTAAACTATGGACTAAATCATATCCATTTAATTTAAAATCATTTTCAACTATTTTAGAAAAAAAGTTCTTATATTTGCTCCTTCTTTCATACTCTCTGTTGTTTGTAACTGATTTTTTAATACTAAATTATATACTGGTTTTATATATTCTGGAACATATCCTGCAAATATAGTTCTTGTCATATCAGAACAATATCCTTTATACTTGCATCCAAAATCTATTGTAATTGGATCTCCCGCTTCTATTTTTTTTATCTGTAGGCACTGCATGTGGCATAGAAGAATTTCTTCCTGATGCAACTATCGAATCAAAAGAGAGTCCATCTGCACCATTTAACTTAAAAAATCTTTCTATTTCTAAAGCCACTTCTTTTTTCTGTCATTCCTATTTTTATAAATTCTTTTAAATGATCAAAACAATCATCTGTAATACTACATGCTTTTCTTAAATTTCTTATTTCTTCTTCGTCTTTAATCATTCTCTGCTTTTCTATAATACTTTCTGTTTCCTCGAAATTATTAATCTTATATTTGTGAATATATTCTTTATATTCTGCATATGTTATATAATTTTCTTCAAATCCTACATTTTCACAATAATTAAAGAAATTTTCATAATCATCTTTACTAATATCTTTTATATTACAAACTATAATTTCATCATCTATTGTTACTGTACTATTTGCAACTTCAATATATCTGCCATCAGTTATAAATATATTTTCTTTTTCTTGTTATTAATAAAACTCCTTCTGCATCTATATTAGTTAAATATTTTATATTAACTGGATTACTTACAATCATTCCTTGCATATCTAATAATCTTATTTTGTCTCTTAACCATCTTATCTTTGTATTCATAAAAACATCACCTACATTTTACTTTTTTATTAAACCTAATCCCCAGTAACAGCTCCGAAGTATAATATTAAATGGAACAAAAATAATTATAAAACTTGCTATTGCTATAAAAGGTCCAAATGGAATATATTCATTTGTCTTTTTCTTTTTATTAGTAACAATACTATACTAAATATAGCTCCTATTAAAAATGATAAAATCGATATTGCAATTATGCTTCTCCATCCGAAAAAACAAACCTAAAGCTCCAATTAGTTTAACATCACCAAATCCCATTGCTTCTTTTCCTGATATTAAACTTCCTACAAATGTAATAAATAGAAAGATACCTACTCCAACTATCATTCCTAAAATACTATCTATTGCAACATTTAAATTAGATATTCCTTGTAAAAAAGCAAATATCAGCCCGAATTCAAACATTGTTAAAGTTAAACGATTTGGAATTATTTGTTTTTTATAATCTATTACTATTACAGACAAAAAGCATTGGAGTTAAAATCATATATGAATATGTTTTTAAGTCTGCTAAACCATATGTATATAATATTCCTATATATATAATAGCAGTTATAAACATTAAAATATATTTAGGTATAAAATTTTTAAAGTACATTTTAAAAAATTCTTTTGAAATAACTTTTTATACTCACTAAGTCTTATATTACACCAATCTGTTATTTGTCCTACTACTATTCCTATAAATCCAAAAAGGACATAGTATAATATATGTATATCATTTATGTACATTTTTAAATTCCTTTCTCATTTTTTTTTTGTTCACATTTTTTCAAATAATTTTTTATAATATGATTTTCAATTGGTCTTTTTATTCTTGTAATAAATATATCTTTTTCTTTAATAGGTTTTTACTAAAATAGAAAACATCTTACATCTATTAGCTCCAATTATATCTGTCATAATTTGGTCTCCTACAGCTGCTATATTTTCTGACTTTAGTCCCAATTTTTTTTTTCTTGCTTTAAAGAAGCCTACTTTTAGCGGCTTTTTTTCCAAAATAAAAATATGGCACATCTATCTGTTTGGCAACACTACGTACTTTTTCTAACTTATTACTGTTAGAAAGTATACAAAATTTAATGCCTTCTTTTTTAAATCTTGTACCCATTCTTTAGTTCCTTTTGGAAAAACTTTATAGTAATCTATCAAAGTATTGTCTACATCTAGTATTAAGCCTTTTATATTATTTTTTCTTAAATATTCTATTTTTATATCTTTTACACTATCAAAATAACCGATCAGGATAAAAAAGCATATAATCCTCCTATTTTTGCTTTAGTTTATATTACCAATATGTTTATTTTTTGTCAAGGTTTTATACATTATTAGCTATTTTCATTTATTCATATCACTATAATTATGATAAACTGCCTTTTATGTAAATTATTGTATAATATATATAGGTAAAATTTGAATAACTTGCATAAAAGGAAATTAGTATTACTGTTTTCTTTTTACAAGTTTTGCCTACAGTCGCCCCTTGCTTTTTAGTGGATATACCACAAAGTGAGGCTATTTGCAACACACCCATTTTTAGGAGGGAATTAAATGGATTTTCTCAAATTGAGTGCTGACAAGGTTTTAAAAATACATCTTTTGGAAAAAAAATTCTTACCGGCAGCACCCTGAAGAACCATCGTCGAGAATTGATACATTTGTTAACATTTTAACTAAAACCTTAACAAATGTAAGAGTAACATCTCTTATTTCTAACGGTGCATCAGAAAACTTTGGCATGATTGCCAAAAAGCATCAGATTGATTTTTGTTGGATTCGATGATGAAACAAATTATCCTGATTGCTATCTGCAGTATACTGCATTGGACGACTCAATCCATTTCTCCGGTTTTGACTATTCAAGTGGATTGTCACTTCGTAAAGAATGCACCACCATCCAGGAAACAAAAAGTATCGGCTATTTTTTGCACTGGTATAAATGGAATTTTCACATCTCAAGTTACCAATGATCGTATTTCTGCTTTAGCTCAAAGCTTTGCAGAAAAAGGCTTCAAGGTAACAGTAGGCATTGTAAACAACAAAGGAGAAACTCCACGTTACCTAGTACCCTACATGTGTGCAAAAGATGCTTAATTACTCTGGACAACCCTAGCTTCTAGTTTTCCTCTACTTTAGGCACAAAGGCAATTATTTAGAGTCCCCATTAGCTTTGCTGATTTGGCAATGAAAAAGCTAAATAGGGACTCTTATTTTATTTAACTTTAAATGTAAATTATAATTTTACCTTTATTTTATTATTTTTCTAATTATTATATCTAATTTTTTTACTAAATTTTAAAATTATTATTAAATTTTATAAAAAAATACAATTACTATATAACTTTATTTACAAAATCTATGACTTCCTATTGTTACTGTATGTGGTCTTGACCATATCCACTTGTTAGTTGCAGTATTTGGATTAAAATAATATATTGCTCCATATGAAGGATCCCATCCATTTAGCGCATCTTGAGCAGCCTTTTTGGCAGTACTATCTGGCGATAAATTAATCTGTCCATCTCTTACTACATCAAAAAGCTCCAGTTTGATAAATGACACCTGCTATTGTATTTGGAAAAGAGCTACTTTTTACTCTGTTTAATACAACTGCTCCGAACAGCTACTTGTCCTGTATATGGTTCACCTCTCGATTCTCCATATATTAATCTGCTTAGTAAATTCACATCATTTGTATTTCCTGTATTACTCCCTCCACTTGTTATACTTGATGATGTATATATTCCCATAGCTTCTAATGTTTTTTTTTTCCTGCTATTCCATCTGCAGTCAATCCATTTTTTTGATTGAAACCATTTTACTGCTGCTAAAGTTTTACTACCATATATACCATCTATACTTCCGCTATAGTATCCCCATCTTTTTAATTTGGTTTGAATTTGTGTAACTTCATTTCCTCTAGAACCATATTTTGATAAAGCTAAAACTTCATCATTTCTAAAAATACATTATAACTAATAAAAATAAGAAATACAAATAATATAACAGCACTCATTTTTTATCCTATTTTTTGTTTGCATATCTACTTTTTTTCGCATAAAAACTCCACCTCATTTATGACTATTTTTTCCTAAATACGGTGAATTTATACTTTAACTTTTTAAAATCTTTTTATTTTTCATATCATTAATACAATTTGTCAAATTTGTAATTTTATGTAAATAGTGATATAATATATATAGGTCAAATTTTAGGCCAAGTTTTGGTTTTCATTATTGAAACCATTGCCACACATTTATTAACTAAGACTCTTTATTTTGAGTCGCTACCAGAAAGGAAAAATCATATGAAAACAGTATTACACATCATTACCAGCCTTAAAAAGTTGAGGAAAAAAAATATTATAACTTCGGTTGTAATATCTCAAGATTCCACTTTTGGTCTTAAGCAAAAATTAGTTTTACTTTTACCTCCCAAAAGAAAAAATAAGCATTTAGCACTTCAGTCAGGAGTAATTGATTTTCCAAAGATGTCAGCTGATGACTTTAACAAGTTAATACAAGCCTTTAATGACTACGCATTTTCTTCTTGGAAAATCACAAAATGGAGTGACCGTTATTGCAAGGCAATTACAGCAACTCGTCCTGGATATGAGCAGCTTTTTTATTGCTAAGTAAGAAATTTTTCTTTCAAAAGGGACCCTTTCCACTATAGAGTTCGCAGAACCTGCTAATTTCTATAAGTGGAACCTAAGGGTTCCTTACTTTTTTTGTAACATCTAATATTTTTCTATGCAAAATTATTAAGTAATCTATTATATAAATATATATGCATTATTCCTTATATATAAAAAAAAACATCTAATTTAAAATTATATTTTCTAAATTAAGATGCTTTTTCTTTTTTTATTTAGAATATTCCAGATATTTTACCATCTTCATTAATTTTCATATTCTCCGATGCTGGAACTTTTGGAAGTCCAGGCATTGTCATAATATTTCCTGCCATAACAACGATAAATTCTGCACCTGCTTTTAAATTTATATCTTTTACATTTATTGAAAAAGGTGCTTTACATTCTAAATTTTTTGGATCATCTGAAAATGAATATTGAGTTTTTGCAATACATATTGGTAAATTACTATATCCTAAATTTTCTATCATTTTTATACTATTTTGGGCTTCTTCTGATAATATTACTTTTTTTGCACCGTAAATCTTTTTACAAATCTTTTCTATTTTTTCTTCTATTTTTTCTTCTAAATTATATATATTAGAAAAATTGCTTTTTCCTTCATCACAAAGATTTACTACTTTTTTTGCTAAATCTACTGCTCCTTCTGAACCTTTTCCCCAAGATTCTACTAAACTCATTTGTATATTATTACTATTTAATTTTGCTTGTAAAAAATTGATTTCTTTTTCTGTATCATGATTATACTTATTTATTGCAACTATTGTTTGCATTCCAAATTTATTTTTTAAATTGTCTATATGTTTTAATAAATTTGAAATTCCCCTTTTAAAGCCTGTATATCTTCTTTTTTGAATATCTTCTTTTGGCATTCCTCCATGATATTTTAAAGCTTTTATTGTTGCTACACACACTACTACATCTGGATATTTTTTAATTTTCTACATTTTATATCTAAAAATTTTTTCTGCACCTAAATCTGCTCCAAATCCAGCTTCTGTAATTACATAATCTGAAAGTTTTAAAGATAATTTTGTTGCAATTATACTATTACAACCATGTGCAATATTGGCAAAAGGTCCTCCATGTATTATTGCTGGTGTATGTTCTAGGGTTTGTACCAAATTGGGTTTTATTGCATCTTTTAGTAAAATGGTTAATGCATCTTCTGCTTTTAACATTTTTACTGTAATTAGGTTCTTTTTTTTTATTATATCCCAATTATTATATTACTAATCCTTCTTTTTAAATCTCCCAAATCTTCTGCTAAACAGAATATGGCCATTATTTCAGATGCTACAGAAATATCAAATCCATCTATTCTTGGTACAATCTTCTTTTTCTCCAGATAATCCTGTTTCTACTTTTCTTAGTTGTCTATCATTTAAATCTACACATCTTTTCCATGTTACTTCTTTTATATCTAATTCATTTCCATAATATATATGATTATCTATTATTGCTGATAATAAATTATTTGCAGAATTATTGCATGAATATCACCATTAAAATGTAAATTTATATCTTCCATAGGTGCTACTTGTGCATATCCTCCTCCTGTTGCCCCACCTTTTATTCCAAAAACAGGACCTAGTGATGGTTCTCTTAAAGTAACAATTGTTTTTTTTTCCTATTTTGCTAAGAGCATCTGCTAAGCCTATAGAAATAGTTGTTTTTCCTTCACCTAGTGGTGTTGGATTTATTGCTGTAACCAATACTAGTTTTCCATCTTTTTTATTTTTTTGTTTTTTTTTATAAACACTAAATGGAATTTTAGCTTTATATTTTCCATAACATTCTATATCATCTTCTTGTAAATTTATTTTTTGATGCAATTTCACTAATTGTTTTTAATTTTGTATTTCTTGCAATATCAACATCTTCCATAATAGTTTCTCCTTATAATTTATACTAGTAATCCTACAACAATTCCTATACTTGCTCCTACTATAACTTGTGTAGGTGTGTGTCCTAGCACCTCTACTAATTTTTCAGAAACCTCTACTCCTGTAAGTCCTGGTGTTTCTATAATTTTATTTAATATTTTAGCTTGTTTTCCTGCGGCTCTTCTAATTCCTGCGGCATCATACATAACCACAAATGCAAATATTAAAGCAAGTGCAAATATTGCACTATCTATTCCATAACTTTTTCCTATCATAGTTGCTAAACTTGTTACAACAGCAGAATGAGAACTTGGCATTCCACCGTGCTCCCATTATTCTTTTAAAATTAAATTTTTTTGTAGTGTATAAGTCATAAAATACTTTAAATAGCTGTATTGAAAACCATATGCAAAATGGTATTATTATATATTTATATTGTATAAAAAAAATTCATTAATTTATCCCCTTTTTATCTATGCTTCTTCTGGAGTAAAGTTTTCTTCTTTTTTTATGTCTTCTCCGTCCTCAATTAATATTGATATTCTTTTTCTGCATTTTCCAATATTTCACTGCATTTTTTAGAAAGTTTCATTCCTTTTTTCAAATTGCTTTACTGATTCATCTAAATTTAAATCTCCTTTTTCTAAGCTTTTTGCAATTAATTCTAACTCCTCCATAGCACTTTCAAAACTCATGTTTTCTTCTTCCATATTTTTTTATAGTAGATTTTTTATAAAACTACTAAACCTCCTTTTATTATTGTTGTATACTAAATTTTCCTGTAGTTACATCAACTGAATACCATGCAAGTGTTCCTGTTGTATTTGAATCGTTAACTGTAACTATGTATTTTCCAGATGCATCAATTCCCATTGTAACAAAATATATTCCATCAGTTGTTCCCCAATCTTTTTTTTTACAATATTTATTGCTTTTTCTTCATTACTGGCTCCACTTTCTTGCATAACTTCTGTTTTATCAGTGGTTTGTGTATTACTTTCTGTATTCTCATTTAGCTTATTTTCGACTTCATTTACTTCTTGTTTATTTTCAGTAGTATTATTTTCTATAACATTATTTTCTGTTTCATTTACTACATTTTCAGTAGCAGTATTTAAATTAATTTCCATGTTTTGACTAGTCTCATTTATAGCATTTCCTTCTTCTATTGTATTTTCGTTTTTGTTTATAATTTTATATCCAACTCCCAAAATCACTGCTATAACTACAATAAATAATACTATTAAAATAATATTTTTTTACATTTTTATTCATATTTTCCTCCATTATAATATTTTAGCATTTGTATTTCCATCAGAAAATCTTATGTTTATTTCATCACCTTTTTTTAAATCTTTAGATGATTTAACAATACCATTATCCTTTTGTACTATAGAATATCCTCTTGTTAATGTTTTTAAAGGACTTAGTGCATCTAGTTTAGATATTAGCTCTATTTCTTTTTATCTTTTCTGATTTTAACTTATTAGTTATATATTCTTTAAGATTTCTAACTTGTTTATCTATTAAAATATATTTTCATTAATTTGTTGCATTGGTTCTTTAAAAAACTCTTAAAGACATACATTTTTCATATTTGAGTCTCATCATTTCTATTTTCTTTTTCAAAGCTAATTTATATCTTAATTTATAATCTAAAAGTTTTTTTCTAACTCACCGAGTATCTGCAACAGATAGCTCAGCTGCTGCAGATGGAGTTGGTGCTCGTAAATCTGCAACAAAATCAGCTATTGTAAAGTCTGTTTCATGACCTACACCTGAAATTACTGGTATTTCAGAATTATATATAGCTCTTGCTACTATTTCTTCATTAAACGGCCATAAATCTTCTAATGATCCACCACCTCTTGCTAGTATTATTACATCTGCAAGTTTTTTTTTTCATTTATTAATTCTATGCCTTTTACAATTTTTTTTTCCGCAGCACCTTTTTACCTTGAACTGGAACAGGTAATAATTTTAAATATACATTTGGATTTCTTCTTGTAGAAACATTTATAATATCTCTTATTACAGATCCTGTATTAGAAGTTAAAATTCCTATACTTTTTGGCATTAAAGGGATTTTCTTTTTTATGACTTTTGTCAAATAAACCTTCTTGTTCTAGCTTTCTTTTTAGCTCTTCATATGCTTTATATAAGTCTCCTATTCCATCTTGTTTCATTGCTTTTTACATATATTTGATATACTCCATCTCTTTCAAAAACAGAAACAGTTCCTAAAATCATTACTTTTTGCTCCATCTTTTGGAACAAAATCAAGTTTTGTTGTATATGATTTAAACATTATACACTTTATTAATGATTTTTCATCTTTTAGCGTAAAATACATGTGTCCTGTATAGTGATGCTTAAAATTTGATATTTCGCCTTTTACTAATACATTATTTAGATATTCATCACCATCTATTTTATTTTTTATATATAAATTTAAATCTGAAACTGTTATTGGATTATACTGCATTTATTTTCTCCTTTGCAAATTACATCATATTATTTTGCTTTATTATACTTGCAAGTACACCATTAACAAACATTGGTGAACTTTCTTCTCCATAAGATTTTGCAAGTTCCACAACCTCGTTTACTACTATTTTATAAGGTAAATCTCTATAAAGCATTTCACATATTGCAAGCTTTAATAAAGTAATATTTACTTTTGATATTCTATTAATATTCCATCCTGATTTTAAATTGTTAGATATTAATTTTTCTATTTCTTCTTTATTATTATTTACTTGCTCAACTATTTCTCTCATGTATTCTTTAGTTTTTTATCTTCTATTTCATTAGCTTTACAAAATAGTTCAAATTGTTCTTCATTGTATTCTTTTTTGCATTTCTATACTATATAACAATTTAAACGCTAATTCTCTTGAAGCAGACTTATTCATATATATTTACCTTTCTATTTTTTATTCTTTTATTATATTATTTATTTGTTCTACATTTTTTTTTTTATATTTACTTCTTTTATGTCTAAATCAGATGTCTTTTTAACAGCTTGTTTTATTCTTGCTTGCATATTATCTGATAGTTCTCTTATTATTGCATTTTCTTTTTACTTGTAAACTAACATCAACAATAATTTCATTTTCCTTGTTAAGTTTTACTTTTGTTGTAAATTCTTGAACATTACTAAAACCTTTTATTGTATTATTTACAAGATTTTCTATTGAAGATTTTGTAATTATAAGCTTTCCTTCTTCATTTTTAGTAAAATATTATCTTTGTATATATCACTTTTTTTACTTCCAAAAAATATACATTTTAAAGACAATAATATAAATATTATTGATACTACAAGTACAGTAGTTGAAATGTAATGATATTCCAACATATTTTCTAATATATTTATAATACTATCTAGCTGTAACCAATTAAATATTAATAGACAACAAACTACTGATAATATTAACACTATAATAGAATATATAATTAAAGCTATTTTTTCTATTATCTTCATATTTATTACCTCATATTATAAAATTATTATATTGCGAGCACTCTTTTTTTTGTACTCGCAATACTTATATATTATTCTTGTGTTTCTTCTTTTTTTTTCTGTTAATGCATTACTTGTATTAACACCTTGAACGTGTACATTAACTTCTGATACAGTAAGACCTGTCATTGTTTCTACTGCTTTTTTTTTACTTTGTTTTGTATTTCAAATGCAACATCTGGTATTCTTGTACCATATTCAACTATTATATTAACATCTATTTTAGTTGTTTTTTCATTAATTTCTACTTTTATTCCTTTTTTGCTAGGTTTTTCTTTTCCACTTAATACTTCTGAAATTCCACCTGCAAATCCACCAGACATTTCATATACACCTTGTACTTCAGATACTGCTACTCCTGCAATAACAGCAACAACATCGTCAGCAATTTTTTATATTACTATTTTCTAAAGCTATTTCTTCTTCTCCCTGCTTGTACCTCTTTTACTTCTTCATTTTCCATAACATAAAACCTCCTATTTCAATTTTTATTTTTATATTATTAACATACTATAAGTATACCAATTTCTCTAAAATTTTACAACTATATTTAATAAATTTAAACAATTTATTATTTTGCTAAAAAAAACAGGATAATTTAACATTTTTTAAGACGTTATTGAAAGAACTTATCTTAAAAACATTTTAAATCTCCTGCTATTTTTATTTTCTTCCGCCTAATATATATCTATAGACTATATTGTCATATATAATTGTAAATTCTCCTTCTTCTCCTTCTACAGTTTCATAAAATAATATAGGCATTCTTATTTCTTCTTCTATGTCTAATAACTGATCAAAGTTTTTAACATCAATCACTCTCATATTTCCTGTTTCTGTTGGTGTTACTATTTCTGCAACAATATCACCATAATTTTTAAGTATTCTATTTAATGCCACTTCATAATCTGTTCTTCTATCTGCTGAAATTATTTTTCTAATTATATTTAATATTCCAAAAGCTGATATTGCAAATAGTATAATTCCTATTGTTAATAATACTATATTTGATTTTTTACATTTGTTTCATCAACTGCTTGCCCTTTACTCGTTGGTTCATAATCTTGTGTTACTGTGAATACTTGTCCGTTTAAGTCCATTTTAAATTCACAACAGAATTATCCTTCTCTACTTTTTTCACTATTTTTAACATCTATTTCTGAATTTGTAATTAACTTTACATCTAGATATGCTTTTATTGGTAATCCAAATTGTTCTTTAAATTTTTTCACTTCTGTATTATAAGCATTGAAATCAATTTTTTTACATTTTCGTTAATATTTATTTGATTAGAATCTGTTTCTATATTTTTTGGTTCTACTAAAGTATATTCTTTAGACCATATATTGGTTCCTCCGTGAAGAGCCTGTTACATAATACTCTACATTTAAATCTGCAACAATTTTATATGTGCATTTAGCTACAGATGGTTTAGATATATTATAATTATATCTAAAGTTTGCATCAATATAATTAACTAAATCTGTAATATATGTTGCATTCATTCCCATATATTCTTGGTTTATAAATTCATTTTTTCTTTAAATATACTTTATAATCACTATTTCTAGTTATATTATATGCATATAACATTTTCAAATCATCTTTAGGTGTAGAAAATGATTTTACTATGCAAATAAAAAAGAAATAAATAATGTAACAAAAAATATACATGCCAATTTTAAATTATTTTTTACATTATTATTTTTATCCATTTAAACACCCACCTTTTCTTATGTTTCTATTATAGCTTTTTCTTTTAAAGAAAAACTCGCTAAACCATACAGAAGGATATCCAACATATGGTATTTTAAATTTCACAATTCCTAACATTTGATCTTGTTCTACTTTCTTTATATCTGGAGCATCATTATTATCTCCTTGTGTTGTAACTATTAAATTTCCTTTATTTTCTTCTATATTAATTATTCTATGAATAACAACACTTTCTTCTAACTGATATTGCAAAATATCTCCTACTTTTATATTTTTGATATCATCTTTATTTAATTTTTTTACAACTACTACATAACCTCTTCTAAACTCTGGAACCATACTATTTGACATTACAGCAACAGGTTTATATGGAAGTAGTCCTGCTATAAATACCACAAAGAATATTACTAAAACAATTACAAATACAGAATTTTTTAGGATTAATTTTCTTTTTTTTTCCTGCCATCTTGTTAATCTATTTACTTTAATTGTGTGCTCATAATTTATAAACACAAATAATATAAGAGATACAAGCACTTCAAGCATTGCTGAAAAGAACCAATCCACATCCGGAAATATTGGAAGAAGCACTGTTAGTAATGCTACTGGCATTCTATATGCATATATTAATAAATGTCCACCTGTTTTAGCAAGATACGTACAAATTATAGAAGTAGCAATTCCTGGAATTATTTTCGCTGCAATAAATTTAAATATAGTTTCTCCATTTTCAAAATTCGCCAAAAAATTGCTATAATCTAATCCAATTATAAAGAATATAATTGTTATAAAAATATAATTTTAATATTATTTGCACTATTTACTAATTTATTTCTTACATATTCTTGTAAAAGTAATGTTCCTACTATAAAAATAATATTTTTAATTACTGTTCCCAAAGTCCTAGAATATGGACTAGATGTATATCCAAAAATCAATCCTAATGAAAAATAAATAATATAGTATAATATTATAATTATTAAAGTAGTCTTTATTTTATCATTTTTTCCTTTAAACCTTGAATGTTCATTTTCTACTGGTACAGATAGTATGAATAACACTATCCATATCATTAAATTAATTATTCTTGTATATTCATGAAAATAGTTTGGTACTATAAAAATAGTTAATATAGAAGAGCCTATTAATATAACAGATATTATAATTAAATACGTAATAATATTTATATTTCCTTTATTCATAATTTCTCCTATAATAATTAATCCTTATTCTATATTATTTTGTTCTACTGTCACTAAATTTTCAGTTGTATTTTCTATTGTTGTATTTTTCTCTGAACTACTATCTGTAATACTGTTTTCAATCGTTTTGTTTTCTGTTTTATTTTCAACTGTAGTATTTTCTTGAATGGTATTTTCCTCTTCTATCGTATTATTTGAAATTTCTGATGTATTATTTTCATCTGCTACACTATTGCTGTTTGTATTATTTTCATCGCTTTCTTTATTTTCTGATAATGTATCATCAGATTTTTCTCTTAGTTCAGATGTAATAAGTTTATTATTTAATACTAAATTTTTTATTACAATATCACTAACAATTACATTAAATGATAACTGAATTGGTACATTTTTTATGGTTCCCTTTGCCCATGGATTTGACCATTCTGCATCTGATTTTTTTTACTTCTATTGTTACTTTTTTTCCATCTATAGTAGTAACTGGAGAACTCACATATTGGTTAACATGAGCTGTTGCACTTGCTAATTCTTCTTCAAGTTCAAAACTTAATTTCCAATCGTCATAATCGTCATCATTGTTAGTAATAGTTATGGATATAATGCATCCCCCTCCCCAGTTATTCACTGTTTTTAGTGTTGCAACACTAAGTCCGTGGTTCTACTGGAGTATCTGGATCTACTACATTTAAACTTGCTTTTCCTTGTATTTCTAAAGGTGTTTCAAGTAAAGCATAACCTGTTCCAATTAAAATAAAGATACAAATAAATATAAAAATAGAACCATTTCTTAATAACATATACTCTTTAGTATTTCTTGAATTTCTTCTTTTTTTCATATTACCTCCAAAGAAAAAAATTTATTTAATATAAGTAAAAAAGCCAAGATATTATCATTCTTAGCTATTTTACTTAACTTTTATTAATCAGCTTGTACATAGTTTAATGTAATTGTTGCTGTTTTTGTTTTTGTGTTTGGTATCTCTGTTGCTTGTTTGTCCCAAGTTACAGTAACAGTATAATCTTTTGTACTTTTTGAACCTAATGAATCATTTGCCTGTGCATCTATTGTATATGTTATTCCTGTTGGTTCTGCTGCATTTGCTGTATCTACTCCAGTAACTTCTTGTAATTTTGCTGCTATAGTTCCACCATTTTCTACTGTAACTGTATATGTTGCACTAGCTCCTGGATATGCTAAATCTACATCAAATGTTGCAGATGTTGCTGTAAAAGATGGTTGTGTTTTATCTTGCGCACCTGTAGTAGCATTGCCAGCTGAAGCTGTTATATTTTTTAATATGAACATCCCATTCTGTTGTAATGTTGGCTGTTCCATTTATAACTAATTGTTGAGATAATGCCGCATATCCTATTGCCATTCCTACAACAGCAATTAATAATATTACTAATAATAAATTTTTGTTTTTGTTTTCATAAAAAGTTTCCTCCTACATATTAATATATTAACCATATAATAACATATAATTCAAAAAAAATTATGTTATAAAAAAATATAACATAATTGTAATTATTTTGTAATATTATTGTAATACTGTTCCTACATCAATACTGTTGCCTCTCAAAAAATCGTGTATACTCATTTTTTCGCATTTTCGCCTTGAATTTCTAAAACATTTACATACCCATTTTTAGCTTTTATTATCAATCCATTTTTCGGATCAGATAATATTACTGTACCATATGTAATATCGTCTAATTTTGGCTTACACTCTTTTAAACTTTCATATTTTTCTAACAGTTCTTGTTCTGTTAATACATCTGCTTTCCAAAATTTTATTTTTTTATTTTCTATATATGTATAAGCTCCAATTATTGGATTTAACCCTCTTACTAAATTTTTTTATTTCTACAGCTTCTTTATTTTTTTCCAATCTATTTTTCCAATTTTCTTTGAAAGCATTGGTGCTAATGAAAAATCGCTTCCTTGCTTTTTGTCTTGTTATAGAAGATTTTTCTATTTTTTCTAAAGTTTCTACTAATAACTTTCCACCTAAAATAGATAATCTATCCCATAATTCTCCTGTTGTTTCATCATTTCCTATAGCGACTTCTTGTTTTAAAAAGAATATCTCCTGTATCCATTCCTTTATCCATGTACATTGTTGTAACTCCTGTTACCTTTTCTCCATTTATAACAGCCCATTGAATTGGTGCTGCGCCTCTATATTTTGGTAGCAATGATCCATGAACATTTATGCAACCATATTTTGGTATTTCTAATAATTCTTCTGGTAAAATCTTTCCATATGCAACAACACATATAACATCTGGATTTAATTTTTTTATTTCTTCTATAAATTCTGGATTATTTCTCACTTTTGTAGGTTGATATATTTTTAAATTTTTCTCTAAAGCAAATTCTTTTACAGGAGAAAACATCATTTTCATTCCTCTGCCTTTTGGTTTATCCTGATTTGTAACAACTCCTACTATATTATATTTTTTTTTCATATAAACATTTTAAGGATTCTTTTGCAAAATCTGGTGTTCCCATAAATACAATATTTAGCATTTAGTTATTTCATGATTATATTAAAAATCATGATCTCCTTTCTCTTATTTATTTTTCTGGCTCTATTACTTGTAATGTTCCTGGTATTATTTTGTCTACAAATAATATTCCATTTAAGTGATCTATTTCATGTGATAAAGCTTGAGCTAGCAATCCTTTTGCTGATATTTTTACTGTTTTTCCATTTTCATTTAATGCTTTTACAGTAACTTCTTCTGGTCTAATAATTTTAGCAAATTTGTTAGGAAAGCTTAAACATCCTTCTTCCACTTCCTGAGTTCCTTTTTTTCTTTAATAATTTCTGGATTAACTAATTTTATAGGTCCTTTATCATCATATAGATCTATTACTATTAATCTTTTTAACAATCCAATTTGTGGTGCTGCTAACCCAACACCATTATATTTATGCATAGTTTCGACCATATCTTCTAATATTTCTCTTATTTTATCATCTACAACTTCTACTTCTCTAGATTTTTTTTCTTAAGATTTCATCTCCATCTTCTCTTATATTTCTAATTGCCATATATTTTTTCACTCCTTACTACAACATATTATTTGGATTTAAGTCTATTATAATTTTACTTGAATCCTTTTTTCTTCATTTTATTGAATTCATCAATTGTTTCATTTATTAATTCTATTATATCATCTCAAATTTGCATTTAATTATTATTCTCCATCTAAATTTATTTTTTATTTTTTCAATTGGTGATGGTACTGGTTTATATAATAGAATTTTTGCATTTTCATTTATAATTTTTGTTTTAAAAACTCATGTAATAAATTTGCAATTTTTTGAACTTCTATCTCATCTTCTGAAGTAACACCTAGCATTATTATATCACAAAATGGCGGATATTTCAAACTTTTCTCTTAACATAATTTCTGTGCTAAAAAACAATTTATAATCCTGTTTTTTAGCATATTCTATGCTGAAGTTATCTGGATTATATGTTTGAATAATAACTCTTCCTTCTTGTTCTCTTCCTGCTCTTCCGTGCTACTTGTGTTAATATTTGAAATGTTTTTTCTTGTGCTCTATAATCATCTAAATTTAGATTACTGTCTGCTGCTATAACTCCAACTAAAGTAACATTTGGAAAGTGGTGTCCTTTTACAACCATCTGAGTTCCTATTAATATATCTAAATTATCATTTTTAAATGTATTTAAAATTTGTTCATGTGAATTTTTTTTTACTTACCGTGTCTATATCCATTCTTATAGTTTTAGCTTCAGGAAAAAAGTTTTTTTATTTCCATTTCTAATTTTTGAGTTCCTGTTCCAAAATATCTTATATTAGTACTTTTACATTCTGGGCATATTTTTTATAGCATTAGTTTCATATCCACAATAATGACATTTTAACTTATTTTCTCTATAATGATATGTTAATGTTACATTACAATTCTTACACTTTGCTGTATATCCACAGTCTCTACACATTATAAATGTTGAAAATCCTCTCCTATTTAAAAAATAAAATAGTTTGCTTTTTATCTTTTAAATTTTTTCTCTATTTCTGAAAATAATTTAGTACTTATCATACTTCTATTTCCATTTGCAAGTTCTTCTCTTAAATCTACAATTTCAACATTCGGTAGACTTGCTTTGTTCGCTCTTTTTAGTTAATTCAAGTAAAACAATTTCGTTATTTATAGCTTTATAATACGTATTAATATCTGGTGTAGCACTTCCTAAAATCAATGGTATTCTATTTTTTCTTAGCCAATACCTCTGCAATTTCTTTTGCATTATATCTTGGGGTCATTTCAGATTTATATGAAGAATCATGTTCTTCATCAATAATTATTATTCCTAAATTTTTAACTGGAGCAAATATTGCAGAACGTGCTCCTATTATAATTTTTGCTTTACCAGATTTAATTTTTTTGCCACTGATCATATCTTTCTCCTATTGATAATTTACTATGCAAAACCGCTATTTTTCCTCCCCAAATCTTGCAATAAATCTATCTACTGTTTGTGGAGTTAATGATATTTCCGGTACAAGCATTATACTTGTTTTTTTCTTCTTTTATTACTTTTTCAATTAATGTAAATACACTTCTGTTTTTCCGAGATCCTGTTACTCCAAAAAGTAAAAAAACTTGAATATATCCCCATATCTATACACTCTGAAATTTCTTCATAAGCTTTTTGATTGTTCATCTGTTAAATTCAAATCTTTACTTTCATTAACAACTTTATGTATAAATGGATTTCTCTCTACTTCTTTTTCTACAATTTCAATATAACCATTCTTTTCCAACGTTTTTATTATACTTTTGTTGTATCTGTAAATAATTCTAAATCTTGAACTAGAGTTTCACCATTATTTATTAAAAATTTCAAAATTCTAATTTGCTTTTCTGATTTTATTTTTTAAATTCAATTGCTTCTTCTATTTCTATATCTTCTACTTTTAAATTTGCATAATTTGCTGTTTTTTTTTTTTACTCTATTTGTAATTATTTTAGTAGTAGTTCCTGGTGGTAGCATTAGTTTTATGCAATCTGATATATTGCAGAAATATCTTTGAGCCATCCATTTAGCAAGTTTTATTTCTTCTTCTCCTATATATTCATTACTTTCTACTTTTTCTATATCTTTTACTTTTAAATTCAGAAGAATCTTTTATTCCTATAACAAATCCTTCTTCTAATTTTTTTATATTCCCAAATTTAACAAACACTCTTGATCCTATTTTCACTTTGTTTTGTAATTCATATGGAATATTATAATCAAATGTTTTATTTAAGTTTTTTTACATTACTATTTATTATTATCTCTGCAATCATAGTATTCTCCTAGTTTTTTATCACTCTTTTATATTACTATATAAGAAAACAAATAGCAAGAACAAAAATTCTTGCTATTTGTTTTTTAAAACTCAGTTTCTCCAATGTTATATTCTTGATTTATTATTGTCATAATTATATTTACTGTTTTTTCTAAATTATTATTTTTTATAACATAATCGTATAGATCTATTTTTGATTCTTCATAATCGAAACGATTTAATCTAAGCATTATTTCTTTTTGGAGATGGTTTATCTATTCTGTTTTCTAATCTTTTTCTTAACTCTTCTTTTGGAACTCTTAGGAAAATTGTAATTACTTTAACATCATTTTTTAACAATTTTATTAAATTTTCTGTTCCATTTACATCCATATCTTTTACAATAATTTTTCCACTTTTTATTTTTTCATTCATTAATTTTTTGATGTACCATAATAACGCTCATGATGAACATCGTATTCATATAATTCTCCTGCTTCTATCATTCTTTCAAATTCTTCAGTTTCAACAAAATGATATATTTGACCTTCTACTTCTCCTATTCTTGGTGCTCTGTCTGTAAAAGATGGTAATGATTCTACATTTTCCATTCTTTTAATTAATTCTTTTTTTATTGTATCTTTTCCTGCACCAGACACTCCAGATAATAATACTAGCATACTTTCACCTTACCTTCTGCAATTTCGTCAGCAGCTAAAGTTACTGGTGATTCGTCATCTTCATCTGTTAGTATTTCACTACCTGTAGCAATTTGTCTTGCTCTTTTGATGTTGCAATAACTAATCTAAAACGATTATCTACTTTTGTTAGTAATTCACTTACTGTTGGTTTTACCATCATTTTAACATTCCTCCTCTTTTTATTACTTTTATTTTCACTTAATTTTCCAAAATTCCAAAATATTTTTATTATTCTTCCACTATATCATCTTTGTCAAGTCTTCCTGCAACAGTTTCTGGCTGAACAGCAGATAGTATAACATGACCTGAATCCATAATTATAACTGCTCTTGTTCTTCTTCCATAGGTTGCATCAACTGCCATTCCTTTATCTTTTGCATCTTGCACAATCCTTTTTATTGGTGCAGATTCTGGACTAACTATTGAAATAATTCTATTTGCAGAAACAATATTTCCAAATCAATATTAATTAATTGCATAACATACACATCCCTTCATATATTACTCAATATTTTGTATTTGTTCTCTTATATTTTCTAATTCTGTTTTTATATCTATTACTAAATTAGTAATTTCTAGTTTCACAGATTTAGATCCTATTGTATTTGTCTCTCTGTTCATTTCTTGAATAATAAAATCCAATTTTTTCCCCAATTCCACCGTGTATTTAATTCTATTAAATCTCTAAATTGCTTTATATGGCTTCTTAATCTCGTTAATTCTTCTTCAATAGAACATTTATCTGAATATATTACTGTCTCTTGTGCAATTCTTGTTTCATCAATTATATCTGTATGTAATAATTCTTGTATTCTTTCCCTTAATTTTACTACATATTCTTCAATAAGTCCAGTAGAAAACGTAAATATATTGTTAACCATATCTTCTATACTATTAATTCTTATTTCCAAATCTTGTTTTATTTTATTTCCTTCTTTTTTACTTTCATGCTATTTAAGTTATCTATTGCTTCATTTAAGCATATTAACAATTCTTTTTTATTTTTCTTCCTCGTTTTTCTCGTTTTGCTTAATTTCTAATACATCTGAAACTTACTAATATCTACAACTTCTATATGGTCATTTATATTTTCTTTAATTGCTAATTCCTTTAATTCTTTTATATATATTTTTTTGCAAGTTCATTATTAATAGTAATAATTTTATCATTGCTATTAAAATCGTTGAAAGTAATACTTACATCTAATTTTCCTCTTATTATGAATTTTGATATTTCTTTTCTTATGTCTTCTTCAAGATAACTAATACTTTTAGGTAATTTTACACTAATATCGTTATATCTATGATTAACACTTCTTATTTCAATATTATATTCTCTACCATTTACTACATTTTTACTTCTTCCAAAACCTGTCATACTTCTCATTTTATTATACCTCTTCTTCTATAGTTTCACTTAATTCACTATTTTCTTTATAATATGACTTCTTCATTTTTTAAAAATACTATTATAGATTTAATAATATAATATACTATTGTTATACCAGCCATTATTAATACTGTTTTCATAAATATTATGTCATTCATTATACACACGTATAATAAACCTATGTTGCTAATTGCTAAAACTAATATTTCTATACCAAATACTCCTAGAGATTTATTTTTTCTCTTTTATATGCATTTTCAAATAATATTATAGAAAATATAAGTATTGCCACACTGAACACTTTTAAATCTGTTATAAAAACTTCTCTTGTTATATTTTTATGTCCTAATATTATAAATATAAAAATAATATTATTATACTTCCTGCAAATATGTTTGAAATTACTTTTAAAAATATTTTCTTTTGAATTTCTTCTGGTAATTTTCTTTTTCTTTCTTTTTTATTACTTCCCCAATTTCTTTTATATCTTTTACTTCTTCTATTTGCTTACCTTTTTCTTCACTATTTTCTTGGTTTTCTCTAATTTATTATTCGTAATTTCCTTTTTTATATTTTTTTCTATTTTAGTTTGTTCTTTACTTTTATTACTACTTTTCTTTTTTATTTTTGGTTTTACAGCTTTTACTTCATCTTTAATTTTTGTTACTTCCTCAAGTTTGACTTGCTTACCTTATCGTCATTTTTTAGTTCTTCCTTTTTGTTATTAACTATCTTTTTTGTTATCATTTTCTTCAGTACTTTTTCTACTTGTTTTTGATTTGTTTTTACTACTAGTTTTATTATCTTCTATTTTACTTACATTTTTTTTAACTTTCACTGTATTGCTTTTTTTTAGCTCATTACTACTCTTTTTTTATTTTTTCACTATTTTTATTTTCTATTTTTTCATCTTTTCTAGAAACATCTTTTTTTGTAGCCTTAACTTTCTTATTCACTGACTCTTTTTTTCGTTTTCTATTTCTTTATTTGCTGTTGAATTTTTCTTTTAACTTTTCTAAATTTTCTTTTAACTTTGTTTCTTGTTCATTTTTGTTTTCTTTTTTTTTACTTATATTTTTTTTTTTTTTGATTTGTTGTTTTCTTTTTCATATTGTTTTGTTGTTTTACTTCTGTACTTTTTAAAGCTTTATTTCCTTCTATCTCAGTCTTTTTCTCTTTTCTTTTTCCATAATACTCTCCTTAATTATTTTCAAGTTCATATAATATTATACTTGTCATAACAAGTGCTACTGTTTCTGTTCTTAAAATTCTTTTTTCCTAAAGTAATAATTTTACATCCTATATTTGTTAAATTTTCTATTTCAGACTCTGCAAATCCTCCTTCTGGTCCTATCACCACAGCTATATTTATATTTTTTTTCACTTTTAATACTTCTTTTAACTTTATCAACTCATTTTTTTAATGTATTTGATTCCTCTTTTCATATGCAACTAATATACAATCATAATTTGATTCTTTTTTTTTTCTAAATCTTTTAAATTTATTATATTATTTACTTTTGGTATTATATCTCTTCTGCTTTGTTTTGCTGCAACTTCAGCAATTTTTTTGCCATCTATTTATTTTTTTTAGATTCATCTTTAGCATTAATTTTTTTACAATGCATCTTTCCATGTTAACAGGAGTGATTTCTTTTGCCCCAAGCTCAGTACTTTTTGTATTATAAGTTCCATTTTATCCGCTTTTGGCAAACCTTGTAAAATATCAATATTAATATTAGATTCTGAACTTGACTCTATTTCTCTTTTTATTTTACATATCACTGAATTTTTATCTATTTTTTCAATTTCTGATTCATAGTTTTTTCCTGTATCTATGTTTGCTATATTTAAATTTTCTCCTATTTTACATCTTAATACATTTACTATGTGATTTACATCTTCATCAATTATTTCTATTTTATTATTTTTAATTTGATCATCCTTAACAAAAAATTTCGGCATTTTATTACTTCCTTTTTTTTATTTGCTACATTATATCACACTATTCTTTAAATAGGCAATTTTTTCCAAATAAAAAAAAGAGGTTTATTTTATCCAAATAAACCTCTTTTTTTTTTAACTGGTGGTTGTTCGTTCATAGTTAATGCAAGCTTTGTTAATAAATCTCTTTGTTCTTTGCTTAATCTCTTTGGCACCTGAACCAAAACAGTAAAAATAAAGTCGCCTTGATAATTTCCATTAACAGCTTTAAATCCTCTGTTTTTATTGTAAATTTAGTTCCTGGTTGAGTTCCATCTGAATTTTATATTTTACTTTACTTCCATCAACCATAGGTATTTCTAGGTCTGCTCCTAAAGTTGCTTGCGTAAAAGTAATTGGTATATCGCAAAAGACATTATTTCCATTTCTTGTAAATATACTATGTTTCTTTAATCTCATGCTTATGTATAAATCACCTTTTGGTCCACCTTTTGTACCTGGTTCTCCTTCTCCTCTAAGTACAATAGTTTGATCGTTATCTATACCTGCAGGAATTTTTACTTTTTATTTTTGCTTGTTTTCTTACAGTTCCTTTTCCTCTGCAAGATTCGCATGGCTCTTTTTATAACTTTTCCAGTTCCATGGCAATTACTACATGTTCTTGCTGTTTGCATTTGTCCTAATA
>VOFC01001411.1_pt1 | contig 52000 bp, 68 predicted proteins | sample 5384161 | NCBI WGS metagenome assembly VOFC01 (sample SAMN12384722, study PRJNA508395) | human gut metagenome | isolation source: healthy gut B | host: Homo sapiens | reverse complement strand
AATTGAGAAGGAAATATAAAAAGTCCATGCTGCGGCAAATGTATAGGTTTTTGGATACTATATCCGGCTCAGGCGGCGTTATAATAAGCTTGCTGTTTGCAATGACGGCGTTCTCGTCGTGCACGAATATAGACTGCCCGCTCAGCAATTCGGTTTCGGCAAAATATATGTTCTATGATTCCTCGAGCAGAGCCTCTGTGGTGCTTAAGGATACCCTTACCGTGAAAAGCCGCGAGCATTGATACGGTGCTCTTTAACCGTGGTGTGAAGCTTACAGAAGTCAATTTGCCTATGAGTTACCGCTTGAGTGCCGACACGTTGCTTTTTCTGCATTTCGAATTCAGGTGAAAGCCGTACCGATACCGTTGTTGTGGCTCACACTAACGAGGCGCATTTTGAATCAATAGACTGCAGCCCGTCCATGTTCCATAAAATTACGTCCGTAACCCTTTTGCGCGGTAACGGCTCCGCAAAAGTTGCGCAAATAGACAGTGTCGCGCTCAACAATCCCAAAGTAAATTACAATGTGGTCGAGAATTTCAAAGTATATATTGCTTTGCCTTAGCCTTGCCATGCCTTTTGGTGCCAACGCCCAGCGTGATTCCGTAGCTGCTGCGCCTCAAAAAATACGCGGGGTGCAATATAGTCCCGATAATGTGGCTTCGGCGCAGCAGAAGGAACTGCCATTTCTTGCCGGTTTCTCTGTTTCGGGAAACCTTGCCGGGGCTTTTTCTGTCTCTGGTCTCATCTTACGGCGAATACGAAGGTGCTGTCAGGGCTAATATAAAAGGTACTTATTTTCCTATAGTGGAAATCGGAATGGGCGTGAGCAATCATACGGACGAGGCAACCAATCTGCACTATAAAACAAACTCTCCGTTCTTCCGCGTGGGGCTTGATTATAATATTCTCGGCGACAAGATTTCAGGCAACAGGGTTTTCGCCGGTGGAAGATTGGCTTATTCTTCGTTCAAATACGACATAAGCGGACCGAATCTCAAAGATCCTTTTGGAACAACGAAGTTCCTTACGATTTCAAAGGTTTGAGTGGAAACCAGCTTTGGCTTGAGCTGACTTTCGGTGTAGAAACGAAAATCTGGAAGATATTTCATTTGGGCTGGACCGCGAGATATAAAAACCGAATCTCGGGAAAATCTGCAAGTATAGGCGAACCGTGGTATGTGCCCGGCTTCGGAAAGAGCGGGACAACGGTCATAGGCGGCACATTCAACTTGATTTTCGATATTTGACAGACATAATCATTTCACAAACAGTATGAGTATAATTGAGAGTATATTTCTTTCGCTCGCTCTTGCAATGGACTGTTTCGGCGTTGCTTTTACGTGCGGAATAATCGAGAAACGTTTTCATCTTTCCCAGTCATTGTTCATGGCTTTGCTTTTCGGATTGTTCCAGGCTCTTATGCCGTTAGTAGGGTGGGGTGTTTCGGGATTGTTCATATCCTATATAGAGAGTTTTACTCCCATTATAGCTTTCGTACTCCTCGTTTTGATTGGCGGCAAAATGGTTTGGGAAAAGTCTGCATGGTGAAGAAGAACGTCCGTTCAACCCCAACAGCGTTCTGACATTGCTTTATCTTGCCGTTGCAACGAGCATCGACGCTCTTGCCATAGGCATAACGTTCACCTGTATGGGTCTCGAATCGGTTTCATCTGTTGCCATGCCGCTCTTTATCATAGCTCTCGGTTCGTTCCTGCTTGCGCTCACAGGTAAAGCCGTCGGTGTGTTTGTGGGAAAGCGTTTCGAATTCAAGGGAGAGTTTTTCGGGGGCATCATACTCATTCTTCTCGGCATCAAAACCCTTGTTTGGGGATAAACATCTGTTGTTATGAAAAGCGGAAGACTCGGAAAAGGAAAGATAATATTTCTCGTGTTTCTTGCGATAGCGAGTGCGGCTGTCATAATCAGCCGCAATAACACGCGATACATATATAATGAAGGAAATGTGTTCGGAACTTATTACCACATAACATATTCCTACAATCGCGACCTGCAAGCCGAGATAGACAAGCGTCTCGCCATGGTCGATGCCTCGCTTTCGCCGTTCAACAAACGGAGCATCATCACCGCTGTCAATGAAAATCGCGATGTCAGGGTTGACAGCATGTTCAGCCATGTTTTTAATTTGGCGCAAACTGTTTCGGAAGCAACCAATGGTGCTTTCGACATTACCGTTGCACCGCTTGTTAATGCCTGGGGCTTTGGTTTTGCAAAAAGGACAGTGTTACTTCCTCTGCAATCCTCAATCTTCTTAAAACAGTGGGCTACCGCAAGGTTTCTCTCTCGGATGGCGGCAGGGTAATAAAGCAAAATCCGGAACGAAGCTCGATTGCAGCGCAATAGCCAAAGGTTACGGGTGCGATGTCGTAGCTGCGCTTTTCAACGAGCTTGGCATTAAAGATTATCTCGTTGAAATTGGCGGAGAGATTGCGGCTAAGGAAAAAATTCCAAGAATGCGCTGTGGAGCATAGGCATAAATCGTCCGTTGACGACAGTACGCAGGTGAACAATGAGATTGAAGCCGTGGTGGAACTCTCCGATTGCGGAATGGCTACGAGCGGAAATTATCGCAGATTCTATTATCGAAACGGCAAACGCTATGCCCATACCATAGATCCCCGCTCCGGCTATCCCGTGCAGCACACCCTGCTTTCTTCAACGGTCATAGCCCGCGATTGTGCCACAGCCGACGCTTACGCCACAGCTTTCATGGTGCTCGGCGTGGATTCTGCCAAGGAAGTTCTCCGAAATCATAAGGAGTTGGAGGCGTATTTCATCTATTCCGACGAGAAAGGCGGATACGGAGTATGGATGTCGCCGCAGCTTGCTGCGAGAATTGCGAAAGCCAAAAGATAAAAGCGATGAAAAAACTCGATTACGAACAACTGGCTTCCCTTCCGCTGTTTCTTGAATAGACGGTTCTACGCTTTCGAGTATTTACGAAACCATGAATCCCGTGGTTGCGCCCATGCGCAAGGGAAATGCCATAATCACTTCGGGCGAAGAGTGTCGCTCGCTCCTGTTTCTGCTCGAAGGATTCGTGCAGGCTTCTGCCGCATTTGGCAAAAACCGGTTCACCATATACGAGTTGGTTCATGCCGTAAGTGTTGTTGAACCGCAATGTCTCTTCGGACTTCACACTACATACACACGCAATTACACCGCCGACAGCGGAGGGTATTATTTGCGTCTGCCCAAAAAGCGTAATCGTGAGGCAGATGATGGAAAACGATGTGTTCCGATTCAATTTCACAAACATGCTCAGCTCGTTGGCACAGGACACGGTGAACCGTCTGCGCCGTTTGCCGCCCCAAACAACAGAAGCAAAAATCACCGACCTGTTTTCACGTCAGGTTTTGCGCCCTGCCGGCAGAAAACAGATTAAATGTAAGATGACCGACCTTGCCGAATGTGTGGGTGAAACTCGTTTGAACGTGTCGCGCACACTGCATAAACTCGAGGATGCGGGACTTCTTTCGTTCACACGGGGAATAATAGACATTCCGTATATGGAAAAACTCATCGCAAAAGTGATGTGATTTACCCCGGAATGGCATTAAAATAACTCTGTTTTTGATGTCTGAAAAAAAATACATGGCTTATCGTGAAAAATACAAGCCATATATTTTGAAATAAGTGCCTTGTATTTTAAAATAAGTGCCTTGTATTTTTGCGCTTTCCCCGTGTGTTGATAATCAGCAACTTATAAATAACGTTTTTTAGGCGTTCCGTGCACTGCCTAAACTGATGTGAAGCACGCAAAATTGCACTCTCCGCCGGCTTGTGCAGTTCTTGTTGCCGCTAACCGAATCGGCGGCAATTTTAGGCTTTATTCCGATAAAATCTTTTATAATTTCACGGAATCTTATTATATTTGCACCTGCGGAATCCGTGATTATACGCAAAAGTCTCAGATATTTGATTATGATAAATCGTGATTTAATACGCATTAAAGTCGTTCAATTAGTATATTCTTATTATCAGAATCCCGACAAGTCCATGGCATCGGTGGAGAAAGAGCTTCTGTTCAGCCTTTCCAAGTCATACGATATGTATCGTTACCTTTTGATGCTCATAGGAAAAGTTTATGAGTATGGAGTAAAGGACATTTCTGTTCAGAAAGCCCGTGCCGAACGTCTGCATCTCGATGTGGAAATCGATACACGCTATGCCGATAACAAATTCGCCAAACAGCTGGTTACAAACAAGGAACTGTGTTCGTTTGCTAACAATGCCGGTGCCGACATGATGGACGAAACTTTGATACGCAAACTATACAAAGCGGTAAAAGAAAGCGATGCCTATCGCGAATATATGAGCTTGAAAAGCCCGGAATACGCCGACGACCGCACTTTCTGGCGAAAAAGTTTACAAATCATGCTTCATTCCGTGCGAAGATATTGATTCGCTTTTTGAAGAGAAGAGTCTCTATTGGAACGACGACCGCGAAATAGTGGACACATTCGTCATTAAAACCATAAAACGATTCAAAGAGGAAAACGGAGAAGAGCAACCGCTGCTCCCGGAATACGACAGCGAAGAAGATCGCGAGTTTGCAAAAAAACTCATCCACAACACGCTTGCCAACGAAGAGGAATATCGCGCAATGATACGCGACAACGCCAAAACTGGAAGTTCTCGCGCATGGCTCTCATGGACATAGTGATAATGCAGATAGCCATAGCCGAGATAATGTCGTTCCCCACCATTCCGCCGATAGTTTCGATAAACGAATATCTCGACCTCGCCAAAGTTTACAGCACACCCAAAAGCCACGTTTACATTAACGGACTGCTTGACTTCGTTGTGAAAAAACTTCGCTCCGAGAACGTGATAATGAAATGACGTAAGCAAAAAAACATATTAACAACAATACAAAATCAAAACAATGAATCTCTTACTTTCAACCCTTGCTGCAGCTCCCCAAACCGGAGGATTCGATGCAACGTTCCTTATCATGATTGTTGCAATCTTTGCAATCATGTACTTTTTCATGATTCGTCCGCAGCAGAAAAAACAAAAGGAAATACAAAAGTTTCGTAATTCTCTCGAACCGGGCATGGAAGTTGTAACATACGGCGGATTGCACGGAACAATCAAGGAAATAGACGATGCAAAGAACATTGTGGTTCTCGAAATAGCCCGCGACGTAAAGGTAAAGGTTGAGAAAACTCATCTCTTTGCAAATGCGGCTGCAACACAGCAGGTACGTTGATTTTCGAAAGTCCGTGCGCTAACGCGGACAATATATCTAAACCGTAATAAACCAAACCCTGCGCGGAGAAAGCCCGCGCAGGAGTTTTCTTCAACTGTCAATGAAAGGCGGAATATTGAAAAGCTATTTCAGAAACTTGGTCTCGAAAATATTGAACAGGCAGTTTCTGAAGTTTTTGTTTTTTGTGGCATTGTCCACATGCTTCTGGCTTTTCCAGCACTTGAGTTCCTATTACGAAATGGAGTTTGAAGTGCCCGTTAAACTTGTGAATGTTCCCGAAAGAGCGGTAGTTACCACGCCGCCACAGGCATCTTTGCGTGTTATGCTCAAAGATCACGGCTCCACACTCCTGCAATATCGCTATTTCATGGACTTTTCTCCCATAAACATAGACTTTACGCAATATGAAGGGCGCAACGGACATGTTTCAATCCTCACTCGTGAGCTAATGAAACAGCTTTCGCGCCAATTATCTTCGTCAACGCACATAGCATCTTACCGTCCCGACACAATAGAATACTACTTTAACTACGGAGCACACAAAAGACTTCCCGTAAGATTCCTCGGAAGGGTCGGCACAGAGAGTCAAATGAGAATTTCGGGCGTTTCGGTCATTCCCGATTCTGTCAGCGTTTACGCCATAGAGAGTGTTCTAGACACCATGACGGCTGCCTACACCACGGCGTTTGAGCTTTCGGCTCTTAAAAGAGACACGGATTTCATGGTTCCCATACACGGCGTGAGAGGAGCCAAGTTTGTTCCGTCGCAAGTCAGAACCAAGGTTTACGTTGACATGATTACCGAGAAAACTGTCCAAGTTCCGGTGGAAATGGTCAATTTTCCTGCCACCAAGGTGCTTCGTACTTTCCCGCCCAAGGTGAATGTTACTTTCCAGATAGGAGCTTCGAAGTACAACACGGTTAATGCGGGGAATTTTGTCATAGTTGTGAGCTACGATGAGCTTGTAAATAATGTCAGCGGCAAGTTTTCGCCGCGATTGAAAACTTTGCCGGCGGGAGTTTCTCACGCAAGAATTTCGCCGGGTGAGGTGGAATTTGTAATAGAAGACATTCCTTCGTCCGATGGTCAGTGATGGCGATAAAATTCTCGTAGGAGTTACCGGCGGCATAGGAAGCGGCAAGTCCTATTTATGTAATATCTTGCGCGAAGCGGGTTTTCCCGTTTTCGATACCGACACTGCGGCGCGCAATGAGATGCTTGAAAATACCGAACTACGCACACGTTTGCAAAAACTCGTGTCTCCCGACGTTTTCAAAGCCGACGGTTCGTTAAACAAACCCGTTATAAGAAAATTTCTTCACGCTTCGCCCGAAAATGCTGCACGTTTTGATGCGGAGGTTCACCCTTGTGTCAGGAAAAGTTGGCGTTGCTGGGCGAAAAACAGGCTTCCCGCATTGTTTTCATGGAGTGTGCTTTGCTTTATGAGGCGGAGTTTGACAACGAGGTGGCTTTACACGGTGCTTGTTACGGCTCCCGAGGATTTGAGGGTGGAACGTGTAATGAAACGCGACGGTATTTCCGCGCAAACTGTGAGGAAATGGATTTCTATGCAGCTTGACGAGAAACAAAAGATGCTTCGCGCCGATTACATTATATATAATAACGGCGAAGCGGATATGCAGGGTGAAGAAGTCCGAAAACTTATATTGGGTTTGTCAGAAAGGTTGAAGCGTGGGTTATAACACGAATTCCACTTCCTTGAAGCCGTAAACTCTTTCCGTACCCTTATTGTCTCGCAAAACAAGATGCCCGTCGTCTTCCACTTTTGCGAATGTAGCGGCGAACGTCCCGTTTTTGTCCTTGTATTCGTGCGAACCTTCGTTTCGGAAAAGGTGAGATGTGTATCTTTGTCTTATGCCGTTAACGCCAAAACGCAGGTCGTCGTATTCCACTGCAAACCTTTCGGCAATGGAATGCAGGAGATCGTCGCGATTAAGTTCGTGATTCACCACATTGTGCAGGGAAACGGGATTTGGAGCATTGCTTGTGAAAGTTTCCTGATTCACGTTCAGCCCTATGCCAATAACCATTCTGCGAGTCTTGCCGTTTTCCATGTCGCACTGAATCAATGTGCCGCTTGCTTTCTTGTTTCCTATGTAAATGTCGTTGGGCCATTTAATCGTAACATCGTTGCAAATTTTTGCCAGAACGTGTCGCACAGCCAATGCAGCGGCTTGCAGCACGCAGAATTGCTTGGACGGTTCCACAAATTCGGCACGGCATACGATGCTGAAGGTAAGATTTTTTCCGCTTTCGGATTCCCATGAAGAATTTCCCTGACCTCTTCCTGCCGTTTGCTCTTCGGCGGAGATTATTTGTATCTCGGTTTCCTTTGGAAGCGGGAGAGTGAACGCCAGATCATTGGTGGAAGTGGTACGGGGTACGTAATAGTACGAAAACGTATATTCGTTTGTGAATTTCAGAGGAAAAAGAAACCAAAACGCACGTGTAGAAATATCCACCTTGCGGCTTTCACTCGGTTTTTGGCTTGAAATGGACGATACGATGTTGCTGTTGGCTGACATGATGTTAGGTATGCTTATGCTGTCTTGCTGCTTGTTTTATCTTCCCACGAATGTGGGTGGCACTTCGAAGGCATTTTCTATATGGCGAATCTCATATGGTGGCTCAGAACCGGTAACGCTTATTATGTCGAAGCGCACCTGTTGGTCGAGGTTTTTGATTTTCAGATAGGCTTCTGCGGCTTTTATCAGATGCTCACGTTTTTCCTCATCTACATGTTCCTCGGGGAGTATTACGTTTGTGTCGGCAAGTGTCTTAACCTCCACAAAAATCAGAAGTCCGCGCTTTTGGGCTATGATATCCACCTCAAGATGTCCCACCCGCCAATTTTGTTCGAGAATGGAATAGTCGCGGAACATGAGAAAACGCGCGCCGCAGCCTCTTCACCTCGCACTCCGAGCAGATTGTGTCTCGCCATCTTTTTTGCTTTTTGTATGCAAAGTTAGTAACCTAATGCGAATGCAGCAAATTCAGAGTTTTAATATATCTTATTAATTCCTTAGGGGTGGTTATTTTAGCATCATAAGCCGAAACGGATACTTTGATTTTCGGAATTTGCGGCATTATTTATTCGTCAAAAAGCGTTCTCGCGAAAAACGTTTTGTGATGTCCGAAAAACACACATGGCTTGTCGTGAAAAATACAAGGCATATATTTTAAAAATAAGTGCCTTGTATTTTAAAAAATAAGTGCCTTGTATTTTTGAGCGTTGTAAGTATCTGAAAAACAATACCCCCAAAAGTGGCTCAGAAGAGCATCAAAAAATGCCTTTTGCGGCATGCAACAAAAAATCCCTTCCGTTGTTTGGAAGGGATTTCTCGCTGTTTTATGATTATTTCCTATTTGTTCTTTGTTTAGTTCAGGAAGCCGAGAAGTACACCCGCAGCCACTGCCGAACCAATCACACCTGCTACGTTCGGTCCCATAGCGTGCGTAAGAAGATAATTGCCGCTGTCGTATTTCAATCCCATCTGGTTTGAAATACGTGCGCTCATGGGTACGGCTGAAACGCCTGCGTTCCCGATGAGAGGGTTTATCTTGTTGCCTTTGGGCAGGAACAAGTTCATTAATTTCACGAAGCATATTCCCGATGCGCTTGCAATGATGAACGATAATGCTCCGAGAATGAAAATGAATATGGTGTCGCGTGTGAGGAATACACTTGCCTGTGTGGAACATCCCACTGTCAATCCCAGAAGCATGACAACGATGTCGTTGAGTGAGCTTCCCGCCGTTTTTGCAAGGCGTGTGGTCTTGGTGCTTTCCTTCAAAAGGTTCCCGAAGAAGAGCATACCGAGCAACGGAAGTCCCGAGGGAACAATGAAAGTGGTTAGCAGCAATCCCACAATAGGGAAAATGATTCTTTCGGTTTGTGAAACCTGACGCGCGCACTTCATGCGTATGACACGCTCCTTTTTGGTGGTGAGCAGACGCATCAAAGGCGGCTGAATCACAGGCACGAGAGCCATGTAAGAGTATGCGCACACGGCAATAGCCCCCATGAGGTTGGGCGAAAGCTTCGAAGAAAGGAAGATAGCCGTCGGTCCGTCGGCACCGCCTATTATGGCAATGCCTGCAGCCTGGTTCGGTTCGAAACCCAACAGAAGGGCGAGCATGTATGCGCCGAAAATTCCAAACTGTGCCGCACCGCCAATCAACAACAACTTGGGGTTTGCTATCAAGGCGGAGAAATCGGTCATCGCTCCTATACCCAAGAAAATCAGCGGTGGGTACCAGCCGTCCTTAACTCCCGAATAGAAGAAATTGAGCACCGAGTTGTCCTCGTAAAGTCCTATTTCCAATCCGGCAGCTTTGAAAGGAATGTTGCCGAGTATTATTCCCAAACCAATGGGAATGAGAAGCAGCGGCTCGAAGTCTTTCTTTATGGCAAGCCAAATGAATACGATTCCCACCAGAATCATAATGAGATTCTGATAAGAGGCGCATGCTACTCCCGTATATGTAAGGAAGTCGCTGAATTTACTGGAAAGAAAGAGCCAAAACCCGTCCATTCGTCAACGGTAATTAGCCAATGGTAACCAATGTGGCACCTTCGTTAACGGTGTCGCCTTTGGTCACTGTAACCGAAGTAATGGTTCCATCGCTTTCGGCGTTGATGTTGTTCTGCATCTTCATTGCTTCAAGCACAACAACGGTCTGTCCTTTCTTTACAGCATCGCCAACAGCCACTTTTATGTCTGTTACGGTGCCGGGAAGGGGAGCTTTCACGGGAGTTCCCTTGCCGGGAGCGGCAGAAGCCTTTGGAGCAGCAGCGGGTTTGCTTTCTGCAGCTTTGGGGCGGCAACCGGTTTTGCGGGAGCGGCAGATGCGCCTGCTGAAATGGCATCAATTCCGCTCAAGGGTGCGAGACCTTCGCCTGCTTCGCCTTCTATCTCAACATCATAGCTGATGCCGTTAACAGTAACCTTGGCGTTTTTGCCGTTAATTTCGTCAATCGCCACATCGTAGTTCTTTCCGTTTACGCGGTATTTGTATTGTTTCATCTCTTTATGTTTTGTTTCTGTTTTTAGTCTTTTTCAACGGTGTTGAAGTGGAACTCCGGAGCGTTCCAACGGCTTGCGGTGGGTTTCAAAGTTATTATTCCGCTTTCGTCGTCGTGAACCACTTCGTTTAATGTAGTATCCACGGCGAGTGCCATGGCTGCTATTGCCTCTTCTTCGCATCCTTCGGGAAGCGAAACCTCGTTTCCTTCGACGCAGATGCCCGAAATTGCTCCCGCAGTTTCGTCAACGGTTATCGTAAGTGAGCCTTCGTTCAGTTTATAATTATATACTCTCATATTAAACCTGTTCTGATTTTTACTATGTTTAGTTGCTGTTTCCGGTTCTCGTCCAATTTGTGCGGCGAGGTCTTATTGTCAACACGCCACTCTCGTTGTCATGAAAACCGTATTGCTGTTTCCTCAACGCCATTACTATAACGGCTGCAATAACTTCGGTCTCGTCCTGCGGCTGCGGAGTTTCCTCTTGTGTGGTTGCTTCGGCTTTTCTGCTGTTTGCCTTGGCAAATATTTTACCAAAGAGATAGAAGAAAATCGAAAGTAAAAGCAGACAAGACAATACTATGCCCATGCCGAGAATAGCCATGCCGAATCCGTGAGGGTCTTTTTCCTTGAATTCTGCTACCTTGTTGGCGGTAGTACCTGCGTTGCTGTTGGCGCAATCCGGCGTTACTTTTTCGGGAGAACACCATTTCCATTCATAATCTCTGCCATTGTCGGCAAAGAATCTGGCATAGGACGAACCGGGTTGCTTACACGGGGGACAGTTACCGAGTCAAGCAGCGTATGTCCGTCGCCGTCAAAAAGAGCTATGAAGTTTTCCTTCTCGGGTTCGAGTTTGAAATTCGTATGCAGCGTTCCCAAATTTTGCTGTGCGTCGGCAAAAAACACAATGTATTCTTTTGCTTTCAAACGTGTACGCTCGTCGCCGCGCGGAATTGCGGACATGAGCTTTGTTCTTTCGGGTACAGACAAATTCGGATCGAGAGTTTTTCGATTTGTTGTCAGATAACAGCTGCGCAGATTTACCGTTCCCCATGAGGTATTGCAGATTTCAATCCAAGCATTCCTATTGCCGTATTCGTCAATAAGTCCCGCAGGATTGTTTACAACGACTTCGCTTATCTTCAGGTTTGTTGCTATTTGTGCGCGAACGCAGTTTGCGCCCGCCATGAGCAATGCTGTAAGAAGAATAAACTTTATTCGCCTCATTGAGTTCTGTTGAATTGTCGTTGGTTGGGTTTATTACATAGGAATGTTTCCGTGTTTCTTTGCGGGACGCACTTCGCGTTTTGTTGCAAGCTGTGCGAGTGCGCGGCAAATGCGGAAACGTGTGTTGCGCGGTTCTATCACGTCGTCTATATATCCCTTCATTGCTGCCTGATAAGGATTGGAGAACAAGTCGTTGTACTCTTTTTCTTTTTCGGCAAGGAATGCTTTGGGATCGTCCTGCGTCTTGGCTTCTCTTGCACAGAGCACGGCAACCGCGCCACTTGCTCCCATAACAGCGATTTCCGATGACGGCCATGCGTAGTTAAGGTCGCCTTTGAGTTGTTTGCAGCTCATTACGATGTGTGAGCCACCATAGCTCTTGCGCAAGGTTACAGTTACTTTTGGCACAGTGGCTTCGCCGTAAGCGTAAAGGAGTTTCGCGCCGTGGTCTATGACAGCGTTGTATTCCTGTCCTGTTCCGGGAAGGAAGCCCGGCACGTCTACGAGTTACGAGGGAATGTTGAACGCATCACAGAAACGCACGAAGCGTGCTCCCTTGCGGCTGGCGTTGCAATCGAGGACGCCGGCGTAAACACAGGGCTGGTTTGCAACGATGCCCACGCTCTGACCGTTGAAACGGGCAAAGCCTACTATTATGTTCTTTGCGAAGTTTGCGTGAACCTCGAAGAATTCTCCGTTGTCAACCAATGCGCCGATCACCTTGTACATGTCGTATGCCATGTTTGCGCTGTCGGGAATTATCTCGTTCAGCATGTCTTCCTTACGGTCTATCGGGTCGTTGCATTCCACTCTCGGAGCTTCTTCCATGTTGTTCTGCGGTATGAAACTGAGCAGGTTTTTCACCAACTCCGCTGCTTCTTCTTCGGTCTTTGCCGTGAAGTGTGCCACACCGCTCTTTGTGCCGTGAACCGATGCACCGCCGAGGTCTTCGGAGCTTACATCTTCACCCGTTACGGTTTTAACCACTTTAGGACCGGTAAGGAACATGTACGAAACGCCTTCGAGCATCACCACAAAATCGGTAAGTGCGGGCGAATATACCGCACCACCGGCGCAGGGACCGCATATCATGGAAATCTGCGGGATTACGCCGGAGCTTTCAATGTTTCTCTGGAAAATATCGCCGAATCCTGCAAGCGAGTCAATGCCTTCCTGGATGCGCGCACCGCCCGAATCGTTCACGGCAATGCACGGCGCACCCATTTTCATTGCCAAATCCTGAACCTTGCAAATTTTCTCGGCCATGGTTATGCTCAACGAGCCGCCGTTAACGGTGAAGTCCTGTGCATAAACATATACAAGGCGACCGTTTATGGTTCCGCTGCCGGTTACAACGCCGTCGCCGAGATATTGCTTCTTTTCCATGCCGAAGTTGTGGCATCTGTGGAGTTTGAACATGTCAAGCTCTTCAAAACTGCCCTCGTCTAAGAGAAGGGCTATGCGTTCACGTGCCGTAAGTTTGCCTTTGGCGTGCTGTTTTTCTATGGCTTTCTCGCCGCCGCCAAGGCGTGCCTTGGCGCGTTTTTCTACTAATTCTCTGATTTTTTGGGTTTGAAGACTCATATCAACTTGTCTGTTATATTATTTCCGATTGAATATTTGAAACAGGATGCAATCCGACCCTATTTCCGTGCAAAGATAAGAATTTTTTTGCCTATGAAAGGTGTGGAATGTGCAATTTTTGCATTGTTGCAAGCGTAACATTTCGTGCGGTGCGGCTCGTGCAAAAAAAACACATGGCTTGTCGTAAAAAAAAATACAAGCCATGTATTTTAAAATATGTGCCTTATATTTTGAAATAAGTGCCTTGTATTTTTGACGATGATAAGTTTTTGAAAAACAATAACTTATAAAACTTACAAGAAAAGTGATTATCTTCCTGTCTGACAGGCGGTTAAGCAAAAATGTGCCGCAAACGCCCGAAAATATGCAGGAATTAAAAAAACGTTTATTTTTGCATTTATGCGTGTATTGTTTTTGACAATCCCGGAAGCGTTTCTCCCTCACAACTCGAGGAGGATATGCACAAACTGCCCCGGTTCCGGCGCGACAGAATGCTATTGCTTAAACGTTTCGAGGATCGTGTGCTCGGCGTTGAGGCTTTTCTGTTGCTCATGAAGGCTTTGCGCGAGGACTATGGCATATTGTCGTGTCCCGACATGGTGTATGGCGTTCACGGCAAACCGTCGTTTGCGCGGCATCCCGAAATATTTTTCAGTCTCAGCCATTGCCGTTCGGGCGCAATGTGTGTAGTTTCCCGTGGCAACGTAGGCTGCGACATTGAGAGCGCAAATCGCAAGGTAAGCGAGGCGGTCATGAGCCGCTGTTTCAATTCCCGTGAAACCCGTGCGGTTCACGCTTCGTCCAATCCCTCTTTGGAGTTCGCGCGAATATGGACGCGCAAGGAGGCTGTGGGGAAATTTCTGGGTTGCGGCATAGACGATACTGCGCCCGGCATACTTGAAGAAGCCGAAGCCGCAGGGTTGAAAATAATCAGCGGCATGAATTTCGCGCGCAACTATGTTTATTCGCTGTGTTGCGGTAAAGAGGAATGACATCATATAATGTATAGATGAAAAAGTTTGCAACCGTAATAGCCATACTGCTTGCGGCGGTAATGCCGACCGAAGCTGCCGACATCATAACCTGCAGCGAGAAAGTGCAGAACGGCATGTGGGTTTGTTTCCGAAAGACATTCGAACTTGCGGAAGCACCCTCCGAAAACACTTTGCGCATATCCGCCGACTCAAAATACCGGCTTTACGTAAACGGAGAGATAGTGGTAAGGGAAGGTCAGTTGAAGCGCGGACCGAATCCTCATGATTCCTATATAGACAGTCTTGGCATAAAAAACTTGCGCCAAGGAAAAAACACCGTAGCCGTGCTTGTGTGGTATTTCGGCAAAGGCGGTTACAGCCATCGCAGTTCTTCTCATGCAGGACTGTATTTCGACCTTTCCGGAAAAGCTTTCCGTGTCAGCTCCGACAGTTCCTGGAAATCGCGTCTGCATCCTGCTTATTACATTCCCACAGGTCAGAAACCCAATGCCCGTCTTGCCGAATCGAACATAGGTTACGACGCGCGGCAGGAGCTGCAAAGTTTCGCCGACACCCTTTATAATGATTCCGCATGGGCGAATGCCGTGCAGATGAACGCAGACAGTGCGGGGTGGGGGGCTTTTCGTTCGCGTCCCATACCTTTTTTCTGGCATGGCGAGGTGAAAGACTACGTTTCTTTCCATCAAACGGGAAACAAAATCTATTGCTATCTTCCCTACAACGCACAAGTTACCCCCTGTTTTGCACATCAAGGCAAACGCCGCAGGCAAAACAATAGGAATACAATCCGATTGCTATCCGAAATCAGGCACCGATTACGTGATGCGATACGAATATAAAACAAAAACAGGGGAACAGGAATACGAGTTTCCGGCTTGGATTAACGGACATGTCATTATATATACAGTTCCCGAGGGAGTAGAAGTCATTCGTCTCGCATATCGTGAAACAGGTTACGATTGCTCTCTCGACGGAAGCTTTGACAGCAGCGACGAAACGCTCAACAAACTCTGGCGAAAGGCACAGCGCACGCTTTATGTTACCATGCGCGATAATTTCATGGATTGCCCCGACCGCGAAAGGGCACAGTATATCGGCGATGTTACCAATGAATTGGCAGAAGTGCCTTATGCCATGTCGCTTTCGGCTTCGCAGCTCATACGCAAGTGCGCCCGTGAGTTTGCCGACTGGCAAAAGAAGGACTCGGTGCTTTATGCTCCCGTTCCTTCGGGAGAATGGAACAAGGAACTCCCACAGCAGAGCCTTTCTTTCTGTGGTCTCGGTCTGTGGGACTATTATTGTTACTACGGCGACCTGCAAACCATGGAATATGTCTATCCTGCCGTAAAAAATACCTGCATCTTTGGAAAGTTCAGCAGGACAGTCTCGTGAATTACCGTTCCGACTCGTGGGATTGGCGAGATTGGGGCACGAATGTCGATTTGAAGACGCTGAATCAGACCTGGTATTCCGTTACTCTCGGATATTTTTCTAAAATGGCGCGTCTCAACGGCGACGACAACGAATCAGCGTGGGCCGACACGGTGAGACGTAATCTCAATTCGGCGATATTTTCGAAATATTGGCGGGGCAAAGCGTTCAATTCCTCGAAAGTTTCCAAAAACGATGATCGTGCGCAGGCTCTTGCCGTACTTGCCGGGGCTGCTCCGCCGCATGTATGGGACGATGTAAGGAAAGTTTTTGCCCAAACCGAATATGCCAGCCCCTACATGGAGCGTTTCGTGCTGCAGGCTCTTTGCGAGATGAACAACACGCAGGATGCTCTCAACCGCATGCGTCGTCGCTATCGCGTAATGGCCGACAGTGTGTACACAACCCTTTGGGAACGGTTCGAGCTGACTCCCAATTCCACTTACAATCATGCCTGGAGCGGCGCACCGCTTATTATTCTGTCGCGTTATGTTTGCGGCATCACGCCTTTGCAGCCTTTGTTCAAGGAGTTCCAAGTTAAACCGCAACTTTGCGATTTGGATTACATACGAACGGCGGTTCCCACGCCCGGAGGCAGGATTTCGCTTTACGTTTCCAAGAAAGACGGCTACCGTATGCAGCTTGATGTTCCCAAAGGCTCGAATGCCCGAGTGCTTTTGCCTTCCGATTATTTGGGTTACCATTTGAACGGTAAGGAAATCAAACTTAAATTGTCCGAAGATACGGCTTTTTACGAGCTTAACCTGTCTCACGGATACTATGTGGTGGAAGCTTTTATTAACGAGGCTGACACCGTGGGTGCCGGCGCACGTCTTGCCAACGCCATGGCTCGTCTGCGCTATTTGCGCGGAAATGTCAGTGCCGGCAACGGAGTTGGCAATGCCCCTGCAGCGTATGTTTCGCGCTTTGCGGCAGAGGCAGATTCTCTCATGGCTTCGGTTGATACAGGCAATGATGTTTATGAAACCGTTTTCAGGCTTCGCGAGGCTGAAAACCTGTGTCGCGCTCTGTGCGATTCGCTTTTTCTTCCGTCTCCTGGCAAATGGTACGAAATATCCGCCGTTTCCACGGGCGCATTGCTCGAAACCGACAACGTGCAACGGTCGCGGTTTCCGTTGGGCGGCGTGTGGATTGCCGGCAATGCCGAAGAAGGGCATTTGTTCGGCATGTATAATGCCGCAAGCGGCGATGTTTTTTCCGAATTTCCCATGGGCGTTTTCCCCGCAAAGGATGGAAAAGTGGCGTTGACCGATGATTCGGGCGGAAAATACCTGCGCGTGCTGCCGGAAGGCTTTTCCGAATGGACCGAAACCGGCATTGATTCTCTGGCAAGGCATGAGTTTTCCTTTTCGTTCGATGCCGTGGAAAAACCGATGCTCTGTTTTCGCGACACAATGGACGGCGGAGCGTGGAAAGCCGTCATTCTGCCCACACGCATTGACAGTGTGGATGGCGCAGGGGTTTCGCTTTACACCGTGTGCGGGCTAATGAAGGATGCTTCGGGGAAACTCGTCGGCATAAAGGTGAGCCGTCTCATGCGCGACTCGATACTTCTTTCCGCCGGGCAACCTGTGATATACCATGTCGATTCCGCTGCCGGCAAGACGGCGGAAGTTTCGTTTTATGTCCAACCGCATACACCGCTTTCCTTTCCCGGTAAACGGAGCAACGGACTTGTGGGCGTTTCCGACACCACGGTAGTTAAGCAAAGCGGCATGCTCGCGTTCGTAAACGGCGTGTTGTGCAAAACCGATGCCCCTTTCACGGTCATGCCGAGAGACTGCTACATAAACCCGAAGTATGTTTCCGAACTCCCGACGGGTGCTGATGAAATCATATTCCTTGGCGGCAGCGACACCCCCGATGCCGTAAGCCCCGTTCGCCTTTCGCACAAAAAGGAATACGTAGACGTTTACACGCTTGACGGTCTTCGTGTCAAGAGAAACGTAAAACGCTCAAAATTGTCCTCAACACTCCGCAAAGGCGTATATATAATAGACGGAAAAAAAGAGGGTTATAAAGTAGTTTTGTAAGTTGCTGAAAATCAGATGCTATTTTGGCGAAAAATATAAGGCATATATTTTTGAAATACAAGGCACTTATTTTTAAAATATGTGCCTTGTATTTTTTACAACAAGCCATGTGTGTTTTTTCGGCATGGTAAAAACCATGGAAAATGTGCCGCAACGACACCCTCTCAAACCGTGCCGGGGAAAAAAGTGCGAAATGTCGGAAATTCGCCAAGCCGTAAGGTATTGGATACGTATATACGCGGTTATTCGTAATTTATTCTTAAATTTGCGATAAAGAATCATCAAAACAACATTTTTATGAAGCGTATCTTTTTTTTTCTGATAGCCATGTTTGTGGGCTTTGCCCTTTCCGGAGTGAAAGCGGCGGACATAATCACAACTCCCAAGGCTCCCGAAGTGAGTCAATGGATTTGTTTTAGAAAAACCCTTGACATTGGCGGGGACGTAAGCAACAACACTCTGCGCATAGCCGCCGACAGTAAGTATTGGCTCTATGTAAATGGCAAACTCGAGGTATTCGAGGGACAGCTCAAACGTGGTCCCAACCCCAAGGACACGTATATTGACTATGTGAAACTGAAAAACCTCAAGAAAGGCAGGAACACCGTTGCCGTTCTCGTATGGTATTACGGCAAACACGGTTTCAGCCACCGCAATTCCAATGTCGGCGGACTTTATTTTGACCTTGCCGTGGGCAAAAAGCACTATGGCAGCGACAATTCATGGCTCACAACCATACACCCTGCCTATTATTTGCCGAAAGGACAGGAACCTAATTTCCGTCTTTCCGAATCAAACATAGGTTTCGATGCACGCAAGGACGCGCCTGCATGGTATTCCGAAAGCTATGACGATTCGTCGTGGCAGCAGGCTAAATCCGTTTCGCCCGAAGATGCCGATTGGAACAAATTTGTGAAACGTGAAATTCCGCAGTGGAAAGATTACGGAGTGAAACCCTATCCTTCACAGCGTTGCGAGGGAAACAAAATTATCTGCACCCTTCCTTACAACTGTCAGTTCACTCCTGTTTTGAAAGTTAAGGCTTCGGCCGGCAAAAGATAGACATCCGTACCGACGATTATGCTACTCCCGCGCCAAACGGCGAGGTTAACGTGTTCGCGGAATACATTACCAAGGACGGAGAACAGGAATACGAAAATCTTGGTTGGATGAACGGACACGAAGTTATATACACAATTCCTGCGGGAGTTGAAGTAATTTCGCTTGCATACCACGAAACGGGTTACAACTGCTCGTTTGCCGGAAGTTTCGAGTGTGATAACAGCGATTTGAACTCGCTTTGGAAAAAATCGCAGCGCACACTCTATATCACAATGCGCGATAATTACATGGATTGTCCCGACCGCGAGAGCACAATGGATTGGCGACGTGTCAAACGAGATGGTCGAAGTGTTCTATTCCCTTTCGCCGAGCGCAAACCTATTGACACGCAAATGTGCACGCGAATTTGCCGACTGGCAACGCTCTGATTCCGTAATGTATGCCCCCGTGCCCGAAGGAAACTGGAAAAAGGAACTGCCGCAACAGACCATGGCGTTCATGGGTCTCGGAAACTGGAATTATTATATGGGAACGGGCGATGCGGCAACAATTAAGTATGTATTCCCGGCCGCAAAGCGTTATGTTCACAAGTGGAAAATCGAAGACGACGGTCTCGTTGAATATCGCCCGGTGCCTGGGATTGGGGGAGACTGGGGCGACAATGCCGACATGCAGGCACTTTGTCAGGTCTGGTATTCCACTACGCCTAAAAATTATGCCAAACAGGCTGATTTGATTGGTGAAACGGCAGAAGCCAAATGGGCAACGGCTGCCGCCAAAAAGCTTGACGAAACTTTCCGCAACAAATTCTGGACGGGCAGTGCCTATCGCCATGACACATACAAGGGACTTACCGACGACCGCACCCAGTCTGTGGCTGTCATTTCGGGAATTGCCACGAAAGATCAGTATCCCAAATTGCTCGAAATATTCAAAACCACGGAATTTGCAAGCCCGTATATGGAACGATATGTGCTTCAGGCAATGTGCGAAATGGGAAACACGCAGGATGCAGTGGATCGTATGCTGAAAAGATACAAGCCCATGGTCGACAGTCCCCTTACCACACTCTGGGAGTTGTTCGACCTTCACGGGGGAAGCTATAACCACGCTTGGAGTGGCGGTCCGCTCATCATCATGTCGCAGTACGTAGCCGGCATATCACCTGTGAAACCGGCGTTCAAGGAGTTTGAGGTGAAACCGGAACTTGGCAATCTGAAATATGTCAAGACTGTTGTTCCCACAGTCTATGGAAGCATAAAGCTGAACGTAAACAAGGAAAACGGTTACAATGTAGACATAACCGTTCCCCAAGGCACAAAGGCACAGGTGCTTTTGCCCAGAGATTATTCAAAATACAGTGTTGACGGACACAACAAGAAGCTTTCGCTCAATGCCGACGGCACTCGCTATGTGCTTAAACTTTCGGCAGGTAAGCACACTGTAAAATCGGTGGCACTGTAAAGCGGAAAAACGTTTGCCCAAACAAGAAAATAACGGTGCGTCCGGAGACCTTTTTAAGGGTTTCCGGACGTGTTTTTTAGGATGTTGGTTATCAGTTGTTTGGAAAGCCGAAAAATACAAGGCACTTATTTTAAAATAAGTGCCTTGTATTTTAAAAAATATATGGCTTGTATTTTTCACAACATGCCTTATGTTATTTTTCGCAATGCGGAAGGGTTGGAATTTTGTCCCGTTTTGCACACGGGAAAGCGGGTGAGAAACTGTGAAACCGCCATGTGTTTTTTGCGGAAACAATTGTTCGAACTGTTTCAATGCTTCCATGGCATATTAAATTATAAATGCTTACCTTTGCAATCCTTTTGCCTATAGGCGGAAGCACCTTGAAAAAGCGGCTGCCGCAATGTGGTAAAACAAAAAAGCTAAAAGGAAATGAACAATAAGGACAGAGACAGCATTGATTTCGGAAAAACCGACATTCCGCAGTTGTTTGCGAAATTATTCGTGCCAACGCTCATGGGACTCATATTCTCCGCCTTTTTATAATATAGCCGACGGAGTGATTGTGGGGCACGGAGTGGGGAGCAATGCCCTTGCGGCGGTAAACATAGCCGCTCCCATATTCCTAATCTCCTCATCGTTTTCGCTGATGTTTGCGTCGGGAGTGTCGATAGTGGGTGCGGTTCATCTTTCGCAGGGCAACACAAAAAGCCGCGTGCATAAACACCACTCAGGCTCTCACCGTTCCGCTCCTCGCCATGCTTGCTCTCGTAGCTGTAATGCAGTTCGGTGCGCGCGAACTGTGCTTCCTGTTTGGCGGCTCCGAGCTTTTGTATCCCTATGTGTCCGACTATTTGCATTGGTTGGGGCTTTATCCCATTTTCCAGCTCATCATGATTGAAGGCTCGTTTGTTCTGCGCCTCGACGGATCGCCCAATTATGCCATGATGGTCAATGTTGTGCCTTCATTGCTAAATGTGTTCCTTGACTGGTGGCTTGTGTACCGGCAGGATTGGGGCATTGCCGGCGCTGCATTTGCCACAAACTTTTCCGCAGGCTTTGGAACGGTGATGGTGTTGGTTTATTTGCTGTTCTTTTCAAAGAAGATACATTTATATAAGCCCAAGTTTTCAGCCACAGCCCTCAGACTCACCGCCAGAAACACTGCCTATATGGCAAAATTGGGTTTCCCCACTTTCATAGGCGAGGGCGCGATAACTTGCATGATTATAGCCGGCAACTATATGTTTATGCGCACGCTCGGAGAGGACGGCGTGGCAGCCTTCGGCACTTGCTGCTATCTGTTTCCCCTTGTGTTCATGTTTGCAAACGCCATAGCCCAAAGCCAGTTGCCTATTGTGAGCTACAACTACGGTCTCGGCGACAAGAAAAGGGTGAGGTCGGCGTTCAAATTTGCTGTTGTTCTTGCGGCGTGCTGCGGCGCGTTGATGACAATATTGGGCATTGTGGCGAGCAAGCCGCTTGTTTCGCTTTTCATAAGCACCGAAACAAACGCTTTCCGCATTGGCGCGGAGGGTTTCCCGTATTTCGCCCTTAGTTTCGTGCTCTTTTCGTTCAACATGGTGGTCATAGGCTTTTGGCAGAGCGTTGAGCGTGTGGCAGAATCGGTTTTCTTCATGCTGCTTCGCGGTTTGGTGTTTCTCGTTCCCGTTTTCGTGTGGCTGCCGTCGGTAATGGGCGTGCGCGGATTGTGGCTTGCGGTGCCGTTGTCCGAGGTGCTTACGTGCATGGTCATTGTGTTCGTAACCATAAGGCAACGCCGCAAAATCTATCTTGACTGACGAACTCCCCAAATGGAAAAGGACATGGAAAAAACAGACGTTTTCATTGAAAGACTTCATTCCGCAGGCGGTAATATTGGATAACGGGGAATGGTGTGCCATGGAAACCGTGAAAGAATGGGTTTCAAAGGCGGCATATACCGTTTGTTGCGACGGAGCTGCCGAAAAGGCTTTCGCTTCCGGCATTTCGCCCAATGCAATTGTGGGCGACGGTGATTCGCTGTCGCATGTCATGAAAAGCAGATATGCCGACATTCTGCATTTGTTGGGAGAGCAGGATTACAACGACCAGACAAAAGCCGTGAGATTCCTGAAGTCAAAAGGAATGAACCGCATAGCCATTCTCGGAGCTACCGGAAAGCGCGAAGACCATGCCTTGGGAAACATAAGTCTCCTTATATATTATTTGCAGCATGGGATCATGGCGGTGATGCCAACCGATTACGGCGTGTTTGTTCCCTGCATGGACTGCACAAGGTTCACTGTGGAAAAGGGACAACAGGTTTCGGTTTTCAACTTCAACGCCACGGGCATGAAATCGAAGAACCTTAAATATGAATGCTACGACTTCGATATGCTTTGGCAGGGAACTCTGAACGAGGCAACGGCAAACGAGGTGGAAATATCCGCCAAAGGTTTCTATCTTGTATATATTGCCAAAGCAGTGAAAGGGAAAGAGGCGTAAACCGTGCGTTCCGGGAATTTTATCTCTTGGAGATAAAAAGTTTTTCATTATTTCCGCGCATTCTTCTTCAAGTACCCCTGCGGTCACCTGCGTCTTGGGATGCAGCGGAGAGGGGGTGAGCTTGGTGTAACCCCGTTTGGGGTCGCCGGCACCGTAAACCAAACGTCCCATTTGCGACCATCCTATTGCGCCGGCGCACATGTAGCACGGTTCAACGGTTACGTAAATCGTGCATTCCGTAAGATATTTTCCGCCAAGATAGTTTGCCGCCGCAGTAATGGCTTGCATTTCTGCGTGTGCCGTAACATCGTTCAGGGCTTCCGTCATGTTGTGTGCGCGACCAATGACCCTGTCTTTGCAAATCACCACTGCTCCCACCGGAACTTCGTCCTCGTTGGCTGCAAGTTGGGCTTCGGCAATGGCAAGCCGCATGTATTTTTCGTCATCGTTTGTTTTCATGTTGCAAACATACAACAAAAAGGTGAAAATCCGAAGAATGCAGCCCCGGATTCGAATATTGTTAAACGGGCTGAGGTAAACGGCTTGTGGTATGACCTCAATCCTTACAAGACTGCCGAAGTAAATGCAAATCCCAATATTAATTACGAAGGAGATGTTATTATCTGTTCGAAAGCAACAGATGACGAAGAAAATGAATACACCGTAACTTCCATAGGCGACTATGCGTTTGCTGGGCAGATAGGAATGAATTCCATTACCATTCCCGAAACCGTAGAGAAACTTGGTTCCGGAGTATTTGAAGAGTGCACAGGACTGACCAAAATAATTTGTGAATCTGCAACGCCCCCTTCTGCGATAAGTGAAACGGTCAAACCGCAGGTCATAGTGCTTAGAGCGGCAAGGTAAAGCGGTGTTGACGGCACGTTCAACGATTGGTGTTTCGAAAATGTGGAACTTTATGTCCCGAAGGGTAGTATTGATGCCTACAAAGAGCGCAGAGCCTTGGCGAAAATTCAAGAAAATCGTTGAAAGTGTTCCTACCGGTATTTCCGTAGTGCCTGCGGATGAGATGGGAATCCAAATCAGCGGCAACAAGGTATATGCCAACGGAAAGCAAATGCAGGTGTACGATGTTACAGGCGGCATTGTTTACGAGGGTAATGCGTCTGTTACTCTACAACGAGGCATTTATATAATAAAAAGCCGGTGGAAGAAGCTTGAAAATTAAGATGTAATAATTAGGTTTATAGCAAAAGAGACCGTAATGGTTTTTATGTGTCGGGTTCGGCAGACTTTGTTCTGCCGAACCCGATGTTTTTTCGGAAACGTATTATCGGGTATATGGCTGCCCGGAAGATATGGCAAAAGTTCGGGTATGTACGTGCAAAAGTACATATATGTTTTGCTTCGAAATGCGTGGCATTTCGGGCGGATTTTATCGCGAAAAAAAGGGCATTTGCCTTGCCTTTTTTACGCTTCCCCATGTAATTAAAAAATACAAGCCATATATTTTTAAAATACAAGGCACTTTATTTTAAAATAAGTGCCTTGTATTTTTTGCCATGTTAAGTGTCTGACATACAAAAGCTATTAAAAAGAAAGTAACGGGCGTTTTATTGTGTGTGGAAAAGGCTTGTTTTTAACGCATTTACGCCCATGGGGTTCACTGCAACAGTCGTTATTTTTACGAGACGGTATGCGGGGTTTCACGGACTGCAATTATTTTCGCTAATTTTGCATCTCGAAAAAACATTTCGGGACATGACGAACTTTCAAACACCCACATCACGCGAAACATTGCGCAGCATTATGCGGATAGCCGTTCCTGCAATTGTTTCGAACATTTCCGTTCCGCTGTTGTCGCTTGTTGACACTGCTATAACGGGACATCTCGGTTCGCGTGTGTATCTTGGGGCAATTGCCGTGGGAGGAATGATTTTCAATGTGCTTTACTGGTTGATGGGTTTCCTGAGAATGGGTACAAGCGGACTGACTGCGCAGGCTTTCGGACGCAAAGATTCGCGCGACATGGCTTTGCAGTTTTCAAGAGCTTTGTTTCTGGCGTTGGGCATAGGATTGCTTTTCGTGGCATTAAGCCCCTGGCTGTGCCGTGCGGTTTTTGCTTTTGTTGATTGTCCCGCCGATGTCGAAGCACCTGCCGTTACTTATTTCAGAATCTGCATTCTCGGTGCGCCGGCAGTGCTCGGAATTTATGCGTTCTCGGGTTGGTTTCTCGGAATGCAGAACTCTGTGGCTACCATGTGTGTGGCTATAGTGCAGAATGTGGCAAATCTCGTGGCGAGTTTGCTGTTTGTGTATGCGCTGCAATGGAAAGTGGAGGGCGTGGCTGCGGGAACGGTGGCGGGAGAATACGTGGGGTTTGCGCTCTGCTTTGTTATATTTCGTGCCAAATACCATGCAGCTCTGCCGGGAGTGGAATTGACGGAAATCATGAACCGTGCGGCGTTTACTAAGTTCTTTAACGTGAACAGGGATATATTTCTGCGCACGCTTTTTTGCACGTTGCCGTAATGTCGTGGTTCACTATCAGCGGTGCGAGAATGGATGCCACGATTCTTGCGGCAAATGCGCTGCTCATGCAGTTGTTCGTAATCTTTTCGTATATAAGTGACGGAATTGCTTTCTCGGCTGAAGCGTTGTCGGGGCGATATATAGGTGCGGGCAACTTGGGGGCTTTCAGGAAGATGATAAATGTGGTCGGAGCCATGTGTGCTGTTGCCGCTGCGATGTTTGCTTTGGCTTATGCTGCAGGCGGTGCAGGCTTCCTTTCTTTGCTTACCGATGACGGCGCAACGGTTGCGACAGCCGTGAAATACCTTCCGTTTGCCGTGGCAATACCTTTGGTGTCGGTGGCAGCCTTTTGCTCGACGGCGTGTTTGTCGGAGCTACGGCTTCGAGGTATATGTTGTTTTCGGCAATACTTTCGGCGGCGGTGTTCTTCGGCTTGTTTTTTGCGTTGAGGGACGGCATGGGAAACTATGCCCTTTGGACGGCGTTCATATCATTTTTGTTCATGCGCTCATTGGCTATGGCAATATTTTTTTCGCCCTATGGTTGCAAAAAGCTTTCGGAACGGCAGGGAAATGAAAAGAAAACCGCAACGCGAGATGCGCTGCGGTTTATGGCGAAAGGCTTATTTTGCCTGCGGGAACGAGGATATGCGCAACCGCGCCGCACCCATGGGAATAAGTTCCAAATCATATTTTCCGTTTGTCTGCACTGCGTTTTCATCGGGTAGGGGAGCGCAAAGCCCGTATTTGTCAATTCCCCAACCGGATACCTTTCGTCCTTTGGCGGAAAAGACAAGCGGAACTTTTTGTAGCCACAAAGGGATTTTCGTTTTCCTTTACTTTTTCTTTCTTTATGAGCTTTATGGGTTCGTCGGTGCATAGCGCGAAATTCCAGTCTGATGCGGGATGAATTAACCACGTTGGCCATTTTGAGGTGTCCGCACCTTTTTGCCATTTCGAATCACCTATTGCGGTTTTGTCGCTTTCTTTTTTCTCGTATTTCTCGTTTATGCGCAAAGAAAGGGTGAGCGGACCGTAGTCAACGCTGACAGAATTTTGATTTGTTGCCCACCGGCGCAGGCTTATGTCCATTGGAAATTCAAGTTCAACGAGATCTCCGTTTTTCCATTCGCGTTCTATTCTGAGATATTTGCCGCTTTCAATGCGGCATTCCAATGGCTTTCCGTTTACTGCGGCTTTTGCACCGTGTGTCCACGAAGGTATTCGGATGTACAGGGGAATGTTACCTGCTTTTGGGCGGATATGGTGAGTTTAACCTTACTGTCGAACGGATAATCGGTTTCTTCGGTCAAAACTATCTTTTTGCGTTTCTTTTCCCACGAGGGCTGTGGTTTGGCAGGAGCCGAAAAGCACTGTGGCAAGTCCGTTGTCGTTGGTGGCGAGTACGAGATGTTGTGCGTAATAAGGCAGACCGAAACCGTGGTTGTGCTGACAGCAGCGGCTGCTAAAGGGATTCATGGCAAGAAACGGTCCGGCGTTTTGAACACCCGGGCTGTGGTCTTTTTCATCACTGACAACCATGTTGGCGCAAGTGAGATAGCGCAGAGCCTTATAGTCTTCGCTGAAAGCGGCAGGGAAACTGTTGAACGCCACGTCCTCGCAGTTTTCCGCCCAATACGGGTCGCCGGTTGTCAGCATAAGGATTTCGTCGGTTGCCATTTGTTCGGCGAATCCGCAAGTCTCGGTGCCCTGACGCGGATCTATGTATCCCATTCGCGCGTTCTCGTCTGCGGCAAACATTCCGCCCGGCATTTGCCCGAATATACGCCTTATGAGTTGCTGGTCGTTGTATGTGGCGCGGAGCAGACTGCTGTCTTTTTTGAACATGAAGTATTCGGCGGGTTCCCTGACGCCTTGCGCAATGTTCACATTGTGCCAGTTGGGGAGGTTTTGCGCTTGGGTCCAGTCGGCGGTGCAGCGGTGGAGTTTGTCGGCAAGCTTGAGCAGTTCGCCGTCGCCTGTGCGGTTGTAAAGCCAAAGCACGCTCCACAAATTGTCTCCGCCACGCGAGTTTTCCCAATACTTGCGCAGAAACTCGTTATCGGGAACGGTGAGCTGGTAATGGAAATATTTGGTCATGAAGTCCGTTACCCGTTTGTCGCCGGTGTATTCGTAGTAGTCTTGAAGCAGCCATAGAACAACCATGTTTGCCCAAAAATGGTCGAGACCTTCTTCGCGGGGACCGAAATCCCCGTCCGGTTTCTGGTTTTTCAGTATTGCGTCAATCCACAGTTTGCTTTCTTTCTGCATTTCTTTGCGATTGAGAATCCAAGCCATGCTTGAATATCCGCGCAACCAGTACGGCACTTCTTCCCAGCCCCATTTGCCGCGGAATTGTATAGCCAATAGCAAAAGGGTGTCCACTGGTTCGAGGTGGGAATCTGAAAGAAGCTGGCGGCAAACATCTGACCTAACGTACAGAAACTTCATATAAGGCATTTGACCATGGATAAGATTGCATCACAAATCAAAGTCCTATTGCTATTCGGAATGGTTGGTGTAAATGAAGTGGGTATAAGATGGAAAGAATAAGCCCTTATCCGAGGAGGTCTCACGGACATGACGATTAGTTGCTTTTACGAAAGCCATGGAGTAAAGCTTGCCGCGAGAAGTCAGCAGACGCCATAGTAGTGCAATACTCGATAACGTTGCACGAAGGGCTGAACCTAACAATTAAACGATAGTAATTGAAATATACCTTATGAAGGAAAGAATGCAGAAAAACATTATCCCAAGTTAATGGCTGCCCCCAAAGAGATAGGTCGGAAACCGAATGGTATGGGGGAGTGCAGACCTTCATGTGGATGTGTGAAGACAACATCGTGGAAGTACCATTCGACAAGGAACACCTTTTCGAGCAAATCCTCAGTCCTGCAAATCTCAGCCGAGCCTACAAGGCGGTGGTTAGAAACAATGGCTGTGGTGGTATCGACAAGATGCCGTGTGGACAGCTGCTCCCATGGCTCTTGACCAACAAGGACATGCTCATCCGTTCCTTGATGGACGGTTCTTACCGTCCGAACCCAGTGAAAAGGGTAGAAATACCCAAAGACAACGGCAAGATGCGCCTGTTAGGAATACCAACAGTAGTAGACCGTCTGGTGCAACAAGCCATAAACCAAGTACTGACTCCCATCTATGAGAACCAATTCTCCAAGACGAGCTATGGCTTCCGTCCGAGAAGAGGATGCCATGACGCACTACGAGGAGCGCAGAGGATAATCAACGAAGGCTACATATATGTAGTAGACCTTGACCTTGAACGCTTCTTCGACACCGTGAGCCATAGCAAACTTATAGAAATCCTCAGCCGTACGATAAAAGACGGCAGAGTGGTCAGTCTTATACACAAATATCTCCGAAGTGGTGTAATGAACAAAGGCTTGTTTGAAGCGAGCGAGGAAGGAACTCCCCAAGGAGGACCGCTAAGTCCGTTGTTGAGTAATATCATGCTCAACGAATTGGACAAGGAACTCGAACGCAGAGGACTACCCTTTGTGCGCTATGCTGATGACTCGATGATATTCTGCAAGTCCAGAAGGGCTGCAATGCGAGTGAAGGAGTCTATAACCCGATTTATAGAGAATACTCTATATCTCAAAGTCAACAAGGAAAAGACCGTAGTGTCGTATGTGCGCGGAGTGAAATATCTCGGCTACTCCTTTTATGTGATGAAAGGCAAATGCCAACTCACGGTGCATCCAAAATCCAAAGCCAAGATGAAGTCAAGGTTGAAAGAACTGACAAGTCGCAGCAACGGATGGGGATATGCCAAGAGAAAGCAGAAGCTGAAAGAATACATAAGAGGTTGGGTCGGCTATTATCACCTTGCCAATATGAAGCGTCTCTTGCTTGAAACAGACGAATGGTTAAGACGTAGAATCCGCATGTGTATATGGAAAGCTTGGAAGAAAGTCAAGACAAAAGTGGCAAACCTCATTAAATGTGGTATTAGTAAATACAAAGCATACGAATGGGGTAATACTCGCAAAGGCTATTGGCGTATAGCAGACAGCTACATACTGCATAGAGCTATAACAAAAGAGCATCTATGTAGGGCAGGGTATGCTACTTTAATGGATGCGTATCTCGAATGGTATCCAAAATAGGAACCGCCGTATGCGGAACCGCACGTACGGTGGTGTGAGAGGTCGGAAAACGAAAGTAGGAAGAAAACTGCTTCGTTTTCCTCCTACTCAATTCGTTATGTGTTTTATTTTTTCTTGTTACCGGTGTGCGGTTTTACTTGATGTTAACCTCTTTGAACTGTACCTGCATCCACGGCAGGAGTTGTGAGGATTTTGTTATTATGAGTTGTCCTTTCTGTTCGGCGAGGAAGTGATAGAAATAACGCGCCTTGCCCTGCATAAGCGGGTCGGTGGTCATGTAATATACCGCGCGGACGTAAGGATAATTGCCCAAGGCTATGTAAGCTTGGAATGGTTTGTAGCTGTTGTCCACTTCGGGAATGGAAGAGTTGCTTACGCTCATCACGCGAATCTTTGGCAGGAACGAGATTGGTTGAGTCGTTTTCGTTTCTCAACCAGTCAACGCCTATAATGCCTATGGCTTTTGGATTGGAGGTGATGTAGTCTATGACAGCCTCGTTTGATTTTTGCGCGTAAACGTTTTCCTTTCAGAGCTTTTCCTCCGCAAATGGAATCTTCAACGTATCTCACGGTTGACGATTGGGTGTTGTCGAACACAAGTTGTATTTCGCCGCTTTGGTGAGCATATTTAATTTGCTCCCATCGCGTAACCTGTCCGGTTACAATTCGGAACACGTCGTTTGTGGATATGAGAGTGTCGGGATTGGAACGGTTTACGATAAGCGCGATTCCGTCGGTGGCGATGCGTTCGGTCATTACGTTCAAACTGCGAGCCTGAAGAGCAGCTTTTTCTTTGTCGGAAAGCTGACGAGTGGCGAGACAAGAGCGCACACTGTCGTCAAGAAGCATCTGCAAAGCCTCCGATTCGCTGCAATAATAATATTTGAAAGTAGCTTCGGGGTATTTCAGATTGAACTGGTGCATTTCCTCCTCCATGACGGGCTTGAATGTTTCATCGATAGCCACTTTTATGAGGTCGGGATCGCCTTGGGGTTTCTTTTCTCCGCCGCATGACATCAGCGTGAAGGATATTGCTAACATCGATGCCGCAAAAAAAATCACTCTTTTTCATAATATATGCCGTTATAAAATTCCTGTTTTAGTTTGTTGCAAGTTGCACATCCGTGCCGCATTGCAGCTGATTTGAAAAATAAAAGCCGACCCGCAAGCGAGCCGGCCTTTATTATGAATGTTTTTATGTTGTGCCGAAAATCTAAATCCGTATGTTGTCGGAATATTAAGGTTTCCCGACACAGCTTGAATGCCGTTAGTCAATCTGGAAGCGCACGGGGCAGGTGTACCAAACGGCAACTGCACGACCTTGCTGCTTACCGGGAATGAACTTAGGCAAACTCTGAATCACACGTTTTGCCTCGCGATCGCAATATGGGTCGAGGCTCTTTAGAACCTGCACTTCTCCCACATGACCATCGGGATTGACAACGAAACGCAGCATTACCATACCTTGGATGCCCTGTTCGAGAGCTATCGAAGGATATTTGATGTGCGAACCGATGTATTTCAAAAGAGCTTCTTCACCTCCGGGGAACGAAGGCATCTGCTCTACAACGGTGTAAACCTTGGTTTCCTCTTTCTGTGAAGTAATCACTTCCTTGAGGTCTGCAACGTCTTTACCGTGTTCTTCATCGTTACCTTTAACGTCTGCGATAGAAATTGCGAGCTGCGACTTACCAAGAGCTTCCTGAGTCTTCATCTCGTCCGCTTCATTAACCTGATCGTCTTCCTTAATGACAGGGGCTGTGAACTTAATGGAGCTCTTGATACGCTGCACTTCCTGCTGAGGCTGTTTGGGCTGCACTTTCTTAATGTGCTGGTCCTTTACTTCTGCTTCTTTCAACTTGGAGAAATTGGTAACTTCCGTAATCGTATCATCTTTCTTTTTGAGGAATCACGAATTTAAGGAAGAGGGGAACCAACAAGCCTATGACTATGAGTGCAAGCACTACAATCAAAGCTATTTGGTTACGTTTTCCCAATTCAGCGCGCAACTGATAAGCGCCGTAAGTCTGGTTGCGATTGGCAAACACCATTTCGCACCATGATTTAGAGGCTAAATCCATTTTTGCCATAATATACTTCGCTAATTAGTTGTTTTGTTTATTTCGCGCCGGTCGGTTGTGAAGGTGCTGCGGCACTTTCGGGATGTTCTCCCTTATAGTGTTCAATCATCTTCTTGTCGAAGTCGCTGATTTTATCTATCACATACTTACCAATACCACAAATCTGCATTTCATCAAGAACATTGATCAAATTCTCGTAGATTGCTTCGTCTGTAGCTTTGATAATTACATTAGGCACGCCTTTTTCGCTCTTAATTTTTGAGAGCTCTTTGCGGAATGTTTCGTCCTGCTTCGCCATTACGCGAGGATTGGTACTTGCATTTTAAGTCTTTCTTCTTTGAGTTTGTTTACTTTGTTAAGAGCAACGGCATTGCGGCGCTGCAAAAACGCGCGAAGACCATCTTTACCGTATGTGGTTTCCTTCAAAGTGTTTATTTCGGGAATACCTTCATAATAGTAAATTTTGTTGTCCTTATCCATAAGTATTGTTACTGCCTCCGAGGCTTTCACCTGGTTACGCTGATCTTCTTTCATGTCTTCTTTGTTTGAAGGCATGTTGATCTCCATAGTCTGTGGCTTAATCATAGATGTACAGAGCATGAAGAAGCAGATCAGCAACATGTTCATGTCCACCATAGGCGTAAAGTCTATGCGGCAACTAAATTTTTTCTGCTTGCTGCTACCTAATTTTGCCATAACATCTATAATTATTCTTCGGTTTTCAAGGCCGTTATAAGATTGTAACGGTTTTCCTTGATGTCCTGAAGAGAGTTCATCACTGTTTTAATCACTTTATAAGGAGCCTTTGCATCAGCCTTGATAGCAATACGCAAATCGGGGATTTACATCACGAGCGCAAAGTATCCAGTCCTTAAACTCGTTGTGCAGGCTGTCGCACGGAATACCGGGGTTCTGCTCGCTTTTAAGATAAGCGTTCTGCGATTCTGTGGGCATATCAAGGAATCCCTGAAGTTGTCCGAATGGCAGACCGAACGCGGGAAGAAGTCCGAATTCCTTCTTTTGTTTTTGCATTGAAGGAAACGCCGTATTTTTCCTGCATTTCGTCGAGAACTGACATCAAGTCGCCTTTCTTGTCCATGGAGAGGAATATTTTTCCGCTCTGTTCTACCAAGATGGTTACGATGTTTGATTCCGGAATTTTTATATCCGATACAGAGCCCGGGGTATTTACTTTAACGGGTTCGGGTTTGATGAAAGTAGAAGTCAACATAAAGAAGGTAAGCAGAAGGACAGTGACGTCGCTCATAGCAGTCATGTCTATGTAGACATCTTGTTTCTTTAATTTAAAACGTCCCATGATTTAACCTTTCTTGTTTGTTGATTAGTGAGTAGCCGAGAAAGTCTGTACGATTGTGAAGCCTACTTCGTCGAGGCTGAACGTAAGTTTGTCGATCTTATTAGTATAATAGTTGTAACCCATAAGTGCGAAGGCTGCGGTTGCGATACCTGAAGCGGTGTTCACAAGTGCCTCGGAAATACCTACGGAAAGCATGGCTGAGTCTGTACCGCCTTCACCTGCAAGAGAAGCAAATGAACGAATCATACCCATAACCGTACCGAAAAGTCCGAACAATGTACCGAGAGTGGTAAGTGTTGCAAGAATCGGAAGGTTCTGCTGGAGCATAGGCATTTCCAATGCGGTGCTTTCTTCGAGCTCTTTCTGGATGGCGAGTACCTTTTGTTCTTTGGTGAGAACGGTATCGGCTTCCATTTCTTTGTATTTGCGAAGGGTTGCAGAAACTACGTTTGCTACGGAACCTCTTTGCTGATCGCAGAGTTTCTGTGCTTTTTCAAGGTCTTTTGCTGCGAGAGCTGCCTTGATGCCTGCTACGAACTTCACGAGGCTTGTCTTACCGAAAGCGGTGCGAAGTGCGAAATAGCGTTCAATAATGAGCGCGAAGTCGGTGAGGAGGCAGGTGAGGATGATAGGCACCATGAAACCACCTTTGTACATTGTACCGAGAAGGTTGCCCTGGATAGGCTGGTTAGCGGGGTCGCCGCCCTGGAAGTTCTCCGGATTACCGAGAACGAATTTGTAGAAGCAGAATGCTATTACGAAGCAAACCGCCATTACAAGCCACGCTGCTTTCACACCTTTGAAGCCTGCGCTTTTTGTTGCCTTTGGCTTTGGAGCAGCCTTAGGAGACTTAACTGTTGTTTCCATCTTTAATGATTTTGTTTTACGATTAATGTTTGGTTATTAAGTTATTGAATAAAATTCTGGTAAGAGTATGCCTTTTAATGCACGAACAAAATTACTCTTTTATTCGATAACCGCAAAAAATAAGTAGGAATTTTGATGTTTTTTTCTCTTGTTGAAAAAAATTTCCTGCACTTTGACGGCTGTAAATGATACAAAATCATGTGTGTTCCTGTTGGGTGGGGCTATGTGTCGCTTGGCTTTTTGCCGGTGTGCCGATTGACGGGAATCTCTTATGGTTTTATTCAATAATATGCGGTTAAAAATGGTGTTTTCCCGCCTTGCCGGAAAAACATACATGGCTTGTCGTAAAAAACATAAGGCACATATTTTAAAATAAGTGCCTTGTATTTCAAAATATGTGCCTTGTATTTTTGATGATTTCAAGTAACTGTGCCACAGTAACTTACGAAAGTTGCTTCAAATGGGGATATTTCTCTGAATTTCAGTGTGTTGCGGCGAAATGTATGCATGGGATAAAAACGACGTGGCTTACGGGGTGTATTGAATGAATATTCATAACGGCATTGTGCCGTGTGCCGGCTGTTGCAGTCTGCTTTGCAGTGTTTTTATGCCTTATGCCATTGCCGTGGAGGCGGAGGCTTTTGCCGTTACGGGTTACAGGCTTGCCGATTTGCGGCATGAGAGGCAAGACGGGTCATTACGTATAGCATAGATAGCATTTTTACATATTCGCGGCGGCAAAGTGGTATTGTTTTATGGTTCTTGGGGGGTGGGGTGTCTGAAAAAAAGTGTTTTGTATAGAGAAAATACGTAACTTTGTGGTGAAATAATTAAAGAAATACAAACGCAAAAATGGAAAATATCGATTGGCAAAATCTCAAATTCGGTTATATCCCCACTAATTATAATGTGCGTTGTTATTATCGCAATGGCAAATGGGGTGAAATAGAAGTTTCTTCGGAAACAACACTCAACATTCACATGGCTGCCACTTGTCTGCACTACGGACAGGAAGCTTTTGAGGGATTGAAGGCTCACGGGTGCAAAGACGGCAAGGTCAGGATTTTCCGTATCAAAGCCAATGCGGAGCGTCTGCCGTAAAGCACATGTCGCGGCATACTTATGCCGGAGCTTCCACCGATTTGTTTGAAAGAATGGTGAAGAAGGTTGTGGAACTTAACCGAGAGTTCGTGCCGCCTTACGGACATGATGCATCGCTTTACATTCGCCCTTTGCTTATCGGCACGAGTGCGCAGGTTGGTGTGCATCCTGCCACGGAATATATGTTTTTGATTTTCGTAACTCCCGTAGGTCCGTATTTCAAAGGCGGATTTGCAAGCTCCAACTACGTTATAATGCGCGGTTACGACCGTGCCGCTCCGCTCGGAACGGGACGTTACAAGGTGGGTGGCAATTATGCCGCAAGTCTTGTGGCTAACAAGATAGCTCACGACCAGGGCTATTCGTGCGAGTTCTATCTCGATGCGAAAGAAAAGAAATATATAGACGAATGCGGCGCAGCCAATTTCTTCGGCATCAAGAACAATACGTATATAACGCCGAAATCGTCATCGGTTCTCCCTTCAATAACCAACAACAGTCTGCAACAGCTTGCCAAAGACCTTGGCATGAAAGTTGAAGTGCGTCCCATTCCCGAAGAAGAGCTTACTACTTTTTGAGGGAGGCGGGAGCTTGCGGCACGGCTGCCGTGATAAGCCCGATAGAAAGGATAGACGATTTGGAACAGAACAAGAGCTATGTGATAAGCAAAGACGGGAAGCCCGGACCTTGGAGCACCAAACTCTATCATGCTTTGAGAGCAATTCAGTTGGGTGAGGCTCCCGATACGCACAATTGGGTTACGGTGATTGACTGAACAAATAAAAAACGAACCATAAAAAAGAAACAACCATGAAAAGCTTTAGCAGTCTGAAAGATTCTGCATTGAAAACCCTTGAAAACAAGTGGGGACAGTTCGTGGCCATAACTCTTGTGGCTTATGTTATAGGTTCGGGAGTTGGTTTTTGTACCTTATGTCGGCACTTTACTGACTTTGGCAGTAATTCCGTTGGGATACGGATATTCCATAGCCATTCTGAAAAATTACAGAGGCGGTGAAATACAGCTTGTAGACATTTTCGATGCTTACAAAAATACCGAAGTTTTTGGGGAGAGTGCTTCTGACACTTCTTCTAAGAGGTGTTTATATATTCTTGTGGTTTCTGCTTCTCATCGTGCCGGGCTTTATAAAGTCCATATCCTACACAATGACCGAATTTGTGCTTAACGACAATCCCGATTTGAAGTACGATGCCGCCATAACCCGCAGCAGCGAATTGATGAACGGACACAAATGGGAATTTTTCCTGTTTTCGTTGTCTTTCATAGGTTGGTTTTTGCTCAGTATCCTCACTCTCGGAATAGGATTCCTGTGGTTCACGCCATATTATATGTCGGCGAAATCAGCATACTACCATGGTTTGCTCGAAGATGAGGCTAACAAGGAACCGTATGGTCCGGATGATTACGTAAAAAGTAATGCCGACCGAATGATTTGTGCAGAACAACATACATATATAAAAAAGAAGGGTGCGAATTTCGCGCCCTTCTTTTTATATTAACGCAAATCGATAACTTTGCAACAGATTTAGTGTGTTTCACGTCAAGCATAAATAAAAATGGGAAAGAACAAACTTGCGAAATTCGCCGACATGCAGGCATATCCGAACGTTTTTGAATATCCGTTCCACGTTCTCGAAAACGCGGAATGCCCTATGCGCGGAAAATGGAACGCGGAAGTTTTCGGCAATTCCAATCCCATTACCCTCGAACTCGGATGTGGCAGGGGCGAATATGCTGTGGGGCTTGCGCAAAACTGTTCCGACCGCAATTTCATAGGCGTAGACATAAAAGGCGCAAGGATGTGGACGGGCGCAACGCAGGCTTTGAACGAAAAGTTGGGCAATGTGGCTTTCCTGCGTACCGAAATCGAGAACATAGACCGCATTTTCGCTCCCGGCGAAGCCGACACAATTTGGCTTACATTCAGTGATCCGCAGATGAAACGCGCCCAGAAACGCATGACATCGACTTATTTTTCTGAAACGTTACCGTAACTTCCTCAAGGACGGCGGTGTGATAAACGTTAAGACCGACAGCAATTTTCTTTTCACCTATACAAAATACGTGGTTTCCGAAAACAATCTGCCGCTTTTGTGCATATCCGACGACGTATATGCCGAAAACTCCGGAGTGCCTGCGGAAGTTACATCGCTGCAAACCTATTACGAACAGCAATGGCGGGGCAGGGGAATAAAGATAAAGTTCATAAGTTTCGCGCTTCCCCATAACGGCGAACTGCACGAGCCGGATGTGGAAATACCTCTCGATTCTTATCGCAGCTACAACCGTCAGAAACGTTCCTCACTAGAAACATCGAAATAAATACATAAGAAACATGGCAATATATCCCAAACTAATAATGGATGCACTCGAGAAAGTGCGCTATCCCGGTACGGGAAAAACATCGTGGAAGCCGGAATGGTGGAAGACAATATAAGAATAGACGGAAACAAAGTGTCGTTCTCGCTCATTTTCCCCAAAGAAACCGACCCTTTCATAAAATCCGTTGTCCGCTCTGCCGAAGCTTCGCTAAAAGCATACGTCAGCAAAGATTTGGAAGTTCACATAACCACCAGGAAAGCCGAAGCTCCCAAGAAACAAGAGCCTGTGCTTCCCGACATAAAGAACATAATAGCCGTTTCATCGGGCAAAGGCGGTGTGGGAAAGTCAACTGTTGCGGTCAATCTCGCAGTTTCGCTCGCCATGAAGGGTTATCGTGTAGGACTTCTCGACGCAGATATTTTCGGACCCTCCATGCCGAAGATGTTTCATTTGGAAGAATTTCAGCCGTTCGGTGAAAACATCGACGGAAAACAGTACATCATACCTGCCGAAAAGTATAACGTGAAAATGCTTTCCATCGGCTTTTTGTCAATCCCCAAACTGCCACGCTCTGGCGCGGAGGTATGGCGAGCAATGCCCTGAAACAACTGATTTTCGAGGCTGACTGGGGAAAACTCGACTATTTTATTATCGACACGCCTCCCGGAACGAGCGACATACATCTGACATTGCTGCAGAGCATTCCCATTACGGGGGCGGTGATAGTGAGCACACCGCAGCAGGTTGCCCTTGCCGATGCGCGCAAAGGCATTGACATGTACAAGAACGAGCAGGTGAACGTTCCCATTCTCGGACTTGTGGAAAACATGTCGTGGTTCACTCCTGCCGAATTGCCCGAAAACAAATATTATATCTTCGGAAAAGGCGGTGTGAGCCGTCTTGCCGGGAAATGAGCGTTCCCCTTTTGGGAGAAATACCCATTGTTCAGGCTGTATGCGAGAGCGGCGACAGCGGAACGCCCGTCGCCACTGACAAACAGTCGGTGGTGGGAAAGGCATTCGACAAACTTGCCGACAACGTGGTTGCCGCCACCGAAAAAAAACGCAACAGGGAACTTCCTCCTACAAAGCCTGTGGGTGTGAGATAAGGTTTCGGCAATGATGCGCGGTAAATAATCGTCGCCGCATGGCAAAAATTACGTCCGAAAACGCTTCGAAAATAGATATTGTGGGCAGATGCCGAAAAACATAAGGCATGTTGCAAAAAATACAAGGCACTTATTTTAAAATAAGTGCCTTGTATTTTAAAATATATGGCTTGTATTTTTCGCCATGTTAAGTTTCTGTAAGACAATAACTTATAAAAAGTCTTCAAAAAGCCTTAAAGTGTTGGTTTTCTGCTGTTTGCGAAAAATCGCATTCTTTGTGCCGTTCAGCCTGCCGCATTGGCGGAAAAAATCAGGGCTTGCCGACTTGCTTTTCTGTGTCCGGATTTATTTCACACTCACCGAACCGGTGCCTATGTTCTGGTTGTCGGCAAAGATGTCGCAGCGATATGTTCCCGCGCTCAATGTTTCGCCCACGGAATGTAGAGTGTTAAGCTATGTTCCTCTCCGGTGTATTCAATGACCTTTGTTGCCGAGAACTGGAGGCTTCGGTTTTCGTAGTTAAACGACCCCGATGGGTTTACAACCGAGTTGGTGGGCTGCAAAAGGCGAACGTAGATGTTGCGGTTGCCTGTCGATGCGGTTATGTTCTTTGTAATGGTGAAATGAACCACGAAGCGGCGCACGTCCTTTACTTTCTTGGCGTTTTTGTTGCGTTTGTTCTGCGCCTGAACCGATATGCCCGTTGCGTCAAGCTGTGAAGCAATCGCCACTTTCTCCGAAAGATTTGCTTTCTCGCTGTTGAGGTTGGATATTTTTGCTGTAGCCTCGTTGTATTGCGCTTTTACATGTTCGTTCTCCGATGCCAGCGCAGTGTTCATGCGTTGCAGGAGTCAACTTGGAGTATGTAGCTTCGCAAAACGGCTCTCACCGTGGCAAGTTCCTTTTTCAATCGGGTTATTTCTCTTGCGTCGTCGCTCTTCACCTGCTTCAGTTCTGCAAGAAGCTCTTGTGTGCGCTGCTGTTCCTTTGTGAGCTGCTGCATGAGCGAATCGTTTTTGATGGAACGCTTGAGTTCGTCGTATTGCAAGGCAAATTGTGAATACTCGTTCTCCATCTCTTTTTTTTGTCAAGAGTGGCAAGCTGCTGCAAATCGGCGTTGTTCTTTTTCTGTTGTTGCAGATTGTAGAAAGTATATCCCAAACCGCCGAGCAAAAGCACTATTATAATGGCTGCGGGAATGATGATTTTTTTCTTGTTCATAATAATGAGCAGTTATTCTATGGCTTTGTTTATATGGCGCAAAGTTAATGGTTTTTCAAATCCTCACAAATCCCACGCCTTAAAGGGAATATCCCCCGTTTTCGGCTCGTGGTTGGCGGTGTCTGCCGAAGTTTTCAAATCGTCCGACGAAAGAATGCTCTTAACTTCCTCTTCGGTTTTGAGCAAACGCTCGCGGCAGAATTTTACAAGCTCCTGCGCACGTTTCAAACGCTCCGTCAGGTCGTCAATGTCCATGGCGTTCTGCTCAACACGTTCCACAATGCTCTCGAGTTCGTTCATTGCCTCGGCATAGCTAAGTTTTTCTTTTCCATATCTATTGTTGTATATAATCAGTTTGTTTTCTCCACGCGGCTCACGGCTTCGCCCTTTGGCAAAGCGGGTTGTAATGGTGTCTCCGGGCTTTAGCTGCGACGCATCTACTATTGCCTTTCCGTTTATTGTGGTTAGCGAAAACCCGAGATGAAACATCCTTTCCGGTCCTGCAAGTTTTATGTTTTTTTTCTGCGGTGTCTATGCGTGTTTTGTTGGCTTGCAGCAGCGTAGCCACGGCTCTTTTTAAGCCGCTCCGTGCGTCTTTGCAGTTCCAATGTCTGAAGTCGTGTGGCGTTTGTGGCAAGCATTTCCGTTTTTACGGCAAGTCTTTGCAGGCGTGTATCCTCGCGGGCACAAACTTCTTTGACTGCGCGCGGAATGCGAAGCAAAAGGCGGTCGAAACCGAGCCTTGCAATTTTGCACGCATTCGAGAACGCCGGCGCAATGCGCGATGCGGTGTATGCAAAACGCTTGTTTTGGTTTGCCACAATCTGTGTGGCCGCCCGCTGAAGGCGAACGGACAGCGCGGAGAGCGTTTCCGTCTCTCCTATGGCGCACGAAACCAAAAAATCAGCCACTGCCGTGGGAGTTTTGCAGCGTGTGTTAGCCACCAGGTCTATTACGGTTTCGTCTCTTTCGTGTCCTATTCCTGTTATTACGGGTAATACGAATTGCGCAATATTGGAAGCGAGCGCGTAGGATTCGAAACCGTTCAAATCGCTCACCGCTCCGCCGCCGCGAATTATGGCTACCGCATCCCAATTTGCCGCTTCGGCGGCAATACAATTGAGAGCTGTTATTACGGATGTCTCAACTTTATCGCCTTGCATGATTGCCGGGAAAAGTTTTATGTTGAACCGGAAACCGTAACCGTTGCTTTTTATATGATTCATGAAATCGCCGTAGCCGGCAGCCGTTTCGCTCGTAATAATGGCAATGCGCATGAGCGGACGAGGCAAAACAATTTCCTTGTTCATGTTTGCCACGCCGTCTTTTGCCAGTTGCGCAAGAATTTCTTTGCGACGGCGCACCATATCTCCGAGAGTATACGACGGATCTATGTCGTTTACCACAAGCGAAAGCCCGTAGCGTTCGTGGAAATTCACTTTAACGTTTACGAGTACCTTTATTCCTGCGGCGAGTGCCTGTCCGGTTTCGCGTTCAAAGCGTGCTTTTATTATATTGTACGTTCCCGCCCAGATTATACCGTTTGCCGAGGCAATGTCTTGCCCTGCTGCGTTTTTTTCAATGAATTTGCAGTAGAAATGACCGTTAATATTTCTTCTTCCCTCGCTTATTTCCGCTCTCACCCAATAGGTTTGCGGCAGAGCGCGTGCTATTGCCAGGCGAATGCTTGCCGTAAGTTCGTAAAGAGAAACTGCGTTGCTCATCAGGGACGTGCTTTCTTGTATGCCTTATAGTAATCGGGAACTCCGTAGCCGCACATGTTGTCGGGGTGTTCGCTTCTGTCGCCGCTTTGGTGCAGGAGTTCTATTATTTCCGTGGGTTTAAGTTTCGGCAAAGACTGCATCAGACAGGCTGCCATGCCTGCTGTTATTGGCGATGAGAAAGATGTTCCGTTGGCATAGCCTATTCGTCCGTTGGCTCTCACTACTGCGGCAAACGCTCCGCGTGCCGAAACGTCGGGTTTCACTCTTCCGTCGGCAGAGAAGCCTCGCGATGTGAACGGCACCGCCCAGTCGGATTCCAATACGGCACCTACAGTCAGCATGTCGCGCCCGTCGGCGGGAACGCCTATCTTTCCCCATTCGTCATTTCCCGAGTTGCCGGCACTGTTTACCACCAAGATTCCTCTTGATGCGGCGAGCGATGCGCTGCAACTTATAAGATGGGTTTTGCCGTCGAGTTCGTTGTATTTTACATTCATTGTCGTGTCGTCATAAAGGGCGTAGCCCAAAGAACTGTTCACAACGTCAGCCCCGACACTGTCGGCGTATTCCAAAGCCGCCGCCCATGTGTCCTGTTCTGCCGGAGTTTCCGTATAGGTATCCTCGCTCACCAAAGCCAATACTCTGCATCGGGGGCGGTTCCCACTATCGACCCCGGTTTATTGGCTCCCATGCACGACAGAACGTTTGTGCCGTGTTGGTTTTCTGCATAAACGCTGCGCGAGGGGCGCACAAAATTGTGAGTTCCGAGTATTTTTACGTTGTCAAGGAGTTTCACAGCGTCGGCATTGTGAAATCCTCCGTCTATAATGGCTATCGTCATGCCTTTGCCGCGAAAGCCGAGGTTGTGGAGCTTCATGCCGTTGAGCATGCTTATTTGTTCGCTTGCGTAGCCGTAATATTCCGACGACAGAATGGTTGAGTCGTTAAGTTCGTCAAATCTCAAATCTTCCGGTTCGGGTTCGAATGGTTTGGAGTTGAATACTTTTTTCACTTTGCTCACAAACGGCAGCGAAGCAAGTCCTTCGAGTTTTGCGCTGTCGGTGCTTTGCACAAGGGCGGTGTTGTTCCATTTGCTCAAACACAGCACTTCGGCTCCCTCTGCGGCTATGCGTTTCACATAGGAAGGGCTTACGGGCATGTCGTAATCGTCTATTTTTATGCCCCATTTGGCGCGACGCAAAAGCGATTTCTTTGAAAGAAATGCTTCGGGCTTGCGTTTGCTGTAAGGCGATTCCTTTTTGTCCTTAAAGTAGACGCGATATTTGTAAACACTGTTTTGTGCCTGCGCTTCTCCTGTGGGAAGCAGCATAAGCGAGGAAAGAATCACACCGAAAACCGTATGTTTGAGTTTCATTGCTGTCGTGTTAATGTTGTATTAATTGTTATCGGGCTTCAAAGTTAGCATTTTTTACAGTAAAGACGGCATGTTGTTGGTTTTGAGCTTTTACTTTTTTTGAAAACAGGAAAAACTGCGTGATCCGGCGCTTTCTTTTGAGTGGGTACTTTTGTCTGTTGCGCCGCATGTTCCGGAGCGGCGGATAAAGGCTTTTTCTTGCAAAAAAGTCCTCTCGATATGCGCGGAATATTCATTAAAATCGTGCCGCTTTACCGCCTGCGAAAAAACATAAGGCACTTCGTAAAAAATACAAGCCATATATTTTAAAATACAAGGCACTTATTTCAAAATATATGCCTTATATTTTTCGCCAAAATAAATGCGTGGTTTATAATGACTTACGAAAGCCCTCCGAAAACCCGTTTGCGAACCCCGGAATTGGATATTTATTCAGAGACGAATCTTTGCAGAAAAGGCATATCCCGCAAAGAACAAAACGAAGCCCAATGCAAGGCTTATAATGAGGTATGCCGCCATGAGCATGAACTGTCCGTTTCGTGCCATACTGAAGTTTTCGCCCATGAAAGTGGAGAAGGTGGTGAATCCGCCGCACAACCCCGTTGTGAGAAGCAATCTGAGTTCCGGCGAAAGGTTGCCCGTGCGTTCGAAAAGCCCCGTAAGAAGTCCCAGAACAAAGCATCCGAGAACGTTTACGGTTAATGTGCCGAGCGGAAGGCTTGCAAAATCCACACCTGCCGTAAGGCGCGAAACCAAATAGCGGAGCACGCTTCCTATGAAGCCCCCCAGTCCCACTGCAATTATAGTTTTATACACGGTTTCCTTATAATTTTGTTTCTTCCGACTTCAGCATTTCGGCGAAAAGCAATTTCAGGCGTTCCGCCTTGCTTCCGTCGGCGAGATTCTCCGATTCAATGATTTTTGCAAAGGTTTCCACGGCGCGGCTTCGCTCTGCTGCGCGTCCCGCACGCAGTCCGCTGCGATAGCTGTTGCTTGGAAGTATGTGTCTGTCTGCTTTCCCGTCCGGCATGTCGGTAAACTGTTAATGTTTTGTCCGACTGCAAAATTACTAAGAATATCCTAAACCGCGAATTTTGCCCCGCTGCGGTGAAAATAATGCGTCAGCTGATTACCACATGCGGCAATATAGTGCAAAATGCTATTTTATCTAAAAAAACCGTCAAATGGCTCTCGATAAGAATAAAATCATTATATTTGCGTGCTCAAAGCATTCACACGATAATCAGTTGAAAAGTTTATACAATAATAATATGAAGAAATTGTTTTTGGCAGCGTTCGCTGCTTTTGCAATGTTTGCAACATCAAGCGTGTCGGCTCAGAAACGTTTTACCAAGCCGTCGATAACCCCAGAGCTTACAACCGAGGCAGATGCTGCTTTGCAGGCTTATAAAGCCGATCCCGAGAAAATAAAGGATGCAGTGAAGCAAATGTCTAAGAAGAAAGACAACGAAGCTCTCGCAGCAATCGGTTACTATTTCCTTGACAAGAAAGAATATGCACTTGCTCAGGAAAACCGCTAACCGTCTTTACAGCAAAGACAGCAAATATATCCCCGGACTTGTACTTGCCGGCGATTTGGCAAGCGAACAAAAGAAATGGGGTGAGGCAGCGCAGAAATACGATGAGGCTCTTAACTACGATCCCGAGATAGTAGATTTGTATCTTAAGAAAGCTGATGTGTTCAAGAACGGTGATCCGCAGACCGCTTTGCAGGCTCTTTCGGAACTTAAGAACTTTGCTCCCGATCTTCCCGAAACCAATCTCGGTCTTGCGCAGCTTTATTACAAAACTGCCGATATGAAGGGCGCGGTTGAGTCATACAAAAAATATCTCGAGGTAGTAAAAAATCCTTCGGTGGCTGTTATGCAGGAATATGCCATATCTCTCTTTGCCGATACCAATTATGTTGAGGCTTTGAAAGTGGCTGAAAGCACTCTTGCCAAAGATCCCAAGAATCTTGCGCTTAACCGTATTCGTTTCTACGCAGAGATTGAGGAAAAACAGTACGACAAGGCGTTTGCTGACAAAGACAAACTTTTCGGACAGCATAATGATACGCTCTACAACTATCGCGATTACACCTATCTCGGTCGTTTGGAGAGCAACATGAAGATGGTTAAGGAAGCTATCGAACATCTTCAGAAAGCTGTGGAACTTAAGGACAAGGCAAAGAAGAGCGATATCTCTCTTTACAAAGATCTTTCCGATGCTTACGCAGAAGCTCCCGATTATGACAATGCCATTAAATATTATAAGATATATGCCGATTCAACCGGCGCAGAATTTGGTGCCATTGACCTTTTGAATCTTGGCAAAATCTATTATCAGGCTGCCAGCGACGAAGCTACTGCTGCCGACAAGAAGACTGCTTACATTCAGGAGGGCGACAAGATTTTCGCTCAGCTTTCCGATCGCAAAAAAGACCTCTACTATGGTCCTTTCTGGAGAGCCCGTATTAATCTTCTCGTAGATCCTTCGAGCGCAAACGATGATGCCAAGACTTATTACGAAGAAGCTATCAAACGTCTCGGAGACGGCGAAGGCAATGTTTCGTTCAAGAAAGAGGCAAACCGTTATCTTGCATTCTATTACATGAAAAAGGATAACAACGACCTTTCAAAACAATATTGCGAAAAGACTCTTGCTCTTGATCCCAATGACAAACTTGCCAACACCATTTTTAAGTTGGTTTCAAAGTAATTCGCGGGTATACGCAATATAATATTATACAAAACAGCCGCCGCAGATTTTTCTGCAGCGGCTGTTTTCGTTGTATGCTCGGCATGAGTTTATTCTAATGGGTGCAAGTCCCTAACAAGCCCTAATAGCGGGAATTGTATAGCCAATAGCAAGGGTGTCCACTGTGAGGTGGAATCTGAAAGAAGCTGGCGGCAAACATCTGACCTAACGTACAGAAACTTCATATAAGGCATTTGACCATGGATAAGATTGCATCACAAATCAAAGTCCTATTGCTATTCGGAATGGTTGGTGTAAATGAAGTGGGTATAAGATGGAAAGAATAAGCCCTTATATCCGAGGAGGTCTCACGGACATGACGATTAGTTGCTTTTTACGAAAGCCATGGAGTAAAGCTTGCCGTGAGAAGTCAGCAGACGCCATAGTAGTGCAATACTCGATAACGTTGCACGAAGGGCTGAACCTAACAATTAAACGATAGTAATTGAAATATACCTTATGAAGGAAAGAATGCAGAAAACATTATCCCAAGTTAATGGCTGCCCCCAAAGAGATAGGTCGGAAACCGAATGGTATGGGGAGTGCAGACCTTCATGTGGATGTGAAGACAACATCGTGGAAGTACCATTCGACAAGGAACACCTTTTCGAGCAAATCCTCAGTCCTGCAAATCTCAGCCGAGCCTACAAGGCGGTGGTTAGAAACAATGGCTGTGGTGGTATCGACAAGATGCCGTGTGGACAGCTGCTCCCATGGCTCTTGACCAACAAGGACATGCTCATCCGTTCCTTTGATGGACGGTTCTTACCGTCCGAACCCAGTGAAAAGGGTAGAAATACCCAAAGACAACGGCAAGATGCGCCTGTTAGGAATACCAACAGTAGTAGACCGTCTGGTGCAACAAGCCATAAACCAAGTACTGACTCCCATCTATGAGAACCAATTCTCCAAGACGAGCTATGGCTTCCGTCCGAGAAGAGGATGCCATGACGCACTACGAGGAGCGCAGAGGATAATCAACGAAGGCTACATATATGTAGTAGACCTTGACCTTGAACGCTTCTTCGACACCGTGAGCCATAGCAAACTTATAGAAATCCTCAGCCGTACGATAAAAGACGGCAGAGTGGTCAGTCTTATACACAAATATCTCCGAAAGTGGTGTAATGAACAAAGGCTTGTTTGAAGCGAGCGAGGAAGGAACTCCCCAAGGAGGACCGCTAAGTCCGTTGTTGAGTAATATCATGCTCAACGAATTGGACAAGGAACTCGAACGCAGAGGACTACCCTTTGTGCGCTATGCTGATGACTCGATGATATTCTGCAAGTCCAGAAGGGCTGCAATGCGAGTGAAGGAGTCTATAACCCGATTTATAGAGAATACTCTATATCTCAAAGTCAACAAGGAAAAAGACCGTAGTGTCGTATGTGCGTGGAGTGAAATATCTGGGCTACTCCTTTTATGTGATGAAAGGCAAATGCCAACTCACGGTGCATCCAAAATCCAAAGCTAAGATGAAGTCAAGGTTGAAAGAACTGACAAGTCGCAGCAACGGATGGGGATATGCCAAGAGAAAGCAGAAGCTGAAAGAATACATAAGAGGTTGGGTCGGCTATTATCACCTTGCCAATATGAAGCGTCTCTTGCTTGAAACAGACGAATGGTTAAGACGTAGAATCCGCATGTGTATATGGAAAGCTTGGAAGAAAGTCAAGACAAAAAGTGGCAAACCTCATTAAATGTGGTATTAGTAAATACAAAGCATACGAATGGGGTAATACTCGCAAAGGCTATTGGCGTATAGCAGACAGCTACATACTGCATAGAGCTATAACAAAAGAGCATCTATGTAGGGCAGGGTATGCTACTTTAATGGATGCGTATCTCGAATGGTATCCAAAATAGGAACCGCCGTATGCGGAACCGCACGTACGGTGGTGTGAGAGGTCGATATATTGCCTTGTATTTTCGGACGGTTCACGCACTGCGGAGAGGACATGCCCGATGTTTGTTTTTCTGCTTGCGCACATTCGAAAAAAAAAAACATAAGTATTACGTTACTCGTGAATAGGCATTGAATGTTTATCGAACAGTATAAGATAATTTTGTAATTTTGCAGCCGTTTGTACGAATGCGGTACGTTTGCGCCGCATAGCATGACGATTTACGACACAAGAAACAGTTTTTATTTTTGAGCAATGGAATGGCTGGAACAGCTTTTTAGCATTCATTCTTCAGTGCAGACGGTGGTGGTAATATCTCTTATCGTCGCCGTGGGATTAGGCTTGGGAAAAGTCAGAATCAGGGGCATTTCTCTCGGCATAGCTTTCGTTTTTTTCATAGGTATTCTTGCGGGACACGTGGGACTGGATGTTGATGGCCGCGTGCTCGATTACGCCGAAACTTTCGGGCTTGCGCTTTTGTTTATACCCTCGGACTGCACGTGGGACCGAACTTCTTCGGTTCGCTAAGGCACGAAGGAATTGCGTTGAACCTTTGGGGGCTCGGCGTGATTGTTGCCGGCACTCTGCTTGCCCTTATGCTCGTACCTGTAACGGGTGTGAAGCTGCCCGACATGGTTGGAATTCTCTGCGGAGCCACTACAAATACTCCCGCACTTGGTGCTGCAAATCAGGCTTTGGAACATTTCGGAATTTCGGGCAAGAGCCTTGCGCTGGCAACGGCTGTAACCTATCCGCTGGGCGTTGTGGGAGTGATTTTCGCCATGATGTTTTTGCGCAAGTTCTTTGTGCGCCCGGCAGACCTTGAATCAAAACCGCTCACGGAGGACAACAAAACATACATAGCCGAGTTGGAAATCATAAACCCTGCCATTGAGGGAAAAACAATAGAGAGGGTGGTGCAGATGACCCACCGCAAATTCATTATTTCCCGTCTTTGGCGCGATAAGGAGGTAATTGTTCCGAAAGCCGATACGGTTTTGAAGGTGAACGATAAGGTTATGGTGGTAACGACACGCGAGGACGAACGGGCAATGGAGCTTTTGTTCGGAAAGAAAGTTGAAACCGATTGGAACAAAGACAAGATTGACTGGAACGCAATAGATGCTGATGTTGAAAGCCGCACTCTTGTGGTTACGCGCACGGCACTCAACGGAAAAGTTTTAGGACAACTGCAGTTGCGAAATACATACAGCGTTAACGTCAGTCGCATTACGCGCGGAGACATAAAGCTCCTTGCCACCGACGACTTGCGTTTGCAATACGGCGACCGCGTAACTGTGGTGGGCAAACACGAAGCTGTGAACAATGTGGAGCAGTTTTTCGGAAACTCGGTCAAGACTCTCAACGAACCGAATATAGGCAGCATTTTCCTCGGATTGGTTCTCGGTTTGGCGTTGGGCACAATTCCCATAAACATCCCGGAATGGACACTCCTATACGTCTCGGCGTAGCCGGCGGACCAATCATTATGGGAATTTTGGTGGGTGCGCTCGGTCCTAAACTGCACTTCATTTCCTATACCACTCGCAGCGCATCGCTAATGCTTCGAAAGCTCGGACTTTCAATCTATCTTGCCTGTCTGGGACTTGATGCGGGAAAAAGGATTCTTTGCCACCGTGGTTCGCCCGGAGGGTGCAATGTGGTGGCGTTGGGTTTGTTGATAACAGTGTTGCCCGTAGTGATATTGGGGATTGTTGCGCTCAAAACCAAACGCTATGATTTCGGAACGATATGCGGCATACTGTGCGGAAGCATGGCTAATCCAATAGCGTTGTCCTATGCTAACGACACACTGAAAGGCGACATGGCAGAAGTGTGAGCTATGCCTCGGTATATCCTCTCGGAATGTTCGTGAGGGTGGTCATAGCCCAAATGCTTATAATGATATTTGTTTAGCAAAGGCTTTTGCGACAGAGTTCAAGCCGGACAACATAGAAAATCCCCGCCATTCATCGTGAACGGCGGGGATAATTGTAAAATATCCAAGCGATGTAAAACTTTTGCAGGGGTCAGTCTTCTGCTATTTGTTCGGCGGTAAGGTGGTTGCCTCTCAGGAAATCGTTGTAGTCGAATCGGTCAACAAACTCCTTGCGTGCGCCGTAGCAGCGCACTTTCATAGAAGTGTTGCCGTAGAAGCGGGCAATCTTTTCGCCCCAGCCGCCGTCCAGCTGTCCGTCCTCGAGGGTTATAACGGTATGGTGTCCGTTTTGCAGGTCTTGCAGCAGCGCGGTGTCGAGACCTGTTATGAAGCGCGGGTTGATTACGGTTGCGTCAATGCCTTTTTCCTTGTATTTCTCCGCCACTTTTTGCGCGAGCGCGTAGTAGCCGCCAAGCCCGAGTATGGCAATTTCGCTGCCCTTGTGCGTAATCTGATAGCGGTTAAGGTCGCCGTAGCTCTCCTCCGTAACGGTGTCGTTGGCGGCTTCGAGCGGAACGTTCGGCACTCGTATTGCCACGGGATGTTCCGTCTGGTGTATCGACCAGCGCAGCATGGCGTCGTATTCCGCCTTGCAGGTGGGGGCGAGATACACCATGTTGGGGATGTTTCAAAGCAGTGTGATGTCGTAGAACCCGAGGTGGGTTACGTCGTTAAGCCCCGTGATTGTGCCGCCGAACACTATTATTGACGCTGCGTTGTTGTTAATGCACAGGTCTTGCGACAGCTGGTCGTAGGTGCGCTGTATGAACGAGCTGTGAACCCGAAGTCCGGCCCGAATTGGTACTCTTTTTTGTCTCGCCTGTTTCAATGACGAACGGAAGCCCCAATGGAAACGCTCCTTTTGCTCTTCGGCAAACTTGTAGCCCTTGCCCTTTACGGTGTTGATGTGCACTACAACAGGCCGGGTGGTGTCTTTCACCTTTTGGAATGCCTCCACAAGAGCCTTTACGTTGTTTCCGTCGCCCACATACACATAGTCCAGCCCCATTGCCTTGAACAGGTTGCACTGTGCTTCGCCGTTTGTCTCGCGCAGCAGTTGCAGGTTTTTGTACAGTCCGCCGTGGTTCTCCGCTATCGACATTTGGTTGTCGTTCACCACAATTATAATGTTCGTGTCAAGCTCCGCAGCCATGTCAAGCCCCTCGAGAGCCTCGCCGCCGCTCAACGAGCCGTCGCCGATAACCGCTATCACGTTTTCTTTGCCGCCTTTCAGGTCGCGTCCCTTTGCAAGACCGCAGGCAAGGCTCACCGACGTGGATGTGTGTCCCACCACAAACTGGTCGTGTTCGCTTTCCGACGGTTCGGTGTAGCCCGAAACCTTGTCGTATTCCGCAGGGTTGAGGAATGCGTCCTTGCGCCCTGTGAGCATTTTGTGGGCGTAGCTTTGGTGGCTCACGTCGAACACCATCTTGTCAATGGGCGAGTTGAAAACATAGTGCAGGGCGACCGTCGCCTCCACCATGCCCAAGTTCGGACCTATGTGTCCGCCGTGGTCGGAAAGCTTTTGCAGCAGGTGCTTGCGCACTTCGCCCGCCAGAATATCAAGTTTGTCAATGCCGACAGCCTTTACGTCGGCAGGGGAGTTGATATTTTCCAAATACATAACGCTTGTGTTTTATTTTATATTTTCTACGGTGCAAAATTACAAAAAGCGCAAAGTGCGCATACTACCCGAATTTAGGAACAAATGAACACAATTACGTTTTGCGCCCTTGGCGCGGTGCATCCCCAAACACCGCGAAAACTACATCGGATGTAGGAAAAACTATGTCCTATGTAGAAAAAATTATATCAGACATAATTCAAATTACATCAGACATAATTTTTGCCGTTGCAAGCCTTTGAAAAACAATAACTTATAAAATCTTTTCAAAACAATGCAATGCTGTGAAAACCAGGGATTTACGGCAAAAGCCACGCTTGGGGCGGATTTCTGGTTGGGGGGGCAAATGAAAACGGCTTGCGGGCTGTTTGCCTGCAAGCCGTTCGCTGCATTTTTATTGTGTAATCGCCATTTATTTCTTTATGTATGCCTTGAAACCGTATATGTGATATACGTTGGCACCGTAGTTGTCCTTTTTCAAGGGCTGGTATCCAATTTTGTTGTTACCGCTGATTTTGGAGCCGTTTGACCATAGCTCCATTTCCATATCGTGGTCTTTGCCACTAACGCTGTCTTCGCGATATTCCAACATAAAGCCGTCCCTCATCAGACCGTCGTATATTTTCTTGTTGTAGCGTTTTGATTTCTGCCCGAAATCGTTGACAAGGTATGTCAGGCAGTATTTGTCCCAACCGCTTCCCGATTGCCTTACAACCAAAGAGTCGATGAACAAACAGCCACGCAGCTTGAATTCGCAATAGTTTACGCTGACCCCAATGTCAACAAAGGTTTCGCGGTATTGTTTTATGAAATCGTCCCATACAAGGGCAGTCGTTGTTTTCCCCGTACCATAGCTGTCGCTGTATTCTGCGTTTGTGAACTCCAGCTCCGGCTTTTGTATGTAGGCGGGCGCGAAAGGTTCTGCCACTCCGTAGGATGTATATGAACTGGCCAGCAGAAAGTCTGCGGCGTATGTGATGTAGGGCGCGATTTCGTAATCCTTGGGCGTTGCCTTCCATGAGGACGGCGTTATCTCCAGATCTTTTTTTCAAAGTTCATCCATTGCGTGGATTGCGAGGTCGTTGTCCGATGTTCCCTTGGTCGTCCTTGTTCTTGCATAAGGGAGATTTTACTGTCAATCTCACCGTTTTTCAGGATAACCACCCCCCAGTCGCGTATCATTTTTATGTTTGCGTTGCCGTCGCGCTTGCATTCGGCATCGAATTTAAGTGAGTACGACATTGTGTTGTCGGAGAAAAACGCGCCGTCAAGCGTGTAGGTGTAGTCAACTTCGGCTTTTGCATACGGAACGGTCTCACCGTAGCGTATGTAGTTGCGGCTTTTCTTCATTGACGGCTTTAAGGAAAGGTCGAGGTCGGCCATGAGGAACGGGCGTATGTTAAGCCCCATTTTTGCCGTCAGCGT
>VOFC01001241.1_pt1 | contig 52000 bp, 86 predicted proteins | sample 5384161 | NCBI WGS metagenome assembly VOFC01 (sample SAMN12384722, study PRJNA508395) | human gut metagenome | isolation source: healthy gut B | host: Homo sapiens | reverse complement strand
TTACAGCATTAAAAACAGGTATAGCGACTCTATCTGCTCCTTTTAGTAATGAATATTTAAATAAAAATTTCACACTAAATATGCTTACACCAAGTTTTGGAAAAGATACACTATATAGAACTTTTATGCAAAAAATGATTCTATCATCTTCTCCTGAAATAGTTTATAGAAATTTAGGGTTAACTTATATTTCGCCTGATTATGATACAATAGCCAACATGACAAAAATTTGTGATAATTATGGAATCAATTACTATTTAGTTGATCCATTAAATCCAGAAAAGTCATATGGATTAAATCCTTTTATATATGATGACCCAGCAAAAATAGCAATTACTATATCTTCTGTAATTCATGGAATTACAACTGTTGATGGTCCTGAAATGAAAGACTCTAGTAAAGAAGAAATATATATACAGATTCTAGAAAATCTATCAATACTTTTAAAAGTGGTTTATCCTAAGATGCATGATGGAGTTTTACCAAATATGGAAGATTTACTTGTTCTTCTTTCTAAATTCGATTTAGTTGAAAAAATGACAGAAATATTGAAAGCAGATCCAGAACTTTCTAAAAAGTATCAAATGCAAATTTCTTATTTTTATAGAAATTTCTACAATAATAGTAAAGGAAAAGCCAATACAGAAAACTACACTTACCAATTATCTAGCAAAATAGAAAATTTACTTAGAATACCAAGTATTAAAGCTATTTTATGTAATAGACACATCAATATCAATTTTGATACTGCTTTAGAAAATGGTGATTTTATATTTATTTGCACTAGAAGAGGCGAATCTGGAAAAAATGTTAATAAAGCCTTTGGTTTATTTTTCCTTCTTTCAATGCAAAATGCAATTTTAAGGAGACCTGGTAATGAATCAAATAGAATTCCAAATTTCTTATATATTGATTATCTAACGTTTACGCTAGTACTGATATTTTAAGTACCTATGACTCTCAAGTTATAAACATGGCAAACACATATGTTGATTCATCAACAACATATGGTAACACGGACCTTAATCCTTTTATTAAGAGCAACGGAGGTCGATACTTTACTGTAAATGAAATTGAAACAGACCACTTTGATGTCAATGTAAATGGTGTACCAATAACCGTCATCATTTCCCAAAATAATTCTGTTGAACAGTACAAACCACAGAATGTTACTGATCTGGATGATAATTCTATTATCAATATAATCGAATCCAGTCGTAAAAAAGTGGATGATTATATTGAAACTTCATCCATTCTTATAGACAAAGATAATATTGAAAATTATATTAATTCATTGTCTATAAAAGCTGCTGACTTTACAGATGATTCAGCAGTTGGCGCGTACTTCTCCGCTGACGATTCCGTGATTTACGTAAACAATGAGCTTTCTGAATATGTGTGTGAATGGATGGTGTGCCACGAGTATATGCACGCCATCGCATACTTCGCACATGGCGAAATCGACCTTGACGAGGTCCCATATGCCTATTCATTATATAATGAAGTTTGGACTGACTTATTGACCTGCTCAATGGATCCTGAATTAAATGAATCAATTGATTCCTATTATAAGGGATATTACACATTGCTTTACCCTTATATAAACATTTTCGGTGACGAAACTATCAAATCATATTTTTACGGATATAATTCGATTTACCAAAAAACTAGCAAATCTGAATTTGACTTTTTCGTAGACGTGTTTGAAAACTTTGGTCAACAGAATTCGGAAGTGTATTACAACAATTTGGTACTCAAATGGTATGCAAAAAATCTTTGCTAAAATTTTCTATAATTAGACATTTGCCACAGCTTAACAAAAGCGATAAAAAGAGGAACTTTCTCTTTTTATCGCTTTCTTCAAATATAAAACTACACAATAAATTGCAAAACTAACCCAGACACTACTCCAACAAAATACATAATTCCAATCACACACAAATTTTCTTTCAAATGTTTTTTATTAGTTCTAAATAATACTAACAATCCAACTCCCGCTCCTGTAAGCAAACCTGAAACCAAAGATGCCATATTTATTACATTTTCAATATAAAGATTAGTTATAATAACAGATGCCGCACAATTTGGAATAAGACCAATTAAGCTTGAAATAACAGGACCTAAGAAAACATTATTTTTTATAAATGTTTCTATTGTATCTTCACCTATTAAACCAATTACTAAACCAATAACTAATGTAATTATAAAAATATAAACAGTTATATTAAGAGTATGAATTAAACTTGCCTTAAAAATCCCTTGTTCGTGGCAATGGCAATGTTCATCTTCACACATTTCTCCAATAGATTCACCATCATTTTGTACTTCATCATTTTGAATATTTGTATTTTCTTCGTTTTTAAAATGCTTTTTTATTATAAACTTTCTAAAAATAAAATCAACCAAAAATCCCCAAAATACACCTAAAATAAGCTTTATTCCTAGAATTTCAAACATTAAACTAACAGGCATCGCTTCTGAAATAAATATTGGTATCATCTCATCTGATGTTGACAAATACACCGCAATTAATGTTCCTATTGATATCAATCTTGATGAATACAAATTAGTTGCAGAAGCCGAAAATCCACATTGTGGCAAAATACCGAACAATCCCTCCTATTAAAGGTCCAAATTTACCGGATTTTTTTATATTCTCTCTTATTTTATTACTTGTTTTATTTTCTATATATTCCATTATTAAATAAGTTATAAATAAAAATGGAATTAATTTTATTGTATCTATAATCGCATCTTGTAATATATCTAACATATTATTCTCCTTTTTTATACTAGACTAGCGACCATTTTATCATATTTTTTGTGCTATTGCAAATTTTTTTCATATTTTGAAATGGGGACGGTTCCTTTTTCAAAAAAAGAACCGTCCCCATTTCAAAAAAAATTATCCTTTAGTTGGAACCTTTATAACAACCTCTGTGCCCTTACCAACCTCACTTTTAATATCTATACTTCCACCATTTTTATCCAAAATTTCCTTAGCAATAGAAAGTCCAAGTCCTGTTCCGCCATTTTCCCTGCTTCTGGCCTTGTCCACCCTATAAAAGCGTTCAAAAATTCTATTTAAATCTTCTTCTGGAATTCCAATTCCATTATCTATTATTTTTATATATGCATCATTATATACAAATCCAACATAAATTTTAAGTAATCCACCATTTGGAGTATATTTTATGCTATTTGTTAAGATATTTAAAACTACTCTTTCAATATCATCTCTATCCGCAAAAACCGGTGGGACATCTGCTGTAACAAAATTTTCTACTTGATGATTTTTCTTTTTAATTTCTATTGCAAGTTTATCTTGACACTCTTTTACCATTTCACCTAAATCAAAACTTACCTTTTTAACTTTTTTTTTCTATTGCTATCCATTCTAGAAAGTTCTAAATCTGTAACAAGCCTTGCCATACGTCTTGCCTCTGTTGCAATTACACCTAAAAATTCTTTTTGAGTTTTTTTCATCATATTCCCCCCTCTAAAAGTGTATCTGCATAACCCATTATTGACGTAATTGGTGTTTTTAGTTCGTGTGATACATCTGCAACAAATTCTTTACGCATATTGTCTAGTCTTTCGTGTTCAATTGTATCTGGAATAAAAGCAATTACCCCTGCAGGAATATCTTGTTTATTTCTAAATGGCGAAAACAATACATCAAGATTTGCATCACCCACATTTACTTTTTGTGTTGTAGATGTCCAGTTATCCAAATATATTATTTTTTCCATATTGATGTTTTTATCATATTTATGGAACACATCCTCAAAAGTATTATCTTCTGGAGCTATTTTTAACAATCTTTTTTGCTGCTGGATTTATTAATGCTATACTTCCATCTCTATTAAAAACAACTATTCCCTCTGTTGTATGTAATACAATTTTTCCCATCTCTATTTGCTCAGTCGACTTTTCCTCATCTTTGCTTTTTTTTAGGTATTTATTTAGTGGATATACTATAACCTTTGACATATATATAGCTAAGGCTATTGCAATTCCAACAAATATAATACTGCAAATTATAAGTATTCCGTCAACTTCTTTTTGATAAATCTTGTATCTCTAAATCAACTTCGCTTAAAGTTGTTACTTCTTCTGTATCAATTTGATTATGGATTCCAATTATTTTTGATTGCATTGCAATTCCAAGTCCAATTAATATAATTATTTCTGTAATAAATATTACTAGAACTACTTTTAAAGGTGTATTTTTCTTAAACAACTTTCTTCCCTCTTTCTTGGGACCATAGGGGTCGGTTCTTTTTTGGTCCTATTTATTTTAAAAATGGGACCAAAAAGAACCGACCCCTATGGTCCCATTTTTCTATTTCACTAATTTTCTTATTTCCTCATAAATTTTATCTTCGACATTTTCATTTGAAACCTTATATGCATTTCTTCCCATTTGTTCGCATTTTTCTTTATTCAAAACTATTTTTTCAATTTCGCTATTTAATATTTCTCCATTTAGTTCATCATTTTTTTAATAATTTTAGCTGCTCCTACATTTTCCAAGACCTTAGCATTATACATCTGATGATCATTACTAACATTGGGAAGTGGTATTAAAATTGAAGGTTTTGAAAGATTTGCAATTTCTGTAATAGTCATCGCTCCACTTCTTGCAACAACTATGTCACATATATTTTCAACTTCCTCCATATTATAAATATATGGAAGAATTTTACAGTTTTCAATATTTTCTATGTCTATATTTTTCCTTGAAAGTTCATTTTTTTTATAATATCAAATTGTTTAGGTCCTGTTGCCCAAATAATTTGATAATTTTTGTTTTTCTTTTGTTCTATAATATCTATTAAAGCCTCATTAATCCTTTGAGCCCCTTGGCTTCCGCCAAAAATTAAAATAATTGGTTTAGTTTCATTTAACCCAATATCTTGTATAATTTTATGTCTTTCATTAATCCCATAATTTTGCTTTTTAACCTTTACTGGTGTTCCTGTAAACACAACATTTTTACAGTTTGGAATTCTTTTTTTCGCGTCCTCGAAAGAAACTAAAATAGTATCAGCCTTTTTCGACAACATTTTTACTGCTTTTACCAGGAAACGCATTGCTTTCGTGTAGTAAAACTGGCACATTATTTGCCTTTGCAGCCATAACAACTGCTCCACAAATGTATCCTCCTGTTCCGATTACAATATCTGGCTTAAACTCTTTTACAATTCTTTTAGCTTCTCCAATTCCCTTAAAAGTTTTATATAATTTTTTTTAAGTTTTCTATTGATATTTTTTTGCTTAAACCATAAGCATCTATTGTTTTTAATTCATATCCTGCTCTTGGAACTAGGTCATTTTCTAATCCTCTTGTTGTTCCGAATAAATATTATTTCCGAATCCTTTTCCTCTTGTTTTATTTTGTTTTGCTATTGATAATGCAGGATTTATATGTCCAGCCGTTCCTGCTGCTGCTACTATTACTCTCATTTATTTCCTCCTTTTTCGTATTTGGGACAGTTTTCTGATTGGGGACGGTTCCTTTTGGAAAATGCACTAAAAAGACCCGGTCCCAATGGTGCATTTCTGAAAAAGAACCGTCCCCAATCAGAAATTTATGTTTTTCTACAAGCTCTTGAAATGTTGAGTAGTACTCCCATTTGGCAAAGCATAATAAATAATGCTGTTCCTCCATAGCTAAAGAATGGAAGTGGCATACCTGTTGCTGGCATTGATGATGTTACAACCGCTATATTTATTATAACCTGTATTCCAACTAAAGCTGTTATTCCTGTTGCAACTAAACTTCCAAACATATCTGGTGCTTTCATTGCGATTAAAATTCCTCTCCAAATAAAAATTGCAAATAAAATTATAACAAATGCACAACCTACAAATCCAAGTTCTTCTGCTAAAACGGAAAATATAAAGTCATTTTGTGGTTCTGGTAAATATAAATATTTTTGTTTACTTTGACCAAGTCCCGCTCCAAATAATCCACCGTGAACCTATTGCATATAAACTCTGAATAACTTGCCATCCGTCTCCTTTAGCATCACTCCAAGGATTTAAAAATGTAGTTACCCTTTTTTAATCTGTATGGTTCAAATATAATAAGAGCAATTAATGCTGGTATTCCAACCGCGCATCCAGGTACTATCATTTGCCACATTTTGCATCCTGCAATTACCATCATTACACAAACAATTCCTATAATAACCATTGATGCACTCATGTGCGGCTCTAGCATTATAAGCAAAATTATTGGTGCAAGCCACGCTAGATGTTTTATCCATCCTTTTACAAAATATTTTAGTTCTTCTCTATCTCTTGTTAATATTCCAGCATAGAAAATTATCATCAAAAACTTTACTAATTCTGATGGCTGAAATGACAGCGTTGTATCTGTTATTCCAATCCACCTTTTCGCTCCATTTACTGTTTTTCCTGCAACCAGAACTGCTACAAGAAGTATAATTGATAATATGTATCCTATTTTATAAAATTTCTTATAAAATCTATAATCAATTTTTGATATCATTGCCATTGCAACTATTCCAAGCCCTGCAAATGCTGCTTGTTTTGCAAAATATTTATAACTTTTTCCGCTTTCCGATATTGATGTTGGAGAGCTGGCAGATAATACCATTATTAGTCCTATGGTTAATAATAGTAGCACTGTTATTAATAGTGTGTAATCTATTGGATTTTCTAAGAAACTAGAAAATTTCTTTGCTTTTTTCTTTGCCATTTTTTACTCTCCTTTCTTTTTTTGAAATGGGGACGGTTCTTTTTGAAAAAGGAACCGTCCCCATTTCAAAAAAAATTGCCCCCAAAAGACCTGGTCCCAATGGGTTACACAATCAAAATCCCAATTATACACATTAAAAGTGTAATAACCGAAAATACTCTAACTACTTTATTTTCATTCCAACCAGACAATTCAAAATGATGATGTAATGGTGCCATTTTGAAAATTCTGTTACCTGTCTTTTTTATAATAATATACTTGAAGTATTACAGATAAAGTTTCAAGTATTGGTATTAATGCTATTACAATTAAAAGTAATGGCATTTTTTAAATATAATGCTAAACACGAAATTAATCCACCTAAAAATAATGAACCAGTATCGCCCATCATTACCTTTGCAGGATTTAAGTTAAACATTAAAAATCCTAAAATACTTCCAACAGCGATACTTCCTAGAATTGCAACTTCCCCTACACCTCTTAACATTGCAATTACTGTTAAGCAGGTTATTATAATTGCACATACACTAGATGATAAACCATCTACTCCATCTGTTAAATTTATTGCATTTGTGGTTGCAAGTATTACTAAAATTTCAAATGGAATATATAAAAAATGATGGCAGAGTTATTTCTGTTTTTTATTATTGGTATAAATATTTCTGTTCCATGTCCTGTAAATTTTAATATAAATAATACATATAACACAGATATTATAAGGAGTCCAAGCATTTTTGCACTTGGTTTAATCCTTTGGTATTATATGTAATACAAGCTTTTTGAAATCATCTACAAACCCAACTATCCCAAATCCTATTGTTAAGCATAACATTGGAATTAGATTATGAACTATATCAGCATTTCCTGCTTGTTTTAAATATATGTAACTACCTATAGTACATATTCCAATGGAAAGCATAAATATTATGCCACCCATTGTTGGCGTACCTTGTTTTTTTAAGTGTGATTGTGGGCCATCTTCCCTTTCGATTTGGCCAACCTTAATTTTTTTAGTATTGGTATAATTATTAGTGCTAAAACTACTGCTACCGCAAAACTTATTAAAAGTATTGTTGTTTGAAAATTCATTTTAATTCTTGCCTTTCTTATTTATTTTACTAATTATATCATTTACAATAATTCTTTCATCAAAAGGATGTTTAACTCCATTTATTTCTTGATATGGCTCGTGTCCTTTTCCTGCCAAAACTATTATATCAGTTTTATTTGCCATTTGAATTGCTTTTGTTATAGCCTCAACTCTATCAACAATTACTTCATATTTTCCTTTTGTTTTTTTGATTCCTTCTTCAATTTCATTTACAATTGATTCTGGATTTTCTGTACGTGGATTATCTGATGTAATTATTGTATAATCTGCAATTTTTCCTGATATTTCACCCATTGCAGGTCTTTTTGCAGAATCTCTATTTCCCCCACAACCAAATACAGAAATTACTCTTCCTCTTGTATATGATTTTACAGCCTGAAGTATATTTTGTAAACTTTCTGGTGAATGAGCATAATCTATCATAATTGGTATTTCAAGCTTATTTTCTACCATTTCTGATCTTCCAGGTACCTTGATTTTCTCTAATGCTTCTTTCATTACTTGACTTTCAATTCCAATTTTTCTACAAACACATATTGCACATAATGCATTATATACTGTAAATCTTCCTGGGATATCAACTTTTACTCTTTCATTTCTATCTGCTATTTTGCTTTGAAATCTACATAAGAATTTGTAATTGTTATATCTTTTGCTAAGAAGTTTCCAAAATTATCTATTCCATATCCTGTTATGTCACTATCTGGAAACATTGCTGGAATCTTGTTTCCCTGTAAATCATCTATATTTACAAATCCCGTTTTACACATTTTGAATAATTTTAATTTAGATTGTAAAATAATCTTCCATATTTGGATGTTCTTTTTTCGCTTATATGATCTTCTGAGAAATTTGTAAATGCAACATAATCGAAATGACATCCATCTACTCTATGTAATTTTAAACTTTGTGATGAAACCTCCATTACAACATATTCTACACCTTCTTTTACCATATCTGCAAACATTCTTTGAAGCTCCAAGCTTTCTGGTGTTGTTCTATCTGAATCTGCTATTTTCCTACCATTTATATATGTTGCAATTGTTCCAATTAGTCCAACTTTTTTTCCTGCTTTCTCAAGGATTTCTTTTATCATAAAGGTTGTTGTTGTTTTTCCTTTTGTTCCTGTTATTCCTATTAGTTTAAACTTTTCTGATGGATTTCCATAAAAGTTTGCTGATGCTAACGCTAAAAATTCTCTTGTATCTTTTGCAACTATCAATGTTACATTTGATGGTATTTTTAAAGCTTTTAAGTCACATAATTCATCTACTACTACTGCAACAGCTCCATTTTCTATCGCACTACCAATAAACTCGTGTCCATCTACTGTGAACCCTTTTATTGCAACAAACAAAAATCCTTTCTCTATTTTTTTTGAATTACTTTCAATTCCTTCGATTTCTAAATCTAATTCTCCTTTGGCTTTTAAGCCTTCAATTCCGTCTAAAATATTTTTTAAATTCATTTTTTTCTTCCTTTCAAGGATATTTTTCATAAAAAAGAAATAATTATTTCCAATTTTACTCGTTCATTATATATCAAATTATTTTTTTTTTTTTGTATAGTGTTTTTTGTGATTTTTCGTAAAGGACCGTTTCTTTTTTCATTGGGACCGTTTCTTTTCGCGAAATAATACGGTCCCAATGAAAAAAGAAACGATCTTAATAAGAAAAAATTCGTCCAACTGTTAAAATTTATTCAAATTTATTGTTTTTATGCTTTTTCTCTTGCACGTTTATTTTTTTATGATATAAAATTTATAAAGGAGGTTTTCCTATGAGTGAAAATGAAGAAGAAAAAAGAAAATTAAAGTAGTTACTGGTGATGGAAATGATTTGAACATTTCGCCTGTTTATGATCATATCAAATCAGATATTGTTCCTGATAATGATGGAAAAAAGAAGGATATTGTTATTCCTAAAAGTAGTTCTGATAAAAAATAAAAAATTTTCGAAACATAATTATTTCTATGTTTCGATTTTTTGTCGAAATTTATTTTATTTACGTACACAAGTTATTGTGTATCAAGTCGTTTTCTCATATTTTTTTTTGATACAATTAGAAAAAATATGGAGGAAACTATGAAATTCAAACGTCTAAAAGACCTTAGAGAAGACCACGATAAGTATCAAAAGATATAGCTGAATTATTAGGAATATCCCAGCAATATTATTCTGAATATGAAAGTGGCAAAAGGACTATTCCTATTCAACATTTAATAACTTTAGCTAAATATTATAATACTTCTATTGATTATATCGTAGGTTTAATAAATGAAATCGATAAAAAACATATATCTTAGTTCTATATAGATTATAGGGTAAAATATATGTTTTTTATTTTTTGTTTCAAAACAAATGGAAAGAGCTGCTTTCCAACAGAAAACAGCTCTTCTTTCAACATAAACTTTTACATACTAAAAATCAAATTTCCGTTCTTGCAATTTCTCCTGCAAGACCCACATAACTGCTTGGCGTCAACTCCATAAGAACTTTCCTATCCTCTTCTGAAAGCACCTCCAAAGTTTTTACAAACTCCTGTATTTCTTTTTGAGAAATTCTCTTACCTCTAGTCAACTCCTTCAGCTGATTATAAGCATCCGCAATTCCATATTTTCTGAGAATTGTTTGAATAGGTTCTGCTAATACTTCCCAGTTCTTATCCAAATCTTCAGAAAGTTTTTCTTTGTTTACTGCTACCTTTCCTAATCCTCCTATTGTCTGTTTGATTGCCTGCAGTGAATATCCAATTCCCATTCCGATATTTCGTAATGATGAAGAATCAGATAAATCTCTCTGCATTCTTGAACGTGTCAATTTGTTTGACAGCGCCATAAGAACTGCATTCGACATATCAATATTAGATTCAGAGTTTTCAAACCTGATCGGATTTACCTTGTGTGGCATTGTACTACTTCCAACTTCGCCTTTTACAGCAATCTGTTTAAAATATTCACTGCTTATATAAAGCCACATATCTATATCCATATCAAGCAAAACATTGTTAAAATGTCTAATGCCATCAAGGATATGAGCAATATAATCGTGACTTTCAATCTGCGTAGAAACAGGGTTAAAAGTTAAATCCAAATAATATTCCACAAAGTTCTTAGATAACTCTCTCCAATCTTCTCTTGGAAAAGCCACTGTAATTGCAGAATAGTTACCAGTAGCTCCATTGAATTTTGCAAGTACATCAATCTCCTTAATTTTTTCTAATGATTCCTTAAGACGATATTCATATACTTTAAGTTCCTTTCCTACTGTTGTAGGAGTTGCTGGCTGGCCATGTGTATGGCCTAACATCGGAATATTGCTATATTCCAATGTCATTGCTGAAATTTTTTCGATAAGTTCTTGTGCCGCCGGAATCCAAACATTTGCCAAACCTTCCTTTATCATATTAGCATAACTTGTGTTGTTAATGTCGTCTGATGTGCAACCTAAATGCACAAAACTAATAAGGCTTTCAAAGCCTAACTCCTTAAGCTTCTCATCAACAAAAAAATTCAACAGCCTTTACATCGTGATTTGTTTCTTTTTTTCAATCTCCTTGATTCTCTTAATTGAATCCGCAGAAAAGTCCTCATAAATTGATATGATTTTTGGTAAGTTTGACTTATCAAAATTTTCTAACTCCTCTACTTCACCAATGTTTTCCAACAAGAACTGCAGCCAATAAACTTCTACTTTGACCCTGTTTTTCATCAAGGCATACTCCGAAAAATACGGTGACAGCTCCCTTCCTATTCTTGCATACCGTCCATCAAGAGGACACAAAGCTAAGAATTCTGTTGGAATCTCCTCAGGGTTCATTTTTTTTAGTTACGTTTTTGTCTTTGTTCATAGAAATTTCCCCTTTCTAAAGTTATTTTAACTATTGATTTCCCTATTGTTGCCTTCTCTTAGAAATTAATAGTCACAAGACTTTATTATTATATCATCGTTCCAGTCTTTTGTAAAGATTTTATGTTGATTTATTCATTCTATCTATATCTCCATCTGACTTCCCAAAAAAGTAGCAGCAGACTGAGCAAGTTTATTTTCAACATCATTCATCTTAGTATTAGCATTTTTAGAAAGAAGAATAACTGTACCTATTGTATCACCATTTGAAATAATAGGATAAACAACCTGTCCATTTGATTTTTTATCATTTTTTCCATTTTTTGTAATTGGCATAGCAATATCGCTATTATCTTTACTTGTATAAACCTCTTTATCCTCCATTAATTGTTCAAGTTCATCACTTACATCTTGCTCCAAATATTCCTTTTAGAACCTCCGGAAACCGCAATTACAGTATCTTTATCAGTAATAAATGCAATATGACCTGTTGTTTTTGATAAAGTTTCTGCATATCCTGATGCAAATTCTGTAAGTTCACCTATTGGAGAATATTTTTTTAGTATAATTTCACCCTCTTTGTCTGTAAAAATCTCTAATGGTGCTCCTTCTTTTATTCTTAAGGTTTTCCTTATTTCTTTTGGAATAACAACTCTTCCTAAATCATCTATTCTTCTAACAACTCCTGTTGCCTTCATTTATTTTTCCTCCTTAATTTTGTTTTATAATCTTATTATGTCAAAAAAGGAAAAAAAATTATACAACTTTTTTTTCATTAAGATCGTTTCTTTTTTTTGGGACCGTTTCCTTTCGCGAAAAGACATTTTTTTCTGATTGGGGACGGTTCTTTTTTTCTGAAAAAAGAACCGTCCCCAATCAGAAAAAAAACACATACAACTATGTGTATGCGTTTTTTATTTGTTTCCTTTAAAAGAAGTTTGCAATTCCTTTAAAAGTGATTTCTTGATGTAAAAATTCATTAATTTCATCTTCAACTTTTTGTTGATATGGAGTTAATTCTACTTTTACTGGTGCATTTAAGTCAATTTCTTGGAATAAGAATGCTTTTACTTTTGACCAAAGTCCTTGTTTTGTAATTGCTTTTTCTCTACCGATTGGTTGGAAATCTACACCGTTATCTGATGTTCCAAAGCTACCAAATATGTTTCCTGCTTGTTCGCTTTGTTTACCATTGTTTTGTTCATTTGTTAAGTTTGCTCCTGGTATTGTTCCTTCGAAATAAGATGTATTTTCTGTAACATTATTATTTCCTTCAAATTTTACTTCACCAAAAACTCCATTTTGATTACGATTGAATTCAGCCATTTTCTTCCTCCTTTGTATTTTTCTAAATACTCTATATCTTTTATACTACAAAACATAAAATTAATCAATACATATCTCAAATTTTCATTATTACTTTTTGATTACACTATTATTACATTTTTATTACATTTATACATTTATTTCCCATTTCGGTACATATATTTCCTCATTATTACCCATTTCTTGTATGTATCCATTTTCTAAATCTAATGAGTATAAATAGTTCTCTATTTTTTTGATATTCATATTTTGTTATTTTTCTATTTATGTCTTTAATTTCTTTAGCCTTATATGTTGGAAAGTATTGTGCCATAACACTTACAGTTATATTTTTAGGCATATTTTCGGCTATCCATTTTAGAACTTTTTTGCTATTTTCTGTATGGTTCGGAAGTATTAAATGTCTGATTATTATTCCTGCTTTTATTATGCCATTTTCGTCATATTCATTTTTTCCAACTTGTCTATACATTTCCTTTATGGCAGATGTTGCAATTTCAAAATAATTTTCTATTTTTGAATATTTTTTTTTGCCAGATCATTTTCCGCATATTTTAAATCTGGTAAATAGATGTCTATATATCCTTCTAATAATTTTAATGTTTCTATATTTTCATATCCATTAGTATTATAAATTATTGGAATTTTTAAACCATTATTTTTAGCTATTTTTATTGCTTCTATTATCTGCACAGCATAACTTGTTGGTGATACCAAATTTATATTATCTGCACCTCGTAATTGTTGTTCTATAAAAATCTCCGCCAATCTTTCTATTGATATTTCTTTTCCTAATCCTTGTTGACTTATTTCGTAATTTTGACAAAATTCGCACGATAAATTGCAATTAGAAAAAAAATACTGTACCTGAGCCGTTCCTTCCACTTATACAAGGTTCCTCAAAATTATGAATTGAAGCAAGAGCTACCTTTACAGTACCTTTTGATTTACATCTTCCAACTTGATTTTTAGTTCTATCTATTTTGCATTTATGTGGACATATTTCGCATTTTGTAGTAGTGCTATCATTTTTCCCCAACTCCTTTATTGTTAAAAGCTGAAATACTTACATATTTCAGCTTTTTTCTAAAATTCTGGATTTTCAAGTTTTAGTTCATTTTCTATTATAGTCATTATTATTTGAACTGTTTTTTCTAAATCATTATTTTTTAATACATAATCATATAATCCTATTTTTGATTCTTCATAATCAAACCTATTTAATCTTAAAGTTATTTCTTCTGGAGATGGTTTTTCTATTCTCTCTTTTAATCTTCTCTCTAATTCATCTTTTGGAACTCTTAAAAATATTGTTACTATTTTTGTATCTTGCCCTAATAAATTTACCAAATTTTGTGTACCATTTACATCTACATCTTTTATTATTACTTTTCCTTGTTCTATTTTTTTTTCATTTAAAAGTTTTCTTGGTACCGCATAATAATTATTATGATGTATATCATATTCGTAAAATTCATTTCTTTCTATCATTTCCTCAAATTCTGTTTTTGTAACAAATATATATGTTTGACCTGGGATATCACCTTCTCTTTGTGGTCTTGATGTATATGATGGTAATGTTTCTACAAAGTTCATTCTTTTTTATGATTTCTTTTTTATTGTATCTTTTCCCGCTCCTGCTACTCCAGATAATATAACTATCATTTTAAATTCTCCTTTTATTCTTTTTTTTCTTCTACCTCTTCAGCTTCGCTATTTTCTAATAATGAAACATCTTCGTTTTCATCATCATATTCTTCCTCATCTGCTTTATATATTTGTACTTTTCCTTCATTTATCTCGTTTGCAGCAAGTGTTACAGGTGATTCTTCCTCTACATCTGTTAATTTTTTATCTCCATCTGCTATTTGTCTTGCTCTTCTTGATGTTGCAATTACTAATGCAAATCTATTTTCTGCATGTTCTAAAAGCTCTTTAACTGTTGGCTTTACCATCATAATTATCATTCCTTTCTTTATCAATTCTATCAGCTACTGTCTCTGCTTGTACTGCTGATAATACAATGTGGTCAGAATCCATTATAAGCACAGCTCTTGTTTTTCTTCCAAATGTTGCATCTATTGCTGTTCCATTATCTTTTGCCTCTTGTACCATTCTTTTTATTGGAGCCGAATCAGGACTCACTATGGCTACTATTTTGTCTGCTGCAACTGTGTTTCCAAAACCTATATTTACTAATTTCATAGTTTATTCCTCCCATCTAAAAATTGTATTTATTTTATCACATTTTTGTAATAAAGTCTAGTGAAAATAAGCTTTTTTAGTCATTTTCTTTGTTTTTTCTCTTTTTTGCTTCTTTTTTTATTGGTTCATTACTAACTATCTCGTGAATATCACTTAAACTATCTAAATATTTCTTTTTCTCTATTGTATATATGATTATTGATTTTAATATATAGTATATTGCAAACGTGCATGTTGAAATTAGTACATAAGTATCAAATTCTATTTTAAATCTATTTATAACTGTCCATATTGTTAATGTATGTATAGCAAGAACTAATACCTCAATTCCATTTATTGCAATTCTTCCACTGTCTTTTCTATATGCTCCCTCGAATATTATTATACTAAGAAATAATATTACTATACTCGCAATTTTTATTCCTTGTAATAATATGCTTTCTTCCATTCTCAAATATGAGAAGTTTATTATAATGAAATATATCATCATCGCAATTGCAATTATTATATTTTCAAATATTTTTTCCTTATTATTTTATTATTTTCTTTTTCTTCTTCCATTTTTAATAACTCCTATTTTTCTAGATTTTTTAAATATATCTCTATAAAAATAATAAAAGTAGAATAGGTTTTTAGTCCTTTCTACTCAAATGCTACTTATTTTGGTGACCCCTACGGGAATCGAACCCATGATTTGGCCTTGAGAGGGCCACGTCTTAACCGCTTGACCAAGGGGCCGTTAAAACTTTACCTTATATTTATATCATTTTTTTTTTTTTCGTCAACTGTTTTTGGAAAATTTCGTATTAGGACCGTTTCTTTTTCTGTTGGGACCGTTTCTTTTCGCAAAAAGAAACGGTCCCAATAAAAAAAGAAACGATCTTAATACTAAAAATCACTCTTTTATCCTAAACAAAAACTTTACAATTCCCCTAAAAGCCTTTGGAACCTTTTTAACAACAATCGTCATTTTTATGTACCTCCTTCTTAACAAGCAAGCCATATAAAGCCTATTGCCACACCAGCAAGCCCAATTATAATTAACCATCCTGTTATTGGAAGTAATAGAACCATTAGTATACCAATTCCTAATCCGATTAAACATACTCCACACGTTTTTTTCAAAAATCCTTTCATACAATTACCTCCAACTCTTTTAGTATTATTATATGTTTTTGTAGATTATTGTTACCTTTTGACAAATTGAACCTTTCCTTATATAATTTATATTGTACCTAATATTTAATGAAAGGACTTAATTTTATGAAAAAAAATGATATAAATAAATTAATAGATATTTTAAGAAAAACATATCCTGATGCAAAATGTAGCTTAGACTTTGAAACACCATTTCAGATTGTTGTAGCCGTATGTCTATCAGCACAATGTACTGATGAAAGAGTAAATTTAACAACTCCTGCCCTTTTTCAAAAATATAAAACTATTGAAGATTTTGCAAATTGTGATTTAGAGGAATTAGAAACTTTAATTCATCCTTGTAGATTTTATAAAAATAAAGCCAAAAACATAAAAAATGCGCAAATCAAATTTTAGAAAACTTTGGTGGTGAGGTTCCATCAAATATGGATGATTTAATAACTTTAGCCGGTGTTGGTAGAAAAAGTGCTAATGTTATTATGCTTGAAGTTTTTGGTGAAGCCAAGCGGAATTGCTGTTGATACACATTGCAAAAAGAATTTCTAATAGAATTGGCTTATCTAATGAAAAGGATCCTTCTAAAATTGAACAGGATTTACTAAAACAAATTGATGAGAAAGATTATAAAGATGTTAATCACTTATTTATTTGGCATCGGAAGATATACTTGTAAAGCTCCAAAACCTTTATGTGAGAATTGCAGTGTGAAACATTTTTGTAAATATTTTCAGGAAAATTAGTTCTTCCTGCTAGTTGCATAAACATTTCCAAAAAATATCCCATCCTCTTATATAAATAATCTAGAATTATGTATATTTATGTCTTTTTTTACAAATACTATTTTTTTATGTTAGGAGGAAGCATTAAATGATAGCTTGCACTGAAAACTGTAAATATCAAAAAAATGGAGAATGCACTTCTGAGCAAACTACTTCAAATAAGAAAAATTCTTCTAATTCAAATTGTGCATATTTTGAGCAAGAATAACATCTATTCTTGCTCATCTTTCTTATTTTGTAAGCATTTATTCATCAAACAATTTAATTTTTCCATCAAATCTGGTACATAGTCTAAAATCTTATCAAAAGTATTATCATGATCAACTGGCAAAAGTTTTACAACATTTGATTGTACAACTAAAAAAGCAATCGGATTTATAGAAACCCCGTGCACCTGCTCCACCTCCAAATGGTAATCTATATTGAATTTGCTCATCTTTATCTTTTTTATTATATTCATCTATTGTTTCGCCCTTAAAACTCACTTCCCCCTGCCGCAAACCCAAATGATACTTTTGAAATTGGTATTATAACCGTATTATTCGATGCCTGTATTGGCTCTCCGATTATTGTATTTACATCTACCATATCTTTTATACTATTCATAGCTGTTAGCATTAGGCCTTCTATTGGATGTTCTGACATACTATTCCTCCTTTCAAATTGCATTAATAATATGTATCAATTTAAAACTAATTATACAGTTTAAATCAATATTCAATAAATTTCTATTTTGATATAATGGTATAATTTTCCAATTGATTTGATTTTCTTTTCCATCTCCTATTGCTAAAATCTTTTTTTTTTTTCTGAGAGCACCCCCATTATTATTGCAATTATGCTTGATATTGCCCCAACTATGATTGCATTTTGTGCAGTATCCTCTGTTCCTAAAGCCATTTTTAAATTTATCTTTTGGATTTTTATATTCATTTTTCCTTAATTTTGATATTTGCTTCATATCAAAATTATTTTTATCTTTTTCGATTTTTCTTCTTTAGTTTTTCTATGTTTTTTCTAATTACTCTTTTTTTCCATTTTGTATTTTGTTATATCTAATTTGAAATAATTGATTTTCTCAAATATATATAATTTAATTGTTATTTTATACTTTTTATTTATATTTCTTTCTTTCTTTTTTGTTGAATTTCTAATCTTATATTTTCTATATGTATTTGTATGGTCGTAAATACTATTAGTATTGTTAAAATTATTAATAGTCCTAAGCTTAAATAAAAAAAAGAACAATATTATCACCTCTTTTTAGAAGTTTTAATATTATTCTTTACATTTTTTACTATTTTAAACATTTTGATTGAGATTGTATAATTATTTTATACCTTACTTTGTACTCTCTCTTTGATTTATTTATTTTTAGCGCAAATCTGTAAGCCGGGTTCTGTCTTTTAAATTAGTCATTTATCTAGTCTATATATTGCTATATAGCTCAAGCCACGCAAGTTTGGACCACCGAGCAGGTGTTTAAATATCCATTTTAGGTGTTGCTCCAGATGGGGTTTACACTGACGCCATAAGTCACCTTACAGCCGGTGAGCTCTTACCTCGCCTTTTCATCCTTACTATTATTTTAACACGAGCGTCAAAAATTTTATTAATTTTCTTGCTCAAAACTAATAGCGGTTATTTTCTGTTGCACTTTCCTTAAGGTTTCCCTCACTAGACGTTATCTAGCATCATTGCTCTTTGGAGCCCGGACTTTCCTCTCGCAAACCCTTTCGAGTTTTGCCAGCGACTAATCAATTTGCTTTATTTATTATAGCATATTTTTGGGATTTTGCAAATGGTTTTGGAAAATTTTGTTTTTTCTTTTATACTATCAGTATGTATTCTGTAATTTGTTTTTGCAAGTTCTCGTCTTACAGACCATTCTATTTTATTTTGATAACTTTCGTTTTGTTTTAATCGTTCAAATTCTGTAATTAAATATAATTTAAATTCTACATTTAACCAACTTCGTCAATTTTAATTCTGTGTGATTCCACGGAATTAAAATTTTCATTATGCAATTCTTCCCAAAGGTTATAAAAATCAAATGAATTTTTATTTGACATCCAATTTCTGATAACTCCAGATGGATCATTTTCATTTTGATATTTTGCTAAATCTGTTAAAGAAATATAATCTATATTATCTACTCTCTTAACTCTTACTTGTCTATTGTTTACATTCATTTGTGTTTGTATAAGTTCTTTACTCATAATACCACTTCCAATCTCTGTAAATTCTTTGTATAGAGTAAAACAATCGTTTGTAAAAGTCAAGTAAAATATCTAACTATAAATTAATTCTTCAGCAGAATATTTATAATTATTCATAAGTCCAATCCATTTTAATGGATTGGTATTCTTCAAGTTTTCATCAATAGTTTTTTTATCTAGCATTTGTTTCATTAGAATTTCAAATTTTTTCTTTAGCTTGTTTATCTGTATCTACAATATGCTTACTCAATATTGATATCCATTGTTTATATCGGCTTTCCCCTTTTAAAATTTTTCTCCTAAAATGCCATTCAAAGCCTTCAACTCATATTATTATGCTGTTATAATAATTTACACTTTTATCTGCTAGTTTTCTTTCAATAAATGTTTATATAAATAATCCCTTAGCTTTTCTATTATTACCTGTTCTGATGATTTATTGAAATATTCTATCATTTCTTTTATTTTTCTCATATATGAATCATATGTATAATGTGAGAAATTTTTCATCTTTATGTCTTGACTCAACTTTTTAATTATTTGATTATTTGTCATTCAAAAATACCTCCTATATAATATATTTGCAGTCTTAAGTTACATAATTACATTATACAGGAGGTTATCTATTTTTTTAATATTACCGCATTATTAGTTCCATTGCGACGAAGGAGCATTTAGTACATTGTAAAGAACTGAATAAGGCTTTTTAACTTTTTTTAGGCACAAAAGCTTAATTATAGCTTTTGTGCCTTTTTTTCTATCTATAAAGTATAATACAAAAAGTTCTAAAATCTCACAGTTATCTACTGCCAAAATAATACTGGATATCCATTATTGATGTTATTGTTATCGTTTTTAAACTTATCATCATCATTTATTATTTCCAAAAGATCAGGAAAATCCTCTTTATTTATTAATTTTGTAATGCCTTCTTCTTTTTCTTCTGATGTTGCCAATTTTCCAATTCCTTTAGAATATGTTTCATTTAAATAAAAGCATTTGTTATATACTGAATTCCATTTTATTCCAACCAAACTACCTATTTTTTTCGTTTTTCGTTTCTTGGTCTACAATTATTTTACCTAAATTATATCCATTGTCAATATCTCCAAATGTCGCTCCCCCTGCAATTCCTCCTATTTTTATTTGCGTAGTTGTATTGTTTATATAAATTTCTCCTAAATTCGCAACATTCATAATATGTGTATTATAATTTTGTCCTATAATTCCTCCTAAGCTTGCTTTTTCATCAGTTGTTGTACCATTATACACAATCTTTCCAGTATTATATAAATTTTTTACAGTATGTTGGGAATTGTCCCCTGCTGATATTATTCCACCTATTCTTACGTCCTTGTTACCTGTGGCATTTATTTCTCCACTATTATAACAATTTATAACGTCACATCTAGTTATATATGTTGTAATTCCACCCGCCAAAACATCTATTTCAGATCTAGCATTTATTTTTCCTGTATTGTAACACCCTTTAATATATGGTGTCAAATCAGTACTTGAAGCATTATTATTACAACTTCCGACAACTCCTGCTCCAACCGCTTGACCATCTGTAGCATTATTTTCACATATAATTTTTGCACTATTTCCACAATTTTCGATATTTCCATTTTCTCTCATTGCACCTGCTACACCTGCACAAAGTAAATATCCAGTTCCTTTTAAATATAAATTTCCACTAATTACACAGTTGCTTATGCTTCCGTAATTTATTCCTGTAATGCCACCAATACTGGCTGAAATACACTCGGCTTTTATATTTATATCAACTAATTTAATATTTTTTATGATTCCAATATTAGTTCCAAATAAACCAATTCTTTTTACTCCTTCATTTGCACTTTTATTTATATATAAATTTTTTTATTTCATAGTTGTTACCATCAAATGTTCCTGCAAAGCAATTCTCTTTCGTGTTTTCTATTGTTCCAATTGATAAAAACCTTCTCCACTTGTTAATAAAATTTTCAATTCTCCATTATAACCATACTTTCCATAGTCTGTTCTAAATGCATCTACATAGGAATTATCTGAATTAAAATTTAAGTCAGTCCCTAATTTTACCATGTTTCCTTCATAGGTATTACCATTTTTTACATCATATGAGAAAAAAACTAAATCTTCAATGCTATTTATGATGTAAACATTCTCGCTTTCTTTTTCCAATATCCCTGGGTTATTATCAGTTACTTTGTCTAAATATTTTCCCTCAATGCCATTACTTATTATTTCTTCCATATTAGCTAAATCTGTTGTTTCTTTCTTCTGACTAAGTGTTGTTTTCTCTTTCGCTTCCCCAGCTCTATTTAATATCCCATTCTCCCCAGTCAACATACTTATGCTAACACCTGCTAAAATGAGTAAAACTATAATTGTTACTACAAGTGCAATTAATGTAATTCCATTGTTATTTACATTCCTTTTCATCTGATATCCTCCTATTTTTGTGTACTATTTTGTATCTGCTTTAATTTTACCACCGTAGTTTACTTTATTCAACATTTTAATCAAATGTAATATAAATATAAGATTTTTGTAACAATAGCTTGTTTTATGTAGTTTTATCACTTCATATTCAAATTGTTTTTATTTTTATACTTACTTTTACTAATTTATATTGTAACAAATCCTCCAATATTTTATTCAATATAAAAAAATAAAAACCACAAAAAAGAAGTTAATGACAAATTTAAGCCTATAAACACCTAAATTATGTCATTAACTTCTTCCTTTAAATTTCTTCTACATAAAGTTCATTTCCTGCAACAACTATTGTATATTTTCTTAGTCCTTCAATATCTTTTATATCATCAAATTCAGAATATCTTTCAATTTGTTCTCTTGCTTCTTTTTGTTTATCTTCTAATTTTGCAGTATCTCCTTTTTTCAAATATTTAAACTCTACCATTATTGCTTTATATCCTTTTGTTCTATCCCTTGGAACTAGCAATATATCTGGATAATTTCTATTTACTTCCATTTCAGATTTTGCAGAATATATTTGCATTGTCATTGCTATACAGTAAAATATTAATTTAATATATTTCTCATCAAACTTTATTAGGTCACGATTAGATAGATTGTTTAAATATATTCTTAATGTTTCTACCATTTTGTCTATTTTACCTTCTCTTGCAATTTCTTAATATTTCTTGATTTCGTGTATTATCTATTCTAAAATCCGCCTCTTGGTTCAGTAATTGCATAAAATAATCTGCATATATTTCTTTCATTACCTTATTTGGTATTGTAAGCTCTGGCATTCCTAAATCTTCTCCAAATATTGTTAAATATCCAAGGTAGTATAGCATTGATATCATATCTGTTTCATTAAATTCTATTGCTGGATTAAATTTTTTCTACTATATTATTATTTATCGGTTCACCTTGTACTGTTTTCCTTAATATTTCCAGTCTATTTTCTTCTTTACATAAACCTAGCATTTTTCCAATTTTGCTGTAATCACTTGCTATGTTCACGTCTATTAATTTAGTTGGTATTTTTCCGAATTCAATATATCTATTTAAAAAATATAAACACATATTTGAATTATATATTTGATTTTTGGCTTCTAAACTGAATTTATATCCATCATAATTTTCTTTCATTATAGGTAATATTTGTTCTTGCTCTTCTTTTATATATCTTGGCTATTTAAAATTTCTATCAATTCATTTTTAGTAAAACCCATCATTTCATTAAATCTTACATCTTGTGTTATATCTGTTCCTATATTAAATCCACTTGTCAAACTATCTAATGTTATAGGCGCTACTCCGGTTATAAATATTCTGTCTACTACTGTTTCTGTCCCTTTTTTTTCAATATTTCGTACCATTTTCTTACTTTTCCGTTCTTTGAAACAAGTGCTCTAAACTGTTCTGGATTAAATCCTAATAACTCATTTGCAAAATGGTCATATTCATCTATTATTACATATATTTTTTTTCTTGTGCCTTTTGAACATAAAATGCTTTAAATAAATTATTTAAAATATTTTCAGCGTCATCTTCCTTATTTACATAAAAGTCTACATCATATCTACATTTAAATACTTCTATTGATGAAGCAACCTCATTTTTAAATCCTTTTATTGTTGCTTCTTCTGAACTTGTGTCTATTCCTGAAAAATTAAATCTTAATATTGAGTAACTGTTTTTTTTGATTTTGTTGGATTTTTTCCTATATATGTTTTTCCATATAATTTTTCAAATTTATCTATTTGGTTTTTATCATAATAATATTCTAGCACACTTGTAAATAGTGTTTTTCCAAATTTCCTTGGGCGTAAAAACATTATGCTTGTTTCTGGTAAATTTTCTAATTTTTCTATATACATAGTTTTATCAACATAGTAATATCCATCATTTGCTATTTTTTCATAATTACTTATTCCATATGGCATTTTTAAATTCATTTGTAATTACCACCTCTTCCTTTTTACTTGTTTTATTGTACTAAAAAAAATACGAAAATAGCAATATTTTTTGCTATTTTCTTGCCCCAAATTTTTTTACATTTGTTTTTTTTCACTATCAAAATTGTACCAATAATAATGTATAATTTTATCTTTTCTTCAAATAATAAAACTAAAATGGAGGTATAAAATGCACGCAATAGTAAAATTACAAAGCCATAAACCTGGCGAATTAAACGAATTTTTAAGTGAATATTATGATACCAATCTTGAAATAGATAAAAATCTAAGATGGCAAAAAAAAATATGAAAATCCTATAGAAATTACAGACCTAATCGCTGCATATATTGATAATCAAGAAAATTTTGACATAAAAATGTGGATTAGCTTGGATAAAGATATATTTATAAAAATATCAGAGTACAATGCCAATGAAATTATAAAATATCTCTTTGAACGCTATCCCTACTAACCCACTATTAGTTTAAATACTATTCTGTTTTGTTATCATCATCATTTTCCGCTTCAACTGCCTTTTCTCCATCCCATACAGGATTTGTGTTTACTGGCTCTGCTGGCTTTTCTTCTTCAGCTTTATCAGAAACATTTTCTTCTGCCTTCTCTTCTGTAGCTTCTTTACTATCATCTACAACTTCAACTTCCATAGCCGGTGTTTCTTCTATTGCTGGTTGTTCTTCTCCACATTTTGGGCAAAACTTTGCATTTTTGTCCATTGGTTCATTACATTTAACACATTTCTTTAAGTCTGATAAATCTAAAATTTCTTTATGATATTTTTCTATTTCAGCAGATAAAATATCAATTTTTGCACATTCTTCTTCTAAATCTTTTTTTTTTATGCAAACATCACCTGTTTCAGTATGTTTTTGATAAACTTTTTTTTCCTATTTCTTGATATAAATCATTTATTTTAGATTTATTTTCATTTATTTTAATTTTAATTTTTGCTTCTTTTGCTAATTTACTTGTTTTTTTCTGCTGCTCCTTCGTATGTTTCTGATGCTTTTTTGTTAATTTGTCAAAAATTCCATATATATCATCCTTTCTTTTTTATATTATGTATTAATATAATTATTTTATACTTAATTAGTCCTCTTGTTTTTTTCTTTCTTGTCATTAACATTTCAACCGCCTTTTTAGGTTCCAAATTATTATATAAAATATCATAAACAGTATTTAAAATTGGAAGTTCAAGATTTAGTTCATCACTTAGTCTTTTAGCTACTTCTATATTATCTATAGATTCTATAACCATTCCTACTTCTTTTTTTAGCTTCCTCGATTGTTTTTCCTTGACCAATTAAAACTCCAGCTCTTCTATTTCTTGAGTGTTCACTTAAGCAAGTTACTATCAAATCTCCTAATCCACTTAAACCATAAAATGTTTCTTTTTTCTCCGCCTAAAGCTACTCCAAGTTTTCTAATTTCTACTAATCCTCTTGTAATTAATGCTGCAAAAGTGTTATCTCGAAAACCAATTCCTGCTGCAACACCTGCACAAAAAATGCTATTATATTTTTAATGCTCCTCCTAATTCTACACCTTTTATATCATTTGATGTATATATTCTCATATATTCGTTCATAAATGCATCTTGTACTATTTCTTTTATTTCTTCATCTTTTGAACCTATTACTAAAACTGTTGGAACAGCTATAGATACTTCTTCTGCGTGACTTGGGCCAGATAAAGCTCCAACTCTTGCTTCTGGAATTTCTTCTAATACAACTTCATCTAAAGTATCTGCTGTATCTTTTTTCAATTCCTTTTGAACATACAACTATTGGTTGATTTTTTACATCAACATACTGTTTATATTGTTTTACAGTATCTCTTGTAAATTTTGATGGAGTAACTTGTAAAATAAGTTCTGCTCCATTTAATGCATCCTCAAATGATGTAGTACATTCAATATTTTCTGGAATTACTACATTAGGTAAAAATTTACATTTTTTTTCATTATTTATTAAATCTGCCTCATCTTGTGCAAATGACCATATTTTTACCTTGTTTCCGTTTTTTTGTCAAGTGGATTGCTAAAGCTACTCCCCAGCTTCCACTTCCTATTATTGCTATTTTTTCATTTTTTATTTCCTTCCTCTGCTGTATTTTTTTCCCATTGGGATCGTTTCTTTTCGCAAAATAATTGTTTTTTTCCGTTGGGACCGTTTCCTTTCACGAAAAAGAATCTTATTATTTCATAAATATTTTACCACGAAATTATTTATTCGTATTTTTGAAACTTAACTTATTTTCTGTTCCATTTGCTATTCTTTTTTATATTTGATCTATGGTTAAATATAACCATTGCTGCTAAAATAACACTAAATATAAAATACTTCATTCCACTTGCTTCAACAATAAAATTTGTATTAATAAATAATGTTAAAACTGGGAATAAAATTGCAGCTCCAACAGATCCCATTGATACCATTCTGCTAAATGCCATTATAACTAGTGCAAATACTAAACAAATTAGTCCTATTTTCCAATTTATCATCATTATTACACCAAGTGATGTTGCAACTCCCTTTCCTCCTTTGAATTCAAAGAAAATTGGAAAAGTATGACCAACCACTACTAATATTCCAGCTATTTGAACAAGTACTGCTTTATCTACATTTTTTACAATATTTCCTGCAATTAAAGCTATTCCTATAGATACTACTCCTTTTAAAATATCACACAAAAGTGTAATTACAGCTGCTTTTTTTCCCAACAGAACGTAACATATTTGTTGTTCCAGCATTTCCGCTTCCTTTTTCTCTTACATCAAATCCTGCCATCTTTTTGCTTATTAATACTGAAAAATTTATGCTTCCTATCGCATAAGCTATTATTGCTATTATTATATATGTTGCCATTTTATCTTCCTCCTTCTTTTTTTGTCATTATATTATATCTTTTTGGAAATAGCAATAATTATATGAAATTTTTCTTTTTTGTTGCCAGCGACCCATTGGGACCGGTTCTTTTTGGGTACACTTTTACCATTTAGTCCCAAAAAGAACCGGTCCCAATGGGTCAATTTGCAAAAAAAATCACTTGACATTCTCCCTCTTTTTACGGTATCATATAATTTGTGAAAAACTATAAATCAAGCCTTTTCACTAAACAAAAATCTAAAAAAGAAATGAGGAATTTTACAAAATGATATGTTCAATGTGTAACAAAAAATCAAGCCTCTATCTTCTCTAGTAAAATCACTCCAGATGGAAAAAAGAGAAATGGAAGGTTTATGTATAAATTGTGCTAAAAAATTAGGAATTAATACAGATGAAATATTAAAAGCACAAAATCAAACAATCATAAATAATCAATCTGAACAAATGAATAAACAATTAGAAGGATTATTTAAAAATCTTTCTGAAAATTTAGGTTCTATTGATGGTATTGAACTTGGAGCTATTCCTATAAATGAAGAAGATGACGTGCAAGATGATGAAAATGAAGCACCAAGAGTTTTTGCTGGTGCAATTCCTTTAGGTTCGTTATTTGGAAATCTTTTGGAGGTCCAGAAGCACAAACTCAGCAAGCTTCAAATGGTAATGGAAATATTAAGAAAAAAGTTAAGCCTGAAAAAAAGAAAAAATAAGAAAAAGAAATTTTTGGATACTTATGGTACCAACCTTACTTTTAAGGCTCAAAATAATGAACTTGATATGGTAATTGGTCGTGATAAAGAGCTTCAAAGAGTTGTTCAAATTTTAAATAGACGTTCTAAAAATAACCCTTGCCTAATCGGTGAACCAGGTGTTGGTAAGACTGCAATTGCAAATGCTTTGGCTTTAAAAATTGCATCTAAAAATGTGCCTGCTAAATTATTAAACAAGGAAGTTTATTTGTTAGATATGACTTCAGTTGTTGCAGGAACTCAATTTAGGGGTCAATTTGAGGCAAGAATGAAAGGAATTATTGGAGATTGTATTCAATATGGAAATATTATTCTTGTAATAGATGAAATCCATTCAATCATAGGTGCTGGTGCAGGCGGAGATGGTGATTCAGCAATGAATGCCGCAAATATTTTAAAACCTGCTTTAGCAAATGGTCAAATTCAACTTATTGGTACAACAACAATTAAGGAATATCGTAAATATATCGAAAAAGATACTGCTCTAGAACGTAGATTCCAACAAGTTTTAATAGAAGAACCAACAGTTGATGATTCTATTGGAATATTAGATGGAATAAAAAAATATTATGAAGATTATCACAAAGTAAAAATTTCAACAGATGTAATTAAACAAACTGTTATTATGTCTGAAAAATATATTCACGATAGATTTTTACCAGACAAAGCAATCGATATCTTAGATGAAGCTTGTTCAAGAATCAACCTAGAAAATAAAGATTTATATAAACTTGAATTACTACGTCAAAAATTAAAAGAAGTTCAAGACCAAAAAAGATGAAGCTGTTACAACAGATTCAACAGAAGATTATCAAAAAGCGGCTAATCTAAAAACCGAAGAATGTCGTTTAATGGAAGAAATTGACAAAATAAATTCATCAATGAAAATTCAAAACCTTACTGTTCAAGATATTGCAAATGTTATAGAAAGCTGGACAAAAATTCCTGTTAGTAAAATAACAGAAGAAGAAACGCAAAAACTTCTAAACTTAGAGACAAACCTTCACAAAAAAAATAATTGGTCAAGAAGAAGCTGTAAGTGCAGTGGCGCGTGCAATTCGTAGAAACAGAGCTGGACTAAAATCAACTAAACGTCCACCTTCATTTATATTTGTAGGACCTACTGGTGTTGGAAAAACCGCTCTTGCCAAAGCATTAAGTTATGAAATGTTTGGCTCAGAAGATTCAATTATCAGAATAGATATGTCAGAATATATGGAAAGTAACTCAACAGCAAAATTAATCGGTGCTCCTCCAGGATATGTTGGTTATGATGATGCCGGTCAATTAACAGACAAGGTAAAACGTCATCCTTATTCTATAATTCTTTTAGATGAAATAGAAAAAGCTCATCCAGATGTATTTAATATTTTATTACAAGTCCTTGATGATGGAAGACTTACAGATTCTCAAGGAAATACAGTAAGTTTCGAAAATACAATTATAATAATGACTTCAAATGCTGGTTCTAATTTGAATAATAACTCAATAGGATTTGGTAAGTCAGAAGTTGATAAATATAAAATCGAAGAAAGATTAAAAGATGTCTTTAGACCTGAGTTTTTGAACAGAGTTGATGAAATTGTTGCATTTAGTAGCCTAACTAATGAGCAATTAATTGATATCGTTGACCTTATGCTTAAAGATACATCATCTGCCCTACTTGATAAAAACATAACAATGGAAGTTTCTAAAGAAGCTAAAGATTTCTTACTTGAAAAAGGAACAAATCTTAAATTTGGTGCTAGACCTCTTCGTAGAGCTATTCAAAGATATGTTGAAGATGAAATTTCTGAGAGAATTTTAAGAGGCGATATTGTTGATGGGGATAATATTAAAGTTTCTAGAGATGGAGATAAATTAGTTTTCGATAAGTAAATTTCGTATTGGGGACGGTTCTTTTTTGCAAAAAATTTCTGATTGGGGACGGTTCCTTTTCGGAAAAAGAACCGTCCCCAATCAGAAAAAAAAGGAGGAACATAATGCCAAAATTTGAAAAAAAAAGAAACATACCAAATTATTTAACAATAATAAGACTAATACTCGTACCAATTATATTTGCACTTATTTTACTAGAATATTACTGGGCTGCATTTGCATTTTTCTTAACCGCTAACATTACAGATGTGTTAGATGGAAGAATTGCAAGAAAATATAATTTAATTACAGATTGGGGCAAACTAATGGATCCTTTGGCTGATAAAATCACTCAAATTAGTACAATTTCAGCCCTTATTATAAAAGGCATTATCCCCTTTTGGATTCTAGCTGTATTAACCTTGAAGGAACTTATTATGATTTCTGTTGCATTTGTTCTTTATAAGAAAAAAAAGTTGTAACAGTTCATAGTATGTGGTACGGAAAAGCTGCAACTATTTTATTTTTTATTGCTATTGTTCTTTCTTTGTTATCTAAAGGAATTCCTGAACTTTCTGTTATTACTATTTATGCTTTTTTATATTGCTATTGGTATGACTTTATTTGCAGGAATTATGTATGGAAAAAATATAATTTGTAAAGATTTTAAAGAGTGATTTTTTAAACCACTCTTTTTCTTTTTACTCAAAATCTTCTAATAATTGGTTTAAATTTTGTATTCCAATTACCTCTATCCCTTCTTTCAAATCCTTTACATCTTCTTCACTAAGATAATTTGTGCTTATGTCTGTAACTTTATAAAGAATTTCCTCTCCATTTTCATTTATATAATAGACATTTATAATCCCATCTTTTTCTCTTAAAATGTAATGTCTGTTTTCATCACTTAAACTACTACTTGTTTCTTTAATTTCATTTTGTACAGTTTTGCTATAATCTTCCCATTCGTTTAAACAGTCATCTTTAACATACTTGCTTGCTGAAACCTCTGTTTCATTTTCTACTATATTATTTTTTTTTTCTTCATTAGTATTTCTTTTTGATATATTAAAAATTTCTATACTTGCTATTAAAATTATTATTAAACCTATTGTTATTAATATTTTTTTTTTCCACATAATAAATACACCTCTTACATATTTTGGCATATTTACTTGTTTTTATTCTTCTTTTTTCTGATTTTGGACGGTTCTTTCGGAAAAAGAACCGTCCCCATTTCAAAAAAAAATTTAATTTGTTTTTAAATACGAAACTACAGCTTGCTTAATTAATTCATTTATTGAAATATTTTGCTCTATAGATTTCATCTTTGCCTTACAATGTAAGTCGGTTCCCAGTCTTACATTTAACGAGCCTTTTACATTGTTTATCTGGCTTTTCATTTCGCTCTTTACATACAGATAAATAATGGTCAATAGCTTCCTTAAAATCTTTTTTCAATTCTTTTACAGTTGTTCCTTCAAATGATATACTATCTTTTGTTAAACCTTCTACTTCTCCACAGAAGCATTCATCTTCTTCACTATAGTTAATTTCTGCCCAATAACCTTTGTATGTCATAATATTTTTCATCTAAATCACTCCAATCTCTTTTAATTTATTTATTAATATATTTATCTGATATGGTTTTAAAACATTTCCTGGATGCGGCTTATGTAATTCGATTTTTATTTCCTTATCACTAATAAATACCACTCTTGATCCTGATGTTTTACCTTTATTCTCTTCATAAAATCCTAACTTATTCAAAATATTTTTTTTGCTTCATCATATGTAAAATCTTTTGGTTTAGTTTGTAATCTTTTTAATTCTTTTTTCAAATTTACTCATTTTATTATACTCCTTTCATATTGAAAATGCAACTGTTTTTTAGTTGCAATTATTTTTGCAAATGGAACCGTCCCCATTTCAAAAATTTTCATTCCATTACTCTAATCTCAATCTCTCCTGCTTCATCAGTTCTATAAACCTTGCAGTTCACACCTTTCAACTTCTCCAAGGTAATCTCTGCTGGATGCCCAAAATTATTATTCTTCCCAGCGCCAATCAAAGCAAATTTAGGTTTAACAACATTTAAAAACGCAACTGATGAAGAAGTTTTAGAACCGTGATGTGCAACTTTTAACACCTTTGCCTCCAGTACTTTTGGGTTATTTTTATAAAATTTCAAAATCTCCTTTTCTGCTGCCTCCTCAATATCCCCCGTAAAAAGCATAGAAAAATTCTTATACACTAACTTACAAACTAAAGAATTATTATTAATAGCATTTTCCGAAATCATATTACTACTGCTTGGCCACAAAACATTAAAATACACTCCGCTTCCCACATTTATTTTACTTCCAACTTCGACAACTTTTACATTAATTTTTCTTTCCTTTGCAATCTTAATAAATTTCTCATAATTACCCGAACTCTCATACTGTTTGCCAATAATAGCATTTTTCACCTTCATATTTTCCATAATATAAAGTAATCCTTGTGCGTGGTCTGAATCCATATGGCTAAAAATAACATAATCTATAACCGCAATCTGCCTATCTAACAAATATGGCATAAGCACACTTTTTCCAACATTAAAATTAGATTTTGAAAACTCGCTACTCCCTCCCCATCTATTAAAATTGTTTTATTATTTGGAGTAACAATTAACGAACAATCACCTTGTCCAACATCTACAAAATAAATCTTTAAATCTTTTGGAATATTTAGATAAAATAGATTTAATACACAAATTATCAAAATAAAAGAAATAATCTTTTTTTGTAATTTGATTTTAATTTATATTTTATAAACTTTGATACATCTATAATCCTTTGCTCAAATATACTTGGATTTTTCTCCAAATTCAACGCTACTACTATATTCGCTCCCCAAATAACTAAATAATAAATTATAATTTCTACAACTTTAGGTGTTACTAAATAGATTTGATTTAAAGGTAAATTACTACCAACATTTGAACACATAATTAGCAATTTAATAAATATGTTCATCAACATTTCCACTTGCCCTATTGGTATAAAAATATAAATTATTCCTATTATCATTATTGGACCTATTAAAAAACTTGAAACCACACTTATTATCAAACTTGTAATAGCAATAGTATTGAAATTAATAACCATTATAGGCATAATAGCTACCATTGCTGAAACTGTTACAATTACAGCATCCATCACAAATTCTCCTTTTTTGAACCCAATATTCCAAGAACCAATATGTTAAATTTCTTTTTTCTTCTTACAGCCCTTCTATTTGTTCTCTCCAACCATATTTCATAAAACTTTTTCAGAGTCTTTCCAAATACAATAATTCCAATTGTAGCTCCAAAAGAAAGCTCTAAACCGATATCTTTTATTGCAAATGGATTATCAACCAATATTACCAACAAAGATATACTTAAAGACTCCCAAATATCGTTTCTTCTGTAAACAAAATTTGACATAAGAGCTATAATTCCAGTAATTCCCGCTCTTACAATTGATGGTGTAAAATTTGCCATCCCCATATAAATTATAATTACTATACTACTTGCAAGTTTTGAATAATGCTTTCCTATCAATTTATTAAATACAAAATTTACAACCAAAATAATATAAGCAACATGCATCCCAGAAACAGCAAGTATATGAGAAATATTACTTTCAGAAAAATTTTCTTTTAAATTCTCAGATATACCACTTTTATCTCCCAACAAAATTCCTTCTAACAATGCCTTTTCATCATTTTCTAAATTTGATTTTTCAATTCTGTGTTTTATATTTGATGCTAAAAAAAACGTACTCTTTCTAATAACATTTCCATTATTTTTAGATAATACTTTCACATTTTTACATTTTACAGTCCCATAAATTTTTAATGTTTTATAATATTCAAATCTGTCAAACCCCTTATAATTAGAGTGTTTTTCTGGCTGATAAAACTTTCCTTCAAATGCAATTTTATCGCCATATTCCATACTTATTTCCTTTGAATAAATATACAAATATGTATTTTTATATTTGCTATTTATAATTTTTACCTTAGCTTTATCATCAAATATTTCTAAAACAATACCCTGTAAATTACAATTCTCACCATCTAAATTCTTATACAAATTTTCATATTTATAATTTTGAAAAAGTACAATTGTATTTGATATAACGCCAAAAATTACTATGATTTTAATTACCTCTTTATTGAATAAACCTTTAAATATCTAAAATATCTTTTAAATGAAAATAATTCGAATTTTCTCTTTCTATTTTTATTTGCAAAAATCAGATATACCAAGTAAATTATAATATAAAAAAGGACTATACTGATTTTACAATATAGCCCCATTAATATTCCTAAAATATATCCGATTACTGCTGTTAAAACCTTTCTTGTTTCCCGCATAATCCTCCTTAATTTATTATTCTTCTTCCAGTTACATATCTTGCTGAGTAATAACTATCTGACAAAGATGTTGTAATTACTCCTGTTCCTGAATTTCCCGCGTGTATGAATGTATTACCACCAATATATATTCCCACGTGTCCTATAGATGTATTTGCTCTATTATTAAATATTACTAAATCTCCTGGTTGTAGATTTGATTTTGAAACCGCTGTTCCATTTGATGCTTGTGCTGAAGATGATCTACTTATACTTATTCCGCATTGTTTATATACGTATGATGTAAATCCAGAGCAATCAAATCCTGTAGATGGTGAAGAACCACCAGATACATACTTATATCCCATATATTTTTTTGGCATAAGCTACTATGTTGTTTCCTGATGCACTTGAACTTGTACCTTGAGTATTACTTTCGTTTTTGCTACTTGTATTTTCAGTTTGTGTGTTTTCCTTTTTCCTCTTGATATTTCCTCACTTCTTGATGTTACATCTACTTTTTTATCTGATAAATACTTACTCGCAACATATCCTGTTTTTCCATTTACTTTTATTTTTGACCAAGTTCCCTCTGTTTCAAGAACTGTTACTTTTGTATTTACTTTTAATTGATTTATTAGTTTAGCATTATTATTTGCTGTTTCTCTCATATTTAAAGTTTCTGCAGATACATATTTTGTTACTTCTGTTTTCTTTTTTTTTCTGTTTTTGTTTCTTCTTTGCTTGTTGTTTTTTCTGTATTTTCTTCTTTCTTTGTTTCCTCTACAGTTTGTTCTTTATTTTCCTCTGTTTTAACTTCTTCGTTTTTCTGTTCTGATACCTTTATTTTGCTTGTTAAAACCCATCCAGATTTATTATCTGTTTCTACATAACTCCACTTGTTAATTATATCTTTTATTGTGATTTTTGAATTTTCTTCAATTGTGTTTATGTTGTTGATGTTATTGATGGTACTAGTTTTAAATCTAATTTTGATGCAATTGTTCCAGTATATCCTATTTCTATTTTATCTTTTATTTCTTCTGATGATGTTGTACTTTCGCTATTTGTATTTTGTACTGTTTCTGTTTTTCCATCAACATCTAACATATCTTTTCTTACATATCCTGTATATGTTTTATATTTTATTTTGTACCATTCTCCCTCTTCTGATAAAACTTCTACTTCCTCGTCTAATGATATTAATGTTACAACACTTGATTCTGTTGATGCTTCTTCCCTCATTCTTACTGTTTCTTGATTTGCTTTTCCATTTGTAGCATATACTTTTGTTGATATTGTTAATATTATAAAGGCTAGTATTATCAGCCCTATTTTTGCTTTTTTGTTCATTGTTTTCTCCTATTTTTATTTTTCGACAAGTGCTAGTATATACTTTTTTTAGTATAATTTGTCAACTGGTTTGTTTGCGCTTTTTATTATTTATATGTTGTTTTTCTTGGTTTTGTGTATTTTTTCTTTTAGGATTTGACTTGTGACTTTGAATCGGAAAAAGTAGTGCGATTTTGCACTACTTTTTTACAACTCTTCAACATAAAATTTATCAAATCCCTCAAAAGCAATAACAAATTACTCCTCATCCTCAAACGAATTAATTCCAAACAACTTAAACAATTCCACAATAACAATAGGAGCAAACACCAAACAAATAACTTCCACAATATTACCTGTAGGCAAAACAGGTATACTAAATATTGTTCTTAAAGCTGGAACAAATAATATTACAAGCATTAATAATGCTGATACAATAATTGCTCCAATAAGCTTCATATTATCCAAAATTCCTGTTTTAAATATAGATTTCCTATTATCTCTAATATTAAACACGTGAACAAGTTCAGATAATGCTAAAACAATAAATGCCATAGTTTGACCAACCTCTATTTTAGATTCATCTAAAGTCAATCCATCTATTGGAGTATTTGTTGTAGCTAAACCTATCATAAATGCTGCTAAAGTTAAAATTCCAATCATAATTCCTTGGTAAATAATTCTAAATGTCATAGATTTTGTAAATATACCTTTTACCTGTTTTTAATGGCTTTCTTTCCATTATATTTTTTTTGTTTGCTGGGTCAAATGCTAAGGCTAATGCTGGAAGTGAGTCTGTTACTAAATTTATCCATAAAATGTGAATTGGCATTAAAATTTCTAAGTGTGCTATATCTGTAATTCCAAACCATTTAGCAAATAATCCTGTACCTAGTGTTGCTAAAAGTAATACTACTATTTCACCAATATTGCTTGATAATAAAAATTGAATTACTTTTAATATATTGTCATATATTCTTCTTCCTTCCTCTACTGCTGATACTACTGTTGCAAAATTATCATCTGTTAATATAACATCTGCCGCTTCTTTTGCTACATCTGTTCCAACAATTCCCATTGCACAACCAATATCTGCTTGTTTTAAGGCAGGACTGTCATTTACACCATCTCCTGTCATCGCAACTATTTCGCCATTTTTTTGCCAAGCTTTTACAATTCTTACTTTATGTTCAGGTGCAACTCTTGCATATACAGAATATTTTTTAATATCTTTTTCTAGTTGTTCGTCAGATATTTTATCAAGTTCTGTTCCTGTTATTGCTTCCTCTTCTTTTTTCTAATATTCCCAATTTTTTTTGCAATTGCTGTCGCTGTAATTTTGTGGTCTCCTGTAATCATAACTGTTTTTATTCCTGCTGTTTTTACATTTTCTACAGCTAGTTTTGCTTCTTCTCTTGGTGGATCTATCATTCCATACATTCCTACAAATGTTAAATCATTTTCAAGTTCTTGGGCATTTGGCTTGTAATAGTTCTTTATAGGCAAATCCTAAAACTCTTAATGCATCTTTTGCCATTGTTTCATTTATTTCGTTAATTATATTTCTATAATTTTGTAAATCTGTCATTTGCTCTCCATTTAATATATAAGAACTACAAATTGAAAGCAATTCATCTATTCCACCTTTTGTAAATACAATGTATTTATTATTTACTTGATGTACTGTTGTCATTAATTTTCTGTCAGAATCAAATGGAATTTCATCAACTCTTGGCATATCATCATATATATTTTTGTAAAACCTAATTTTAAGGCTATATCTACAAGTGCTGTTTCTGTTGGGTCTCCTTTTAATTCTCCATCTTCTGATATTTTTGTATCATTACATAACATTCCATTATATACTAATAATTTTATTTCTTGATTTGCATTCTCGTATTTTGTTATATCATCAATATTCGTCATATCATAAGTTACATCATTTACATACATTTTTTGAACTGTCATTTTATTTTGTGTTAAAGTTCCTGTTTTGTCTGAACAAATTACAGAACTGCTTCCCAATGTTTCAACTGCTGGCAAGTGTTTTACAATAGCATTTTTCTTAACCATTTTTTGAACACCTATTGCCAAAACAATTGTAGATACAGCGGCCAAGCCTTCTGGAATTGCTGCAACTGCTAAACTTACTGCTGTCATAAACATTGATACCGCTGGTTTTCCTTGGATTAATCCTGCTGCAAATATTATTACACATATTACAATTGCTACTATTCCAAGTGTTTTTCCTAAATTATTTAGTTTTGCTTGAAGTGGTGTTTCTTTTTCTTCTTGATTTGATAACATTCCTGCTATTTTTCCTACTTCTGTTTTCATTCCAGTTTCGGCAACAATTGCTTTTCCTCTACCATAAGTTATTAAACTTGATGAAAATAACATATTTGTTCTATCACCAATTGGGACTTCTGTTTCTTCTATTTTACTTGCTTGTTTTTCTACTGGCACAGATTCTCCAGTAAGTGATGCCTCTTGTGCCTTTAGATTTACAGCTTCTATTATTCTTAAATCAGCTGGTACATAATCACCTGTTTCTAGTACTACAACATCTCCTGGTACTAAATCTTTTGCTGGAACTGTTTGCAAATTTCCTTCTCTTATTACTTTAGCTTCGTGTCCACTTAATTTTTGAAGTGCTTCTAAAGATTTTTCTTTTTGCTTTGGCTTCTTGGGCTACACCTATTATACTATTTACTATTACTACAACTAATATTATTATAGAATCTGTTATTGCTTCACCTTGAGCTATTGATATTGCTCCTGAAATTATTGCTGCAAATATTAGTACTATTATCATAAAGTCTTTAAATTGCTCTAAAAATTTTACAAATAGTGATTTTTTTCTTTTGGGCTTGTAACTCGTTTAACCCATATTTTGCTAATTTTTGTTTATTTGTTCTTGAGTTAATCCTGTCTTTATATTTGTTTCAAGATTTTGTTCTGTTTCTTGTACAGTTTTGTTAAACCATTTATCTTCCATAGGCTTTTTCCTTTCTTACTTTTTGCAATCAACCTCGATTTGCTGTCGTGCTAATTATTTTAAATTTTTATTTCCTTTAAATATTAATATTTTACTGAATACAAAATTTAGTATTATTACTACGATATTTGATACAACTTTCATTAAAATATCATTTATACTAAACCATACTGCCGCATTCATCATTAAAATACTTATTATTTCTGTAAATATTCTGCAACTAAAAATGATGCTATTTCACGAAATAAATCTTTCTTACCTGTTGTTTTGCTATTAAATACATATAATTTATTTGTTATATATGCAAATACAACACCTGCTATAAATGCTATTATTTCGCTTATATTTACTCTTAAGGAATCATTAGTTAATCCTTTTAATATTAGTGCTGAAAAAATTGTGTATACCAATATATTTACTATTGTTGTTAATGCTCCAAATACTAAATATCTCATACCTTCTTGATGTTTTCTATACCAATCTGCCAATGCTTTTAACCCAATTTTTTCTAATATTTTCAAACAAATTTCTTCTACTTTATCTACTATCATTTTATTTAGCTCCTCTTTCTATTTCCTTTAATTCCTCTAGTGAAAAATTGTATTTTTTTATGACAGAAATGGCATTCTGCTTCTAGTTTTCCATCCTCTTCTATTATTTTCGAAATTTCTTCTTTTCCAAGTGATATTATTCCATTTTCTATTTTTTCTTTACTGCAATTACATTTATATGTAACATCTAAATCTTGTTCTAAAATTTCTATATTTTCATCACCTGTTACTATTTTTGCAATTTCTTCTAATGTTAAACCTTCATCTAACATTTCTGAAATTGGTTTTGCTTCCTTTAATGATTCTTCTATTTTAGATATTTCTTCATCTGTAGCATCTGGCATAGGATTTATTATATATCCACCAGCTCTTTTTACACCATCTTTATTTACAAGAACACCTAAAGCAATAGCTGTTGGTTTTTGCTCAGATTTTGCAAAAAATTCCGTAAAATCTTCTGCTATTTCTCCAGATACTAGTGGTATTAAACCATTATAGTTACTATTTGTCACTTCATTTTGTTTTATAACATTCAAATATCCTTGGTGTCCTACTGCTCCTCCTACATCTATTTTTTTCCATTTGGTTTTAATGGTAATTCAACATGTGGATTTTGTACATACATTCTTACATTTGCTTGTTTTTTTCATTTTTCTAAGCCTGTAATAAGCACCATTCCTCCTATTGGTCCTGTTCCTTTTATTTGGATTGTTATACTGTCTGTTAATTCTTTTGTTTCTAAATATGCCATCATTGCTGCAACAGTTAGTGCTCTTCCTGCAGCTGCTGTAACTGTTGGTGTTAAGTCATGTATTTTTCTTGCTTCTTCTACTAATTCTGTTGTATCTATACACATTACAGATACTTTTTTATTGTAGGCTAAAAATTTTATTGCTTTGTTATTCATTTATATCTTCCTTTCTATTGTCTCTAATGGTACAAATTATACTCTATTTTAAGAAAAAAAAATCCAGACTTTTTCGGAACTCTATTCCAAAAAGTCTGAATTTTTGATTTACTTATTATTATTCAGCTGTTTCCTCTGTTTCAGGAGCATTGTATGCTTCTAATATAGCATTTTGAATTTTTTCCCTTGTTTCTGGGTTAATTGGATGAGCTATATCTTTGAATTCTCCTGTTGGAGTTTTTTGCTAGGCATAGCAATAAATAATCCATTTTGGCTTTCGATAACTTTGATATCATGAATTACGAATTCGTTATCAAATGTTACAGAAGCAACTGCTTTCATTCTGTTTTCTGAATTTACCTTTCTTAAACGTACATCTGTTATTTGCATTTTAAGCACCTCTTTCTTTATGTTAATATTATTTTGTACATATTCTTTTGTTTTTATGTACTAATTATATATTCTTCAAAAATTTTGTTTTTCCTTCTTTTTTTTACAAATTTTTTTTTTTTTGTATATCTTTACATTCGTTTTTATTTTATATAATTATTTATTAAACAAAACTTTTTAATAATTCACCTAGAGGTTTCTTTTCATTTAATCTTTTTATTGTTTCGGCAAATAATGGAGCTATAGATACTACCTTTATTTTATCTATTTGTTTTTCTTCTGGTAATGGAATAGTATTTGTTATAACAAGTTCTTTAATTGGTGAATTTTTTATTCTTTCAATTGCTGGGCCTGAAAGCACTCCATGTGTACAAGCTGCATAAACAGATTTTGCACCAAATTCATTTAATACTCTTACTGTTTCCATCATTGAACCTGCTGTATCTATTTCATCATCAAATATTAATGCAGTTTTTCCTTTAACATCTCCTATAATTGTTGTTCCTATTGCTTTATCATTATTTCCTTCTCTTCTTTTATCTAACATTGCAATTGGACATCCAAAAAATGTAGAATATTTATATGCTTTTTTGAGCTTCCTGCATCTGTTGCAACAATTACCATATTGTCTAATTTTTTTTTTTCTTCAAAATATTTTTCTAATAATCTTTCTCCACTTAGTCTATCACAATTTATATTATTAAAATATGCTTGTATCGCTGGATTGTGCAAATCACATGTTATTACTCTAGTTGCACCTGCTGATTCTAAAATTTCGGCTACTAATTTAGCAGTTACTGGTATTCGTGGCTGATCTTTTTTATCAGATCTTGAATAAATATAATATGGAAGTACTACATTTATATTTCTTGCTGATGCTCTTTTTATAGCATCTATTGTTATTAATAATTCCATTATTCTCTCATTTACAGGTGGAGTTGCACTTTGTATTAAATATACATCATAATCTCTTACTGTTTCAAGTATTTGCACAAAGTTATTATCATTTTTAAATTTCATTCTTTCAATTTTTCCCATAGGTAATTTTAAATAATCACATATTTCTTTTGTAAAACCTTCTGAAGCTTCGCTACAAGCAAATATTTTAATTTTTTCCATAATTATTCTTTTCCTTTCACTTTTTCCTTTAATATAATGTAATTTCTTCAAGTATTTCTTTATCTAACAATTCTTGTTTTTTGTTGGTTGTTATTTCTAATATCTTTTTGTTACCATTTTCGTAGAATTCAACTACTTGTTCTGGATCCATATCTTCAAAAGGATATTCCACAATTTCTCCAGATATATAATCTCTTTCATAAGCTACACCAGTTATATTAATAATGTATAATTTGTCTGACTTTATCATTTTCTCTAAATTTTTTGCAATTTCATTTTCAGAAGTTTTATCTACTTTTAGATATCCATCTTTTTTTATACTTAAATTATCAATATTGTTTTTATTTAATAAATCGATGAACTTATCTCTAGATTGCTCAGATATCCATATTCCTGTTTTGTTTGGTGCTTTTTTGTTTAAGCTTTCTCTTTCCTTTTCTTCTGGCTTAGAATTTTTCATTAGTCCTGCTAAATCAACTTGAAATTGAACTTTCGGCTTTATTTGAAGTATCTTTCTTCCATCTGTTTCTTCTGTTACATAGTAAATATTACTATCAGCTGTTGAATTTATTTCATTTTTTATGCTTTCTATTTCTTCTGGATTATCGTTTTCTATAACATTTTCCTTTTTTTCGTCTACAATTTTTTCATCTACAATACCTTGTTTTGTTAAAGAAGAATTTGTATATTCTTGATTTTTATATGAATCTTTTTTTTTTCCAAACTATATTTACTATAATTGCTACTATAACTAAAGCTACAATAGGTATTATTATTTTACAGTATTTTTTCATATTTTGCTCCTTTTCTTCTTTTTGCTCATATTTTTCAATTTCTTGTTGTTTTTCTGTAATTGTTGAATCTGCATATCCTGTACTATTATCAGGTACAGGTATATCGACTAATCTATCATAAACTGTATCATCTGCATTTGAAACTGTAGCAAATGATATAACTACAATTATTAGGCAAAATATTTTATAAATTTTTTTTCAATTTAATATCATTCCTTTTTAATAACTTAAATATTTATTTGCTACAAATCCTTTAGTTCCATCTGGTAGAATAATTTCATCCCAACATAGGTTGTTATAAAAATATTTATTTGTAACAATACGAATTACTTTTTGTACCTGTTGATTTTTTCGTTATACTATCATACTCTGTACCAGGTCCTATTCTAATATTTACGTCATCTGAATTTATGTACATTGTATCATAACAATTTGTTTGATCTTCTATTGTTTGTAAATATTCTCCTGAACAATATCCTTTTTTTCCTGATGGTGTAACAACTTTCTGCCAACGATTTGATAATCTTTCAACTGAAAGCAAAACTGTTCCAGATGGAAGTTCTTCTAAAATATTACCTTTAGTTGAAGAAGTATCTCTAAGTTTCAACTTTGAACCATTTGTTACAACTTTTACACTTTTTGGTCCTTTTATTTCTGCTAACGGATTTTTTCCTGTACCTGTTGGTTTTGCAGAAGGAGTTGATGGCATATTTTCATATACAGGTATTATAAATTTCTTTTTATTATTAAATGTACCTGTTTGTTCATACGGCTTTTTCATTGTATTTGCTTCACTATATGCCGCCGAAATATTTTGCATATATTGATTTTCATATAAAGCTCCACCACTTACAGGATTTACATCAAATTTATTCAAATATAATGTGTTTTGTTGTTTATTTATATATCTTTCTTTAATTATATTAATTCCACCTTCAAGACCTTTTTTCCATACTGTCCCAACCTTCACGTTTTGCACGTTCTAAAGCTGTTTGAACATCATTTCCTACTCGTGCACCAATATTAAACGGATTAAAATATCTTTTTCCATCTCCTCCGTCCATATCTATTGTTCCAGAACCAGAGCTTCCTTGTTCTTGGAATAATCTTGCTAAAATATAGTATGGATTTATATTTGTTCTTTTACAAGCCTCTATTACATCATTTGTATAGTTTTGTAAAAATGTTTTATTTACTTGGTATTGTATAGAATCAAATGTTGCTCCACTTTCCCAATAATTTGCTAAATCTTGAAATTGCAATACATTTGAGTCATTTAAGAAATTCCTTGCATCCATAAAATATTGAACTGCATTATAAGATGCTGATGCCCATCTACCACTTACATAAGGATCTTCTGAAATCCAATCACATTTATATGTATTTGTATCTATTAAGCTTTTTTGTTTATTGCTTCCTTCATATTCTGCTTTTACTGCTTCATTAAAATCAACACCTGTATAAAGTATCTCAAATTCCCAATTTGGGTGTTCACACATTAGGTTGTCAATTGACTCTTGAATTCCTGGATATTTTGAATTATCAATTTCTACCCAAGTAGTGTTTGTAAAACAAAATAGCTGATTTGAACTTCCTGTATTATCTTTTAGCTCAATTACAGAACCATTTTCAATTTTATTTTGTATGTTTAACATTAAGTCATAATTTGCTAAAGAATATATTCCTATACTTCCATTTCCAAAATCTCTAATTCCCCATTTCTGGCTTTCTGTATTTTTCCAATCATCTTGAGTAATTTCAGAGCCACTTTGTATTTTTCCATTTTTTGCTGTTAAATATTTTCCACTATGTCCAAGCATTATTTTATAATAACCATTTTCATATTCAAGTTTTATTTTTTGCCATCTTGTATAATAATTTTGCCAAACTTGTACTCTTCCATTAAATTTTTATCTCCACCTGCAACTTCTAATACTATATTTGAATTTGCTTTTGATTGTATTTGATATTTTCCATTTTCTACTATTTTTTTTCACTTTTATTTGACATCTTCTCTAACTTAAAGTTCTGGCTATTATCATCTCTTTTTTCATATACTTCTATATTTGTTCCGTTTTCAGTATTTGAGTCATGTAGTGTTAAATATAGCCATTGTCTTTTTCCTATTATATTATAATATCCATCTGAATTTTGATAAATTATCCATTTTTGGCTGTCTGTATCTGTATTTCTGGCCCATTGTGCGACATTTGTTCCATTACCCCAACCACACATATCTAGTCTTTTTTCCTGAATTAACTGGTATTATTTCATAATATCCATTTCCATCATATACAAGGTTGAATTCTTGTTCTGGGCAATTATTAAAGTCCCATAAATGAACATTTGCACCATTATCTGCACTACCACTATCTATTGATATGCTTTTATTAATATTTGCTGCACTTACAATTTTATAAGTTCCTTCTTCTATTGTTTTTTTAGGTTCTATTTTATCTTCTTCAATTTTTTCTATTGCAAATTCTTGTCCGCTTCCTCCATTTTTTTCATATACTTCTATATTTGTTCCATCTGCTGTTTCAGAGTTATGTGCTGTTAAATATAAATGATTTCTTTCAGATATAATGTAGTAATTTCCGTTTGCATTTTTCTTTATTATCCATTTTTGACTATCTGATGATTGATTTTCATCCCATTGCTCTACATTTGTTCCATTTCCCCATCCACATACATCTAATCTTTTCTTAGAATTTATAGAAATTATTTCTGCATATCCTTGTGAAGTATATTTAATCTCGAATTGTTGATATCTTCTTTTTTTATATATTTTTGAATATTTACATTTGCACTATTTTCTGTACTTCCATCTTTAATAGAAACACTTTGTGTTGGCATGCTTGCAAGGCTTATTTTGTATTTTCCTTCTTCCAATTTGTCAATTTTTTCAAGTGAAAATTCTTGTCCATTTCTATTGTTTTTTTCATATCCTTCTATATTTGTCCCATTAGTGTAATTTGAATTATGTGCTGTTAAATACAAATTTTGTCTTTTTGATATTAAGTTATAATTGCCTTCTGCATTTTTATATACAATCCATTTTTGACTATCTGTGTTTTTATTTTCGGTCCATTGTTCAATATTTACACCATTTTCCCAGCCACATACATCTAATCTTTTTCCAGAATTTGTAGCAATTATTTCATAATATCCATTTCCGTCATATACAAAGTTAAATTCTTGTTCTGGGCAATTATTAAAGTCCCATAAATGAACTTTGCCCCATTTTCCGTACTTCCGCTTGCTATAGATACACTTTGGCTTTCATGACTTGCCATTGAAATTTTGTATATTCCATCTTCTATTGTTTTTTTAGGCACAATTTTTTCATTTTTTACTTTTTCTAATATAAATTCTTGTCCACTTCCACCATTTTTTTTTTCAATCCTTCTATATTGGTTCCATCTGACGAATTTGAATTATGTGCTGTTAAATATAAAAATCCTCTTTGTGATATAATATTATATTTTCCATTTGCATTTTTCTTTATTACCCATTTTTGGCTATCTGATGTAATATTTTCACCCCATTTCTCAATACTTACACCATTGCCCCAGCCACATACATCTAATCTTTTTCCAGAATATAATGCTATTATTTCTACATATCCTTGTTTTGTATATTTTATTTCAAATTGTTGCTGTCTTTTATTTGAATATTTTTGTATATTTACATTAGCCCCATCTTTTTCGTCTATACTATCTACTGTAACACATTGTGTAGGCGAATTTGCAAGACTTATTTTATATGTACCTTCTTCTATTTTTTCTACTTTTTCTAATATAAATTCTTGTCCACTTCCACCATTTTTCTCAAATGCCTCTATGTTTGTTCCATCTGTCAAATTTGAATTATGTGCTGTTAAATATAAACCTTGTCTTTGAGATATTATGTTATAATTTCCTTTTTCATTTTTTGTATTTTCCATTTTTGGCTATCTGAGCTAGGGTTTTTTGACCATTGTTCTATATTAGTCCCATTTCCCCAGCCACACATATCTAGTCTTTTTTTTCTGAATTTACAGCAATTATCTCATAATATTCTTGTCCATCAGATACTAATTTAAACTCTTGATATGGCATACCTTCATATTTGTTAATTTGTACATTAGCACTATTTCCAGTACTTCCATTTGCTATTGTTACACTTTTTGTTTGGTCCTCTGCTAATACTATTTTGTATATCCCATCTTCAACTTTCTTATCATCTGTTACAGCTATTGCTTGAGAATTTGTATCTATTAAAGTTAATGGAATAAATAATAATATAGTTATTAATAATATGCTTATTTTTTTCATATTCTGCTAACCTCCTTTTAATTATCTTTTAATAATTGAATTGTAGCATTTATAAATTTATTAGAATAATTTCTTTCTAATACTTGATTGTGATTTTGTACCTCTGGTAATTCCAAAAGCATCGATCTTGTATTTGCTATAGTTCTTGCCCATTGAATAAAATAGCCACTACCATAAGTTCCAATATGGTTGTTTATTCCAAATTGATTTCTGTAATACCATCCAATTCCACTATCTCCTATTGTTTCATTTAGCCATCCATGGACATCTATTACAATATTTTTGCTTCCAGTATTAGATAATACAAAATTTCTTAAACTTTCTGCTTCAAATGCTTGTAAAGGTTGTGTTCCATTATAATTTCTTGATGATTTAGTTGTTGATTTATAATTTACAGGAAAACATCTATTCATATCTATTCCTTTATTTTCATTTGCCCAACTATAAATTGTTGTTCTGCCTGGTCCATTATTTGTCCAACCATTATGTTGTCCATCTGGATTTGATGCTGGAAGAATATAAATTGTCCACTTATCTATTAAATCTACTAGCATATTTTGTTTCATATATGAATAAAATTCATCTGCTATATAAGTTAGTTCTGAACCATCTCTATAGTAAGAATCTTCAAATCCATGTATTGAAAAGTTTAAAAATAGTTTTTTTTACTTCCATTTCCTACTTTATAAAATTTTAAATATTCTCCGCCACTGCCATTTCCTTTTACTTTAAGTCCTGACCATCCATAAGTTCCTTCTTGTGCATATCTTTCGTAATATCTTTCTAAATGAAATTTTTCTGTTTCATCTTGAGTTTTATAATTCAAATTTAAAACTGAACCATTACTTATATTTTCATTAACATTTAAAGCATACATCCAGCTAGATAATGGATATATAGAAATACTGTCATTTCCATTATCTCTAATTACCCATTTTTGGTTTTCTCCCCAATTAAAGTCATATTGCATAACTTCTGAACCTACCGAACTTCTATCATATTTTACTGTCAAGCTTTTTTCCACTATGATTTAGCCCTATTTTATAGAATCCATTTTCATATTTTATTGTTACTTTTTGCCATGCTGTATCAAAATTTTGCCAAACTTGTAATCTTCCACAATTATCCCAATTTCCACCCGCTGCTTCTACTACCATATTTCTATTAGAATTAACCATCATTTTGTATGTGCCATCTTCTACAGTTTTTTTTCACTTTTTGTAGCTATTTTTTCTATTTTAAATTCTTGTCCATCACTTTCATTTTTCCAGCAAGCTTCAATATTTGCTCCATCTGAAAAATTAGAATTATTAACTGTTAAATAAAGACCTTGCCTTTTTTGATATTATGTTATAATTTCCCTTAGAGTTTTTAACTATTTTCCATTTTTGACTATCTGTGTTAGGATTCTTAGACCATTGCTATATTGGTTCCATTTCCCCATCCACATACATCTAATCTTTTTCCAGAGTTTACAGCTATTAATTCATAATAACCGTCATTTTCGTCATATACTAAATTAAATTCTTGTTCTAAACAATTATTAAATTCCCATAAATGAACATTAGCATTATTATCTGAACTACCTCAATCTATTGATATACTTTTTATTTCTATTGTTTGCACTTACTATTTTGTAAGTTCCTTCATCTATTATTTTATTTGACTCTATTTTTTCTAAATAAAATTCTTGTCCATTTTCTCCGTTTTCTCATGCCCTTCAATTTTGGTACCATTTGAGGAATTTGAGTTTTGAGCTGTTAAATATAAATTTTGTCTTTTAGATATAATATTAAAGTTTCCTTTTTCATTTTTTATTATTGTCCATTTTTGACTGTCTGTTGAATTATTTTCAGTCCATTGTTCAATATTTACACCATTACCCCATCCACATACATCTAATCTTTTTTTCAGAATGTACTGGGATAATTTCACAATAACCTTCACTGTCATATCTAATTTCATATTGCTGTTTAGCTGTATCTTTATATGTATTTAATTCTATTCCAACACCATTTTCAATTTTTCCATTTTTACAGATACACTTTTTGTCTTTGAATTTGCTAAAACTATTTTATATCTTCCATTTTCTGGAGTTTCTATTTTTTCTAGTTTAAATTTTTGTGATTTTTTTTCGTCTTTCTCGTTTCCTATTAAATTTATTTTATTTTCCGAAGATGTTTCATCTACGGTTAAATATAAATTTTGTCTTTTTCCTATTATATTGTAAGTTTCATCTTCATTTTTTTGACATAGTAAACTGTTGGCTATCTGATGTAGTATTTTCACCCCATTGCTCAATATTTACACCATTTCCCCAGCCTGCAATATCAATTCTTTTTCCAGAATTAACAGGAATTATTTCACAATATCCTTCATCATCATATTTTATTTTAAATAATTGATTTACATTATTATTATATTTTTGTATACAAACATTTGCTCCATTGCTTGAGCTTTCATTTTCTATAGTTACACTCTTTTCTGGAGAGTCTGCTAAAATTATTTTATAAATTCCTTCACTAATTTTCACATTACTTTTTTATCACTTTTTTCTGTTGCATATGAACTTACTTGAAATAATATTGCTAAAATTATTGTTATGACAAAAGTTGCTTTTACTAAAACTTTTTTCATCATTTTTCCTCCTAAATTTTATAGATTTTTGTAAAATTATCTCGATAAAATACTACCACAAACACATACAAAAGTCAATTGAAAAATATTCTAATAAACAAGAAAAATGAGCATATATACTTTAATATACATACTCATTTTTTATTATTTAATTATCTTATTTTGTGGTAAATTTTAATCATAAATCTCCACGCTGGTATCTGCCATAATTTTTTCTTTAAGCAGTTCTTTTCTAGAATTAAGTCCAAAAACAGAATAATTTTTCCCATATACTTTTCTTTCATATTCACTACATTCCCACTTATATTCTAACTCATCACTTTTGAAATTAGCAGTAATTAATTCTTTTGTAATATCTCTATTGTTTGAAAGGCCATAACCATTTTCTATTTTCTTCTTCAGAAGGATTTTTTTTATGAGTTTCTTCAAAAATACTATCCATCTTTTCAATCATCTTACTTATTGTAAAATTCTCACAAATTCTTTTTTTCTACAATTTGATTTATAAGTTTCTAAATTATCTAAAACCTTGTTTATTGCTTTAACATAACTATTTATTTCTTCTGGACTATATTTTTCTAAATAAACATCTTCTTCATTTTGCATTAATTTTACTATTTCTCCAACATCTTTTGAAATTAGTTCTTTTTGTCCTCCAACATCACTCGAAACAATTGGTACATTCATACTTAGTGATTCATAAGAGGTTAATGCTAAACCTTCTTTTAATGAACAATTTACAGTTACATTACTTATTTTGTATATTTCCCCTGTATTTTTAATTTCTCCCCAAAATATAATATCTTCTAAAAGATTCATCTTTTTAGCTTTTTTCTTTCATTTTGCCAAGAAGATTACCATCTCCTACAACTAAAACCTTAAAATCTTGTCTTTTTTCTTTTAGCTTTTTAATAATTTCTAAAAATAGTAATGGTCTTTTTTTTGCTCTGAAATTCTACATATAAATGATATTATTTTTTTATTTGTTGTACCACCTAAATATTTTTTTTTCTAGCTCTTCTTTATTATATCTATCTGGATTAAATTTTTCTTCATCAACCCCTATATATACTGTTTGAACTTCATCTGATTTCTTTTTAAAATGTTCTTCTAGAATTTTTTTTACTATTTCCATTACATACCATAGTTTTATCTATTATAGAATTATACATTGAAGAATATCTAGAATATCCACCATTTCTATTATACCACTCTTCCATATGTACATAGTCAAGAATTGGTATTTCCGGATACATTGATTTTATGTATGGTAACATAGAATAACCTGTTTTACTATTAGAATTAAAGATTAAATTTATATTTTCCTTTTGGATAATATAATTTACACAAAAGCTACCCAATATCTTTTATCTAAAAATGATGTTAAATCATATACTCTTACATTTTCATTGTTTTCAAACTCTTGTCTTAATACATTTTCATTTGGCTCTGTAGAAATTATTGTTATTTCATATCTTTCTTTATTTAATCCTTTAACTAAACTTAAATTAAATAAATCAGCTCCACCTGTAACCATCCAAGGAATTATAAATAGAATGTTTATTGTATCTTTTTTATTTATTCTTTTAGGTATTTCTATATTTTTAAATTATCTTCTATAAGTTCATAATTATAATTGTAATATGGATATTGCTTTGCTTTTATTTCTTTTGTTACACCTTTTGCTGTATTATTTATTATTTCTAAACTTCTTTCTTTATTTTCTCTTGACGTTTGCAATTCTCCATTTTCTTTTCTTCTATACCATTCTCCATAAAAACTTATATGTACAGGAAATTTTTCCTTACTCAATAATTTTAGCCAAAAATTCCAATCTTCATTTACGGCTTTTTCTTTTTTAGGTTATATCCATTTACTAAAAAGAAATCTGTCTTTCTAACTAATGCTGCAGAAATCAAATCATTTTCTTTTTTTTCATTTTTTCAGAACTAAAATACTTATTCCAAGTATATTCTATAGAACCAAATCCCAATGAATCAGAATATGCCCAAGCTGCATCTTTATTAGTTTCTAAGGTCCAAAATCCACATTCTAAAAATGTTGGTTCTATTAAATCATCATCATCAATAAACATAAGATATCTAGCATGCTCATTTGACTTGCTTGCCCCATAATCTCTTGTAGTTGCAAGTCCTTCATTTTGTTTATGAAATACTTTTATTCTTTTGTCTAATTCTTTTTATTTGTTCTAATTTTTCTAACGCCATTTTATTTGTTGAACCATCATCAATTATTAAAATTTCGTAACATGGAAAAGTTTGATTTAATATTGATTTTATTGTTTGTTCAATAAATTTTTCGCTATTATAAAAGGCACAATAACAGAGATAAGTGGAAAAGTCTCCACATACTCTCTGTTATTATATAATTTTCTTCCTGGCTCTAACTTAAAATTAAATTCTTTCATTTATTATTCTCCTAATTTTAAAGTTCTTCTGCAAATCTTCTTTGTAATTTGTTAAATATAAAATATCCAACCAAACATATTACTATTCCTAATATTAGTATTCTTGCCAAAAACATTAAACTTGGCATTTGTTGATAGTAAAAAATATCTCTGTAAGCATTTATTATGTAAGTCATAGGATTATATTTTATTATCCATTGGAATTCTAATGGTATTGCATCTGGTATATATACTATTGGTGTTGCATAAAATAGTAATTGTAAAGCAATTCCTATAAAATGTTGTAAATCTCTAAAATATACTGTAACACTTGATACTATAAAAGAAATTCCAATTAAAAGTATATATTGTACTAATAATACCAATGGATAGAAAATTATAAATTTGCTAATTCCCATACCATATGCAATAACAAATGCTAAAATTATAAGTGTTGAAATTATAAAATTTATAGCTTCACTAGTTACTACAGATAATGGCAGTATTTCTCTTGGAAAAAACACCTTTTTTATAATATTTCCATTTTCCACCATCGTAAATGATGTTCTATTAATTGCTGATGTACAAAAAGTCCAAGGTATTAGTCCACAACATATAAACACTGTATAATTTGGTATACTATTTCTCATAATTAATGGAAATACTAATGCATATACTGCAATTTGTAATAATGGGTTTAAAAATGACCATAATATTCCTAATACTGAATTTTTATATTTTCCTCTTACATCTTTACTTATACTTGTTTTTAATAATTCTCTATAATCATATAATGCTTTAAAAAATTTCATCTGTTTCTCCTTTCTTATGCCGTTTCTTC
>VOFC01001047.1_pt1 | contig 52000 bp, 59 predicted proteins | sample 5384161 | NCBI WGS metagenome assembly VOFC01 (sample SAMN12384722, study PRJNA508395) | human gut metagenome | isolation source: healthy gut B | host: Homo sapiens | reverse complement strand
TCGGCCTGTTATGTGATCGTGCCTTACCGCCTCGAACTACGGCTGCGTAACCAAGGCGCGATGGCTTGGCCAAGCACCACGCTCGCCAAACTGTACATCAATGCGCAGGGAGTGGATCGGCGAGGCCAAATGCGGGATTTTGAAACCATCGCTGCCTGCGACCAGGTGATCGACTTCCCGGGCAACTGGAGATAGAAGGCCAACTTCTTTTCGAACTACTGGTGGACCTTTTACTCGTCGAAGGAGAATATATTTCGTCATCCTCTGCGGAAGAGCCAAAGTTTTATCGTCCGCAAAACTGGTGGCGTCTTTGGTTCACCAGCTGACGCTCAACAGCCTCTCGCAACGGACCTGCAGCATACCGACTTTTTGCTGGGGAGCAGCTTCGCCTGGCAGGAATCTTTTCTATAACAAAGTACGATCCGAAGCATCGGCGCGAGCAATGGCTCGCGGGCCCCCATTACGACACATGTGCGGGCAATCCGTCCGCTCCTGATGCAAAACCGGGCAGCAGCTCATTACGCCGCATATCACCTCGCTGTTCGACTTCTCGAACCCACGGCAAAATCGAACAAGGCGTCCGCTCCGGTAAATACGAATATGCGGAACGGGCTGCGGGCGAATGCATGGACAACGACTATGGTCTACCGTTATGCCGACGTGCTGATGATGAAGGGCAGGCGCTCGTGCGCCAGGGGGCATGCGACCTGGCGTTCCCTTCAACAGGTGCGCCGCATTGCAGGGCTCGACAGTTACAAGGCCGCCGATCTGCACTCGACGAGATTTACGACGAACAGGGCCGGAATTTGTGATAGGAGGATTACGTCGCCAGGATATGATCCGGTTCGGCAAGTGGGGCGAAGCACGCGACCTGAAACCGGCCGTCAGCCCGGCATACACGAAACTTTACCCTATTCCGGCCAACATCCGCAAGACCAACACGAACCTCAAACAAACGACGGATATACCGATTGAACTGCCCTGCCCTGCCGGGTAGCAACAAACCGGCAGGGCGGGACAAACCACACAGTAAAAACACATGTCAGAATCAAAATTCTCGTAATCGGCAGCTCGAACACCGATATGGTCATCTGCACCGGGCATTTACCCCTTCCCGGCAGAAACGGTCATCAGGGGGCACCTTTTTCATGAACCCGGGCGGCAAAGGCGCCAACCAGGCCGTCACCGTGGCGCGTCTGGGCGGAAGGGTCTCCTTCATCTGCAAAACAGGCAGCGACATCTTCGGGCACCAGGCCAACCAGCTGTTCAACGAAGAGGGATCGACACCTCGTATGTATTTTCCGACACGAAAAAACCCGTCGGGCGTGGCCCTGATTACCGTGGATACCGACGCTGAGAACTTTGCATCGTCGTCGCTCCCGGCGCCAACGCGCATCTCACCCCCCAACGACCTGAAACGGTCGGCCGAGGCAGTCGAAGCGGCCGATATCATCCCTGTTGCAACTCGAAATCCCGATGCAAACCGTGGAGGCCGCCGCCATGATGGCGCTACCGGCTGGGCAGAAGGTCGTCCTGAACCCGGCCCCGGCCTCCGAAGCTCTCCGCCGGACTGCTCCGAAGCGCTGTACCGATCACCCCGAATGAAACCGGCCGAAGCCATCTCCGGAATCCGCATCACCGATACGCACGGCCGAAGAAGCCGCCCGTAAAATCGCGTCGATGGAGTGTGTGCAACGTCATCATCACGCTCGGTGCCAAAGGGTGCCCTGGTCTTCGACAGTGCACGCTGCGGAAATCGTCCCGCGCGCCACAAGACACAGGCCGTCGACGACCGCCGCGGGCGATAATGTTCAACAGGGGCGCTGGTCGTAGCCCTTTCCGAGGACGGACACTTCCGAGGCCGTGCGTTTCGCCCCCATGCCAAAGCCTCAGCCGCCATCGGTCCACACGCGTAGGCGCAAAATTCCGTACCTTACCGTACCGAAGTCGACGTATTCAGCCTATAACGCTAAAAACAGACCCAAGCATGAAAAAACCTTGTATTTCTACTCTGCGCCGTGATCCTGGGCGCCTCGTGCAATTCCACGCACCTGCGCGACACAGCCACTTCCGGCACAAGTCACCATCTCCAAAGAACGGCTGCTCGACAAAATCAAGGGCGGCTGGGCCGCTTGAACTTATCGGATGCACCTACGGCGGCCCGGGAAGCGAGTTCAAATTCAACGGCTTTGATGATCCCGGGGAATACCCCATCCGTGGCGGAACATTACATCAAATGGTGGTACGAGAATACGCCAGGGGCTTTTACGACGACGTATATATGGACTTAACGTTCGTCGAAGGGTTCGACCGCCTGGCATCGACGCCCACGTCTTGTGGCACGCCAACCAGGCCGCACGCCACAACATCCTCAACGGCATCCGCCCGCCTGAGTCGGGGCACTGGCTCAACAACCCCCCATGCCGACGACCTCGACTTCCAGATCGAAGCCGATTCGCGGGGCTCATGTCCGGCATACCCAACGCGGCCTCAGGTTCTGCGACCGCGCAGGACACATCATGAACTACGGCGACGGCTGGGTACGGCGGAGTTTACGTGGCAGCGATGTATTCGCTTTCGTTCGTCTCGGACGACATCGGGTTCATCGTCGAGGAAGCCTTGAAACCATCCCCGAACAGAGCCGCTATCACCGGTGCATGAAAAGACGTCATCGCCTGGCACAAGCAGTATCCGGCGACTGGAAACGCACGTGGTTCGAATGCGAAAAAGAAATGGAGTTCGGATATCGGCTGCCCCCGACGGGGTATTCCGTGCCGTTCAACATCGACGCCGTGACCAACAGCGCCTACATCCTTATCGGCCTGCTTTACGGCGAGGGCGACTTCTCGAAGACACTCGATATCGCCACCCGCTGCGGACAGGATTCATTGCAACCCGGCATCGGCCGGCGGTATCCTGGGCGCAATGCTCGGGTACGACAACATCCCGAAAATGGATGCGCAACCTGCGTGAAGTGGAAGATATGGACTTTGCCTATACCGACATCTCGCTCAACCGCACCTACGAAATGAGCTTCTGTCAGGCTTTGGAAGTGATCCGCCGCAACGGCGGTTCCGTAGGTGAAACCGACGTGACCGTCGCATGCCAGCAACCCGTACCCGTCCGTTTCGAACAGTCGTTCGAAAGGGCATTATCCGACCGAACGCCGTTCGATACACAAATCGCTTCCCGAAGCCGGCGGAATCGAATTCGACGGCATCGGGCGGTGACGGGCGCCCTGCGCTGCCCCCGACGAATCGTACGTCGCCGAAGTAACCTTCTCGATCGACGGACAACCGGTCGAACAGGTCAAGCTCCCGGCGCTTTACCGCACCCGCCGCCATGAACTGTTCTGGCGTTACCGGCTCCCGTCCGGCTCCCACCGCATCACGGCCGAATGGCATAACCCGCGCAAGGACGCATCGCTGCAAATCCGCGACCTGTTGGTATACGGCAGCACTCCGCAAGCTGCCGGGAATTAATCCGAACCCCCGTAAATTCGACGCATTATGTTTATCGTTCAAAGTTATCCCCTGGCAATCGCTTTTGCTTCATCACCATGCTGTGCTGGGGCTCCTGGGGCAACACCCAGAAACTGGCGGCCCGCACGTGGCGCTATGAACTCTTTTATTGGGACTACGTGGTCGGTGTTGCTGCTCTTCTCCTTGCTGTCGGCCTTCACGCTGGGCAGTTTCGGCGCCGAAGGGCGCGGTTTCCTCGCAGACCTGGCACAGGCAGACGCAGGCAGCCTCTTCTCGGCATTCATGGGCGGCGTGATATTCAACGCTTGAACATCCTGCTTTCGGCCGCCATCGCCCTCTGCGGCATGTCGGTAGCTTTTCCCGTGGGTGTGGGGCTCGCGTTGGTACTGGGCGTGCTGATAAATTATTTCAGCGCGGCCAAAGGCGACCCGACCTTCATTTTCATCGGGGTACTGCTCATCGCCGCAGCGATCGTCATGAACGGATTCGCCTACAAGAAAGCCCAGACCGAAAAACGCAGGCTCACGACAAAGGGCATTCTCATTTCGGTTGCGGCCGGCATCATCATGGCATTCTTCTACCGTTTCGTGGCCGCATCCATGGATCTGAACGTTTTGCCGCCCCCCGCAGCCGGCAAAAATGACACCTATACGGCCGTATTCATCTTCGCCGTCAGGGTTTTTCGTCAGCAATTTCCTGTTCAACACCGTCGCGATGAAACGTCCGGTGGACGGAGAACCCGTGCGGATCGCCGACTATTTCAAAGGCGGTCTCAAAACCCACATGGTCGGCGTGTTGGGCGGTATGATCTGGTGCCTGGGAGAATCGTTCAGCATGATCGCTTCGGGCAAGGCCGGGGCGGCGATCTCCTACGGCCTGGGACAGGGTGCTACACTCGTATCGGCACTCTGGGGAATACTGATCTGGAAAGAATTCAAGGGGCTCCCAAAATCTCCCGCAGACTCAACCTGGGAATGTTCCTGCTGTTCCTCACCGGGCTCGGAATGCTGATCTATGCGGGCGCTTAGACGGCTGAATACCCTATTGAAAAATCCCGAAGCCGATGCTTCGGGATTTTTATTTTGGCCGGCAGCCATCGGCACCCCACGCCCGCACACCGGACGCGGCCGGGAGTAGCCAGGCGCCGCAATGAGCTACCCGACAATGACCCGGAAACGGCATTTCTCACCGCCCGACAACACGGTCTCGAGCTTTCCACGCGGATGTCCCTGCCGGGCAGCAGCTCCTCCAGGACATAGAGGATGCTTTTGGCGGGAGCATTCGCAATGGGCCGCAGAGTCCACGAACCCGGCATCGACCTGCGGGCAGAGGCACCGGGGATACCTGACCTCGTAGACCCGCCCCGGCTCGATGACGTCCGCAAAAAATACCCGAACGTCCGTATTTCGTATACTGCCGGTCGAGGTCGCAGCCGCATTCTTCGAATTGCCTGCGTAGTTCCGTCAGGACGACATCCTTTGACACAATCGACGGCACACGGCCGGTAAAGCGCCCCGCGCACATCGGCCGGGAGTTTTGCGATGCCCTCCTCCAGAATCCGGTAGAAGGACTTGACTTGCTGTTGATTATCGTTTTCCATAGTATATTTCATATTATCAGGAGGGGCATGCTCCGAGCCGGCAGAAGCGCCCGGAAGCCGGCCCGCCCTTTTCAAGCGGGCCCGATATATTTTCCGACGAACTCCCCTGACGCGGCGCGTGTATTCCTCCCGGTTGTCGCGGTAGGAAAGCGGCATGTCCGGCACCCGGCACGAGCCACAGCTCCTTGTCGCCCGGTTTCGCCTCGAAAAGCGGGCCAACCATCCAGGTGGGGGACATAATCGTCGGCGTCGCCGTGGATGAAGAGCATCGGAAGTTCGCACTTGGCCACCTGCGCCAGCGCCGAAGCCTCGCGGAAATTCCAGCCGTATTTCAGGTCGCACAGCCAGCTGGCCGTATACAGCAGCGGGAATGCCGGCAGCCCGAACGACGACTTCAGTTCCTTGGAGAACTCGTCCCAGACGCCCGTATAGCCGCAATCTTCGACAAAGCACCTGACGTAGGGCCGTTGGGGCTCGCCTGAGGCCATCATCGTCGTGGCAGCCCCCATCGAGATGCCATGCACGACCATCCGCGTATCGCCGCCGAAAATCCCGTCGGCAACCTCCATCCAGTGCAGCAGATCGAAGCGGTCGAGCCACCCCATGCGGATTGCCCGCCCTTCGCTCTGCCCGTGGTAATGCAGATCCGGCAGCAGGATGTTATACCCCAGGTCATGGTTATAGAGGTAGCCGATCATCAGCATCCGCACGGCGCAGTCCGTATAACCGTGGACGATAACCGCCGTGCGGTCGGTCGGCACGGGAGCCGCCGCGTAGAGCGCATGGAGCCGCACGCCCCCCTGGGGTCGGCGATCACGGTGTCGCGCAACGCCCCGGCCGTCTGTAAACTGTCCACCCACGGGCGCAGGAAAGGGTATTCGGCATACATGTATTCATAGGCCGTGGCATTCTTTTCCCGCATCTTGGCATCGGGCCGCAGCGAGAACGCGAGCATATAGAAACTGCCGCCGATAACCGCAGCTACCGGCAACAGGATAAAACCGGTAATGATTCGCGCAATTCGTCTCGTCGTCATAACTTCTGGTTATAGGTCTGCACGCTCGGAAAGCGACATGCCCTGTGTTCCGGCATAAAACATCACCAGCTCCAGCTCCCCGTCGCCCCGGTTCTCGCCGTAATGGCGCGTACCGACCAGCTCCACGATGCCCTCTCCGGGCCGGAACATCCGTTGGGCACCGGTTTCGGCAATGACGGTCAGCTCGCCCCGCAGGATCACCCCGCATTGACCAGGGCGTGCGTATGCATCGCCAGCGCAGTATGCGGCGGCACCGTTGCCCGGAGTATCGTCACCCGCGGCGCACCCCGCGGATAGGAGGGCAGCGGCGCCCCGTCCCAACTGGCCGCGGTTTCGACGACACGGGATATGGCAACGCCATCGTCCCCCGGATTCACTTCGCGGCGACTTTGGCACGGATATGCTCCAGCATATCGTCCGTCATGCGCGAGAGATCCCACTCGGGTTTCCACCCCCACTCCTCGCGGGCGCAGGTATCGTCGAGCGAGTTGGGCCAGCTCTCGGCGATCTCCTTCTTCACGGGGTCGACGTCGTAGTCCATCGTGAAGCCGGGCATCCGCTTTTGGATTTCGGCGCAGATAATCTCCGGCGTGAAGCTCATCGACGCGATGTTGAAACTGTTGCGGTGCACGAGCTTCGCGGGGTCGGCCTCCATCAGTTCGACGCAGGCCCGCAGCGCATCGGGCATGTAGATCATGTCCATATAGACGTCCGACGGTACGGGGCAGGTGAATTTACCCGACTTTACAGCCTCGTAATAAATCTCCACGGCATAGTCCGTCGTACCGCCGCCCGGCAGCGTGACGTTCGAGATAATGCCCGGAAAACGCACCGAACGGGTATCCACACCGTACTTATGGTGGTAGTAATTCCCCAGCATCTCGCCCGTGACCTTACAGATGCCGTAGATGGTCGTGGGCTGCATGATCGTGTCCTGTGGGGTCTTGTCCTTGGGGGACGAGGGCCCGAAGGCGCCGATCGAACTGGGCGTGAAGAGGGCGCAATGGTGCTGGCGCGCCACCTCGAGCGAATTGTTGAGCGCCCCCATATTGACGTTCCAGGCCATCTGCGGATTACGTTCGCCCACAGCCGAGAGCAAAGCGACCAGGTTGAAGATCGTATCGATGTGGTAACGCGCCACGACCGACGCCATCGCCGTCGCATCGAGCGCATTGAGCACTTCGAAAGGGCCGGCCTCGCCGAGGGCCTTGCATTCGCGCATGTCGGTAGCCACGACATTGTGGTCACCGTAAATTTTGCGCAGATAGACTGTCAGCTCGGAACCAATCTGGCCTCCGGCACCTACTATTAGTATACGTTTCATGTGCATGGGTTATAATTCAAAAGTAAAGATAGAAAATAATTATGAATTATTCACAATTTTTTGGTCTTTTTTCATTTTTCTTATGTACTTTTGCACCACTCGAACGGGAAATGTTGCTGTTGTAGCTCAGTGGTAGAGCACTTCCTTGGTAAGGAAGAGGTCACGAGTTCAATCCTCGTCAACAGCTCTCGAAATCAAGCGGTTGCCAAAACAAGGCAGCCGCTTTTTTCGTGCATATATGGCAAAAAAGGCATGATTCGGAGCGGTTTTTCACCCGCATTTTTTACCCGAATCCGACGGGTAAACGGCGAAATAGAAACGCGCGCTGCAAATAACGTAAAGCTATGAATATCACCGTTAACGTTGTTTGTCGCAAGGATAAGGCAAACAAAAACGGAACTACTCCCATCCATCTGCGATTTACCCGAGGCTCGAAAATTCGCTGTGTCAGCACCGGAACAGCAATCGTTCCTACGGCTTGGGATGCCCAAAACCGCCGTATCATCATTCAGAACGAGGAGCCGCAGGAAATCAATACCGCATCGACAGCCTGCTTGCAGAATACCACAAACGCCTGAAACGACTTGAGATTTTGGAAGCAGACATCACGCTCGATAATCTTCTCGAAAGAAACGGGCGGAAAAACGACGGTACGACAGCCGAATATTTTGCACAAGCAATAACCCGGCAACAAGAACAGGGCAAGATAAACACAGCCACCAAATACCGTTTCACGCTGGTATCATTGCAGAAAGTCCTGCCCCCTACTCAAATTCGACGAACTGACACTTTCGCGCCTGCATAATCCGGAGCAAAAGCTCCACGAAATGGGCTGTTCCGCTAACAACACAGCGGCTAAGATTAGCGTATTGAAAGTCGTTTACAAACGACAAAACCGACAATCGGCAGGCCCTTTTCCATCTATTTCACCAATATTATTCCCAAACAGAACTATGCGGAAACCGTGTTTGCCGTAACTTTGTGTTGTAAACGGACTCACATATGAAAATAACGATCAACCCCGCAATACGGCATGTGCAGCCATTCATCGAGCGGCTCCCGGAGGTTTTTCCCGTCTCGGGCGAAGTGCTCCACGAAGGGCGCAACCAGATACGGGCTTTCGACATCGGGGGCGAAAGCCTGGTCGTCAAACGCTACAAACGCCCCCATCTGTTCAACAGGGTCATGTATTCGTTCTTCCGCAAGAACAAGGCCCGCCGCGCCTACGAGCACGCCCTGCGCCTGCGCGGGATGGGTTTCGACACCCCGGAACCGGTGGCATGGAGCGAATACCGCAAGGACGGCCTGATCGCCGACACCTATTTCGTCTCCCGCCGGTCGGAGCTCACCCCGCTCCCGCAGACCATGCGACGCTTCCCGGCGCCGGACACGCTGCCCGTGCTCGAAGCCTTCGCCCGCTTCACCGTCCGCCTCCATGAGCAAGGAATCTGCCACGAGGATTTCAACCAGACCAACATCCTCTGGGAATACGACGGCACGGCAGGCAACTACCGCTTCCAGCTGATCGACATCAACCGCATGAGATTCCACGCACGGCCGCTGCGCCCCGACGAATGCATGATCAACCTGCGGCGGCTGAGCTGCCCGGCCGTCCCGTTCCTGTACATATTGGATCGCTATGCCGACATACGCGGGTGGGACATCAACGACACGCTGCTGCGGGGGGACTTACTTCCGCCTGCTCTTCGGCCGCCGGCAGCAGTTCAAAAAGCGGTTCCGGGAACGGAAATCGGCCGCAGCAGGCAAAAAAACAGGGCTGAGAATTTGATTCCGCAAATATTTTACTACATTTGTCGCTGTTAATCCCCACAAGAGATGAGACTTTACGGTTTTGCATATTACTTTTTTTACTTTTTCTTTTATAGCAGGAGGAAGAGCGGGGTTATATGCAATTAGCTGTATGATACGATAGAGTGAAAACACGAAGGATCCCGTTCTGCAAAGAGCGGGATTTTTAATGCCTAAAATTCGATTATGAAACGCATCACCATACAGGGACAACCCGGATGTTTCCACGAGACCGCAGCCCGGTGCAGTTTCCCCGGCGAGCAGGTCGAAATCCTGCCCTGCGACAGCTTCGACCAGCAATTCGCCCGGATGGCCGCCGATCCGGCGCTGCTGGGCATCGCGGCCATCGAAAACACCATCGCCGGCAGCCTGCTGCCCAACCACGAGCTGCTGCGGCGCAGTTCGCTGGCCGTCATCGGAGAATACAAACTCCGCATCTCGCACGTACTGGCGGCACTGCCGGGGAGGCGCCCTGCGACATCGGCGAGGTACACTCGCACCCGATCGCCCTGATGCAGTGCGGCGACTACCTGAAAGCCATCCGGCGATGAAAGTCGTCGAACGCGACGACACGGCGGGCAGCGCCCGCGAAATCGCCGAGCAACGACTCCGCGGCACGGCCGCCATCTGCGGCGCCGGGGCGGCGGAGCTCTACGGGCTCGAAATCCTGGAACGGGGCATCGAGACCAACAAACACAACTTCACGCGCTTCCTCCTGCTGGCCGACCGCAGCCGCGCCGCAGGGTTCACCGACCCGGCCCGCACGAACAAGGCATCGCTGGTCTTCTCGCTGCCCCACACCCAGGGAAGCCTCTCCAAGGTGCTCTCCTACTCTCCTTTTTACGACATCAACCTCACCAAAATACAGTCGCTGCCCATCATCGGGCGCGAGTGGGAATACCGCTTCTACGTCGACGTGACGTTCGACGACCCGATGCGTTACCGGCAGGCCATCGACGCCGCACGGCCTCTCACCAGCGACTTCCGCATTCTCGGCGAATACGCCGAATGTCCCAACCCGGCAATCTGACAAGGCACAAACGATAAAAACGAAAAACATAAAACCATGAACGACTTACAACCCATCAATTTCCCGGGGCTCGACCCCCGTCGGCCGCTGGTCATCGCGGGGCCGTGCAGCGCCGAAACCGAAGAGCAGGTAATCGAAACAGCCCGCGAACTGGCCGCGGAAGGCTTCAAGCTATTCCGCGCCGGACTGTGGAAACCACGCACCAAACCGGGCGGGTTCGAGGGCGTAGGCGTCGACGGCATAGCCTGGCTGCAACGCGTAAAACGCGAAACGGGGGGATGTACACAGCCACGGGAGGTCGCTACGCGCAAGCACGTCCTGGCGGCGTTAGAAGGCGGCATCGACATGATCTGGATCGGGGCCCGCACGACAGCTAACCCGTTCGCCATGCAGGAGATCGCCGACGCGCTGCGCGGGCACGATATCCCGGTGCTGGTGAAAAACCCCGTGAGTCCCGACCTCGAATTGTGGATCGGCGGCGTGGAACGCATCTACAACGCCGGCATCCGCCGCCTGGGTGTCATCCACCGCGGGTTCACGTCGATCGACAAAAGCCTCTACCGCAACCACCCGATGTGGTCGATCCCCATCGAGCTGCACCGCCGCCTCCCGGGGCTGCAGATATTCTGCGACCCGAGCCATATCGGCGGGCGCCGCGAGCTGATCGCCCCCCTCTCGCAGCAGGCCATGGACCTGGGGCTCGACGGGCTGATCGTCGAGGCACACTGCTCGCCCGACTGCGCATGGAGCGACAAGGCACAGCAGGTGACGCCGCAGGGACTGGCCTACATCTGCCGCAACCTCGTGATCCGTGAAACCAACGCCACGACCGAAAGCCTGACCGAACTGCGGTCGCAAATCGACAAGCTGGACGACGAACTGCTCGAACTGCTCTCGCGGCGTATGCGCGTCTCGCGCGATATCGGGCAGTACAAGAAAGAGCACAACATGCCCGTGTTGCAGGCGCAGCGCTACGGGGAACTGCTGACCCGGCGGGCGGATCAGGCCGTCCGGATGGGTATGGACCGGGAATTCATGCGTTCCGTCCTGCAGGCCATCCACGAGGAGTCGATCCGGCAGCAGATGGCCGTGCTGGGTGAGTGAGAGTCTGTTACATTTCGGTTAAATATGCGGCACGGGGAGGTGCAAAAGCGGTTTGTTACGTACTTTTTGAGCCGGATTCCAATCCGCAACAGTTATGACAAAGTACAAAATCCTGGTAGTCGACGACGAAGAATCGCTGTGTGAGATTCTGCAGTTCAACCTCGAGGTCGAGGGCTATGAGGTTGACGTGGCTTACAGCGCCGAACAGGCCCTCGGAATGCATCCCGAACGCTATTCACTCATCCTGCTGGATGTTATGATGGGCGAGATGAGCGGCTTCAAGATGGCGCGGCATCCTCAAGTCGCGCCCCGAGACTGCCGGTGTCCCGATCATTTTCTGCACGGCCAGGGACACCGAGGACGACACGGTGGCAGGACTCAACATCGGGGCCGACGACTACATCGCCAAGCCCTTTTCCATCCGCGAGGTGCTCGCACGCGTACCGCAGCGTGCTGCGCCGCACGGCACAGCCGGCCGCAGAAGAAAGGCCGTGGCGTTCGAAGGGCTGCGGATGGATCTCACGCAAGGTCTGCACGATCGACGGGGAGCCGCTGGCGCTGACCAAAAAGAGTTTGAAATCCTGGCGCTGCTGCTCTCCTCCGCGGCAAGATCTTCTCGCGCGAAGAGATCCTGCGGCATCTGGAGCGACGAAGTATATGTGCTGGACCGCACCATCGACGTGAACATCACACGCCTGCGCCGTAAAGATCGGACCCCTTACGGGGAACACATCGTAACGCGCCTGGGCTATGGCTACGGCTTTGAAGCATAAACTTTCCTACCACCGGCGGCTCTTCCTGCTGCTGCTCGCGTTTTCGTGGGCGCTGGTCGCCTGCTTCATCGTCTTTCAGTACGGCCGCGAAAAGCAGTTCAAGGCCGAACGGCTCGACACCCGCCTGCAGCTTTTCAACCTGCGGATGCTCGACGCCCTGGCGAGCGGCACCGCACCCCGGGCCTTCATCGCCCGATCATCCCGACGAACCTTGCGGCGACCTGCGCGTAACGGTCATCGACCGAAAGGGAGAGTCCTGTTCGACAACTCGGCCGACACGCTGCCCGGCGCGAACCACCTTGACCGCCCCGAGGTCGCCGAGGCGCTGGCCCGCGGGACGGGGTACACCATCCGCCGCCACTCCGAAAGCACCGACCGCAACTATTTCTACTCGGCCATGAAGGGCGAACGGGATCATCGTCCGCTCGGCCGTTCCCTACTCCGTTTCGCTGCGCGAAGTGCTGGCCGCCGACCGCGGAATTCCTCTGGTTCATGCTGGGCGTGACGCTGCTGATGAGCGTGGCGGGCTATTTCGCCACGCGCCGCCTGGGCCAGAAACATCACCCGGCTGAACGACTTCGCCGAACGGGCCGAACGCGGCGAGCGGATCGACGACCTCGGAGACCTTTCCCCACGACGAACTGGGCGAAATATCGAGCCACATCATCCGCCTCTACGCCCGTCTGCAAAAAACCACTGCCGACCGCGACCGCGAGCACGCCCTCGCCCTGCACGAAGAACAGGAGAAAATACGCATCAAGAAACAGCTCACGAACAACATCAACCACGAGCTGAAAACTCCCGTGGCGGCGATTCAGGGCTTATCTGGAGACGCTGCTGGCCAACCCCGCTCGACGGCGGAAAACGCACGGAGTTCCTCGAAAAAGAGCGTGGCGCAGATCGAACGCCTGCGCCGCCTGCTCGCCGACGTCTCGACCATCACACGCATGGACGAGGCGAGCCAACTGATCCAGCAAGGAGCGCGTCGTGCTGAACGACCTGATCGCCGAGGTCAGGCCGACATGGAACCCTGAAACCCGCCGACGGGCAGCGGCTGCGCGTGAACTGCGATTTCCGAAATCGCGGTCGAGGTCGAGGGCAACCCCTCGCTGCTGGCATCCGATCTTCCGCAACCGCGCGGACAATGCCTCGGCCTATTCCGGACGGACGCGACCTTTACATTCAACTGCTGGACGATACCCCGAAGAGGCATGCACGATCCTCGTCGCCGACAACGGAATCGGAGTCAGCGACGAGCACCTGCCCCACATCTTCGAACGCTTCTACCGCATCGACAAGGGGCGTTCGCGCAAGATGGGCGGAACGGGACTCGGGGCTTTCGATCGTCAAAAACGCCGTCGATGATGCACGGCGGCACGATCTCGGTCCGCAACTCGGAGCGCGGCGGACTGGAATTCACCTTCACCGTGCGCAAACATTCATAAGGGCGCGAAACCCCCGTAACGGATTTGTAATATTTGTTTCAGATCTTTGCGCCTGTCGCCCGGAATGTCGGCAAAAACCGATCCCGAAACAAATGGCACCATGTCTCCCCTCTTCAAACGGATAATCCATGTCCCCTTTCGTGATCATCGTCATGGCCCTGCTGGCCGTGCTGGGTATCGTCGTGGGCGTTAGCAATGACGCCGTCAACTTCCTCAATTCGGCCATAGGCTCGAAGATAGCCCCGCGCCGCGTCATCCTCTGGGTCGCAGCCGCGGGAATCCTGGTCGGCACGCTCACCTCGAGCGGCATGATGGAGGTCGCACGCAGCGGCGTCTTCTACCCCGGACAGTTCTCCTTTACAGAGATTATGCTGCTGTTTCTGGGCATGATGCTGGGCAACGTGCTGCTGCTCGACCTCTACAATACGCTCGGACTGCCCACCTCGACAACCGTGTCGATGGTCTTCGGCTCTGCTGGGCGGTGCCGTGGCCGCGGCCCTGTTCCGCATCGCCGACGACCCCGGGGACTTCCACTGCAGGATCTCTCGCAGTTCATCAACACGGGCAAAGCCATGGTCATCATCGCGGCGATCCTGTTGTCGGTGGCGCTGGCCTTCGTGGCCGGAACGCTTTTCATGTACCTCTCGCGCCTGATCTTCTCGTTCCGCTACGCCGCCGTCTTCCGCCGCTGGGGCGCCCTCTGGTGCGGCATCTCGCTCTCCGGAATCCTCTACTTCGCGCTGTTCAAAGGGGTTGAAAAGCTCGGGACTCATCCCGACCTCCGTTTCCGGCGTACGTCACCGACCACGTACTCCTCACGCTCCTCGCCTTCTGGGCCGCGGCGTGGCTCCTCCTCTACATCTTCCAGCGCATGCGTTTCAACATCATGCGCATCACGATTCTCTCGGGCACCTTCTCCCTGGCCCTCGCCTTCGCCGGAAACGACCTGGTGAACTTCATCGGCGTGCCCCTGGCCAGCTTCGACGCCCTGGCAGATCGCCCGTGACGCCGGCAGCGAAACCATCATGATGGGTGCCCTCGAAGCCCCGGCCCGCGCAAACTTCCTGATTCTGCTCGTATCGGGACTGATCATGGTGCTGACGCTCTTCTTCTCGAAAAAGTCGCAGCACGTCACCGAGACCGAACTGTCGCTCGCCTCGCAGCACGAGGGCGACGAACGCTTCGGTTCGACCCTCATTTCGCGCAGTCTGGTGCGCGCGACGCTGGTGATGAACACGATGTGGACCGGGCTGATTCCGGCGCGGGTTCAGAAGGCCATCGACCGACGCTTCGAGCCGCTCCCTGTCGAAGAGCGCACCACGGCCCACTACGACATGGTCCGCGCCGTGGTCAACCTCACCGCCGCGTCGATCCTCATCGCCATCGCCACCTCCTACAAACTCCCGCTCTCGACGACCTACGTGGTCTTCATGGTCGCCATGGGATCGTCGCTCGCCGACCGCTCGTGGGGCCGCGAGAGCGCCGTCTACCGCATCACGGGTGTGATGGCCGTCATCTCGGGGTGGTTCATCACGGCGCTCGGAGGATTCCCTCATCGCCTGGCGTGACACGGCCCTGCTGCTGTGGGGCGGCTGGATCGCCGTGGCAGCCCTCACGGCGCTCTGCGCCTGGCTGCTCATCCGCAGCCACCGCAAGACGCCGAGCAGAAAGGAGGCCGAAACCAAGCCCTGCGCCGCTCGTCAAGGCCGAGACCCCGGACGAGGTGCTGTGCGCCTGCATCGGCGAGGTCTGCACGACCATGCAGGAGGTCACGCGCATCTACAACCGCACGCTCGTAGCCGTCTTCAAGGAGAACCGCAAGGTGCTCAAGGAGATGGTCCAGACCTCGGAAAAGCTCTTCGAGGAGGCCCGCACCCGCAAGTACGGCATCATGACGACGTTGCGCCGCCTGCAGGGCTGCGACATCGACACGGGGCACTTCTACGTGCAGGTGGTGGATTACCTCGGAGGTGACCAAGGCCCTGATCCACATCACGCGCCCCGCCTTTCGAGCACATCGACAACAACCACGAAGGCATGTCGAAGGAGCAGATCGTCGATCTGATGCGCGTGAACGACCAGGTGGAGGAGATCTTCGACAAGATCAACGACATGCTGGCGACGAAGGATTTCTCGGACCTCGATCTGGTGCTCGAAATGCGCGACAAGCTCTTCGACACCATCGTCGAAGCGATCAAGAACCAGCTGCGCCGCATCCACGAGGACGAGACGGTGCAGCACGCGCGCCGGCGTCCTCTACCTGACGATCCTCAACGAGACGAAGACCATGGTGCTCCAGGCCCGCAACCTGCTCAAGTCGCAGCACTACTTCCTGGAGGCGAAAAAATAATGCCGATACGGACCCACCCGAACCCTCGATCAAAGGAGGGTTTTTGAACGCCCCGACAAAACTCAGCCGGAAAACGATCCGCCCGGCAAAAGCGGCCGTGTAACGGCCGGCAATCGGCTCCGTCGTTTCAGGGCGAAACGAACGGAACCCGTCATTTTGAACGACGGCCCCGTAAACGCGGGAAACCGGATTTCACAAGTTGGTTTTAGGTTACATAAGTAGGTTAGTGGGAGATGCAGCGACGCGACGTCGCGGCATCTTCGTTTTTTGTCAAATGGCATGGGAAGCGGAACCGCCGCAGTCCGAGCCCGGCATCTCTGGAAAGGCCGGCGCGCGACCGGACAAGACCGGCGAATTACTTCTCCATGTCGTGCAGGTGGATCTCCAGCGCCCGCACCGAAATCTGGATTCCCAAATCGACACGCCCAGCGAACCGATCAGCAGCAACAGCAGCCGCACCGAAGACATAGGCGGAAAGGGAGGATCAGGCCGACGTAGATCAGAAACATCGTTACGACGCACAGAAAGAGGCTCGAAACGCCCAGCGCCTGCATCGTCCGCGTGAGGTGCAGGCGGCGGCGCAGGTTGTCGATCTGCGCACGGGTGACCTTCGAGGGTGTTGCAGGTGTTGTTCCTTGAGCGTGCGAACCAATTGGGCATAAGAAAGAAACCGGTTGGTATAGGCCAGCAGGATCAGCGAAACGGCGGAGAACAGCAGGGTCGGGGTGGTAAGCGTCAGCTCTTCCATAGCAGGGATATTTTTAAACGTCCTTCAAAACAAAGGTATAATCCGCCCCGTACAAACCCAGCAGCCCTTCGAATACCGATTGTTAGGTATTTTTTAAGTTTTTTAAGAAAAATACTCCGCAAAATTTCGTCCCGTGATGAAAAATAACATACCTTTGCCATCCCAAATACGACAATTTTAATCTCATTTTGAATAACATTCTATGGAACTGAACAAAACCTTCATCGACGGGCTTTGGAGCAAAGGAGATCAACGTGACGAGCTTCGTACAGACAAACATCACCCCCTACCTGGGCGACGCATCGTTCCTGCAGGACCTGACCGAGCGAACGAAGCACATCTGGAACCTCTGCCTCAAGGCCATCGAAGAGGAGCGTCAGAACAACGGCATCCGCTCGCTGGACAACAAGACCGTTTCGACAGTCACCTCCCACAAGGCCGGCTACATCGACCAGCGAACAACGAGCTGATCGTGGGCCTGCAGACCGACGAACTGCTCAAGCGCGCCATCAAACCTCTTCGGCGGCATCAATGTCGTATCGCGCGCCTGCAAGGAGAACGGCGTGGACGTGGACGAGAAGGTCAGGATATTTTCACCATTACCGCAAGACGCATAACGACGGTGTGTTCGACGTCTACACCGAGGAGATCCGCTCGTTCCGCTCGCTGGGATTCCTCACCGGACTGCCGGACAACTACGCCCGCGGCCGCATCATCGGTGACTACCGCCGCCTGGCGCTCTACGGCACCGACCGCCTGATCGAAGCCAAGCAGCAGGATTTACGCAACCTGACCGGCCCGATGACCGACGCCCGCATCCGCCTGCGCGAGGAGGTCTCTGAGCAGATCAAGGCGCTGAAGGAGATCCGCACGATGGGCGAATACTACGGGCTCGACCTGAGCCGCCCGGCGCATTCGGCACAGGAGGCCGTGCAGTGGGTTTACATGGCTTACCTCGCAGCCGTGAAGGAACAGGACGGCGCCGCGATGTCGCTGGGCAACGTGTCGTCGTTCCTCGACATCTTCATCGAATACGACCTGGCGCACGGCAACATCGACGAGGTGTTCGCAGGAGCTCATCGACCAGTTCGTCATCAAGCTGCGCATGGTACGCCACCTGAGGATGCAATCCTACAACGACATCTTTGCCGGCGACCCGACATGGGTGACCGAATCCATAGGCGGACGATTCAACGACGGACGCACAAAAGTGACCAAGACGTCGTTCCGCTTCCTGCAGACGCTCTACAACCTCGGCCCGTCGCCCGAGCCCAACCTCACGATCCTGTGGAGCCCCGACCTGCCGCAGGGATTCAAGGATTTCTGCGCCAAGGTTTCGGCCGACACCAGCTCGATCCAGTACGAGAACGACGACCTGATGCGCGAAGTGCGCGGCTCCGACGACTACGGAATCGCCTGCTGCGTATCGTATCAGGACATCGGACGCCAGATGCAGTTCTTCGGCGCACGCTGCAACCTGGCCAAGGCGCTGCTGCTGGCCATCAACGGCGGCCGCTGCGAGAATACCGGCACGCTGATGGTCAAGGGCATTCCGGCGCTCACCGAGGGCCCGCTGCGCTTCGAAGAGGTGATGCGCAACTACAAGATGGTGCTGACCGAAATCGCCCGCGTCTACAACGAGGCGATGAACATCATCCACTACATGCACGACAAGTACTACTACGAGAAGGCGCAGATGGCCTTCGTCGACACCGACCCGCGCATCAACCTCGCCTACGGCGTAGCGGGGCTTTCGATCGCCCTCGACTCGCTCTCGGCCATCAAATACGCCAAGGTGACGGCGCGCCGCAACGAGCAGGGGCTCACCGACGGATTCGACATCGAGGGTGAATTCCCCTGCTTCGGCAACAACGACGACCGGGTGGACCACCTGGGCGTAGACCTCGTGTACTTCTTCAGCGAGGAGCTCAAGAAACTGCCCGTCTACAAGAACGCCCGCCCGACGCTTTCGCTGCTGACCATCACCTCGAACGTGATGTACGGCAAGAAAACCGGCGCGACGCCCGACGGACGTGCCAAAGGGCGTGGCCTTCGCACCGGGTGCCAACCCGATGCACGGACGCGACAAGAGCGGCGCCATCGCTTCGCTCTCGTCGGTGGCCAAACTGCGCTACCGCGACTCGCAGGACGGTATCTCGAACACCTTCTCGATCGTCCCGAAATCGCTGGGCCCGACCGAAGAGGAGCGGATCGAGAACCTGGTGACGATGCTCGACGGTTACTTTACGAAGGGCGCACACCACCTGAACGTCAACGTGCTGAACCGCGCGATGCTCGAAGATGCCATGGAGCATCCCGAGAAGTATCCGCAGTTGACGATCCGCGTCTCGGGCTACGCCGTGAACTTCACCAAACTGAGCCGCGAGCATCAGTTGGAGGTCATCAGCCGCAGCTTCCACGAGAGGATGTAAATTTTCAGCCGACACTGCCGCGCCACACCACGCCGGATTTCCGCCGCAGGCGGATACGCCCCTCCCAAGGGAGGGGGGTGCGGAGTGGGGTCGGATTTATAAATTGCGGCCTGCAGGCCGCAGATTATGCCGACCAACCGCGAGCAGGGCGACAATATTCAGATTATGCTTCGAATACATTCCTACGAATCGATGGGAACATTCGACGGGCCGGGACTCCGGCTCGTCGTTTTCCTCCAAGGCTGCAATTTCCGCTGTCTCTACTGCGCCAACCCCGACACGATCGACGCCTGCGGGGGAAAGCCCACGCCTGCGGAAGAGATCCTGCGCATGGCCACAGACCAGAAACCGTTCTTCGGACGGCGCGGCGGGGTGACCTTCTCGGGCGGCGAGAACCGACGTTCCAGGCCGCGGCGCTGGTGCCGCTCGTGCGGCAGCTGCACGGGGCGGGCATCCACGTCTGCCTCGACTCGAACGGCGGCGTCTGGAACCCGGCGGTCGAGGAGTTGCTGGGGCTGGTCGACCTGGTGCTGCTCGACGTCAAGCAGGCCGATCCGGAGCGCCACCGCACGCTCACGGGGCGCGACAATGCCCAGACGCTCCGCACGGCGGCATGGCTCGAAGAACACGGCAAAGCCGTTCTGGCTGCGCTACGTACTGGTGCCCGGGTTACAGCGACGCCGAGGCCGACATCCGCGCGCTGGGCGAACGGCTGGGCGGCTACAAACAGGTAGAGCGGGTAGAGATACTGCCCTATCACACGCTCGGCGTTCACAAATACGAAGCGATGGGCAAAGAGTACAGGCTCGCAGGCGTACAGGAGAACACCCCGGAACAGTCGGAACGTGCCGCGGCGCTTTTCCGCGAATATTTCCCCGACGGTCGTCGTGAACTGACCGGGCGCGGCGAACTGGCGGCGCCAGGGGAGACGCGGCGAACCGTGCGTCCCGGCACAAAAAAGAGCGGCGAATGCACCGCTGCGAAAAAATAAAAACCGCACGTCCCGTGGCGGCGGCGCTTTTTTTCGTATCTTCGCAAAAATCCGATTAACCCCGACAAACAGATGGAGAACCGACCTGCCGCTGCTTTATTACGTCTACCTCAATTACGTCACCGCAAGCCAGAGCCCGGCGATCGACCCCGAAAATTTCACCTGGGGCGCCACGCTGCACAAACTCTGACATTGTATTCAATTTCACGTTCGACACTACGCCGTTGTGGTACCTCTACATGCTCGCAGGGCTGTATTTGATCATGCCCGTGATCAGCGCATGGCTCGAAAGGGCCTCGCGCAGCGAACTCAAAACGTTGCTCGGCGTATGGGGCGTGACCCTGCTGCTGCCCTACGCCAAGATGTTCGCGCCGATGCTGGGCTACACGGGGGAATTTCGGAAACATGGGGCTCTACGGCGTCTGCGACTGGAACGAAATTCGGGACGTTCTACTACGTCTCGGGCTTCGCGGGTTACCACAGGTGCTGGCATACTACCTGGTGAAATTCCCGCCCGCATGGGACTGGCGCCGGACACTGGCCGTCTGCATCCCGATGTTCATTGCGGGCTACCTGATCACGGCCTTCGGATACGTCGCCCTGCAAAACCACTTCCCGGGCAACTACGCGTACCTTGAGATCGTATGGTATTTCGCGGGCATCAACGTCTTCATGATGACCTACCCGGTCTTCGTGATCGTGCGCAAGCTGGACTTCAAGCCCCGCGCATGGCTCTCGCGGCTGGCAGGCGCGACGTTCGGCATTTACCTCTGCCACTTCATCCTCGTGCAGGCCGGCTATGACCTCGTCGCCCGGATTCCGGCTCTGCCGACGCTCCTGCGCATCCTGCTGATCGCATGCCTCGCCTTCGCCGCCAGTTACCTCGTGGTGGCGGCCATGCAGCGATTCCGCGTGACACGGCGGTTCGTGCAATAGATCGTTTCCGCAGCAAGGTATACGGGGCGGGGTGCTACCAGCACTCCGCCTTGTCTTCAAGCGAGGGAATACGGTCGCGGGTATAGACCGGGTTTTGATGCCGCGGCGCCGCTGGCCCACGTAGTCGGCCAGCAACAGGAACGCCTGGCGCCCGAGAAGGACGATCGCCACGAGGTTGATGAGGGTCATGAAGGCCATCGTGATGTCGGCCAGGCTCCAGGCCAGGTCAAGCGTGGCGAGCGCCCCGAACAGCACCATCGCACCGACCAGCACCCGGTAAAGGGTCAGTACCCAGGGGCGGCGGGTGATGAACCGGACATTGGCCTCGCCGTAGTAGTAATTCCCGATAATGCTGCTGAAGGCGAAGAGGAAGATCGCCACGGCGACGAAGATGCCGCCCGCAGGGCCGATTTCGCCGACCAGCGCCGCTTGCGTAAGCCGTATGCCCGACAGCGAGGCGTCGGGGACTCCGCCGAAAAGGATGATGAAGGCCGTACAGGTGCAGATCACGAGCGTATCGGTAAAGACCCCGAGGGTTTGGATCAGCCCCTGCTTGACCGGATGCGACACATGGGCCGTTGCGGCTACGTTGGGCGCGGAACCCATGCCCGCCTCGTTGCTGAACAGCCCCCGCTTGATGCCCTGCATCAGCGCGGCTCCCACGCCGCCGCCCATCGCCTGCTCCCAGCCGAAAGCGTTGGCGACGATCAGCTCCACGACCTCGGGCAACCGCCGGAAATTGAAGAGCACGACGCCCAGCGCAAGGACGATATACCCCAGTGCCATGACCGGGACGACCACCCCGCTCACCCGGGCGATACGGTGGATGCCTCCGAAGATGACCAGCAGCGTGAGCAACGCCAGGCCGGCGCCGACCCAATGGTGGGCGAAGCCGAAAGCACCCTCCCAGGCCGCGCAGATCGTGTTGCTCTGCACCGAGTTGAAGGCGAAACCGAATGTCACGGAGATCAGCACGGCGAAGAGGACGCCCATCCAGCGTTTGCCCAGTCCGCGTTCCATGTAGTAGGCCGGGCCGCCGATATAGGAGTCCCGCCCCTTGCGTTTGTAGAGTTGGGCGAGGGTCGATTCGACGAAGGCACTCGACGCACCCAGCAGGGCGATGACCCACATCCAGAACACGGCGCCCGGCCCGCCGACGGCGATCGCCGTGGCGACACCCGCCAGATTCCCCGTGCCGACGCGGCTGGCCAGCGACACGGCGAAAGCCTGGAACGACGAGACATGCCTCTCGCCCCGGGGGCCGCTGCCGGCCGACTCGCCCAGCACGCGCACCATCTCGCCCAGCATACGGAACTGCACGCCGCGCGTACGCAACGTGAACCAGACGGCGCACCCCAGCAGGAGTGCGACCAGCAGGTATGACCACAGCACGTCGTTGATGCCGTCGATCCATCGATAGAGGATTTCCATGGGAGGCCGTTTCCGGCAAAGGTAGCAAAGACGGTGCTAAAAATGAAAAAAAGGCCGGATAATCCGGCCTTTTTCCGTAGTGCGTTATTTCGTCCCGTCCACGCGGATCGTCGTCCCCGTGCGTCTGCTGCGCTCGGCGTCGTAGCAGATACGGTGGCTTTCGATCGAATCCTCGATGGTCGTCAGGAACGGATAGCCCGGATCGCGAAGCGCCCGGATGAAATCCCCGATCAGGTGCAGGTCGGCACCGGCATGGAACGGCTGCCCCACGATATCCGAGAAATCGTAAGTCCGCTCGTCGCCGCCGCGGAACCTGCGCACGCGCAGCGTCCTCTCGTCGCCATCGATCTCGCCGCCCGTCAGGCGGACGTGCGTCTTGCGGAAATCGTCGGCCGTGAACATCTCCATCGAAAGGCTCACGGTCACCTCGCCCTCCATCTCCATCGCAAAGCAGCTGGTGATCGACCACATCGTTGTCGCAGTGGTAGACGCAACGGCCGTACATCCCGGTGCGAAGCTCCTCGAGGATGGTCTCATCGAGGGTCTTGCCTTCGGGGACATCGAAGTTCGCCACCCAGTCGCGGCGGACATAGTAGAGGTCGCGTGCGGAAAAAGGACAGGCGGACTCTATCGCGCAGTCGAGGCAGCGGCGCCCCGCACCTGCGGGGGCATTCTCCGCACGGAACCAGCGCAGCGAGCCGAAGGACGACAGGCTGCGGCAATGCGCGCCGGTGAGCCACAGCAGGAAGTCGATGTCGTGGCAGCATTTGGCCAGCAGGATCGGATTCGACTCCCGCTCGCGGCGGAAAATCCCGCGCACGTAGCTGTGCGTGGCACGGTCGAGGCCCACGGCAGCGGTATGGTTGACCGAGACGACCTGCCCCAGCTCGCCCGAGGCGACTATCTCGCGGATCTTGGCAAAATAGGGATGGTAGCGCAACACATGGCACACACCGACCATCACGCCCCGTTCGCGGGCACGGCGGGCGATTTCGCGGCACTCTTCGAGGTGCTGGGCGATCGGCTTTTCGAGCAGGATGTGGTATCCCGCGTCGATGGCCTTGACCGCCGGGTCGAAATGGACGTTCTCGGGGGTCGAGATCAGCACCATGTCGGCTTCGACGCCATCGGCGAAGAAGTCGTCGTAATGCGCATAGCTCCTGCAGGCAGGCAGTCCGAAATCCCGCGCGAAGGCATGGCGGCGCAGGTCGTTTACATCGACGACGGCGACGGGCTGCAGCCGGTCGGGATACCGGCGGGCATATTCGAGGTACTTATTGGCCCGGTTCCCGGCTCCTATCACCACAATCCGCACGGGGCGGGAAACGGTCGGTTCGTTTTTCATCGGAATCCTCCAAAAGGTTATATCGGGCGGCGCCACAATTCGCACGGCCGGGGCTCAATCTCCGTCCGCGGCGGATCCGCTGCGGCGCGGCACGCCCGACAGGTTACAAGTTTCGGGATCGGGTGCGGAGCGTTCCGCGCCGTCCCCTGGTCGCCCGTCCGGAAAGAGATCCGGACGGGAGGCGGCCCCGGCGGTTGTTATTTGCGGCCCGCGCCCAGACCCAGCACACGCAGGTTGCGGAACTGGATGCCGGCACCATGGCCCAGCAGGCCGATATGGCCCGACTTATTGAAAAGCCCCGGGTGGTTGCGGTGGTCGACCGTATAGGGAGTGACCTTCGAACCGTCCTCGGAAACATTATGCCCCCCGGCAGGCTTCGCGGATATTGCCGTCGAGGATCACCCGACCGTTGACCGTGACCGTAATGCGGTCGCCCACGGCACGGATCTCCTCGGTTTTCCACTCCCCCAGCTCGCCGAACTTCACGCGGTCGGCCGCGATGACGCCGTAAACAGAACCGTGCTGCTGGTAATCGCTGATGTCCTTGTAGATCGGCGCATCGTGGTCGAGAATCTGGATCTCCATCCCGTGGAACGCGGCATCGACACCCATCGGCGTACGGATACCGATGCCGTTGTTGACGCCCTCGGTGAGGAACCGGAACTCGAAGCGCAGGATGAAATCGCCGTATTCCCCGACGGTGTAAAGGTTCCCCGAACCGCCGTAGGTGGCCGTCACGTCGATCGTACCGTCCAGCGGCACATAATTGGTCGTATTGCCCGTCCACTTGTAGAGCGAACGCCCGTCGAAGAGCACCCTCGTAGCCCGCGGCAGCCTCGTCGGCCGGGAGGGAGAAAACGGGTGTCGACGGCAATTCGTTGATCCAGAGGTTCCGGAAGGCCACAAGAGCACCCTGTCCGGCCAGTTCGATACGGCCTTGTGCATAAACCGGCTCGCCGGGCGCGCAGAGGTTCGTCATCACGGCATTTTTCGGCAACTTTCACGCCATTCTCCACCAGCGTGATGCGATCGTCCACGACCTTAACATAGAGCGTATTCCACGTCCCCGGAGCGTTGTCGGCAACGGTTCGGGCGGCCTTTGCCGTCCGCGAGCCCCGTCCCGGCGGCACCGCCCAGGCGGATCAGCGGCATCGAGCGCACGGCCATGCCGGCCTCGCCCTCGGAACGCCATTCGATCCAGAGTTCGAAATTCTCGTATTCCTTTTCAGTCCCGATCGTCGCGGGAGTCTCGGCGGCAAATTCGAGCAGGCCGTCCGCAGCGCCCCAGTTGGCAGCCACCGCCTCGCCGGCGGCTTTGCGGAGCTTCGCCACCTGACGGGCAGGCAGCCTCTTCGCCTCGGCAGGATTCACGGCCACGGCCGTCCATCCCGCGAGCCGTCGGCCGGCAGCACGGCGAATCCGTCCGCCGGAATCTTACCGAGCAGTCCCGTGAGCTCATCCACGGCATACCCGGCGTCGGCGTCGGATTTGGCGAGTTCCCTTATAGACCTCATGCGCCCGCTCCAAGGCCTTGCAGACAGCCTCGCCGCCGGGCATCGGGTTGCGCTCTGGCAACGATGGTCTTCACGGCCGCGGCGGCCGGGGCGGCAGTCTGCGCATCGTCGAGGTATTCGGCGGCCAGCATCAGTGCCGGGAGGGGCGTATACGCCCCGAAGGTAGCCGAGCAATTTGCCTGCACGGCGGCCGAAGGCCTGAGAGCGAGAGCCTGTCTGTAAAGCTGGTAGCGGCGGATCGGGGTCACGGCGGCCTGCGAAGCCAGGTCGGCATAGCGCATCAGGGCGCGGTCGGTGAGCATCGGATTTTCGGCAGCGATCCCGTAAAGGATATCGGTCATGGCAGGATTTTCGACCGTCAGCAGGGCGGCGAAAGCCGCGTCGCGGTTCCCGGAGCGGAACCCGTCGAGCAGGCTGGCGACAGCCTCCTGCGTGCCGCTCTGCGCCAGCACGGGATAGTAACGCGCAGGGGTTTCGAGGCCTTCATATAACCTGCGACGGCGCTGTACCGCCTGTCGGCAGGGAGTTGCCCCGAGGTGCGGATCAGCGCCGACTGGATCGCGGCCGTGTGGGCCTCATCGGAAGCGTCGAGCAATGCGGAGAGCCGATCCATGTGCTGCGGCTGGGCGACGAAGGGAAGCGCCCGTAAGCGGCGGCACGAACCTCCGCGTCGGAGGAGCCGAGCAATGCGAACACCCGGTCTGCGGCTGCGGACATGCGGCGTGCGGCAGCCAGCTTGAGCGCGGGAACAAGTACCCCGGCATCATCCTTCGCAAGCAGCCGTTCCACTTCGGGGTTGATCTGTCCGTTGAATGCAAGGAGGGCTTTCATCGCGGCACCGGCATGGGGGCCTTCGAGCGCCCCGGCCAATGCCCGTAGCGCCTTTTCGCCGCCGATACGGCCCGAGGCGGCAATTGCGGCCTCGGCCACGCGGTCGTCGGGCGACGCTACGGCGGCCGTAATCACATCGGCCTGCGACACGGCGCCGCACTCCCCGAGCCATCCGATAACGGCGGCCTGCGCGGCGGCATCGTAGCGCGGCATGCCGGCTGCAACCTGTGCGAAAAGTTTGTCGTCGCCTTTGCCGAGCGATTGCAGGGCGGCATAACGGTATTCGGCAGGCCCCTCCTCGACGGCCTTCAGCACGTAAGGCATCGCCTTCCCGGCACCGAGGGCATCGACCAGAATCGCGAGCGCACCGCCGCGGATGTACTGGAGGTCGCATTTGAGCAATCCCCTGGCGGCCTTTACGGCCCGGGCGTCGCCTGCGGCGGCAAGCCTTGCGAGCAGGCGCAGGTAAGCATCCGCAGCGCCGGCATCGTTCCATGCGCAGCCGGTCTTGGCAGCGGCAGCGGCCAGCGGCTTGACCGAGGCCTGCGAACCGCAGGCGGCCAATGCGTTATAGATCTGCTCCGCAGTCTGCGCATCGGCACCTTCGAGCCATGTCAGGAGAAACGGTTCGGCAGCGGCAAGCCGCTTTTCAGCGAAAGCGTAGGCGAGCGCCTGTTTGCGGGCGGCGGTAAGGTCGTCCTTGCCGGCCTCGGCGAGCAGCAGTGCTTCCGTACCCGGGGTCGAGACCAGCGCCCGGAGGGCATAGTCGGCCAGGTAGGGGTCGTCCAGATAACGGGCCATGGCGGCGGCATCGGCGGCCGTCGAACAGAATTGCAGCTGCGAGAAAGGAAAGCCCGGTTGGCGTCGTCGCCGCAACGGTCGATAGCTGCCAGCAGGCCCTTGCGGACATCGTCACGAAGCGCTTCGTGCGCCGGGTCGGTCACATAGGCCACCACGCCGTTAAGGGCGTATTCGAACGTGGCGTTCTTGCCCTTGTCGGCAGGGACGAGCATGGCGGCGATCATCTCGCCACCCTTGCTTCCGGTGGCGGCCAGTTCGCCCATCACCTGGTTGAAAACCTTGGCATCGGCTGCGGGGAGCTGTGCGGTCCGTCGGCGACGATGGTTTCCGTCGTGCGCTGGCGGGCATCCGATTGCTGGGCGGCGGCTCCTGCGGGCAGCAGGGCGGCCAATGCTCCCAGCATAAAAGTCGTATGATTATCTTTTTTCATGGTAACTGGTGCTTAAATATGCCACGGGCCGCGCATCGGCTGGTCGATCAGTCGGTTGGCGGCATCGTCGCCGATGAAGAGTTGTTTGTCGGGGTCGAAATGCAACGTGCGGTTCAAACGCAGGGCGCAGGCACCCAGGTTCACGAGCGTCGAGCTGCGGTGTCCCTTCTGCTCGTCGAGCGCAAACTTGCTCCGCGTGCGGACGCATTCCAAAAAGTCGGTGTTCTGCGGCGCAGGGTCGGGCATCTCGGCCAGTTTCTCCATGATGTCGGGGATCGTGCAGCGGAACCCTTTATAGACCTTGCCCAGCGGGCCTTCGATATAAGGCGTGTCGTCGCCGCTTTCGAAGCCTTCGCCTTCGAGGACGATCTGACAGCCGTCGTCGTAGGTATAGACGATCTTACGCCAGATACCCACGGCGTCGGGGTGCTGCTCGGGGGCGTCGACCTCGACCTTCACGGGCGAAGTTTCGTCCTTGCCCAGCAGGTACTGCACGGGATCCATGTAGTGTTGCCCCATGTCCGTCAGGCCGCCGCCGTCGTAATCCCAGTAACCGCGGAAAGTCTGGTGCACACGGTGTTCGTTGTAAGGCTTGTAGGGGGGCCGGGCCGAGCCACATGTCGTAGTCGAGATTCGACGGAACCCTCTGCGGGACGAGGTTCTCCTTGCCCACCCAGAAGAATTTCCAGGTGAAGCCGGTGGTGCCCGAGATGGTCACCTTGAGCGGCCATCCCAGCAGGCCGCTGTCGATCAGCTTCTTGAGCGGCTCGACGGTGGTGCCCAGGCCGTAGAAGGTATCCGTGAAACGGAACCACGTATTGAGGCGGAAGATGCGGTTGTTGCGCTTGACGGCCTCCACGACGCGCTTGCCCTCGCCGATGGTGCGGGTCATCGGTTTCTCGCACCAGATGTCCTTGCCGGCCTTCGCGGCCTCGACGGCCATGATGCCGTGCCAGTGCGGGGGCGTGGCGATATGGACGATGTCGACATTGGGGTCGGCGATCAGGCGGCGGAAATCGCGATAGGACTGCAACGTCTCGTTGAAACGCTTTTTGCCCAGGTCGAGCGCGCTTTGGAGATGCTTGCTGTCGACGTCGCAGACCGCCACCAGACGGCACTCCTTGGTGCTGGTGAAATGGTAGCTGCTCTTGCCGATGCCGCCGACGCCGATGATGCCTTTGGTGAGCTGGTCGCTCGGCGCCACGTGTTTCGGGCCGCCGAGCACATGGCGCGGGACGACCGTCAGCAGCGCCATGCCGCTCAGTGTTTTCAGAAAATTCCTGCGGGTACTCATATCGTGTTCAGGTTAGTGGTAATTATAAGGTTGTCAGACGGAAATTGCGCCAGAGCACCTTGATCCCGCCGCCGTCGTGGATCTGCAGGGCGATGCGCCCCTGTGCGGCGCCGATCCTGGCATCGGTGATGTCGACCATCTCTTCGCCGTTGAGCCACGTCTGCACCCGGTCGCCCTCGACCCGCAGGCGCAGCGTATTCCACTGGCCCTCCCGCAGGATGTCCTCCTTCTCGTCGGGGATCTGAACCAGCCAGCCGCGGCCGTAGGACTCGTAGATACCGGCCGTATCGAAGCCCTTGGGGGCCACTTCGCACTGCCAGCCGTGGACTTTCACGGGAGGCTCGACGAACGAGCGGAAAAAGACGCCCGAGTTACCGTTGGCCAGCTGCTTGAATTCGAGCGTCAGGTCGAAATCGTTATAATATTCGCGCGTGGCGAGGTAGCCGTACTCCTTGTCGGGGCCGCTCTCGCAAACCATGTTGCCGTCCTTGTCGACATACCACTTCTCCGTGCCGTAGGCCTCCCAGCCCGTCAGGTCTTTGCCGTTGAACAGCTCGACCTCGCGGCCGGCCTTGCGGGGCAGCTCCTTGATCTTCAGGTTGCGGAACGAAGCGGGCGAACCGTGATCCTGCAGGCAGATCACACCGCGGCGCGCAAGGCCGTATTCGGGTGCGGTCTCCCATTTGCCGCTGTGCTTGCGGGCGAACCAGTCGTCCGTCCAGGCTTCGAATTCGAGGATCTTGTGGCCGTTGAGCCAGTGCTCGACATGGCCGTTGTCGCAGACGATGCGCGAGTTGTTCCACTCGCCCTGCGGGTTGACGAACAGCGAATCGGGATCGGGCAGGTGCATGGCGTAGTCCACGCCCAGTTTCTGCCACTCTTCGAGTTTGTTGGGGGCATTGACTTCTTCCCAGCCCTCGTTGTCGATCAGCTGGTATTCGGGGCCGGTTACGTAGGGTACCTTGAAATAGGGGTCTTCGACCACGTGGTAGATCATACCGCTGTTCCCTCCGTGGGAGAGTTTCCAGTCCCAGTCGAGGATGAAGTTTTCGTACTGTTTCTTCGTAACGATGTAGCCTGCCAGGTCGCTGCCGTCACCCTTGGCCTGGATGCAGCCGTCGACGACATGCCACGGCATGGTCAGCTCTTCGCCGTTGTAGTCCTTCCACTGGTCGAGCGTCTTGCCGTCGAACAACAGCTGCCAGCCGTCGGCAATCTCCTCTTTGGTCAGCACATTCTGTTGTGGCGCACATGCAGCGGCAGCGCAGAGCACGAGTCCCAGCCCGCACGCTTGCGCGAGCTTTCTGCGAAAATAAGTTTTAGTCAGCATAATTTATGATTGGTTAAATGGTTCCGTGGCCGGGGTTAGGACAAAAATACCTATTATTTATGATTATTCCAGCGCACGTATAGAACTATATAGAGGTTTGACAATCTATATAGCATTACATATCAGGGTTTTAAAAACCGAATCCACACCCCGGATTATATAGACTATCCGAAGGTTCAGAGACCGATCCGCGACACCTGCTGCTCGAAATTGTCCCGATCCAGCGCCGCATTGCGGAGTTTGGTGCGGTAGGTATAGACCGTCGCCGAGGCACAGTTGAGCAGCGAAGCGATGTGTCCGCTGTCGGTAATCCCGAGCCGGATGGCCGCCAGAATCCGCAGCTCGGTGGTCAGCGATGCGTCGGCGCGGGGCGCAAAATGCGACTCAGGGCTGCAGGAGGGCATTGACCTGTTCGATGAATTGCGGGAAGATGTCGAGGAACGAGGAATCGAACGACTGGTAGAACTTCGCATATTCGCCGCTGACGGCCTGCGAGGTGTTCAGCCAGCGCACCAGTTCGTCGACGCCCTTGTTGCGGGCGACGCGGCAGACCTCGCGGCGGAAAGTGTCGATCTGCTTGATGTAATGGACGGAAAGGTCGATATAGTGGCAGACGTAACGGTCTTTGATCCGGTTGGAGTCGACCAGCGCGCCGTTGATCTCGCGGATATGGTCGTTCTTGGCCTGCATCTCGTCGTTCTTCGCCTGTAACTGGGCGCTCATGTCAATCAGCTGCCGGTGGTTGCCGCGCAGGCGGCGGTGCTGCCACAGCACGTACCAGAGGATACCGATGAGGACGACCAGGAAGACACCGGCCAACCAGATCGTCGTGGTCATCATGGCCTGCCTTTGGGCGATGTTCGAGGAGATGGCCTCGCTGATCTTGACGGCCGCGGAAGAGGAGACCGGTATGCGCACCATCGACCGGCAGTGCATGGCGTCATCGGACGCGCTGCCCATATAGGCGCCGCACGGTCGTAATCCTTGCGGTCGAACAGCAGCAGCGCAAGGTCGTACAGCGAGGCATAGGAACGGGTGCCGGCACGCAGGTCGGCGACGGACGATTCGGCCAGGTAATAAAGCCGCAGGTCGTCGTCGCCCCACGCCCGCGCGATGCCTGCGAGGCCGTAATAGAGAAGCGCCAGCTCCTGGTAGTCGGGATTCCGGGCCGTATAGGGCTCGAGCAACTGTACGGCCTCAGCGAAGCGGCCGCTGTCGCGCAGAGCGGCAGCGGCGATCCGCGCCTGCGTCCACTCCGACTGCCCGGGCACGGATATGTGCCTGACGCGCATCACCGTATCGCGCCATGCCGACCGCACGGCTCCGTCCTCGGCTTCGGCCGCACGCCGGGCAACGATCGAGGAGTAGCGCGAATGCCATGCGGCATACTCCGAAGAGGACATGCCGGCAGTGTCTATCCTGCGGAAAAAGTTCTTCGGCAAGCCCCAGCTGCCCGCGACCCAGCCAGACGTCGATGTCGGCAAGCAGGGCGATGCGGCGGATATCCTCCGACCCGGCAGAGGCGGCCAGCCGGTAAAGGCGGTCGACGTAATAAGCCGCCGAATCCAGCTGGTAGGTCACGTAATTCTGCGACACGGCGAACAGGCGCCACGCCCGGTCGCCGGCGTTGCGGGCACGCGCCACCTCCCGGCGCAGGCTGTCGTTCTGCGCCTGCCGCCACTGCTGGTAACGATCCTTGCGGGAAAGTTCCGCATCCAGCCGTTCCAGCGCCGCTTCGGTCTGAAGCGAGTATTTCGGGTGCCGCGTACATCCTGCGAGGAAAATGCACGCCAGAAGCACCCACAGGAAGCCGGATCGGGCGGGAAGGGTTCGCAGCATCATGGTTTCGGGTTTTGTGTCAGACAAAAATAAGACAAAAGCCGTTCAATACAAACTTTCCGGGCATAATTCGTCCGCCCTGTCGTCGGAAACCGTCCCGGCAGGACAAACCGAATGCCGCGAAAATTACGGCCAAATGCCTCACGCCATGTTGAAAAACACCGCGCAAGCGGAAAAATATCGAGCAAAACCGTTAACTTCGCAGCAAACGCAAACGACAATGAATACCGAAGCAAACCGAAAGACAGAGTGGGTCGTCGGGATCGGCGAAGCACTCTGGGGACATACTGCCCGAAGGGCGGAAGATCGGCGGCGCTCCCGCGAACTTCGCCTACCACATGTCGCAGTTCGGGCTGCGCAGCTGCGCGGTCAGCGCCGTCGGCGACGACGAGGCGGGACGCGAACTCCGCAACCAGCTCCGCGAAAAGGGGTGGGACATATGCTGGAAACGGTGCCGTTCCCGACCGGGACGGTCGAAGTCACGCTCGACAGGGGCGGGCATCCCCAGCTACGAGATCCGGCAGGGCGTAGCCTGGGACAACATACCGTTCACCCCGCAGATCGAGGAGCTCGCCCGGCACACCCGTGCAGCCTGCTTCGGGTCGCTGGCACAGCGCAGCCCGTATCGCACCGCACGATCGGGCGTTTCCTGGAAACGATGCCCGACGGCGAGGGACAATACAAGGTCTTCGACATCAACCTGCGGCAGCACTTCTCTACACGCAGCAGGTGGTCGAAGAGTCGCTGCTGAAGTGCAACATCTTGAAGATAAACGACGAAGAACTGGCCGTGGTCGGCAGCATGTTCGGCTTGGCGGGATGCAGCCCGGGGAGCAGTGCCGCACGCTGCTCGACAGGTACGGGTTGCGGATCGTGATCCTCACCTGCGGCGCCGCCGGGAGTTCGGTATTCGCCCCCGACACCCGGTCATATATCCCCACGCCGCGCGTCGAAGTAGCCGACACGGTCGGTGCAGGGGACTCGTTCACGGCATCGTTCCTGGCCGCCCTGCTCTCGGGGCTCGGCATCGGGGAAGCACACAGGCTGGCCGTGGATGTCGCGGCCCACGTCTGCTCGCAGCACGGCGCCATGCCCCGGCTGCCGGAACGGTTTACCGCTCGGCTGCGCAATGACGGCCCCGCCATACGATAGGGACGACCGGGACGCACGGAATGGGCATCCCGCCCCGGATCGCCGCTCCCCTATCCGGCATAGCTGTGCATGCCGCCCAACAGGAAATTGACCCCGAAATAGGTGACCAGCACCGAGAGGAACGCCGCGATGCAGAACCAATGGAAGAACAACGGCCGGCGGAACCACGGCAGGGATCCGGCATGCAGGGGCAGCGCATAAACCAGCAGCGTGACGAGCGCCCACACCTCCTTGGGATCCCAGCCCCAGTAGCGTCCCCACGACACATTGGCCCAGACGGCGCCGACGAAGATACCGGCGGCGAGGCAGAAGACGGCCGGATAGAGCATCAGCCGGCTGACGGCCTGCAGCTGCGCGGCCGCCCCGCGGGCGCGGCGGTGCAGGACGACCCCTGCCACGCCGCCGAACATAACGAACGCCAGCAACGCATAGGCCACCATGACCAGCATCACATGGATGCAGAGCAGCGGCGAGTCGAGAACCGGCATCAGCTGCGTGATCTGAGGATTCGACTCCCCCATCATCGAAACCATCAGCGACAGCCCGGCGATCAGGTAACCGAAAGGCAGCAGGAACAGGAAGCGGCGGGCGAAGAGCAGCGTGAGCAGCAGCGTACACCATGCCATGAAGCGCATCGTTTCATAGCCGTTCGAAACAGGCCAGTGGCCGCTGACATAGCCCCGCAGCGCCAGCATCAGCGTAAGATACAGTCCTCCGGCGGCAACGCCCGCAAGGAGCCAGCCCCGGGTTTTCGCCCCGAAAGCCCGCCCGCGCACCATCCGGCGGCAGGCATCGAGGAATCCTCCGAGCCCGGTCAGGATGAATGCCGCGGCGAGCGGCAGCGACCAATCGAGCCGGTTATAAAGTTTTTCGGCACGGAAACGCAGCCCGGAAGGCATATGCGCCCCGCCCTCCTTCTGCTGGTAGCTGCGGATCTTGCGCAACACCCCTGCGACCCCCGCCCAATCCGTTTTACGACCAGTTCGCTGACGTAGTTCATCGCCCGGCCGATAAAGAGCGCCTGCCCGTGAGGCAGCTCCCGCGGCAGGCCGTCGACCTGCGACGCCCAGCGCAGCAGGCTGTCCGAAGGGGTCGGTATAGGGAAAAAATCCGCAGCATACTGCCCGTGCAGACCATCCCGATGATGTTGAATTTCTCATCGGCCTCGCCCGCCGGACGCCCGGCAGCCCCTTCGAGCCGGTATTCGTTGACCCGGTTGCGGAAATCCGACAGCCGCGCATAACGCCCGCCGACCTCCAGCAGGCGGCGTGCCCCGGCACTCCTGATGCGGATCATCGGTTCGCGTTTCCAGTCGTCGTAATAGAACAGCCAGCCGGAAAGCACCTGCTCGGGCGTAAGTCCCCGGTAGCGGCTCTTCCCGCAGAGTTTCACCGTAAAATCCTTAGCCAGGGTCTGCAACGGACAGATACGGTCGTTGTAGTAGACATACAGGTCGCCCAATTCCGCGGCGACCTCGCGCGGAAAGCGTCTGCGGCAAGGTGTCAGCCGCCCGGGCACCCTGTACGGCCGCCGTACAGAGGACAAGACACAGCGCCGCCTTGCGGAGCGCAGGGCTGCGCAGCAACCGCCTGAAACCCCGCGCCTGTCGCACAGGAACGCCAGCATGGAAACGAGCAGCAGCCCGTACCCGGCATAGGTGATGCCGATGCCCCACGGATCATACGAAACGGAAAGGGTCGTACCCCGTCCGTCCTCGTCATAGGCGGACTGGTAGAACCGATAATTCCGGAAAACCAGGATGCGGTTCATGCCGACTTCACCGTGCAGCGACCCGTCGTCGGCCGTCAGGGTGAGAAGGCTGACGAAATCCATCGGCGCACGGGTGCCGGCATAATACTCGATGCGGAAATCGTCCAGCCGGGCCCGGAAGGGCAGTATTTGCTCCGAACCGTCACGGCCGGCGAATGCGGTCGCCCCGGGATCGCCCGTGCGCAGGTGCAACGTCCCCTGCCGGCCGAAGAGCCATGTCACGGAAGCCCCGCGAGGATGACCGCGAAAGAGAGGTGCAGCAACAGGACGGCGGGCCTCCGCCACAATTTCCGGCGGAACAGGCAGGCCAGCGCCGCGAGGGTGAGGCACCCCAAAGCGCGGCGAACCAGCCCGCGCCGTAGATATGCGCAGCGGCGAAATCCGTACCGTATATCTTTTCAAGTACCGTGGCCGTAACGAGCACCGCCATCACGGCTCCGAGCAGCCCGAAGGCAAGGCGTTTCAACAGTTTCAACAGTTTCATCCGTTCGTTCGTGTGTGAATGCATCGTCCGGACACGGCAAAGGCCGATGCACGGGGCACCGGCGCTTCGCACATATCCGGGAAGGGTTAGATGGATTCGATGAATTCGACCACCGCGTCGCGGTCGTCCTTGCTCAGCGTGCGGAACTTCTCGACCGACCAGCGGGCGTCGCTCTGCGCCGCGCCATGCCACATGATAGCCTCGATGACCGTCCGCGCACGGCAATCGTGCAGGCGGTCGCTGGCGCCCGTGCACTTCTCGCTCAGGCCACGGCCCCAGAGCGGCGTCGTACGGCACCAGCCCGTGCGGATGTCGTTCACCATGAAGAGCCGGTGCTGCACCATGTCGGAGTAGGGCCAGATCTTCTGGTTAGGATAACGCGGCAGGCGGCTGTCGCCGTCGGCAAAGAAACCGTTGGGGTCGGTAAAGACATCGTCGCCCGTCGTCCAGGTCGGACGGTGGCAGGTGGCACAGCCGATCTCGGTGAAGAGCGTCTTGCCGCGTTTAACGTCCGCATCGTCGAGGTTACGCGCCGCCGGTACGGCCAGACCGCGGTGCCAGACCATGAAGTCGACATAGTCCTCATCGCTCATCTCGACAGGCAGTTCCTTGTTCATCAGATAGTTGTAAATATCCTGCGCAACGTCGCCCGTCTTGTTCCACGCCGGGAAAAGCGTGTAGAAATCCCGCTGCACATCGGCGTCCTTCGACGCTACTTCGGCATAAGCAGCGGTCATGTAGTGGTAACGGCGGTCAGAGCGGGTCACGTTGGTGATGTTCCAGATGGCATTGGCACCCGCCGCATCCTGCAACGGGCCGCGACTCAGGGCATAGGTATAGCGCAGCGGATGGGTGGTCGTCCCATAGGTCTTGACCCACTCGCCGTTCCTGAAGATCGCGGGATTGAGCGGCACGCCGTTCTGCTCCTGGCGAACGTACTCGGCTTTCAGGTCGCTGTCCGAAATGGCATCCAGCAAGCCCGTACCGTAGATGCCGATGGTCGATTCGAGGCGCACGCGCACCTTGGCATAGGGCACCTCGCCCTTGGCGCCGATCAGCGGCACGTAATAGGCGTTCTCGGGGATCGTCACTTCGGGATAGATCAGGCTGTAAGACTCGCCGTCGGGAAACTTATTGCCCCACTCGTCGGTATACTCCTGCCAGCCGATCATGATCTTCGATTCGTCGATCGGGGCTTTGAACGGCGCCACGGCCCGCGTTTGCGGCATACCGGTGAGCGATGTCAGGTAATTGTCGTCCTCGTCGGTGATAACCAGCAGGTAGCCGTTGCCGATCTGGTTGGTGTTGAACGCGCCTTCGATACGCTTGCCGTGGCCGTAGCCCGGGTGGCAGTGCAGGCACGAGGTGCGGATATAGAGCGGCCCGGAGGCCGTAGCGCACACCCGACGAGTTGGCCGTGAAGGGTTTTTCGAACAGCGCCTCGCCGTTCAGGAAACGCTGCGTCATCGCGGCGTCGTCATCGACGACCGGCGTAGGCTGCTCGTAGGCCACCGACGTGGTGTTGAAAGCCGTGCCGAGCTTGCCGCCGGCGTAATACTCCTCGGGAACGGGGTCGGGATTCGGATCGGGGCGGGATCCGTCCCTTGTCATCAGCGCACGCGGCAGCCATCAGGGCTGCCGACATGCACAGGCTGTAAATCAAGTGCTTTTTTCATTGCTGAAAATGGTTATTTTTCGACCGACAGTGCCGTCAGCGCCTTCGTAAGCGCGTTCACAAGGTCGTTATTGCAATAGGTGGCGGCATCCTTCCATGCCTGTGCCGTACGGTTGTCGACGAACGGGGCCGGGCAGGCCTCGATCTTTTTCGATCGCCGTGGAAATCGCATTGCGAACCTCCGTATCGAGGACGGGGTCGACCACCTCGATCCAGTCGCTCACCGAAGCGTCGCCGGAGGTCATGCCCTGATAGGTGTTCCGGATGCTGATGATGTTGTCGATGAAATCGGTCTTCGAATTCTGGCTGTAAGGCGACTCGATGTAATTGATATCCTCGGAGCTGGTTCCGTTGGCCGGACGGCCGATCTTCTGCGAGCCGACCTCCGTGGCGATGTCGATGCAGCCCTGGATGATCTCCTCGGCGGCATCCTTATAGTTGCGGTACTTGCTGCCGCCCTTCCCCGAATTGCGCATCGAAGCGCCGTAGTCGAAAGTCGGCTCCAGTTCGGCATCGCCCAGGATCGTCTGCTTCTCTTCGGTGACATTGTCCAGCCCCGCCCACGAAGCTTCGAGGCGTACGCACATGTTGCACAGATCGTTGGCCACACCGACCAGGTATACCAGCTGGGGACGGGTGTATTTGCCGAGGGCGCGGGGGCCCGCATTCTCGAAAAGCATGTATTCCAACGCATGGAACCCGAGCAGGCCGTAACCCAGATTGGCGCTGACATAATCGGGATTCCTCTCGATCTCGGCCATCATACTGTTGTTGTTCAGCAGGTTCTGAAGCGCCGTGCCGTCCAGCGGCCAGGAGTCGATATGCGGGTCGATGTCGTAATCGGCCGCAGCGCCGTAAAGGTAGGCCTCGCTGAGCTCCCAGTGCTTGCGCGTGGTGATCCAGTCGTTGCAGGCGGCCTGCACCAGCGGGGTCGTAAGGGTTCCCGCGTCGAAAGCCTCCAGCATGGCCTCGCAATCCTCCTGCAAGGCGATGCTCCCGTCGGCCAGGGCCTTATAGGTCGGAATCACGTTATTGTCGACGAAATCTACGGCAGCATTCTTGAGCGCCTCTTCACGCTCGTCGGCAAACGTGTAATCGCCGTCGCTGTCGCTGCACGATGCGGCCCCGAGCGCCAGGACGAGTGCCGCGGCTGCATAAACGGAATTTTTTGAACAGATTTTCATATTCTCATTATGATTTGGTTAACGTCTGAAAAAAGCCGGAATAGGCGATCCCAGCGAAAGGGAGGGCTCGTTTTTGAAACGCCCCGTGCGGGTCTCCCCGGTGGCGGAGTCGGTGTAGTCGTACGACCGGAGCAGGCCGATGCCGTACTCGGCCTTGATGACAATGTTCTTGATCGGGTAATAGTTGAACCCGACGGCTACCCGCTGGCGGCCGCACCAGTCCTGGCGGATCACCGACTTGGCGGTATCGAACATCGAATCGTAGAACTCATAACGGCCGAAGACGTAGAAGCGGTGTCCCCTCTCCTTGAGCTTGCGTATCTGCGAGAAGATGTCGTAACCGGCTTCCACCCCGTGGCGATGGCGTCCGAACCCACATATTGCTTGGGCGAGGGCGATGCGTTGGGCATATCGCGGTTGAACTGGGAAATCTTGTCCGAATTGGTCAGGTGCCCGTAGTCGAAGTTACCGCGAACGATCCAGTTATGGGCATCGTAGAGGAAATCGAAGGCGCCGATCATCACCGTACCCTTCACGTCCTTGTATCTGTCCGCACCGGTACGGTTGGCACTCAGGGTATTGCTGAAACTGTTGCCCGCATAGCCGCTCAGGCTCAGGCGCAAGCCCGGGACGGAGTAGTTGTCGATGCGGAACGCCCCGGCATAGGCATTGGCGATCTTGAATTCGTAGGGGCTTCCGGCACCGCCGCTGACCCAACCGTTGTCGCCGAACCGGTCGGAATCCAGTCCCGGCAGGAACATCACCTCGTAACGCCAGTCACCGGCACGTCCCCAGAGGCTGATGCCCGTTTCGTGCCATGTGCAGGGCAGGATCGTATTCTCGCCGGGACGGTAGACCCCGAAGAACTCGGTGGGCATGTGGTGCTGGTTGAGTCCCGCCGACGGGCACGATCATATGCCCCAGGCGCAGGTTGAAGGCCGGGCTGAAGCTTTTCTGGAGCCAGAACTGTTCGAGGGCGACCTCGCCGCCGCGTTCGATCTCCGACTCATACTCGCCGCCCTCCTCGAATTCGGTTTCGAAGGCGCTCTCCGTGCCGCCGTGCTCGAATTCGATCTCGGTGCCCATCGACCAGCCGCGCCCGAAATCGTAGCCCAGGTAGATGACCACGTGCGGGAGGTCGAAGCGGCCGTGGCTTTTGTCATTCTTGTACTTGTCAGGGCTGATATAACGCAGGTAGTTGTCGCTGAAGAAATTGCGCGTCATGACGGCCTCGCCGTACCCGCCTACGGTCAGCCGTGAGGGTTTGTCGGCCTCTTTGCTGACGGCGGTCTTCACTTCGGAAGAGGAGAGCTCGGCCCGGATCTCCGACAGGAGTTCGGCTTTCAGCTGTGCCTTCAGCTCGGCATTGGCAGCCGAATCGGCCGCGGCCGCACGGTTCTGGGGGCGTTCACGGCTTCCTGCGCATGCAGGGTAACACCCGCCAGTAATAAAATAGGGGTAAACAGTAAAATTCCAAGACGCATAGGCTCTCCGTTTATTTTGTTTGCGGTGGCAAAGTTAAGGTGCCCGCCGAGCGGGCAATTCCCTATTTTAGGTAATTTTCGGACAGAATAATAACATGTAGGTATTGCTCCCGACGGTAGGGGAATGGCGGCGGGTGTAAGTCGTTTCATAAGCGTTTTTGCCGTTTCGCCGGAAACGGGCATACACGAACTCCGGCAACCCCCGTTTTACCACGAACAGGTGCAATTATACCTTCCGGCAGCGGAGGCTTAGCGGGTTTTTCGTATCTTTTGATGTAGTCTGAGAGAGTTTAATTGACTACGAGCAGATTATGAAAGACTCGCATGAGATAGGCTAACGGGATAAGAAAAAAGGAAGTGTTCGGGGACACTCTATTTCTCATGCTTTCAAATAACTCTTCAGATGCAAAATAATACTTTTTTGGTAAAGGCGGATGCGAATCCGCCTTTTTTTTTCAGACGGTCAATCTTGTCCGCTTCCTTATGCGGGAGCGTCATTCTTCCTGCATCCACTACTCATACCGACTGTTCAGGGGCTTGGCAGGGACGAATATCCGGACAATATCCGCGGCGGAAGGTAGTGTCCCCGGTCGAAACGATAGTCGTTCCGACCGTTCGTCGTTCCGCATTTTTGCCCGTACCGACGCCAACCTCTTCCAACACCTGTTCCAACCGAGACAACGGGGGCGGTAAGGTCTGCCCGGGCCAGGCGGAGTTAAATTCGTCCCCTGCACCGCTATTGGTGCTAATCTAATATTTCGCAAAGATGGACGAAAAGTAAAGAACGACGACTCGTCAGGCAGACCGGAGAAGGTCAGGACGGCAGGCTGAAGGCCGTCGGCAGTATCGACGAAGACGGAAACATCGAGACGCTCGATCCCACTGCGGCGGAATGTCGCCAAACTGTTCGACGTGAACACGAACCAGCCTGCGCTGGAGGCGTTTTTCACCAAATTCATGGAGCAGTCGCAAGACCCCGTAAAACGGGTGTCTCGGAGATCTTCATCATGGCCGAAAGCGTGCTGAACAAACTCATCAAAATCGACCTCGATCCGCAGCTGCTTATCGCGTCAAAAATCCGCAGATCGCGGTTCCCCGTTTCGAGCCTGGATATTTCAAAATCGACACGGCGGATATGGAGCGCATGGGTATCCGTATGGAAGACCTCGAACCCCATTTGAAGGCGATGTCCTACGGGCACAAATCGCACGGACTGATCGAAATGCGGCCGGAAATGGGAACCCGGCGGCATGCGCGTCACCACCAAAGGGCGCGTATCGCTCGAAGAGCAGGCCGACGGCTCGCTGAAAGTCGTGCCGCACTACTATCGGAGAAGTGCGACTCGACGCGCCCTTCCACTAACGTGCTGCTCGACGACGAGGCCAAGCGCAACATCGTCGAAACCCGTCATGCAGGCAAGGTGATCGACCTGGAGCTGGAGCCGGGCAGGATGACGCCCTGTTACGTTTCGCGCGACAAGTGGACGAACGAACTCGTTGCGATGCCTGTCTCGAGTTCGAGAACGCGCATCGATCAAGAACGCCGACCTCTCCGAGGGCGAACAGCTCGACTTCTTACTCCGGACGTAAAATTCTGCTGAAAGGCTATACCACCCGTTCCGGCTACAAACGCGATGCTTACATCCAGATCGACGCCTCGGAGAGCAATATCGAGTTCGACCACAGCGGCCTCGACAAAAGGCGCTATCAGGAGCATAACCGAGAGGTATATGCCGCCAAACGTTTCGAGCAGGGCAACCCTTTGCCGGAAGGCCCGCAGGCCATGTTCATTCCCAAGCGGGTGTTCGGGGTGGAACTGCCCCAAGAAGCCTACAATCAATGGCTGGACGCCCTCAATTTCCCCCAAAGCGCAAAGATGTCAAAGCGACCTATTTGCAGGATTACAATTCCCCGGAAGCCCGGAACGTGCGGATCGCTGGGTAAAACCCGATTACGAGGCCGGAAAGATCAAATCGTACCGTTGGAACCCGGATTACTCGCGCAAACAGTCCTCCTCGCAGTCGCAGGCTCCGCCCAAACCCCGTCGAACGAGCCGTCCAAGCAGACCGAAGGACAGCCGCAGAAGCGGCAATCCGAACGCGAAGTGCGTCAGGTCGCCCCCGCCGAAGCCTCAGCCGAAGAAGTCCAAGAGCGTAGAGGCCTGTAACATGCTCGCGGCCATTCTGATCATCATAGCGGCCTCGGTATCGCTCTCCGTCGTGCTCCTGCTGCTCCGCTATTATATCGGCAAACGCCCCGATGCGGAACGGACGCAGGACGACGACAAGTAAATGATACGACGAGAACGGCAACCACCTCTACTACGACCGCAAGCTGATCGCCCGCCTCGAAAAGAAAGAAAAGAGCGGGCGGTGCAGCAAAATAAATAGCCACTGAAAACATCCGAAAACCGAACCATGAAAGTCATCATAGCAGAAAAGCCCTCGGTAGCGCAGCAGAATCGCTGCCGTCGTGGGCGCTACCGCCCGTAAGGACGGCTATATCGAAGGGGCGGCTACGCCGTCACATGGGCCTTCGGCCACCTCGTAGGCCCGATGCCGGACGGCATCGAAGGGTTCAAGAGGGAGAACTTCCGATCCTTCCCGAAACCTTCGTCCTCCCGCCGCCGCGTCAAAAGCGGCAAGGGTACAAGCCGATCCGGGGCCGTCAAACAGCTCGCCGTCCTCAAGGAGCTGTTCTCCCGCGCAGAGCGAACGTCGTGGCTACCTGACGCCGGGCGCGAAGGCGAGCTGATTTTTCCGCTTTTATCTATCACTATCTCGACTGCAAGACGCCCTTCGACCGGCTGTGGATCAGCAGCCTCACCGAGCAGGCCATCCGCGAGGGGTTGGCGGCCATACGTCCCGGCAGCGAAGTACGACGATCTCTACCTCTCGGCCCGTGCCCGCTGCGAGGCGGTGGACTGGATCGTGGGCATCAACGCATCCCAAGCTCTCGCCATCGCCGCCGGACGCGGTGCATGGTCGCTGGGCAGGGTGCAGACCCCCTACGCTGGCGCTGGTGTGCGGGCGCTATCTGGAAAAATACCTCGTTCACGCCGCAGACCTATTTCCGGCTCAAACTCCACACGGCCAAAGACGCTACGGCGTTCGCCGTCCTCTCGACGCCGAAATACGATACGAAAGCGACGGCGAACGGGCCTGTACCGCAGTCAGGGGCAGCGACGGCGTGCAGGTTACGAAGGTCGAGCGTCGAAAGTGACCGAACAACCGCCGCTGCTGTACGACCTGACCTCGCTCCAGAAAGAGGCCAACACGCGGCATCGGATTCTCGGCCGAAAAGACGCTCGGCATCGCGCAGGAGCTTTACGAAAAGAAGCTCGTCACCTATCCCCGCACGGGAGCCGCTACATTCCGCAGGACGTGTTCGAGGAGATCACCCGCTGCTGGCCTCGCTCTCCGGCCATACGGGTTTCGGCCATCAGGCCGCCGACCTGTCGGGCGGAGAGCTGGTTTCCGCCGTTCGGTGGACGGCAGGAAGGTGACAGACCACCATGCCTGCTGATCACCGGCCATACGCCTGCGGAACTTGCGGCGGATCATGCCAAAATCTACGATATGATCGCCGAAAGCCGCATGGTCGAGGCGTTTTTCGCCCGCGTGTCTGAAAGAGAGATCACCTCTGTCCGCATGGAGTGCGCGGGCATCCGTTCGAGGTGCGCGGTACGGTCAACGAGTGCCGGATGGCGCAGGTATGGGGCGAGCCGGAAGAGCGTACGGAGGAGGATGCGGCGGCTCTGCCCGAGAAACTCGCCGAGGGGATATGCTCACGGTACGCGGATGCGACCTTCAGGAAAAGCAGACGCGCCCCGCCCGCTGCAACCGAAAGCAGCCTGCTCGCGGCAATGGAGACCATTAGGTAGAGCTGGAAGACGAGGCCGAGCGCGAGGCCATGAAGGATTCCGGTCTCGAACTCCGGCCGCCGTGCGGCGGTGATCGAAACGCTCTTTTCGCGCGCGAGTATATCAAACGTGAAAAAAAAGTCGCTCGTGCCCACCGAGGGGCCTCGCCGTGTACGGCATCGTCAGGACATGCGGATCGCCGACGCAGCCATGACGGGCGGCTGGGGCTTTGCTGGCCCTTGCGAAGATCGCCACCGGGGGAGATGAGCGCTTTCACCTTTCGTAAAAAGGTATCGAAGAAGTTTACGCCTCGCAGATCACCTCCGAGCTGCTCAAGGCGCAGGTCGGGGTCGGTCGCCGGGCATACAGGCGCTCCGTGTCCCCGCTGCGGGGGCCGGGTGACGTTCTGCCCGAAGGCCGCCAAGTGCGAAAATGCGGGAGTGCGGCCTGACCGTATTCCGGACGATAGCGAAAAAGGAGCTTACGGACGGCCAGCTGGAAGCCTTGCTCGTCAAAGGACGAACGCCGACGATCAAGGGCTTCGCCAAAAAACAGGGGGCACGTTCGAGGCCGCCGTAGTCTTCGACGGCGATTACCGCACCGCGTTCGCCTTCGAAGAAGGCGGCAAGGCCCGTAAGCCGGGTGCGGCGAAAGTCCGGAAATAATCCTTATCTTTGCCGCTGGACGACTTGTCTGAGACGCTTTCGGCGTTCGGCAGGGATGTTCAGTGGCGGCGCTTCGGGTGGGAACCCGGAGCGCCTTTTCTCCTTCGACCTTTGCGTTTCACACCACTGAACAATCCACATCATGCCGAACGATCATCATAACGCCCCCGCACACAGGGGTTATCTTATTACGGCCTTTCGCTGCTCTCTTATCTGCGGGAGAGCCATCCCGACCTGGCGGACGATGCCGACTTCATCCGCACGCGGGCGCAGGCTGCGGCAAAGCGTACAGCCGCATCATCCGCAGCGGGAGGCTCCCGCATCGAAGCGGCCGAGGAGGCCGACGCCGTACTCTACCGGGGGCTTCATTTCTCGCTATACAGTACGCTCGCAAACATTATCCGCAGCGAGTTCGCGGAGGACATTCCCGAAGAGGATGCCCGCGAGGCCGCCTCATTCTCACCGCAGGCCAAAGAGGCGCCCAAGCTACGAGCTTACGGACGACTTCGCCGCTACGCCGCAGTACGAGCGGCTCTATACCGAACTTACGGGAACCGTTCAAATCCTGCTCGACAATGGCATACAATAAGACCGAACACCTGCGCCGCAATATCGAAGCGATCCGCACGGCCTTCGCGCTGGAGAGGGAACAGCGGGCGGCTACGCCCGAAGAGCGGAGATGTGCTGCGTGCGTACAGCGGCTTCGGGCGATCAAGGAGGTATTGGAGCCGCTGCCGCACAAAAGGAAACGGCGCTCACGCCCCTGATCGAAGAGCTGCACGCCGTGCTGAAAGAAACAATTTACGGCGAGCGCGAGTACAAACGTATCTGGACGGCCTCAAAGCTTCGGTGCTGACGGCCTTCTACACACCGAACCCGTGACGGACGCCATTATGCGGATGCTCTATAATGCGGGCGTCGTTCCGGTGCGTGCAGGCTCGAACCGAGCGCCGGGACGGGGGCTTTCGCGGAGTACCTGCGCCGTTATAACGAAAAGAGGCCGGAGATCACCTGCTTCGAGAAAAAGACCCGCTGACAGGACTTATCCTGCACCGCCTGCATCCCGACGATACGGTGCGGGTGCAGGGCTTCAAACCATAGAACCCGCCTACGAGGGGCACTTCGACCTGATTACGAGAGCAACATCCCTTCGGGGACGTTTCGTTGTTCGATCCGGTGTTTTCCTCTTCGCGCGATCCGGTGCGTAGCAAAGGCGCATGGGCGATACACAACTACTTCTTTATGAAGTCGGTCGATCTGGTGCGCGACAGGGGGGCCTCGTCGCCTTCATCACTTCGCAGGGTATGGCCGATGCGGAGCGTAATCGACCCGATGCGGGAGTGGCTGATGGAGCGGTGCGATCTGGTCGCGGCCGTGCGGCTGCCGGAACAACCTCTTTACAGACCATGCCGGAACGGAGGTGGGCAGCGACCTTATCGTCCTGCAAAAGAACTCCGGCCGTCCGCCCCCTCTCCGAACGGCAGCGGGACTTTATCAAAACGCGCACGCTCTCGAACGGCATTACGGTAAACAACAGCTTCCGTCGCTCGACCGCGTGGTGCCGGGCCTCGGCCAAAGTGGGCACGAACCCCTACGGGAAACCGGCGATGGAGTTCACCCACGCCGGAGGCGTGGAAGGCATCGCCCGTGCGCTGGCGGATATGCTCGCGGAGGATGATGGAGCGGCATTTCAACCGGGAGCTGTACGAAAGCCATGCCGAAGACCGCTCCGCGTCAGTACGAGGGAACGGCAGACGGGGACGGTAAGTCCGCGACAGGCGCGACGACATCGGACAGGCACGGAATACGGAGCTGTCGGGCAAACGGCATTGCGGCAACACGGGAACCGAGAGATCGCACGGGAAATTCCTGCGACGGAGCGTGACGGCATCGGGCAGGAGCAAAAAGCAGAATTATCCGGCCAGACAGTCCGGCAGCAGACGCGGCAGGCAGCAGCACCGTCCGTGGCGCAGGCTCCGGAAACTACGGGTTTATATTCGACGACGAGCCGCCGTACCACCCCGATCTCGATCCGTTCTGGCAGGCCATAGAAGACCATTGGTTTCCGGACGAGGCCGAGGCGAGAATCCGGACGGAAGAGGCCCTCCGCGCCGAAAGGCGGCAGACGGAACCTTCATCCGCGCAAACGACGCGCTCTTCCCGGACGCTCGGCTTCGCCGCATCCTTCCCGGCAAACCGCCGGATTCCGGCAGCTAAAAACGGCAACCTCCGTCCCTCTTCCGAAACAACTCGCCGCCCGCGGCCGAGCCGGGAGAGATACTGCAAGAAGTGCTTTCCGACCTGCGGCAGAAAGCGGAACGGTATCAGGCCGGCCGGATGCAGGAACCCGCACCTTTCGATGAGCAGCCGGGGCCGTTCTGGCACCCTACCGAAGAGGAGTGGCGCGACCTTAACCGCTGGATGGAAGAACGGTATGCCGTTACGCAGGCCGCCTCCCATTGACGGCTACTCTCTGACCCCGAAACGGGAGAGATGATCCCCATAGAGGATGCCGAAGCGGAGGAAATACGGGACGAAGCGACCGTGCAGGCCGAGGTGCCGCCATGCCGAACGAATCCTGCCCCTCTGCCTACGCAGGAAGCATGGCTGCCTGCCGGGCAGGATTGGGCGGAGTTCGGCGCGTGGCAGGAGGGAGCGGGAGGCGGTTTATGGAAGAGTACCCGCCCCTCGCCGGAAATGTACGGATATGCCGAACCCGCCGCACACGGAAGCGACCGTCGTTCGAATGAGGATACCGGGGCTGCCGCGACGCCGGATGAACAGTCCGATACGGCAGAGTTGCGTGGGGAACCCGTCGTACAGGGTGTTCGGCCGGAAATATCCGAACCCGCGGTTATGGAACCCGCTGCACGGCGGACAGCAGCACACGCCCCTGCCTCGGCGCAACAGCCGCAGTCCGTGCAGGAAGCGGAACGGCCTGCCTAGGCAGCACGGTACGCCCGGCCGACGACGGGCGAGGCGGCTGCGGAACCCGCTGCAACGACAGCGCAGGCACGAGCGGCCGGACAACCCTCGCAGGATGGGTTCGCAGGATCGCTGTTCAATGCTTTCGATACGCAGACCGAACCGGAGCCTAGGTGCTGAACGTACAGCAGGAACCGGTGTAGCTTCACGCTCTACGACCTGTTCGGGTTCTCAGCCGAAGAACGCAGTCAGGTGAACCGTCCCAAAAGCGCGGCCCGAAAACCTAAAGGCAAACGACAGGCAGCGGGGATGCCGCAGGTACGACACCGGCCTGCACAACAGGACTCGGCGACTTCTTCTCAGAAGGCGTCCAAGCCCGTACAAGAGGAGGAGCGTCCTCTGGACTGGCGGGAGAGCTGATGCAAACCAGCCGCATCAAGAGAAAAACGACAGCCGGCAGAGGTATCGACCGCCGTAACGGCGGGCGCTCCGCAGGTACGTCCGCAGAAAATCAACCGAGAACGATAACCGGAAACAGGCGGGATGCGGCGAAGCCTGCGGCAGGGCGATCCGGCGTAGCCGGGCAGCCACAGGCCGCGACCCGAACGGAATACGGAAGGGAGCGGCCGGAAACCGTCACGCAAGGTTCCCGACAGTGCTGCGGACGGCAAATCAGGAGACAGGGCGCAGCTATCGGACGCATTGTCGCCACAGGCCGCTACGCCGCGCAATACGGCACACGGCGACGAAGCGGCCGAAGACCCGCTCGCACCCCGGCCTTTCAAGGGAGAACGGCCGGAACATTACCGCGACGGGACGCTCATCGTGGATAAAGAGAGCCGTGTAGGATACCTGAGCGACCTGAAAACCCTACGCCCGATGTTCCATCCGCTCGACCTGCCCGAAGAACAGCGGGTGAAAAATGTCGCTCTATATCGAGGTGCGGGACACCTATTATCACCTCTACAACGTGGAGGCCGATACACTGGCCCCGCACCCCGCGCTGCGCGTAATGCTGAACAGCCTTTACGACAACTTCGTGGAGCGGTTCGGCGGTAACTGAACGAACCGCAGAATATCGACCGGATACGGATGGATCCGGGAGCCGACGAGATACTCTCGCTGGAACGCTACACCGACGGTATCGTGAACAAAGGCCGACATCTTCGACCATCCCGTCGCCTTCAATCCGGCGGAGATCGAAAAGACGGACGACGTGCATACGGCACTGGCGGCCAGCATGAACCGTTATGCGGACATCGATATCGAGTATATATCGGAACTTACAGGGACGAGCGAAGCGGAGGTGCTGGAACAGCTCAAAGGGCGTATCTACTTCAACCCCGACAGCGGGAAATACGAGATCGCCGAACGTGTCATCGCGGGCAACGTCATAGAAGGCCGACCGCGTCGAGCGCTTCCTCGACGAGAATCCGGATCACGAGGGCGCACGGGAGACCCCTCGCGGCGCTGCGTGAGGCCACACCCAAACCGATCGCGTTCGAGGATCTGGACTTCAACTTCGGCGAGCGGTGGATACCTACGGGTATCTACGACAGTTACGCCTCGTGGCTCTTCGAAACGGAGGTTAAGATCGGTTACATCGCCGATCTGGACGAGTTCGGCATTACGGCCAAAGACGAGTACAATATCAAGATACAGAACCAGTATGCCGTTCAGGGAGAGTTCCGCCGTTATACCGGGCTGCACCTGATGAAACACGCCCTGCACAACACGATTCCGGACATCACCAAAAAGCCCGCAAACTGATCGACGGCGAGTGGAAAGAGGTAAAAGGTACGCGACGGGGAGAAGATACAGCAGGCCAACATCAAGATCGACGAGATCCGCAGCGGTTTCACGGACTGGCTGTGCGACCAGTCCGCCGACTTCGCGAGCGTCTGGCCGACATGTATAACCGCAAGTTCAACTGTTTCGTGCGCCCGAAGTACGACGGTTCGCACCTGACCTTTCCCGGCCTCGACCGCAAGGCGCTGGGCATCGAAGACCTCTATCCGAGCCAGAAGGACGCTATTTGGATGGATATTCTGCTGGGCGGCGGTATCGTGAATGCACGAGGTCGGCGGCGGCAAGACGCTTATCATGTGCTGCGGAACCTACGAGAAAAAACGCATCGGACTGGTGAACAAACCGATGATTACGGGACTGAAAGCCAATATCCATGAGATCGCCAAGACGTTCTGCACAGCGTATCCGATGGCCCGCGTGCTCTATCCGGGCCGCGAGGATTTCACGCCGAAGAAGCGCGAGCAGATATTCCGGCAGATCAAGAACAACGACTGGGATGCGGTGATCCTCTCGCACGAGCAGTTCGGCATGATCCCGCAGTCGCCCGAAATCCAGCAGGAGATCTTGCGGGCGGAACTCGACAGCGTAGAACAGAACCTTATGCTGCTCAAGGCGCAAGGCAAGAGCGTATCGAAACGTATGCTGACCTACTACCTCAAGCGCCAGCACAATCTGGAGGCCAAACTGCAAAAGATTCAGTACGCCCTCGACCACCGCAAGGACGATGCGGTGGACTTCCGCCGTATGGGTATCGACCACCTCTGCGTGGACGAGAGCCACAAATTCAAAAAATCTGATGTTCAACACGCGGCACGACCGCGTGGCGGGCCTCGGCAACCCCGACGGAAGCCAGCGGGCACTCAACATGCTCTTTGCCCTCAGAACCATACAGGAGCGCACGGGGCGCGATCTGGGGGCGACATTTCTGTCGGGGACGACCATTTCCAACTCCCTCACGGAGTTGTATCTGCTGTTCAAATACCTGCGTCCGAAGGCGCTCGACCGGACAGAACATCCGCACCTTCGACGCATGGGCCGCCGTATTCGCCAAAAAGAGCGTCGATTACGAGTTCTCCGTCACCAACGAGGTGGTGCAGAAAGAGCGTTTCCGCTACTATTTCATCAAGGTTCCGAGCTGGCGGCTTTTTATTCGAAATTACGGTTTCCGCACGGCCGAGGACATCGGTATCGACCGCCCGCGCAAGAACGAGATACTGCACAACATCCCCCCACGCCCGACCAGCAGGCGTTTATCGACAAGCTGGCATTTCGCCAAGACGGGCGATGCCACCGTGCTGGGACGGGCACCCTCACGGAAAGCGAGGAGAAGGCCAAAATGCTGATCGCTACGGACTACGCCCGTAAAAATGTCGCTCGATATGCGTATGATCGACCCGGAGCTGTACGGCGATCATGTGGACAACAAGGCGAGCCACGCCGCGCAGATCGCGCACTATTACCGTAAGTATGACCAGCATAAGGGTACGCAGTTCGTCTTCTCCGATCTGGGGACATGGAAGCCGGGAGACGAGTGGAACGTGTACGCCGAGATTCGGCGCAAGCTGGTCGAAGACCACGGCATTCCGGCTTCCGAGGTTCGTTTCATACAAGAAGGCAGCCGCTAAGCAGCGAGGGGCAAACGCAAGAAGATGATCGAAGAGATGAACACCGGACGCATCCGCATATTGTTCGGCTCGACCGATATGCTGGGTACGGGCGTGAACGCCCAGAGGCGGTGCGTGGCGATCCACCACCTCGACAGTCCGTGGCGGCCCTCGGACTTGGAGCAGCGCGACGGGCGCGGCATCCGCAAGGGCAACGAGGTGGCAAAGCTCTACGCGGACAACAAGGTGGATGTCATCATCTATGCCGTCGAAAAAGTCGCTCGACGCCTACAAGTTCGGGCTGCTGCACAACAAGCAGCTCTTCATCCGCCAGCTCAAACACAATAATCTGGGAGTGCGTACCATCGACGAGGGCGGTATGGACGAAGGCAGCGGCATGAACTTCTCGGAATATGTGGCCGTGCTGTCGGGCAACACCGACCTGCTGGAAAAAGGCGCGCCTCGAAAAAGAAGATCGCGGGGCTGGAGAGCGAGCGTCAGGCGTTCGTGCGCGGCAAGTCGTCGAGCCGCAGCCAGTTGGAACATACGCTCGGGGAGATCGAAAAACTCGACGACAAGATCGGGCGCATCGAAAAAAGACCTCGAAGCCTTCAGAAGCCGTGCGGAACTCAACGAGGACGGTTCGTACCGCAACCGTATCACGCTGGACGGGTGGAGAGCAACGACCCGCAGTTCATCGGCAACAACTGAACCATATCGCAAAACCGTCGATACGGGAAGCGGGGAGAAGCGTATAGGCTCCATCTACGGGTTCGAGATCATCGTCAAGAGCGAAAAGAGCATGAAGGAGGATTTCGAGTCCATTCGCAACCGCTTTTATGTGCGGGGAGAAGGAGAATACCTCTACCAGTACAACTACGGCAATCTGGCCGGAGACCCGCACGGCGGCGCTCAACCCTCTGCACGCGCTGGGTACGATCGAACCGACGCTGGAGAAATTCCGCAGGAGCGCGCCTCGCTGGAAAAGGACGCCCCAGCTCCGGCAGATCATCGAGGGCACATGGCGCAAAGAAGCCGACCTCGCGGCTTTGAAAAAGAGATGGAACGACTCGACCAAAGCAGATACAACTCGCGCTCAAAACCCCGTAGGCAGCGACCGTGACGGCGAAGAGGCTGGAGAGCAGCAGGAACAGCGTCAGGAGAAGGACGCGCGACGGGAAGCACCTGCCGCCGATGACCCTACAACGGCATATTCCCGCACGCCTGCGGCAGATCGCCGATGCCTCCGGCGGACGTATCGATCATCGGGGCGTGCCGCCCCGCACGGACGATGATTTTTCATCCAAAAAATCAAACTATAAACGGGAAAGCCTTGCATTTATCTTTTGCAAGGCTTTCCCGTTTCATCGGTTATCGGGGCCCGATCAGGCTGTTTATTCCTTATCCGAACCAGCGGCGGCAGTCCGATCGTGTCCTCGATCAGTCCATCGGGATTCTTGTCCAGAAAATTCTGGCCCGATACGACACTGTGCCCCAACTCCCGTTCCGTCTC